>WNFU01005261.1_pt1 | contig 19118 bp, 21 predicted proteins | sample 5400121 | NCBI WGS metagenome assembly WNFU01 (sample SAMN13153360, study PRJNA577476) | soil metagenome | isolation source: 100 cm soil or saprolite under grassland replicate 1 | place: USA:California | collected 2016-06-15 | reverse complement strand
GACCCTCCCATCACGATCCCTGTCGCTGAAGACCTGCTGTCGGTTCCGGGAATTCCAACTCGTGAGGGCGATGTGGCCTTTTTCGCCAGAGAGGACCCCCTGGAGAACATGGCCGTTGCGGAGAGCGCCTCGGCCGACTGGGCACGGCGGCAGCGCAGTAGCTATTCACCTGAATTGCGAGCGTTCTACGAAGAACACGAGCAGCACATGGAGCCCATTGTGGAATGGGTGAAGACCAGCGGCGATCTGAAGCCGACGGGCACACCCACCGGCGAAGATGTGACCGAGGCGATTCGGCAGAAAGCGCGCGAGCTCGGCTATGGCGAGGTGGGCTTTACCCGTAACGACCGCCATTATGTGTACCAGAGCCGAAAGCCGGTGCTGAAGAACGATTTGCCCCACGCGATTTGCCTGGCGCTCGAGCAGGACTACGACAAGACCCAGTCGATCCCGAGCATGGCCGGAGAGGAGACCCACTTCGGCACCTATTTCAACCAGGGGCCGCTCACGATGGCGCTGGCGAACTTCATTCTGTCCCTGGGCTACAAGGTGCAGGTGTCAGGCCCCACCTGGCACTACGGCCCGATGATCCCCATGTTCGTGCAGGCCGGCCTGGGTCAACTCGGCGCCAACGGACAGCTGCTCTCGCCTCACTTCGGATCCAGGGCTCGGCTGCAGATCATCTTCACCAACGCGAAGGTGACCCACGACCAGCCGGTCGACTATGGCATCCACAAATTCTGCCAGGTCTGCCAGGTCTGCGTACAGCGCTGCCCTGGCCGTGCCCTGATGCCTGAGAAGGTCTGGTACCGCGGCGTCGAAAAGAACAAACTGGTCTTCAAGCGCTGCCGCCCGGTCATGGCGCGCTACCTGGGCTGTGGGATTTGCATGAAGGTCTGCCCGGTGCAGAAGTTCGGGATGCAGCCGGTGATGGAGCACTACGTTGAAACCGGGGAAATCCTTGGAAAGGGGACCGACAACCTGGAGGGCTACACGCTTCACGACAAGGGTTACTTCGGGCCAGGCCAACTGCCGAGCTTCGACACGGACTTCTTCAAGATGCCGCGCGGCAGGTCCGAGGACTGGGTGCTGATGGAATTCAGGGACAAGCTGATGGGAACCAATGGCGACGAAAACGTCGACCACGAACAGCTGTGGCAGGACCTCCGCAAGAAGGTCGAAGCATCGCTAGAAAAGCGATCGTCTGCTGTGGATGCGGGGATGGATCGCGGCGTCTAGGCCATGTGAAAACGCTCCGACTCAGGGGGCTTCGACCACAGCCCCTCGGCGCCTTTCATGGCCACTGCGCGCTCCGCGCTTGCGCGCCATTGATCGTAGATGTCGTTGCTCGTCCACACCACGAGTGTGGTGATTTTCGTTGGATCACCCGTCGAGTACAAGGTTTGGCGGCTTACAAAACCTGGCGCCTTGCTCTGTGCTAGGCCGTTGCCGTCGAGGAGTTTCTTGGCTTCGTTGACTCTATCCGCTTTGGCCCAATGATGGGTCAGCACTCCGAGCATAAATTCCCCTCCCACGGAACCCCGGGTTCTGGCTGTCGGACAAATTCTAACGCCAAGACGGCCTCGAGGCGCTTGAACCCTCTCAGAGGGTTCAAAGGTCGACGATGAGATGTTCAGCCTCCGCGTCGACAGCCTGCGCAGGAGGCGTTGATCTGCGGTGATGAAGGTCGCGTGCTCGCGCTCGGCGAGGGCGAGGTACACGCCGTCGTAGACCGGGCGGCCCAGGCGTCGCGCCACGTCCATCGCGCGGGGGTACCAGTGGCCCAGTCGCCTGTCGCTTTGGCGTCCCCGTCTTGTCGGCGGTGGTATCTTCCTGGATCAGATCCGGCTCGAGGAGGTCGCGATGTCCTTCTATCTCTGCGCGACGATGGCCGCCGTCTTGCTGACGCTGACTATCTTGACCCCGATCCCGGCCTCCGCCGCGCCGCCGGATGACGCCTATGTCGCCGGGTACGCGGCGGCCGTGCTGGAGCGCGAGTTCAATCTGCCGGCACCCTCCCTTCGGGTCCGGGGCGGCGCCCTGACGGTGGCCGAGTCTGACCTCGCGGGCGCCGATCGCGCCCGCGTGGTCACCACGCTTTCGCGCATCCCGGGGGTGAACCAGGTCGAAGTGCTGACGGCGCCCGCGCTGGCACCCCCCGCCAGCTCCGGGACGCGCGGCTCCGTGCGCGGTGACGTCCCGGAAGGCACTCCTGCCTCCGACGAGGCGCGACCGGCGACGACGCTCGAGTACCAGATCGGCTGGTTGCCGGGCGGCATCCTGTTCAAGCCACTCATCGCCGACCCGCGCTGGCCGCACTTCTCAGCGGCGTACCAGTACTACATCAGCAACCGGCAGTTGGAGAGCGTGGCCGCAGTGAGCTTCGGGGAAACGTTTACCTTCTACCGTGACCGCTTCGAGGACGTCCTATGGGAGTTCGGCATCCAGGCCAGCGTCTTCTCGCTCTTCAACCTCGGCGCGAAGTCGAAAGATCTGATCAACGCGGACTATCTGGCCGCCGCGGTGGCGGGATTCCGTTGGAAGGACGTCTCGGCGCTGGCCCGCATCTACCATCAGAGCAGCCACCTCGGCGACGAGTTCCTGCTCGCCAACAGCAGCGTGCAGCGGATCAACCTCACCTACGAGGGGGCGGACCTGAGGCTGTCGTACGAGTTCTGGCCCGGCCTCCGGCTCTACGGCGGTGGTGGCGGCATCTTCGATCAAGAGCCGTCGGATCTGAAGCCCTGGTATGCCGAGGGGGGCATCGAGTTCCGCAGCCCGTGGCCGGCCGGTGCGCGCATCCGGCCCGTGGTCGGCGTCGATGTGCAGACCCGCCAGCAAAACGACTGGAGCGGCGATCTGTCCGCGCGCGCGGGAGTCGAGTTCCTCGGCGCGCTGTACGGTCGCAACCTACAAGTGCTGCTGGAATACTTCAGGGGCCATTCCCCGAATGGGCAGTTCTACCAGGACAAGATCGACTATATCGGCCTCGGCGTGCACTTCCACTTCAACTGAACGATCGTTGGACGTGATCGGTCGTTGGACGGCGGACTTCTCGGTGGCGCGTCAGAAAATGAACACGTCGGTAAGTCTTACCGAGTAAGAAGAAGCGCCAGGCCCTCGCGGCTCCTGGGTTCCGGCTCTCAATTGGCCACCTAGCCGTCGCAAACCCCACTGGAGTCGTGGCACTTCTCTTGCTACTCCGTGATAACACCGTCGTGACCGACCCCGATGAAAGGAGCACGGCAATGGTTAGATTCGTCCTGGGGGCGCTCGCGGGAGGGCTCGCCGCCTGGTACTGGCAAGATCAGATTCGCATATACGCTGACCGCAAGACGAGAGGAGTTCGAAACGGAGCCGCCGACACGCTGCGGGCGGTCGAAAAAAGAGCCGAAGACGTGCTGGACCGGACGAAGGGGCAGCTCAGCTCGGCGCTGCAGGCGGGACAGGAAGCGATTCGTCCGCGCGGGCGCTGACCTCGCATCATGCAGGAGCCTCGAGCAGGGCGACCGGAAAGCTCTGAAGAACGCTCCCGAGCATGAGCCCGCGGCCCTGGGCCGTGAGATGCGCCTCCACCGGCTCTCGTGTCAGCACGTTGGAAAAGCGGGCTCCGAGGTCGTCGGGCAGGGCGATCCAGGTGTCCGCCCAGTATTCGGCGCCGAGGGGCGGATCGTCGATCCCACGCTTGGCGAGGTGGCGCGGCACCACTGTCAGCGCGACCACGTCGTTCGCGACGCGCGCGAATGCGCAGAGGTGCTCGGCGAGTGGACCTCGCGCCTCCAGGGGCCGGTACTCGCCGTCCGCGAACAGGGCGGCCCGCGCCCGCCGGAACGCCAGCCCCTGGCGGATCAGGTAGAGCTTCGCCCGCCCGTCCTCGCGTGACTTGATCAGGCTGCGAGCGAGTGCGGCCAGGTCGTGGGTGTTCTCGATCTCGGCCACGAGGTCGTCGAGGAGACGCCGGCGCAGCGTCCAGTCGACGGGCCGGCGGTTGTCAGGGTCGACCAGGCTGAAGTCCCACAGCTCCGTCCCCTGGTAGAAGTCGGGCACGCCAGGCGCCGTCATCTTGACGAGCACCTGGGCCAGCGAGTTGAGGGCGCCGAAGTTGGCGATTCGCGCCTGGAACTGGGTGAAGTCGGCCAGGAAGGCGGACGAGCGCACGGGGTCGAGGACAGCCTCTGCGAATCTCAGGACGGCCTCATCGTACATGGCGTGGGGACTGATCCAGCTCGTGTGGACCTTCGCCTCGTGAATCGCCTTGAGAAGGTAGACGCGCAGCCGCTCGAGCGAGATCGGCCATGCCCCCACGAGCGTCTGGTAGAGGAAATACTCCTCGTTGGGGCCGGGCACTGGCTGTCCGTCCACGACGGCGCGATGCTTCCGGTTCAGGCCCTGCCAGCTGGTCACTCGCGTGCGCCACTCCCGCGGGATCTCCGACAGCACATTGATGCGCGCTCGCACGTCCTCGCTCCGCTTGGTGTCGTGGGTGGAGGTCGCCGACAGCGCATGGGGGTATTGCGCCTGTCGCGTCACGTTGGCCGCGTGGAATTCGGTAAGCGAGGTGCCGAAGCGCTCGGGGTTGCCGCCGACCTCGTTGAGCGAGACCAGACTGTGGTAGCGGTAGAAGGCCGTGTCCTCGTAGCCCTTGGCGGTGACAGGGCCGGTCGTCTGCTGGAACCGCAGCACGAAGTCGATGCGCTCGGCCCGGTCGGCCTCCTCCGCCCACGTCGGGAACTTCAAAACGAGCAGGTCGTGGATCCAGTCGTAGATGGAAACGTCCATGGTCGGGGTGTGTCGCTTGGCCATGGCTACTGCCCGCGCGATGTATTCCTGGTCGCTCTCGGGGCGGCCGTCGCCGCTGTCGCCAACATACGTGCGGTAGACGGGAAAGCAGGCGACGATCTCACGGAGGGCCTGGGTGAGGCTGGCCAGCGTGAAGTCGCGGGAGGAGCGGTGCTTCTCGGAGATGCGGTCGAGCCGATGTCCGAGCGTGTTCAGCTCGGCCGCCATGGACGTCTCCATGATGAGCCGCTTGGACCGATAGACGATCTCGGCGAAGGAGGGGCGCTGGCTTAGCAGGCGCGTGTAAGTCCGCTCCATGGCGCCTGCGTGGGGGGTGTCGACGAAGATGCCGTTCAACAGGTTGAGGAACTCGTAGCCAGTGGTGCCGAGGACAGCCCAGTGGGCGGGCAGCCGCTCGCCGGAGGCAAGGATCTTCTCGGCCACGATATAGAAAGGGCGCAGGGACGATCCCCGCTCTTGCTGGGCCGCGTCGTAGCGCTCGAGTACCGCCCGATCTCGCCAGGCGGTAGCATCGCCGGGCACCTCCCGCTCGAGCCGCCCGTGCACGCGCTCCAGGAAACAGGCGCGCTGTAGGCGGCGGAGGTACTCCCCGGGAGCGTAGAGCCCATCGGGGTGGTCGATGCGGAGCCCGGTGACGATGCCCTCGCGGACGAGGCGAAGGATGAGCCGGTGCGTCTCCGCGAAGACGCGTGGGTCCTCGGTGCGGATGGCCGCCAGCTCGTTGATGTCGAAGAAGCGCCGGTAGTTGATCTCCTGCCCCGCCACCCGCCAGTAGGCGAGTCGGTACACCTGGTCGTGGAGGAGGCCGTCCAGGAGATCGAAGCTCCTCGGGTCGCCGGGGGCGCCATTGAAGAGCCGTACGTTCTCGGAGATGAAGTCGCGGACGTCGCCCGACGCCTCCAGGAGGTTGGCCAACTTCTGGTACGCGATGTCCGTCTCTCGATGGCGCGCGGCCAGCAGTTCGCGGTCCGTCTCCGTGCGGTGTGGAATGGTGAGCAGCATCTCGTAGACGGACTTCAGCTCGAGCACGGTCGCGTGCTCGGGCCCCAACGCGGCCTCAAGCTCGGCGAGCCGGTGGCCGAGGATCTGTACGTACGTCCGGGGCGCCACCGGTAGCACAGTGTCGTAATAGTGGATGGTGAGGCGTCCGTCGGAGAGCTCGAGACGCAGCTCCCCCCGGTCGAGGACTGCCCCGTATTGATCGCCCAGGCTCGGCAACAACACCTTGTTGGCCAGCTCCGCCTTCACCGGCATCCAGTCGATGTCGAAGAAGGCGGCGTAGGGCGAGGAGGCACCGTGCATGAGGACATCGAACCACCGGGCATTCCGGCTTCCAGCGATCCCCATGTGGTTGGGTACCACGTCGACGAGAAGGCCCAGGTGGTTGCTCCGGAGCGCTTCTGCGAAGCGACCAAAGGCCGTCTCGCCGCCCAGCTCAGCGCGGAAGCGGTTGTGATCGGAGATGTCGTAGCCGTGGGATCGGTTGGAACTGGTCTCGAAAAACGGCGAGGTGTAGCAGTCGCTGATGCCAAGCGTGGCAAGGTATGGCACGAGGCCGGAAGCGTCGTCGAAGGTCAGACCGGGACCGAGCTGGAGCCGGTAAGTGGCCAGGGGCACGCGCAGCAGCGCGTCGGGGTCGGCGACGACCGCGAGCAGGTCCTCTTCCCTCAATGGATCGGACATCGACACATTGGACCGTATGACATGGCAGGGTGCAAGTGCCGGCTGTTACGCGGGACCACAAGTTTCGTCGAGCAATTTCGTCGTGCAATAATGAACGGAGCGGGCATCAGCCCGGTCGGACTCTTCATCCCTATGGATTCGAAGATCAAGACGCCCCCCCCGGCGTAGGGGACCAGCGTCCACGAAACCGGTCAACTCCAGGCATAGGGTTAAGGTCCTCGGGGAAGAGCATGGACGGTAGCAGAAGGAGAGAAAATGCGCTACGCACTCGCTGTGCTGTTGGGCGTGTTGTGCTCGGTGAGCTCCGCCGCTGCTCAAGTGAGCGTTGGCATCGGACTTCCCAGTGTGAGCATCGGGATCAATTTGCCGGCGTTCCCCGAACTCGTTGTGGTGCCGGACTACCCGGTCTACTACGCTCCGAGAGGGGACGTGAACCTGTTCTTCTACGATGGCCTGTACTGGGCGTACCAGGGGGATAGCTGGTACGCGAGCTCCTGGTACAACGGGCCCTGGCGGGTGATAGGCCCAGAGGTCGTGCCGGCGTTCATCCTGAGGGTACCCGTGCGCTACTATCGCCATCCGCCTGCCTCCTGGGCCGGGTGGCGGTCCAATGCACCGCCACGTTGGGGCGAGCGCTGGGGCCATGAATGGGAGCAGCGTCGAAGGGGATGGGACCAGTGGGACCGCCGCGCTGCTCATGCACCCGCCCCGCTCCCTGTTTACCAGCGGCAGTATTCAGGAAATCGATATCCCCAAGTGGAGCAGCAGCAGGCGTTGCAACGCGAGAAGTACCGTTATCAGCCGCGAGATCCCGTAGTGCGGCAGCACGAGCAGCGACAAGGAGCGCAGCCGCAGCCGGGGGAGCGTAAGCAGGTTAACCAGCGTTCCAGCCCGCCACCGCCGCCTCAACAGAGTGCTCCGGCCGTCTCACGCTCACAGCCGCCGCAAGGGGGAGGCGCCCCGGTCCCTCCTCATGAGGGAGGTCCGGCAGTCCAGCGTCAGAGACAGCAGCCACAACCAGCGGCAGTCCAGCATGAGCAACAGGCGCCCAGGTCGCAAGGGCAGCAAGATAGACCGCAAGGCAAGGGGCAAAGTAAGGCTGACACGCCGCAGCCACAGCACAGGCCCGAGCAGGGTCAGGGGCAGGAGAAGGGTCAGGGGCAGGGTCAGGAGCATGAGAAGGGTCAGGGGCGCAATAAGTAGCTCGATGCGTCGGACGCTGGGCTAGAAGGGCAGCGCTCACACCTTCACTGGCGCGAGGTTACGGGCCTGCTGCCATGGTTCGCTGCCACTGACGGCCTCGGCGGCGGCCCGTAAGGTCTGATCGGTGATCGCCGCATAGCGACGCATCATCTTTTCCGTCTTCCAGCCGCCGAGCTGCATCACGATCGGCGCCGTGAAGCCCTTGTTGAGGGCCATCGTCGCCCCGTGGTGCCGGAGGTCATGGAAATGGAAGTCCCTGAGTCCCGCCCCGCGCGATGCCTTGCGGAACACCCGGCCCACGTGGACACGGCTGTAGGGCCGTCCCGTAGGGCCTGGGAAGACCCAGGGGCCATCCTGGTGCTCCAGGACGCCTCGTAGGAGCTTACAGGCCGCCTCAGAGAGGATGACAGGCCGGGCGCCGGACTTCGCCTTGGGCAACAGGATGACGCCTTGCTCGAGGTGAACGTCCTCGCGGCGTAGGAGCCTGATCTCACCTTGGCGCATGAGCGTGAGGGCTGCGAGCTTCGCCATCTCCCGGAACGGGGAGGGCATGGGCTCGAGCACGAGGAGCTCTTCCTCCGGCCGCAACCAACGGACGCGCGTCGCGTCTTCGGGGAAGAAGGCGCCGCCTGGGAACCGGTATTCGGGCCGCCCCTTCTTGAGCGCGGCCCGGATGCTACTGAGGTCGCGATTGACCGTGCTCGGCTTCGTCCCTCGGCGGATGCGGCCGTTTCGGAAGGCGAACACGTCCGCGTCGCCGATCGCGCTCACCGGCTTGTTCAGGAACTCCGGCACCACGGACTCGATGGCCCGCCGCGTGTAGTCGACGCGGACGACACCATCCTCACCCTTCCCTCGAGCCCGCATGTCCAGGGCGTAGAATTCGAGCAGTTGGCGCAAGGTCGCCGGCCGCTGGCCCTCCTGCTCATCCTGGGCGGTTTCCGCCTTCAGGGCCGTGAGTAAGTCGCTCTCAGCCTGGCGCGCCTCGTCCTTGCTCGCCCGGAAGGCCGCGCGTCGGAGGCCACGATAGGCCACCCGCGCCTGCCAGACCCACTTACCGTGGTTCTTGATGCGTCGAATGGCCATCAGCCCCCTCCCTCGAGATACCGCGCGATGTCCGTCTTGCGTTTCGTCGTGCTGATGTGCGCGTAGATCATCGTCGTGGTTATGTCCGCGTGTCCGAGCGCTTCTTTGACGAGCTCTATGGGCGCGTCGTGTTCCCGGAGGCGGCTGGCAAACGAATGTCGCAACATGTGGGGATTAACCCGCTTGCCGATGATCGGCGACACCTGGCGCGCGAGAATCCACCAGATGGCCCGCGTGAGGAGCGGCTCGCGGAGCTTCGTCCTTGCGAGCCCAACGTTGGTGTCGACGCGCAAAAACAGGTAAGGCGATCCGGCTCGCCCTCCGACGAGCTTCGGCCGCGTGCGCGCGAGGTAGCCGCGCAGGATCACCTGGAGCTTCGGCACGATCGGGCATTCGCGCTGTTTGTCTCCCTTGCCGACGACGGTCAAGATTCCGGCCTCAAGTTCTAGGTCGGCGACGCGTGCGCTGACGAGCTCCGAGACGCGCAGCCCGCAGAGCAACGCGGTGGCGATCATGGCATAGTCGCGGCGGCCGCTCAGCGACGTTCGCGCGGCCAAGGCGTTGAGCAGGCGGTCCTGTTCGGCGATCGTGAGGTACTTTGGCACGCGCTGCTGTTTCTTAAAGACGTACGTGTCGGACACCGGGTCATGCGCGCAGAGCCCCTGGCGGCGCAGGAACTTGAAAAAAGAGCCGAGGGCATGGCGGCTACGGTTTACCGTCGTCGCCTTGCAGGCATCGTGCTGCTGCCGGTGGGCGAAGTACATTTCCAAAAGTTGGAACGTGACCTGACTCGGCAGAGTTACGCCGCCCGACTCCGCGAAGGCCACGAAGCGACGGAGGTCCCGCTCATATCCGCTGATCGTGTTCGGGGCGCGCCCGCGGACCGCGAGAAACCATCCGAGGAAGGGCGCGATCTGCTCGGCGAGCGTCGCTCCTCGGACGGCTGGGGACGGCAGGGAGGACGATGCGCCCAAAACATTAGTAGGGGCGGCCCCACCAAAGTCCAGGAGGGCGAGCGCCGTCGTGGTCATGACACGTTGGGCGAGAGCGCCTCGGCAACTTCATCGACCACCGACGCGAGGAAAAAGCATACCTCGTGAACGTTGCCGACCTCGTCCAAACCCTGTTCACTCGCGCGAATCAGCCCCGCAAGTCCGCGAAGCCTGAGGGCTTGATATTGTGGGTCGCTGTCTTGTTCCTTCCGGAGCCTCTCTCTGACTTTCAACGCCTGCGCGAACGTGAGGGGCTTCGCCTCGGTGGGTTTCGGTGCTAGTCTGAGCTTGCTCATAGCGTCTCCTTCACGGGTTGGGGTTGTGGGCCATGCCCCCGGCGGTGTCAGCCGCGCGGGGGCGCTTCGTTTTCTATTCTCGGGCTAGCCCGGAAATAGACTTCCATGTGCTGAGCGTGTTGGTGATCGACTCGCGTTCCGCCTCCTCAGCGGCGACGTACCGCGCCCACTCCGTCGTGTTCATCTCGGCCTGCACGGCACCACGGACACGGGCGCGCAGGGTGTTCGGGTTCATGGCATCGAGCTCCCAGCACCACGGGCCGTAGCGATCGACGAACCAGCGATAGCGCGGGTCGAGATCCTTGTCGGCGGCCGGGAATGCGAGATCCTCCCCGAGCTCCTCGGTGTCCTCTTCGGTGAGAGCGATCCGTCGGACTTCCAACCCCCACGCCCTGGAATAGTGCTCGACCGCAGCTGGGTCCCAGTCCTTGTCGGTGGGGTCAGCGCTTGCATAGCGGAGCAGGCGTTGCGGAAGATCCTGGTCGGACATTCCGCGGCCGGACGGGTCGTGATCGCCAAGGTAGAGCACGAGGAGCGGTCGCTTGGCGTCCCGCTGCTGGGCCAGGTCGTTGACCCGCGTGGCGCTGGCGTAGCCGCCGACCGGCAGGAAGTCTACCTCGAACTCGCGCAGAACCGGTTCGAGCGTGCCGCGGATCGTCCCCTTCTCCGACACCACGATGATCCGCTTGGGTTGACCCGCCCACTTATTCAGCCGGTAGGATGCCTGGACCGCCCGCGCGTACTCAGCCGGGCTATCCCACGAGGGGAGACGCTCAATCTCCCGGCCCTCCTGCACGATCCACTCCCACGGGAGCTCGCCCTCCTCACGGGCCCGCGTCAGCAGGGCGCCCACGCGGTTGGTGTTCCCCTTGTCCATCCCGGCGATGACGCCGCGGACGAAGAGCTGGTAGCAGATCGCGCGCACGCTCGCGGGCTGGATCTCCTCGAGAATGTCCAACGCCTCCCGCACCAACGCGAGGCTCTTCGGCGAGCGCCCGCGCCCCATTACTCCAGCAGCTCCGTCACCGGCACGCCGAGGGCCACGTCACTTCAGCGTCCGGGCCGTCGCGGCAAGAGAGGCGATAGCTTCACGCAGCCCCTGCTTGAGTAGCTGATCGTAGGTGAAATCAGGTTGCAACGCGTAGATCCAGCTCAGGGCGGAGGTTTCCCCGCTGATTGTGTGAGTCCAGACGGCAGGGGACGACGGCGTTTTGGCTAGCTTCAGGGTGAGCGTCAGCTCGTTGGACGTCGTCGAGGCGGGAAAGCCGAAGAGCCAGAGCAAGGGCCCATAGGCTGAGAGTCCGTAGCTGATGATCTTCCCCTCGTATTTCGTGGACGTGATCTCTCCGAGGAGAACGTAGTCGGCCTCGGATGCTCTGTTACCAACGAAGGTTTCTCGAAAGATCCTGGCGTTGTCGACTTCCTGAGCCACCGCCCGCGCAAAGTCGTCAGCTGGGCGGAACTGCCACAGGCCACTGTTCACGTGCATCTGCGGCCCCTCGGGCGTGTGAAACGTCTGCCAACCGAAGGGCATGAGGGGGATGAGATAGATCATGATGAAGTTGCTGTTTTCTTTGAGCCGCCTGTCCTCAAATGGCAAGACGATCACACTCACGTTCGCGAGCGGGTCAGTCGCGCTGCGTGGCTCGGGGGTGTACGACCAGCTCCGGCTACTGGCGCAGCCCGTCAATGCCGCGACCAACAAGAGTCCGCTCGCCAATCGCCTCATGGCTAGCCTCCGTGGAGCCAACGTCATCCCATCAATCTCTGGGCCGTGACGCCGAGTGCGCCAGCCAGCGCATTGATCGTGCTGAGCGGCGGATCGTAACGGCCCGCCTCGAGCTTGTTCACGTATTCGCGGCTGAGCCCGGCCCTCTCGGCCAGTGCTGCCTGGCTGAGCCCCTTCGCGATCCTGAGCTTCCTGACTGCCTTGCCCATCTGTTTCGGCGTCGGGGTCATAGTATGTGAACCCTCAGTTCACTGTCAAGTACGGTCTGACAGGGCCACCGCTCGAGCGTCAGCGCGCGGGCTCGTCATCACCGCGGGCAATGCTGCGGTCGCGATGCCGTCGGCCCCGCGCAGGCCGTTCTTTCAGACTGCATTTGATAGGCGCGATAGTCGCCCAGAGGATCAGGGGGAGCCGGGAACTCTTCATCATCCTCTGGGCCTCTGAAGGTCCGTTCGGTCGGTATCGCGACGAGCGTGCGTTTCCACTGGCGTGCCTGCATGCAGCGCCTGAAGATCCGCTCTGACGCCACATCGTATTTGATGGTCGCTTCCTGAATGCACTGGTCACGATCAGCCTGGAACTCGGCGATGCCGCGCCCAGGAGCTTCCCAGTAGTATTTCCCGCAGCCGGTGAGGAGGCCGAGGAGCAGCGCCAGCGTGATTGATCTCCAGTTCATCGTCAGCCTCCCTCAAGTGGGGTCCTCTAGCCTCCGCTCCAGCGCCTCGATCGCCTGCCGGGCGGCGAGGGCCAGCACGCGGAGCTCGTCCGCCTTCCGCTGGCGGCTCAGCCTGGCCCGACACTTCCCCGAGCACGCCTTCTGCTGGCCGGCGAGGGGCATTCCGCACCCCGGGCATTCTCCCCCAGAGCCCGCCACAAGCGCACGTGCGGCTTCTGAGCGGGGTTCGGGCATGGAGTCGGCTTGCGGCATGCGTTCAGCCCGCGAGGCGCCTGCGGGCGCGCGGAGGAGGTGCACTACAGCGTCGTGGGAGCGACGATCGGCACGCGGGGGGTATGAGGATAGCGGCTCCCTCAGAATCGCCCCGCGAAACCACGTGGAGGACGGGACGCAGCGCGGTCACTCGTCCTCGCGGAAGCCGCACCGCGGGCACCGAGGCCCAGCCTCGCGCGTGAGGATGGTAGCGGCGCATCGGACGCACGTCCAGAGCATCGGCGGGAGCCAGGACCAGGCGCTCATCGGGCGTGCCGGAGCCAGGTCGGGTCGGCCGGGTTTGCCACCACCAAAGTTCTTGCCCCTATCTAAAGCTGATCGTCATGCTTTATACGCCAGTCCCACAGGCGAAGGGGCTCGGATCGGGTGGGATGAAGATCCCTCCGCCGAAGTTATCGGCCCGGTTAACTGTGCCAATCATCCCCACGCCGATGAACCCGCTCGTGTAGGTGGTATCAGTGAACGTGAAGAGTAGCGACCAGACGCCAGCCGTGCGCCACCACACCTCGATCAGGCCCTGGATGTTGCGAATCCCCCCGCCGTCGCCATTGGCAATCGCCTGGGTGTGATCGTGAAGCAGGATACTCACCGCCGCGTCGATGCGGTTCAATCGCCAGAGATTCGTGGCCCGATTGATTTGGAGATCGTAGAAGTTCTCCGCCCCGCTATTGGGATTCTGGAGGCAGTGTTGTAGGAGGAACCGATCCGTGCCGTTCACCGTGACGAAATCCATGTAGGCTTCGACGCCGGGAGTCGTGGAGAATGAGGCGAGACTCCAATAGGCGTCCGACGCCCCAAGGGAGGAGGAGATCTGGTTCGCTGTCAGGTTGATCTGATTGGTGCCGGACTGTGAGGGGGTCGTCCACGTTCCGTTCCCTAGAATGGGCTCGTCGGCCCGGTTGAAGGCGTCGAGAATCGGGGGTGGTTGGGTACGACTCCATATCAGACTCCTCTGGGAATGCGTAGGAACAACAATGATCGACACCGCGTGAAATACTCCACCGTCCAGCTCATGGGTGTCACTGGCGACCGGCCTCGAGGATCGCCTGCCCGATCTGCCGCCGCACGCATTCGGCGAGCGCCATGTAGCTATTCGTCAGTACGTTGTGGAGCAGAAAACCAATCTCGGCCTCGGTGAGCGGGAAGAGTTCCGCGAGGGCCCGCTGAGCACATACGGCCGGCCGGGCCGTCATCGCCGAGATCTCGGGGAGCGATGGAAGAGCACCGTCGCGAACCATCGCGGCCGTGAAGAGTCCGGCGACCTCGAAGTAGGACGCGGCCAGAATCTGCTCGATGCGCAGCAAACGCTGGGCCGCCTGGTCGTTGATGGCCTGGTCGTCGGTCATAGCTGGAGAAACCGTTCCGCCGTCAGATCCGGCAAGATGTCCTGCTGGCTATTCACTCGGGTGAGCTCGCGGATGATCCCCGCGATCGAAGCGTCCGAAGCCCCCATGTTGCGCGCCGTCTCGGTGCTGAAGAAAAACGCCTGTCCGCTCAGCGGGCTCCGGATCCTGGCGGCAAAGGGCTCGAAGGTCGTCCGCGTCAGGCCGGGCCCCGTCTCACGGTAGCCCGAGAGGATTCCACCCTCGGCCTGGACAATCTGCTGGATCTTGTCGCGAACACCCTGCGTGAGTTGCTGGTTGGGCGTGGCGCCGCCGGTCTGCCCGACGTAGACGACGATTGAGGCCAGAATCGCTGGATCAAAGAGGTCGGCATAGGCGAAGGATTGACCGAGATCCGGCCGTCGCTCCGAGCCATCGGATGCGGTAGCAATGATGATGAACTCGCGATTGGGTGCCCAGCGATAGTTCAGGGCGCCGAGCAATTGTTCGCCGCTCTCGGCCTCATTGAGAGCAGCCGCAAACTGCCGGGCGGCCGTATCCGCCCACTGGAGGCTTCGCTCGAGGTTCGGATGGCCGGGTCGGCCTTGCTTGCCGCCAAGGCTCCCAGCGCCAGCGCCGAGAGCTGCGCCCGCGATGAGTCCGACGACAGCCCCAAGGGCTGTACCGACGCCAGGATAGATCGAGCCGATGGTCGCACCAGCTACAAGGCCGCCGACGGCCCCGGTGGCGGCCCCATAGCCCGCACTGCGCGTCTGGTAGGCGCCGTAGAGCGAGGCGAGGAAGCCAATCCCGGCGCCGACGGTGCCCAATGCAGCACCGCCGCCGACACCCGCATACGAACCGCCGCTCACGCCAGCGCTGATGAGTTCGGCCGAGCTTCCAGAGAGCGCCGCTGTCTCGGCAGCAGTCAGGCCAGTGTAAGCCAGAAGCGCCGCCTCATAACCAGCCCCGCCCGCCGTCAGCCCGAGATAGCCGCCGAGCGCTTGTACCCCTGAACCGATTCCACCGGCCACAAGATCCAAAATGCCGCCACCACCCGGCGCAGCCCCAACGACACCCGCGCCATAGCCAGCCACCCCGCCGGGCACGCCCGCAGCCGCCCCCTCGGGAACAAGCATGAACGCCCCACCGGCGGTGGGAATCGCCATCAGGCCGCCGCGATAGCCGCCCCCACTGAGCCCCAGCGCGCGGAAGATCGGGGAGGTGATCAGTTCGGCTGTCGCTCCCGTGATGCTCCGAAGGAGTGAGTTGGCGATGTTCTGGCCGAGGTTCTTGAACTTCCCGGTGACGACTGAAAAGAACGTGTCGTCGAGGCCCTGGGTTATGCTTCGGCCGGCGTTCCGACCGACGTCCCGCATGATTTCGCCGGTGCCGCGCGCTAGATCCTCGAAGCCTTTCGTGAGTCCGGCCAACGGATCGTTGCGCTGCATCTTCTGGAGTTCGAGATTGGCCTGGGCGATCTCTGCACGAAAATTGATGAGCTTTTCTAGGCGATCGTCCCCAGCCGCCGACTCAATATCCCGAAGGCGTGTGAGCTCGATGACTTCCTTCTGGATAGAGTCCGCTTGATCCTTCGTAAACCCAGCAAAGCTCGCGAGGATCTCTTTGCGGTCGCGATCAATGTCCCGAGCCTCACTCGCCCGCGCAATATAGGCCTGGATCCCCTTCGCAGTCTCACCAGCCGTCGGACCTACTCCAGTGGCCTCGGCGCCGCCGCCGAGCTCGAGCTCGAAGCCCTTCGTCGACTCCTCAATCTGGCGCTGGATATCGCGCTGGAGAATGCCTTCACGACCGGCCCCAAGAGCACCGCGCGCCTCAAGGGAGAGCGTCGGGTCGGAGATTTGCTCAAACCCGAGCGTCTCCTCGGGGAGATAGCCACCATAGAGCCGATCGAAGATCTGGCCACTGAGCGTCCTTGCGGCGAGCGAACGCGTTCCGACACCCGTCCGGAACTGCTCCTGAACGGCTCGCCGACGCGCCAGATAGGGCTGGGTCAGATCCTCGCCGATGGCCCCATAGCTCAAAAACTGATTGCCCTGGGCGGCGAAACCCTGCTGCCCTGTCAGTTGCGCTATGATCTGGGAAATCGTCGCGGCATTGATCTCGGTGGCCTGCTGGCGGCCAGAGATCGTCGCGAGCGTATTGAACTGCGTGACCGCCTGTCCCCGCCGTGCCTCGGGCGGCTGGGTGAACCCTAGGAGCTCCGAGATCGCCGCGGGCGCCTGCGTGATGAGACCGACAATGTTACGGAAGGCTTGCCCCCAGCCCTGGTTCTGGCCGAGCTTCGAGAGTGTCGCGTCGAGCCGATCCAGCTCGCTCGTGGCCCCAGCGATTTGACCACGCACTTGACCCATGTCCCAGCTGCGCAGCGCGGTCTGGAACGCGAGCTGCTTGTCGATCGAGGATGTCAGCGCCGTGGAGTACGCGGCGAAGGCGGCGACCGCCACGCCGACGCCGACCGTCGCGGCGCGCAGCCCGCTGTCCATGTGCCGCGTGCCGGTGACGAAATCGTTGATCGTGAAGAGCGAACGAGATAGGAGCGGATTGAGATTCCCGATCGCTTGAGCGAATTCACTGGCGCCGCGATGGCTCTTCTGGAAATCCTGGAAGAGCTGATCCAGCGCGGTTGATGCCTCGTTCCTCGCGCGAAGTGTCAGCTCGATCGCGTTGCGTTCGCCAGCCATGTCAGGCCTCCTCGCAGATCGTCGGTTCAGTTACGAGTGTCTGCCGCGCTGGCCGCGCATCAGGCATCTCCAGCCCATATTTGATGGCTTGCCGGAGTCGCGACGGTACTAGAGCCGCGAGACTCTTCCCGGCGCGCTCGTCGAGGGACGGTTGCGCACTCAGCGCGGCGCCGTCGAGAAACCGGCGGAACCACGTGCGCACTGAGGCCGGGGCTTCAGACCACGTGCGACAAAAGCGTTCTTCGTCCTCGCGCTGTGCGATCTCGTCCCACAGATCTGGGTTGCTCATCGGCTGCGGGTTTCCCATTCGTCAATCCAGGGCTCGGGCACAACGTCAGGCAGCTCGCTTGCCGTCGTTGGCTCGCGCTCGAGCTCCAGTTCCGACAACACAAATGCCGTCGCGCGGTCGCAGGTGTCCCTCCATCGGGAGCCGTGGACCTCGCCGGGATGCTGCGAGTGCGCCATTTCGTGCACGAGGGTCTCCACAATCTTGTGAGGCCGGCGATCGAGGTTCCGCGCCTCGTCTATCAGGATGAGCTTGGCCCCGTCGTCACACATGCCGAGCGCGTCCCTGCACGCCGCCCACCTCACGCCCCACCCGCTGGGCCATGGGATCCCATGGAACGCGAGGTGCCACACCTCCCGCGCGAACGAGTCGAGTTCCTCGTGAGGAACGCGCGGTTGCTCCAGCACGCGCCACCAGTTACCGTTCATCTTCGTGTTCGTCGTCGTCACCATCAGACCGTCTCCGTCGGAGAATTAGTGGGCCATCTGGACCGGGAAAACCGCGCCCCGCCACAACGGCGGCTCGCCCGCCGGCACCGATCCAGTTCTGTTACGGCGCTGGCCCTGCACCGCTGGACGCCAGCGGTCGTAAGCCGGATCAGCACAGTCCCGACCTCGGGGGAAGCGGACGTGGCCATCGCGCCGCACCGGCAGCGTCTTTGAGATTCCGCAATCGCAGGTAGTCTTCCCCGGTGGTCGCAATCGTTGAGACAGTGATCGCGGTGGGAATCATCACGGGCCGCTGGCGAACCACCTTGGCGAAGGCGATCAAGCCGCCGAGCGCCCCAGCCGCGAAGCCGGCCGCCGCCGGCACGGAGAACAGCGCCACGACGATCACGATCGTCACCCCGGCGACGAGCATCGCGACGCCCCGACGCTCGATTCGTGTTTTCACCGTGCGATTCGACGCGCCGGGGGCTCGATGTAGCCGGCGTGCCATAGCTGCCAGCCGCGCTCTTCGTGTGTTGAGGCGCCCGGCTGGAGCTGCCGGCCCTGGGCGAAGAGCTTGGCGTACTTCCAAGCGAGGGGCGATGCACGAAGCAGTTCATCATCCTTGCGCACCATCTCGAGTACCGTGGCTTGGCGAATTCGAGCACCGACGAGGCGCTGACGCGCCTGCAACGTCGCTACCGTCCGCGGGCGGCTTCGGCCGGCCGGTGTCGCGGTCGTTTCGTCGTGCCACCCCCGCGTGGAGTTCCAGGCTTGGTGGCGACCATCGGAGCCGCGCGGCTCGCGACCGCCTGCGCGCTTGAGCGCATCCTGGAATTTCAAGAACGACTCCCGGGCGCGGGTGCGGATAATGGGCGCGCCATTTTCGCGTTGGAGCGCGGCGAACTCGAGAAATTCCCTGTCATGTGACATCTATGTCCTCCCGCTGCGACTCATTGGCTTCCGGTCCGGCCGCGCCGTCTTCGGCGACGTGGGCACCGGGGTCTTCGGGTTTTTCTTCGGCGCATTTGGGTTCTCTTGAGCCATTGCTTTTAGCCTCTCCTTGTTGTCGTCCCCTTCGATCCGTTGGGGAAGATGGCCCTGCACGCCGGCGATGACGCGACCGCTCGCGCGACCGCCGCGATTTCCGCGATGACCACACGCCGCTCGTCGAGCACCATCGCCGCCGGCTCGCCCGTCGGCGTGAGCGAGAACAGGCGCTTGAACCAGGTCGAGATTGTTCCTGGGGAATGGAACTCACGCGGCTCGGTGGTCGTCGTCGTCATCGTGGCCCTCCATTGCGTGAGGTCGCCCGTGGTGCGGGAACCTTGACGGTGTTGTCAGCGGTGTCGTCGTCCTCGTCCACCATGCGGACAGCGCCGCCTCCTGCGTCGATCAAGAACGGGTTGGTTTCCTCTGGCGCAAAATCCTCGGGGTCGAGTGCGGCCCGTTCATCGGGCGTGAGCAAGTCGAGCCGCTTGAGGTAGGCCGCCTGGGCCTCCACGAGCGGAAGGAATTTGCGTCCCCGCGGGCGGGCCTGGAGCATCGCCGGGATGCCGAAGTTGTCGCGCCACCACACGTCAGCCTGGTGAGAGACCACCAGCTCGGCACCGCGAATCACCCGCCGAGGCTCCTTCGC
>WNFU01003984.1_pt1 | contig 19120 bp, 14 predicted proteins | sample 5400121 | NCBI WGS metagenome assembly WNFU01 (sample SAMN13153360, study PRJNA577476) | soil metagenome | isolation source: 100 cm soil or saprolite under grassland replicate 1 | place: USA:California | collected 2016-06-15 | reverse complement strand
AGCGGCCAGACGACCAGCGCGAGCTGCACCAGCCCACCGAGCCAGAGGCAGGCGGCCGAGAGATGCACCCAGTCCGCGAGCTCCGACTTCCACGACGAGCCGGCGTCCGCGGCCGAGTGCCCCGACAGCGAGAGGCCGGACGCGAAGCCGAGCGCGACCGCAAACGCAACCCAGAGCAGCGCACGCTTCTCGAGCAGCCACGACAAGAAGAGCAGAGCGGCGACGAGCGCGAAGCCGAGCGTCATCGCGATGAAAGCCGTGCCGAAGCGCGTACCGCTCGCGATAGGCGAGAGGTCGCCGTACAGCAGCCGCGTGAACGGTAACTGCAGTGCATCCTCGGCGCGCAGCAGGAACGCGACGATGCCGACCTCGAGAACTGCGACGACGCCGAGCCCGGTCAGCTTGTAGAAGCGCAACTCCGCGCGCGGCGGCAGCGGCCCGCGGACGATCAGCAGCCTGAAGCCGAGGCCGCCGACGAGCAATGCGAGCGCGAGGAAGTACGCCCAGCGGACGACGTGCTCCGTCCGTGTCGGGCCGGACGCCCCGTACGCCTCGGTCGGCGGCGGAGCGGCAACGCCGACGCCGAACGTCCACACACCCGAGACGGTGTGCCCATCGGACGAAAGTGCGTGCCAGCGCACCGTGTACGCGCCCTTCGGCAGCGTCTTCAGGGTCGTCACGATCATCCGTGGATCGGCTCCGCCGCGCGTCGTGCCGGAGACCACGCGGCCCTCCGACGACACGACCACGATCGAGTTCTGCAGCGCCTTCACGCCCTGGTCGAAGCGAACCCAGACCGTGCGCGGCGGCTTGTCGAGTCGCTGCCTGTAGGACGGTTTCGTCTCGAGCACGCTCGCGTGCGCAAACGCCGCTGCCGGCGCTACGAGCGCGAGCAGCGCGACGAGAGCGAGCGCACGTCTCAACGGTGCGGCTCTCCCGCCAGTGGCGACAGGTGCCCGAAGACCGGGGCCAGGTCGCGATCCGCGAACAGGGCGACCGCGACGACGACGAACACGAGCGCGATGCCGGCGTTCGCGAACGCCCAGCGCGGGCGCAGCGCCCGCGTGAGCGGGAACACCGCGCCAAGGAGCATCGTCCAGCCGAGCAGGTGGTGCAGGAACGACGAGCGCTGGAAGAGCCACGGGTTCTGCTCGTGCAGGAGGAACGCGAGCCCGGAGACGACGAACGCGAGCGGCATCGCCAGACGCCAGAGCTCATTGCGGAGCTTGCCCTTCACGAGCCCGAGCTCCGCAGCACCGGCGAGCATCATCACCTGCGCCCACGCGCCGTGCGCGACCATGTGGATCGTCGAGTTCGTGAAGAAGGTCATCACGGGCCACATGAGGACGCCCATCAGAAACAGGAACGAGGGCCACAGGTACGTGCGCCACGTTCGCTTCCGCCAGACCGCTTCGCCCGCGATCACCTCGGCGAGCAGAAAGAGAGCGAGCAGCAGAAAGCCCGTCGCGAACATCCAGTGCACGTGCTCGGCGGGCGGCTGCATTACTCCTCCAGCAGGTCTTCGATCACGACGCGCGCGACGAACAGATGGAAGAGCGCTCCGGCGAAGACGACGAGCAGCGGCGGCTCGACGAACAGCCACCAGAAGCCCTGGTCGTGCGGGTGCAGCAGCGTCACCCGGTACGGCTGGACGATCGCCCAGACGACGCCCGCGAGCGCGGCCAGCGGGCCGAGCGAGGCCAGCAGCCTGAGCCGCCAGGTGGTGCGCTCGGCATGGGTCTGCGAAGCGGCAGGTTGGGTTGCGGTGTGTGTGCTCATTTCCTCCTCCCGAGTTGGCCGAGAACCCGGGCTTTCGCCCGGTTACGCGGGCGCGGGAGGAGGCCGGGACTCGAAGGCGAGCCCGAACAGGCGCCGCGGCGGATCACATTCGCTGCGCGCGCGGGGATTCGACGGACCGCGCATCCGACGGAGCAGCGAACGCGCGACAGCGGCGGTTTGTTCCGCAAAGCGCTCGTACTCCGCGAGCCAGCGCGAGACCGCGCCGTAGAAGAGCGCGACGAGCACGGAAAGCACGGCGAAGACGGAGAGGGCGGAGGTGTGGAACCACGGCGACATGAGCGGCCACCGCCCAGCGGCGAACCGCTCGGTGTCGGTCTGCACGAGATAGATGCCGGCCGTGAGTGCGTAGGCCAGTGCCCAGCTTCGCAGGGAGAGTGCAACGCGCACGCGCGGTGTGCATGGCGGCCGCGCACCCACGGCGCCGAGCAGTCTCCGCGCCGCGCGCGCGGCGGTCCGAGCCCGGACGAAGCGCCACGTCAGCGCGGCGAGCATGAGTGCGACGCCGATCTTCACGCCGGCGATCAGGAACGGGTAGTAGTGCGCGCCCGAGTAGCTCGGCGTCGGCACGTGCCGGCCGAGGTCGAGCCGTACGGTCAGGCTGCGGCCGCTGAGCTCGGCGACGAGCGCGAGCAGCACGAACGAGCCGAAGCCGGCGAGGCGCCGGTGAGCGCGCGCCCGTCCCATCGAGTAAGTGTGCCTCGCCGGGCGGCCGCTAGGCAACCTTACCGAGCGAAATGCTTCGCATTTCGCTCGGAGGAAAGCCGCAGGCGCGCGTGCGAAACCTGTCGACCGGCAAATGGCACGCGCGCGAAGCGCGCCTGCCGGGTCTCCCTCGCACGAAATCGCAGACTTCGTGCGAAAACCTCAGCCGACGAGCGTCAGCGTCCAGCGCGGAACGACTTGGTCGTTGAAGCCGAAGAGCAGGATGCGCTGCCAGCGCCCGAGGCAGAGCCGCCCGTCGGTGAACGGCAGTTGCTCCGACCGCGCCCCGAGCAGGCAGGAGAGGAGCCGTTCCCGGCCCACCGCGTCGAGCGGGACGAGCCGCGCGAGCAGCCCCTCGACGTCCGCGAAGAAGCCCGCTTCCCGCTCGTTGACCCGGATCAGCCCGCTCTCGCCCGCCGTCACGAACGCGATCCCGTTCGGCCACTCAGCTTGCTCGACCTCGTGCGCGATCTCGTTGGTGATATCGAGGACGACGAGGGAGGGCAGGGCGCAGGCAATGGAGTACGGAAGTTCGACGCTCGTCATCGCTCGGTGGATCGTAGTGTCTGGTTCAATCCCGCAGGATTCGACGTCCGCGAGGACCGGCGTGCCGACAAGGGGGAGGGATGAAGTGGACGAAATGGGGGGTCTACACGAGTCGCCGGTGGCCGGGACCGAGGAGCGCGACGGAGCCGTCGTCGTTCGCCTCGCCGGGGAGCTGGACCTGTACAACGCGCACGTGGTGCGCGCGGAGCTGATCGAGGCCGCGGAGCGCGGGCCGGAGCGGTTGATCGTCGAGCTGTCAAGTGTGACGTTCATCGACTCGACGGGCCTCGGCGTCCTGATCGAGGCGCGGACTCGGCTCGCGAATCGGAGCGCGTTCCTGCTCGTCGGGCCTGGGCTCGAAACGCGGCGCGCGCTGGAGATCTCCGGGCTCGACCGTCATTTTGCGGTGCACGAGACACTCGACGAAGCACTGTCTGCGTCCGTGTAGCGCGATCGTTCATAGACTCGGCCGTCATGCGCGCGGCGCAGATCTCGGAGCTCGGCGGCGCACCGGCGGTCGCCGAGGTTCGCGCGCCGGACGCCGACGGCCGCGAGGTCGTCGAGATCCTCGCGGTCGCGTTGAACCCGCTCGACCTCGCCGTCGCGGCCGGCCGCTTCTACGGTGGGCACCCGCCGCTGCCGTACGTCCCCGGCTGCGAGGCGGCCGCGCGGACGACGGACGGCCGCCGCGTCTATGTCTTCTCGGACGGCCTAGGCGTCGCGCGCGACGGAACGCTCGGCGAGCGCGCGACCGTCGCGGCGGAACGCTTCCTTCCGGTCAAGGAGGATGTCGACGACGCGACGGCCGTCGCGCTCGGAATCGCCGGCATCGTCGGCTGGGCGGCAGTCAAACGCGGACGGATAGCGGCGGGAGATCGCGTGCTCGTCCTCGGCGCGAGCGGCACGTCCGGGCGCATCGCCGTGCAGGGCGCGAAGCTGAGCGGCGCGGCGCGCGTCGTCGCGGCCGGGCGCGACCTGCGAAAGCTCGAGCGCGTGCGAGAGCTGGGCGCCGACGAGGCGGTGGCGCTGGACGGCGATCTCGCGGCCGCCTGCGGCGGCGACGGGCCGACGGTCGTGATCGATCCACTCTGGGACGGGCCGGCGACCGCGGCGGTGGAGGCGGCCGCGCCGCAGGCGCGAATCGTGCACTACGGCGAGTCGGCCGGCCCCGAGGCGACGTTCAAGTCCGGCACGGTGCGCGGCAAGGAGCTCGAGCTGCTCGGCCTGTCGAACTTCGCGCGCACGAACGCGGAGCTGCGGGAGCTGCACGGCGAGCTGCTGCGCCATGCGAAGTCGGGCGCGATCCAGGTCGACTTCGAGACGTTCACGCTGGATCAGATAGGCGATGCCTGGGCATTCCAGGCCGGCGGGGGCAAGGCGGTCGTCCGGGTTCAGAGCACGCGGTAGGCGCCGACACCGGCCGGACGCGCCCAAGGCCCGCCCAGCCGGTGCAAGCGCGAGATCGCAGACTTCGCGCTTCGAGGTCTACGGATGGTGCTGCGGGCCGCCCTGGTTGCCGGGCTGGCCTTCGTAGCCGAGCAGGCCCGGCGGCTGGTCCGCAAGCGCCGCGCCGGCCGAGCCGAGCGCAGCGAGGACCGCGAAGAACGCGAGCAGCGCCTTGATGCGCAGCTTCATGTTCCACCTCCCCCCTGTCAGATGGACGACTCCACGCTTATAGCGCGTCGCCCGCGCCATTTCTAGAGCGGCATCGCGGAGATGTTTCAGCGAACCGAAGCTGGGGTGCCGCGAGAAGCGGCACCCCAGTGGCCTACAGCTTCCCTTTGCGCTTCCACTTCCGGTAGATCCCGGTCATCTCCCGGTGTGCCGCGCTGACTGCGTCGGTTGCGCTCATCTTGCCCTGAGCCACCTGCGCGAACATCTGCGGGATCAGGTGCGTCACGAAGATGTCGTTGATCGCCGCGTTCGAAGTGCCCGGGTAGCCGACGTTGTGCGTGTACTTCTTGGCAATAGTCGTCAGGATCGTGTACTTGCCGCGCGGCTTGTGCGTGTCTGCCTTCGCAGCCTTGTAGATCTGATCGAACGGGAACGCGCCCGGGAAGCTCGGGAAGTTGTAGAGCTTGCTCGCCGTCGTCGCCTGCTTGTAGTTGACGCAGAGGTCGACGAGGAACTTCGACGCAGCAGCCTTGTTCTTCGCGAACTTCCAGATCACGTAGCATCCCATGACGTGCTCGAGCCCGAAGCGGCCGTGCGGGCCGGCGGGAATCGGCCAGATCCACAGGTTCGGCGCGAGCGACGGGAACTGGTCCTCGGGCGTCCGTGTCGCCGAGATCGCATTGAGGATCATCGAGCCCTTTCCGGAGTAGATGAAGTCGTTGTTCGACGACGGGACCCACCCGAAGATCTCGTCGGTCTCGCCGGCCTTGTACATCGACGCCATGAACTTCAGCGCCTCCACGGTCTGCTTCGACTTGATCGTGAGGCGGTTCTCCTCGTTCTGGATGAACGCGCCGAAGCACATCAGGAAGGCGATGTTCGCCATGTTCGAGTCGAGCTCGTTCGACATGCCGATACCGATCGGATGGCCGATGGCCTTCAGCTTCGGCGCGGCCTTACGCACGTGCTCCCACGTGTTCGGCGCCTCGCCGACCCCGCTCCAGAGATCGTGCCGCCAGATCACCGGGTCCGGCACATAGTTGTCCGAGAGCGCGAAGTACTTCTTCGTCCTCGGGTTGTAGGTCGAGAGCTTTGCCAGCTGGCCCATCTTCCCGACCTTCTTCTCGATCTGGGCGATGATGCTCTTGTGGTTGATCACCTGGTCTTCGTAGATCGCCGGCGGCGCCAGGAACCCGAAGAGGTCGTGACCGCTCTGGGCGGCGACCTCCGCCGCCGCACGCGCGTCGAGCTGCGTGTTCACGATGTGGTCGACGGTGACGTTGACGTCGTTCTTCTCGCCCCACTGCTTGCACCACGTGTTGTCGAACCATTCATCGTAGGCCCCGACGAAGTGAACCCATTGCAGGATCTTGAGATCGCCGCTCAACCAGCGGCCGGTGTGCTTGTGCGGCCCTGCGAAAGCGAACCCCTTCGACGCACCCGAGCCGGCTACCCCGATCGCTGCGGCACCGACTCCGGCACGTCTCAGGAGCTCACGCCGGGAGAGCGGGCTCTCTCTCCGTTCGCTCACCTCGGGATCGTCAGGCACGTACGCCTCCTTTCATCGAAATGCACCGCCGGTGAAGCCGGCGATGAACCGGTTGAGGAACGCGTTGTAGAGCAGCGCGAGCGGGATGCTCGGGATCAGCACCGCGCCCGCGATCGCGCCCCACTGGACGAGGTCGCCGCGGATCAGGTCGCTCGGCACGCCGGCCGAGATCGTCCGGTGGTTCGAGCTGGTGATGAAGGTGACCGCGTAGATGAACTCGTTGACGCAGAGCGAGAACGTGAAGATCACGACCGTCAGGATTCCCGGCACCGAGATCGGCAGCACAATTCGCCGCAGCGCCGCAAAGCGCGAGCAGCCGTCGATCATGGCCGCATCCTCGAGCTCACGTGGGATCGTCTTGAAGAATCCCATCATCAGCCACGTAGCAAACGGAATCGTGAACGACGGATAGACGACGATCAGCGACCAGAGCGAATCCTGCAAGCCCAGCTTCGAGATCACGCGGGAGAGCGGCAGGAAGAGCAGCGTCGGCGGCACGAGGTACGTCAGGAAGATCGCGACGCCGAGCGATCCGCCCACGCGGCCCGACAAGCGTGCAAGCGCGTAGCCCGCGGGCAGCGAGAGGACGAGCGTGATCCCCACGACGACCGCGCCGACGATCGCCGTGTTGGCGAGCCAGCGCGGGTAGTTCGTGTCGAAGAGGTTCTGGAAGTTGTCCCAGGTCGGACCCGGGTGGAACCAGAAGGGCAGGTTCTGGATGCTGAGCAGGTCGCCGAACGGCTTGAAGGCCGTCATCACCATCCAGTAGAAGGGGAACGCGAGCACGATCGCGAACAGCCCGACAACGATGTAGGTGGTGACCTTCTCGCGCCGGCTGAGTGCCATCACGCAACCTCCGCCCGGCGCGCGAAGAAGAGCATCGTGATCGCGACGATCGCGAGCACCGGCAAGAGGAAGAGCGACACGGCGGCGCCCTCGCCGAGCGAGCCGCCCTCGATCCCCTGCTGGAAGGCCCACGTCGTGATCACCTGCGTCGAGTTGAACGGGCCGCCGTTCGTGAGGATGTAGACCACCGCCATGTCGGTGGCGGTGAACACGAGCCCGAACAGGACGGCGACGAGCGCGATCGGCAGCTGCAGCGGCAGCGTCACGTAGATCAGCTTGCGGATGCCCGTCGCGCCGTCGACCTTCGCGGCGTCCTCGACCTCCTGCGGAATCGACGCATGGCCGGCGAGGAAGATGACGACCGCGAAGGGGAGCACGCGCCAGCTCTGCACCGTGATGATCGAGGCCATGGCGAGGTTCTGCTGGCCGAGCCACTGCGGCGCGTTCAGCGCCGTGCACTCGCCGACGTGGAACGGCCACTGGTGCAGCACCGAGCAGGCCGGCCCGATCAGGTGCGCGTGGACGAGCACCCAGTTGATGACGCTGTAGAGGCTGTCGAAGATCCACAGCCAGGTGATCGCCCCGAGCGCCACGGGCGCAGCCCACGGCAGGAGGACCAGGAAGCGGAGGATCCAGCGGCCTTTGAACGGCTTGGCCAGGTAGTTCGAGAGGATCGCCGCGCAGACGACGACGATCGCCTGCGAGAGGAGTGTCATCACGGCGGTGTTGCGCAGCGCGTGCCGGAACGTCTCGTTGTGCCACTCACTCCCGAAGTTGTGCAGGCCGACCCAGGCGCCGCTGAGCGAGCCCGCGGTCGCATCGGTGAAGCTCAGGTAGATCGCCAGCACGAACGGCGTGCCGACGAGCAGGAGGATGAAGATGATCGCCGGAGAGATCAGCGCCGCAGCGAGGACACGCCGACTCTCGAAGACGTCGGCGCCCCGCCTCATGAAGCCTCGCTGGGCTACGGCTACCACTTCTCTCCTTCGGAACTCCGCTGGTGGCGCGGGATCTTAGTAAGCTCCGGCCCCTCCCCGATGGCCGAGATCGCTCTGGAGAACCTGTCCAAGGTCTACCCCGACGGGACGCACGCGGTTTCCGAGCTGGACCTGCAGGTCGAGGACGGCGAGCTGATGGTCTTCGTGGGCCCCTCCGGCTGCGGGAAGACGACGGCGCTACGGATGGTCGCCGGCCTCGAGGACATCACCTCGGGCGTCGTGCGGATCGGCGAGCGGGTGGTCAACAAGCTGCCGCCGAAGGACCGCGACGTGGCGATGGTGTTCCAGAACTACGCCCTGTACCCCCACATGTCGGCCTACGACAACATGGCCTTCGGCCTGAAGATGCGCTCGTTCTCGAAGGCCGAGATCCGCCGCCGCGTGGGCGACGCGGCGCAGGTGCTCGGGCTCGAGCCCGTCCTGAAGAAGAAGCCGCGGACGCTCTCGGGCGGCCAGCGGCAGCGGGTCGCCATGGGCCGGGCAATCGTGCGCGAGCCGCAGGCGTTCCTGATGGACGAGCCGCTGTCGAACCTCGACGCGAAGCTACGCGTCGAGATGCGCGCCGAGATCGCGCGGATCCAGCGTGACCTGCAGGCGACGACGATCTACGTGACGCACGACCAGGTGGAGGCGATGACGCTCGGCGACCGTGTCGCCGTGATGCGGGACGGGTACCTCCAACAGGTCGGCACGCCGAACGATCTCTACGAGCGCCCGGTGAACCTGTTCGTCGCCGAGTTCATCGGCTCGCCTGCGATGAATCTCGTCGGCGCGGACATCATCGAGGAGAACGGCTCGCTGCGCGCCGTCTTCGGCGACAACAGCCTGGACGTCAGCGGTCGCTCGGAGCTCGGCGCCCACGCCGGGCACCGCGTCATTCTCGGCGTCCGCCCGGAGGATCTCGACGACGCCGTCGTCGTGGGACGCGGCGAGGCCGGCACGATCACCGCGGTGGTCGACATCCGCGAGGACCTCGGCTCGGAGGTGTTCGTGCACTTCGGCGTCGGCGCGCCGGCCGTCCGCGGCGAGGACGTGCAGGCGGCACTCGGGGAAGAGGCGCTCGAGGCGACGAGCGAGCAGGCTCGCCGCAAGGGCAGCCTGTTCACGGCGCGCGTGACGCGCGATTCCCCGGCGCGCGAGGGCGAGCCGATCGAGCTCGCCGTGAACGCGAGCCGGCTCCACTTCTTCGAGATCGATACCGGCGGCGCAATCTAGCGCCGCGGACCGCGGCTGACGACGAGGCTGATCTTCGAGCCGGCCGGCAGCACCTGTCCGGCCCGGCGGCTCTGGGCCGCGACCGTCCCCTTGCGCTTGCTCGAGTACGCGGACGACACCTTGCCCGTACGGCAGTGCCGCCGCGCGAGTACCACCTTGGCCGCCGCGAGCTTCTTGCCGACCACCTTCGGCACCGTGCACGGCGTGCGCGCGATCGAGAAGGTGCGCGAGACGTCGGTCGCTGCGTTGTAGGTCGCGTCGCCCGGCTGAGAGGCGGTCAGCGTGCACGAGCCGGCGCCGGTCAAATGCACGGTCGTTCCGCTGACGGTGCAACTGCCGGTCGCCGTAAAGGAGACCGGCAGGCCCGAGGACGCGCTCGCGCTGACGGTGAAGTCCGGGTCGCCGTACGTCTTCGCGGCGGGCGCGTCGAACGCGATCGTCTGGTCGAGTTTGGCAAGCGGCTGCCAATCCGGCTTGCGGTTCGAGCCTGCGAAGGTGAGCTGAACCTCGCCGCCGCCCGTTGGGCTGATCGCGTAGATCTGGCTGGCGCAGTTTGGCCAGGTCGAACTTGGACAGCCTTCAAAGGCGATCCGGTCCTCCTGCGGCGACCATGCCGGATAGAACTCGATGCGTGACGGCGTATCGGTGAGCCGCGTCTGGCCCGTTCCGTCCGCCTGCATGACGTAGAGGTCGTTGTCGCCCATGCAGTTCGACGTCGCGTCGCGCGAGAAGACGATTCGGGTGCTGCTCGGAGCCCAGTTCGGGTGGAGCCCGCACCCTGGGTTGTTCGTGAGCCGCACCAGCCCGCCGCCATCCGGGTTTATCGCGTAGATGTCGAGGATGTTGCCGCCGCGATTGCTCGAAAATGCGATGCGCCCCGTCGCGGACCCGCTCGCAACGCAATCCTCCGCCGCTGGGTTGTCGGTGAGGTTTCGCACACCCGTTCCGTCGGCGTTCATGATGTAGAGGTCGGTCAGACCTTCACATTGGCTGGGAGCGACGGCGCCACGGTCGAAGACGATCCTGCCGTCGCTTGTCCAAGCCGGATTGCGATCACGCAAAGGGTCGGTCGTGAGCCGGGTCTGGCCGGTGCCGTCGGCGTTCATCTTGTAAATCTCGTCGTTGCCGTCTCGCGTGCTCGTGAACGCGATCTGCTGGCCGTTCGGCGACCAGGCCGGCTCGCGGTCGTCAGCCGGACTGTTCGACAGGTTCACTTGGCCACTGCCGTCGGGATTCATCACATAGATCTCGAAGTTCCCGTCACGGTTGCTGCCGAAGGCGATCTTCCCGTTCCGGGTCGGAAAGGCCGCGTCGGCCCGGCGCGGGGCGGTGACGGCGCCGGCGAGAACGAGAGCGAGAAACGCGGTCGCGCTTACGCCCAGCGCGTGGCGCAGCGGGTACCGGCCTTCCATGTGGCTGCGAGCACCCACGCGGACCCCTTCGCACGACCCGTCGTCTCCGCTCCGCAACGCGGAGCACATCGAGTGTCGGCCTCCTGCGGCCGAAAGTCAACGACGATCAGCGCCGCAGGCCGCGGCTGACGACGAGGTTGATCTTCGAATTGGCCCGGAGCACCCGCCCAGCCCGGCGGCTCTGCGAGGTGACGAGTCCCCTTTTGAGCTTGCGCGAATAGGCGTACCCGACCTTGCCCGTGCGGCAGTGCCGCTGCTTGAGCGCCAGCCTGGCAGCCGCGAGGCGCTTGCCGACGACCTTCGGCACGCGACAGGTCGCCGCCGGCTTCAGCACCTGCGCCTTGACCGTGAACGAGTGCGAGACGTCCGGCGCCGAGGCGAAATTCGCGTCACCCGCCTGCGACGCGGTGATCGTGCACGTCCCGGTGCCGGTGAGGTGGACGATCGCTCCTGCGACGGTGCAACTCCCGCTCGCACCGAAGGACACCACGAGCCCCGAGGACGCCGTCGCGGAGACGCCGAAGTCGGGCTCGCCGAACGTCTTGTCCGGAATAGCCGCGAACGTGATCGTCTGGGCCGCCTTCGCAATCGCGAACGTCTGCGAGACAGGCGCCGCGGCGCTGTAGTTCGCATCACCGGACTGTGACGCCGTCACGGTGCACGATCCGGCGCCCGTGATGCCGACGGTCGCGCCGGCGACCGTGCACGTGCCGAGCGCGAAGAACGTGACCGGAAGGCGGCTCGACGCTGTCGCTCCGACCGTGAAGTCGGGATCGCCGAACGTCCTGCCGGCCAGGGCGCCGAACGAGACCGACTGACTCGCCTTCGCGATCGCGAACGTCTGCGCGACCGGCGCCGCCGCGTCGTAGTTCGCGTTGCCCGGCTGCGACGCGGTCAGCGTGCACGAGCCCGCACCGGAGAGGTGCACCGTCGTTCCGGCGACCGTGCAGTCTCCGCCCGCTCCAAAGGAGACCGGCAGACCCGACGAGGCCGTCGCGGAGACGTCGAAGTCGGCGTCGCCGTACGTCCGGCTCGCGAGCGTCCCGAACGCGATGCTCTGACTCGCCTTCGCGATCGCGAAACTCCTCACGACGTCCGGCGCCGCAAGATACGTTGCATCGCCCGCCTGCGACGCGGTCACGGTGCACGAGCCCGCACCCGTGAGGTGGACGGTCGCGGCGCTGACGGTGCAGGCGCCGGCCGCCGCGAAGGAGACCGTGAGCCCCGAGGTCGCAGACGCGCTCACGAGGAAGTCCGGATCGCCGTAAGTCTTCGCCGGCAGAGCTCCGAACGTGATCGTCTGACCCGACTTGATCGAGAAGCTCCGAGCTACGTCCGCCGCTGCGCTGTAGTTCGCGTTGCCCGGCTGCGACGCAGTCACCGTGCAACTGCCGGCGCCGGTCAGATGAACCTCTGTTCCGACGATCGAGCACGGACCCGCCGCCGCATAGCTCACGACCAGCCCCGAGCTCGCGGTCGCGCCCGGATCGAAGTCCGCGTCGCCGAGCGCCTTGTCGGCGATGGCCGGGAACGTGATCGTCTGGGCCGCTTTCGCGATCGTGAAGCTCCTCGCGACATCCGGGGCCGCGAGATAGCCCGAATCGCCGGCCTGCGACGCGGTCACCGTGCACGAGCCCGCACCGGTGATGTGGACGGTCGCCGCGCTGACGGTGCAGTCGCCGGCCGCCGCGAAGGAAACCGCCAGGCCCGAGGAGGCAGTCGCGCTCACCGCGAAGTCCGGATCGCCGTACGTCTTCGCGGCCAGCGCGCCGAACGTGATCGTCTGCGTCGATTTGATCGAGAAGCTGTGGGCGACGTCCACCGCTGCCGCGTAGTTCGCGTCGCCGGCCTGCGACGCCGTCACCGTGCAGCTGCCGGTGCCGGTCAGATGAACCTTTGTTCCGACGATCGAGCACGGACCCGCCGCCGCATAGCTCACCGCGAGGCCTGAGCTGGCGGTCGCGCCCGGATCGAAATCCGCAGCGCCGAGCACCTTGTCGGCGATGGCCGGGAACGTGATCGTCTGCGCCGCCTTGGCGATCGCGAACGTCCTTGCGACGTCCGGTGCGGCCAGATAGTTCGCATCGCCCGCCTGCGAGGCCGTCACGGTGCACGACCCCGCACCCGTGATGTGCACCGTCGCCACGCTGATGGTGCAGTTGCCGCCCGCGGCGAAGGACACCGTCAGGCCCGACGACGCAGTCGCGCCCACGGCGAAATCTGCGTCGCCGTACGTCTTCGCCGGAAGCGCCGCGAACGTGATCGTCTGTGTCGACTTGATCGAGAAGCTCCGCAAGACGTCCGGCGCGGCAGCGTAGTTCGCGTTCCCCGCCTGCGACGCCGTCACCGTGCAACTGCCGGTGCCGGTCAGATGAACCTTTGTTCCGACGATCGAGCACGGACCCGCCGCGACATAGCTCACCGCGAGGCCTGAGCTGGCGGTCGCGCCCGGATCGAAATCCGCGGCGCCGAGCACCTTGTCCGCGATGGCCGGGAAGGCGATCGTCTGGCCCGCCTTGGCGATCGAGAACGTGCGCAGGACGGCGGGCGCCGCGTTGAAGTTCGCGTCGCCGGGCTGCCCGGCGTTCACCGTGCAAGAGCCCGCACCGGTGAGGTGCACCGTCGCGCCGGTGACGGTGCAGTTCCCGTCAGTCGTGAAGGCGACGGCAAGACCGGACGAGGCGGTCGCGGTGACCGTGAAGTCGGGGTCGCCGTACGTCTTGTCCGCGAGTGCGCCGAAGGTGATCGTCTGGTTCGCCTTCGCGATCGAGAACGTCTGCGACACGGACGTCGCCGCGTTGTAGTTCGAGTTGCCGGCCTGCGACGCGGTCACCGTGCACGAGCCCGCACCGGTGATGTGCACCGTCGACCCGGAGACGGTGCAGTTGCCAAGCGCGCCGAACGAGATCGTCAAGCCGGACGACGCCGTCGCAGAGATCGCGAAGTCCGGGTCGCCGTACGTCTTCGCCGCGAGCGCGCCGAAGCTGATCGTCTGGTTCGCCTTCGCGATCGGGAAGGTCCGCACCACGTCCGGAGCCGGGTTGTAGGTGGCATCGCCCGCCTGCGAGGCCGTGATCGTGCAGGATCCGGCGCCGGTGATGTGCACCAATGAGCCGGCGACCGTGCAGTTCCCGCCGGCGGAGAACGAGACCGGCAGACCGGACGAAGCCGTCGCGGTCACGGTGAAGTCCGGATCGCCGTACGTCTTCGCGGTCGGCCCGCCGAAGGTGATCGTCTGGTCGATCTTGCTGGTACCGCAGGAGGGGAAGCTGAACGAGCCGATCCGCGTCTGCCAGTTCAGACCCGTCGTCTCGTAGTACTCCTGCGTGTACCAGAAGCGGCAGCCGTCGGGATCGATCGTCATCGCGCTGTAATCGCCCCAGCGCGTGCACTTGCTGGTGCCGCACTTGCCGCTCTGCGTGCCCCGGGTGACGCCGGAGAGCATCGTCGTCTCGGTCTGCGGGAGCGTGTTGAGCGCATCGCCGACGAGCCGGCCCGCGTAGCGGATGTCGGGATTCGTCGTTCCGTTCGCGACGCTGTAGCCGAGCGCCATGTCGCCCTTCTTGTCGACCGCAAGGCTGCCCATCCAGCGGTGCAGCGTGTCGCTCGCCGAGGGATAGATCTGCTGCTGGATCGGGGTCGCCGGGACGGCGCCGCCGGTCACGTTGAGCTGCGCCCATTGGATCCCCATCGGCGAGCCGGCGCCGCAACAGCGGACGGTGTGGTTGACCCACAACGACTCCACGCCGGCGATGTTCGTGTACTGGGCCTGCGTCATCAGGCGATCGAACAGGGCATCCAGCGAGTTTCCGGGCGTCGGAACCGCGGCGTCGAAAAAGTTGTAGCTCGCCTGGCTCACGTTGGTCGGCCCCGTGAAGGTCGAACCGCTGCCCGAGTAGTCGACGTGAAACTTCCAGACCTCGAATGCGTAGTCGCTGAGCGACTCCGAGACGAGGAGGTTCGGGCGTCCGGCGGGCGGCACACCGGTAACCGTCCGCATGTTGCTCGGAAGCAGGCTGAAACGAAGGACCGGATCGACATTGCCAACGTCGACGACGACATTCCGAACAGGTAGCCCCGCCTCGAGGTCGGAACGATTGAAGGCCCAGACGCGCACTTCCTCGAATGAGTCGGAGAACATGTTGGCCGTCATGTACAGGCCGTCCGGCCAGATCCCCATCTTCGGATAGTCGGCGAACCAAGGATGGCTCGCGTCGTCCGTGCGGATCGCGTAGAACCACCAGCCGCCGCTCACAGGATCGGCCGTCTTCGAGACGGCGATGCACTCGAAGAAGGGCGGCGTGCTCCCGTCGCCCGTGAAGGCAAAGTCGGCCACGATCCAGCGATCGGCCTGCGGGTCATAGACCACCGTCGGGTCGCCCTGGTTGTCGGCGTCGCACACCGTGCCCGTCCCGGTGAAGAACGCGTCGAACGTGAACGCGGCCAGCGGGGCACCGCCGCTCTTGCTGAAGATGCCGATCGAGGTGTTGACCGCCTGAACGAAGTGATCGGGACCGACATCGCCCACCGTGTCGGGCGGGTGGCCGGCGCCCCAAGTCAAGTAGTCGAGCCCCTTGAAGGTGACGTTCGGGCTGGGGGCGGGCGCGCTGGCTGCCGTAGCGGATACGTGTGAAGGCTCTTCGGCACCGGCAAGCGGTTGCTTCTCTCCTCCCGGCGACTCGGCCCCGCCCTCATCCCGCACGGGCCGAACCAAGCGCTTTGGCGCAATCTGCGGCAGCTTCCGGACGCTGCCGTTGAACTCGGCCGGCGCGACGCGGACGCCGTGCTTGATCTCCCGCCCGGTGCTCGCCGGGGCGGCCGCCGAGCCTTGCGCGGCGCCGACTGGGCTGAGGCGTTGGAAGGCAGCCGCCGGCACCGTCGGCGTCGTGGATCCTGCAAAGGCCGCAACCAGCCCGAGACCCACGACGACCGCGGCCGCGAGCACGCGCGCCGCCGTCTGCTTCGTGATCACGCTCCTCATCCGCTCCCCCGACCCGTCCTCAGCCTAGCGCTGAACGCGGCGGCGGCCTAGCGGCGGAGCGCGTCAGGGCTTGCGGCCGCGGCTCACGACGAGGGTGATCTTCGTGTCCGCCGGAAAGACCCGTCCGGGACGGCGGCTCTGCGAGACCACGCGACCCTTCTTGGTCGTCTTCGAGAAAGCGTACGTGACCTTGCCCGTGCGGCAATGCCTCTGCTTGATCGCAGACTTGGCCGCGGCGAGACGCTTGCCCTTGACCCGCGGGACGTTGCATTGCGGCGGCGCGATCTTGAAGGCCCGGGAGACGCTCGCCGCCGCGTTGAAGTTCGCGTTGCCTGACTGCGAAGCGATGATCGTGCACTTGCCGGCGCCCGTGAGATGCACCGTCTTGCCGCTGACCGTGCACTTTCCGCCCGCGGCGAACGCCACAGGCAAACCGGAAGAGGCAGTCGCGCTGACCGTGAAGTTCGGCGCGCCGAATTTCTTGTTGGCGAGCGCCCGAAACGTGATCGCCTGCGCACGCTTCGCCACCGCGATCGTCTGGGCGACGTCGGCTGCCGCGTTGTAGCTGGCATTGCCGGGCTGCGATGCGGTCACGTTGCACGAGCCCGCAGCCGTGACGTGCACGGTCACGCCGTGGACCGTGCAACTTCCGCCCGCGGTGAAGGAGACTGCCAGGCCCGACGACGCGGTCGCGCTGAGAGCGAAGTCGGCGTCGCCGAACGTCTTTTCTCCGACTGCGCTAAACGCGATCGTCTGGTTCACCTTCGCGATCGAAAAGCTCTGCGCGACACTGGGCGCGGCGTTGTAGCTCGCGTCACCCGGCTGCGACGCGGTCACCGTGCACGACCCGACGCCGGTGAGGTGCACCGTCGAGCCGCTGCTCGTGCAGCTGCCGCTCGCCGCGAAGGAGACGGCCAGCCCCGAGGACGCGGTCGCTGCGACACCGAAGTCGGCGTCGACGACCGTCTTGTCGGGGAGCGCCGCGAATGCGATCGTCTGGCTCGCCTTCACGACGGCGAAGCTTCGTGAAACGGCGCGCGCCGGGTTGAACGTCGCATCGCCCGGTTGCGACGCGGTCACCGTGCACGACCCGACGCCGGTGAGGTGCACTGTCGAGCCGCTGACGGTGCAGCTCCCGCTCGCCGCGAAGGACACCGCCAGCCCCGAGGACACGGTCGCGGCAACGCCGAAGTCGGCATCGACGACCGTCTTGTCGGGGAGCACACCGAATGTGATCGTCTGGAGCGTCTTCTGACAAGCGGGGAACGTGAACGAGCCGATACGAGTCAGCCAGTTGAGCCCGGTCGTCCCGTAGTACTCCTGCGTGTACCAGAACGTGCAGCCGTCGGGATCGATCGTCATGGCGCTGTAGTCGCCCCATCGGGTGCACATGCTTCCGCCGCAATCGCCGTTTTGCGTGCCTCGGATGACACCCGAGAGCATCGTCGTCTCGGTCTGCAGCAGGGTGTCGAGGGGGTCGAACGAGAGCTGGCCTGCATAGTCAATGTCGGGATTCGTGAAGGCGTTCGCGACGCTGTAGCCGAGCGCCATGTCGCCGTTCCGGTCGACGGCCAGGCTCCCCATCCAGCGGTGCAGGCCGTCGCTCGCGGATGGGTAGATCTGCTGCTGAACCGGCGTCGTGTTCACCGTACCGCCCGTCACGTCGAGCTGCGCCCACTGAATCCCCATGGGCGATCCGGTGCCGCAGCAATGGACCGTGTGGTTGACCCACACCGACTCTGCCCCGGCGATGTTCGTGTACTGCGCCTGCATCATCAGACGGTCGAAGAGGGAGTCCAGCAAGTTTCCGGGCGTCGGAACCTCGTCCTCGATGAAGTCGTAGCTCGCCTGGCTGACATTTGTCGGTCCGGTAAAGGTCGAGCCGCTCCCCGAGTAGTCGACATGAAATTTCCACACCTCGAACGCGAAGTCGACGACCGACTCCGAGACGAGAAGGTTCGGGCGTCCGGCCGGCGGCGCGCCGGTCACGGCCCGCATGTTGCTCGGCAGCAGGGCGAAGTGGGGAGCAAGGTCGAGATCGCCGACGTCGACGACGACGTTCCGCACGGCGGCTCCCGCCTCGAGGTCGGAGCGATTGAAGGCCCAAACCCGCACCTCCTTGAAGACGTCGCCGTCGAACATGTTGGCGGTCATGTACAGGCCGTCCGGCCAGATGCCCATCTTCGGGTAGTCGGCTAAGAACGGATGGCTCGCGTCATCCGTGCGGATCGCGTAGAACCACCAGCCCCCGCTCACAGGGTCACCCGTCTGCGAGACGGCGATGCACTCGAAGAAGGGCGGCGTGCTCCCGTCGCCCGTGAAGGCGAAGTCCGCCACGATCCAGTGGTCGGCCTGCGGGTCGTACACAACGGTCGGGTCGCCCTGGTTGTCTGCGTCGCACGCGGTACCCGTTCCGGTGAACAACGCATCGAATGTGAACGCCGCCAGCGGATCGTGCGGTGGGGCGACGCTCTTGCTGAAGATGCCGATCGAGGTGTTGACCGCCTGAACGAAATGATTCGGGCCGACATCGCCGACCGTATCGGGCGGAAAGCCCGCGCCCCAGTTGAATTTGTCGAGTCCCTTGAACGTCACGTCCGGGGCGGGGGCCGGCGCGCTCCTTGCCGGGGTGGACACGCTCGAAGGCTCTTCGGCACTGGCAAGCGGTTGCTTCTGCGCTTCAGGGAGCACCACCTCGCGCTCTTCCCGCTCCGGCCTTACCAAGCGCTTTGGCGCGATCCGCGGCAGCTTCCTGACGCTGCCGTTGAACTCGGCCGGCGCGACGCGGGGACCATGCTTGATCTCGCGCTTTGTCCTCCCCTCGGGGGCCCCCGAGCTCCGCCCGACGCCACTTGGGCTGAGGCGCTGGAAGGCGCCTCGAGACGTCTTGCCTTGAACAGGCGTCGTCGAGGATCCGGCGAACGCTGCAACCAGGCCGAGCGCGACGACGACGAGCGCGCCGGAGAGGCGTAGTGCTGTGGCTTTGCTCAACGCCGACCGCGGCTGACGACCAGGCGGATCTTGGTGTTCCTCGGCAGCGTCCGCCCCGCGCGGCGGCTCTGCGAGATGACGCGGCCCTTCGCGACCCTGCGCGACGCGGCGTACGAGACCCGGCCCGTGCGGCAGTGGTTCCGCGTGATCGCCAGCTTGGCGGCGGCGAGGCGCTTACCGATCACCTTCGGCACGAGACACGCCGGCCTCGCGATCGCGAAGGACTGCGAAACAGGAGTCGCAGCGTTGTAGTTCACGTTCCCCGCCTGCGAGGCGGTCAGCGTGCAGCTGCCGGGCGCCGTGAGATGGACGCGCGCGCCGCGCACGGTGCACTGTCCCTTCGCCGTGAACGAGACGGGCAGCCCCGAGTCGGCGCCGGCACGGACGGTGAAGTCCGGGTCGCCGTACGCCCGGATCCGGAGCGGATCGAACGTGATCTCCTGGTCTGCCTTCGCGATCGCGAAGG
>WNFU01004379.1_pt1 | contig 19127 bp, 20 predicted proteins | sample 5400121 | NCBI WGS metagenome assembly WNFU01 (sample SAMN13153360, study PRJNA577476) | soil metagenome | isolation source: 100 cm soil or saprolite under grassland replicate 1 | place: USA:California | collected 2016-06-15 | reverse complement strand
CGAACGAGCTTTACCGCCGCAACCTCGCCAAGGGCCAGACCGGGCTGTCGGTCGCCTTCGACCTGCCGACCCAGACCGGCTACGACGCCGACCACGAGCTGGCGCGCGGCGAGGTCGGCAAGGTCGGCGTCTCGATCTCGCACAAGGGCGACATGCACGCGCTGCTCGACGGGATCCCGCTCGACCAGATGAACACCTCGATGACGATCAACGCCACCGCCGCGTGGCTGCTGGCGCTCTACGTGACGGTCGCGGAGGAGAACGGCGCCGAGCGCACGGCGCTGTCGGGCACCACCCAGAACGACATCCTCAAGGAGTACCTGTCGCGCGGCACCTACGCGTTCCCGCCCGAGGCCTCGATGCGATTGACGGCAACTGGAATCCGATCAACGTCTGCAGCTACCACCTCCAGGAGGCGGGCGCGACCCCCGTCCAGGAGATCGCCTACACCCTGTCCAACGCGATCGCGGTGCTCGACGAGGTCAAGCGTCGGGGGCAGGTCGCCGACGACGACCTGCCGCGCGTCTTCGGCCGGATCTCGTTCTTCGTCAACGCCGGGATCCGGTTCGTCGAGGAGCACGCGAAGCTGCGCGCGATGGGGCGCCTGTGGGAGCAGATCGGGCGCGAGCGCTACGGCGTGACCGAGCCCAAGTACCTGCGCTTTCGCTACGGCGTGCAGGTCAACTCGCTGGGGCTCACCGAGTCGCAGCCCGAGAACAACGTGCCGCGGATCGTGCTCGAGGCGCTCGCCGTGACGCTCGGCCGCGACGCGCGTGCCCGGGCGATCCAGCTTCCGGCCTGGAACGAGGCACTGGGCCTGCCGCGGCCATGGGACCAGCAGTGGAGCCTGCGCATCCAGCAGATCCTCGCGCTCGAGAGCGACCTGCTCGACTACCCCGACATCTTCGAGGGCTCGAAGGTCATGGAGGGCCTGGTGGACGAGCTGATCGAGGGCGCCCGCGCCGAGATGGCGATCGTCGAGGAGCACGGCGGGGCAGTCGAGGCCGTCCCCTACATGAAGGCCCGCTGGAAGGCGGAACGCGACTCCGGCGCCGTCGATCGCGCCCTGGCGCAGCTCGCCGAGGCGGCGCGCGACGAGCGCGCCAACGTCATGCCCGCGACGATCGAGGCCGCCAAGGTCGGGGCCACCACGGGCGAGTGGGCGGGCACCCTGCGAGAGGTGTTCGGCGACTACCGCGCTCCGACCGGGGTGAGCGGCGCGGCCGCGGCGACCGACGAGGAGCTGCTCGCCCGCGTCCGCGAGCAGGTCGACGAGGTCTCCGCCCAGCTCGGACACAGGCTGCGCATCCTGGTCGGAAAGCCCGGCCTCGACGGGCATTCGAACGGCGCCGAGCAGATCGCCGTCAGGGCCCGCGACGTGGGCATGGAAGTCATCTACCAGGGCATCCGCCTGACCCCGGAGCAGATCGTGTCGTCGGCGCTGGAGGAGGACGTCGACGTGATCGGGCTCTCGATCCTCTCGGGGTCCCACCGTGAGCTGGTCCCGCGCGTCGTCGAGCTGCTGCGAGCCGAGGGCGTCGATGTCCCCGTCGTCGTCGGCGGGATCATCCCGCCGGGAGACGTCCCCGCCCTCAGCGAGGCCGGGGTAGCGCGCGTCTATACCCCCAAGGACTTCGAGCTCAACGAGATCATGGGGGACATCGTCGAGCTGGTGGCGCAACGCGCCGCCGACGCGGCGCCCCAACCCGCTTGAGCGCGGGCCCCCGTCAGGCGTCAACCTCATAGCCGTGGAGCGACAGGACCTCGGCGAAGGCGGCATCGGCGTGCCGGCGCAGCGCCGGGGGCATCTCGCGCCGCCAGCGACCGACGGAGTCGGACGCGGCGTCGCCGCCGGTTCGGTGGGCGGCCATCGCCGGATGCTCCTCCGAAGCCCGGTCGATCACCCGCTCGATCAGGTCCGCCGCGGCGTCGAGGCCGAGGTGTGAGAAGACCGCCCGCATGACCTCCCGCGGCTCCGCGACGAGGTCCTCGTAGCGGACGAGCAGCGAGCGTTCGCCGAGCGCGCGATGGGCGCGCGTCATCTCGACCAGCACGTGGCCCAGCCATTGTGTCCATTGCGCGTCGTCGTGGCCGCTGCGGCCGAACGCGGTGGCTCCGCGTCGCGCGTCGTAGGCGAGCATCGAGCACAGCATGTCGCGGGGATCGCGCACGAGCAGGATCTCGCGCGCATCCGGATACAGCTCCTGGATGAGCCGCGATCGCGGCTCAAAGCGCGCGTCGTTGATTGCGCCCTTCTCGGCAAACGCGACCGCGCGCTTTCCGGCGTGCGCCGCGAGCGTCGCGTAGAAGGCATCGATCCGGCCGCGGGCGAACGCGGCGAACGCGCGGATGTCGTCGCGGCACAGCGCTTCGGCGAGCGGCTCGTCCTCGGGAGGCAGCGGCTCCGGCTGGCTGCCGTCTCCCAACCACCACAGCCCCGTCGTGGCGCTCGGTCTCAGCGCCGTGAGTCCCGCGCGCGGATCGGCAAGCGAGCGGAGAATCTCGATCCAGTACGACAGGATCCGCGGCTCGTACTCGAACGGGCGGTAGACGATGACCTGGGGATGCTGATCGAGCAGCCGGGTCAGGAAGGTCGACCCAGTGCGCCCGGTACAGCGGATCACGATGGGCCGCAGGCCGTGCGCCCGCGGCTCGAGCACGGGCTCGCGCCGCCCGCGCACGGTCCAAAGCGGCGAGCGCGTGCCGTCTTCGACAACCGCCTCGAGGATGAGCTCGAACCGCTGCGGCAGGTCGAGCGCGCCGATCGCACCCCGGAACCCGCTGCGATCGGCGTGCGGGATGCCGGGGTGCGCGGAGCCCACGTCGGGGCGCGCGCCGTCGACCGGCACCCGGGCATGGACCGACCCTTCGGCGACCACCTCAATCGTTCGGATCGCGGCGCCAAGGCCGAGAGCCCAGCCGGCAAGCGCGATCGCGAACCCCGGCTGGGCCCCGCCGGTGACCGGACTTTCGAGGCAAGCTTCGGAGGTCGCCTCGGCGTGTGGGCGAACCTCGTCGACGACGACCGCCGGCCGCGCGCCATCCCGTCCCTGAGTGCGCCTGCGAAGCGGCGAGGATCGCCTCGATGCGAATGAAAAGCGGCCCATCGCCCTGGCTTCTAGCAGCTTGCAGAGCGCGGATCGCCACGTATCTCGGCTGCGAGGGAAGGCCGGGAGCGAAGTAGACTGACGGCCGTGTGGGGTCAGCTCCCGAACCTTTTGGCGACCCCGTAGCCCGATGGGAATCGCCGCTCGCACCGCCTTCCGACTTCGGTCAGGCCTCAGACGGCTTCCGGCGGGCTCACAGGAGCCCCAGTACGACCCCGTCACCTACCCGCTGACCTGGGCCCGCGGGTGGATGCTGGTCGAGCGCGGCTTCAGCAGGGTTCGGGTCGAAGTCTCCGGGACGGGCGTTTCCTACGCCCGCCTGCACGCGGTGCGGAGACCAGATCTCGCGCGCCTCAGCCGCTACGCCAGCGCACCGATGTGCGGCTGGGAGGCGGCGATCGACGTGCCGGACATGGAGCCCGGGACCCCGGTCACGGTGACGGCGGCCGCCGAGGGCCGGGCGGGCGAGCTTCGACTCGGCTCGGTGGCTGCGACCGTCGGCGAGCGGGTGCGGCGCCCCCCGGCCGATCCCGCGCGGTTGAGGACGTTAGCCGGCCGGACCCGCATCGCCGCAACCGACTCGCGCCCACGGGACGGCAGCTTGCGCCTCCTCGTCTTCACGCACCAGCTCGACCTCGGCGGCGGACAGCTCTACCTGCACGAGCTGCTGCGACTGCTGATGCGCGGAGGCGGAGTCGAGTGCATGGTGGTCTGCCCGACCGACGGGCCGCTGCGCAACGAGCTCGAGCAATGGGGGGTCGGCGTGCACCTTGGCGAGCCGGTTCCTGCCGATGGCGCCAGGTACGAGGCGCGGCTCGCGGAGCTCGGCTCGCTCGCGCGTACCTTCGGCGCCGACGTGATCCTCGCCAACACGGTCCTGACGTTCGACGGCATCGACCTGGCCGCGCGCGTGGGCGTCCCCGCGATCTGGGCGATACACGACAGCATTCCGGTCGAGCGATGCGAGGGCGGCCTGTTCTTCGGCCTCGACGATCACGTCGTCAAGCGCTTCCGGGCCGCTGTCGAGTCGCCCGCGACCCTCGTCTTCGAGGCCGATGCCACCCGCGACCTCTACTCGGGATACGCCGACGCCGCACGCCTGCGCCGCATCGACTACGGCATTCCGCTGGCCGAGATCGACCGATACCGCCGTGACGCCGACCGCGAGGCGCTGCGGACCAAGCACGGGATCGCCCTCGGCGATCGCATGGTGGTCTGCGTCGGCACGCTCCAGCCGCGCAAGGCGCAGACGTCGCTCGCGCTCGCGTTCGCGCAAGCCGGGAGCGAAGCCCCGGAGGCCACGCTCGTGTTCGTCGGCGATGAGCGGTCGGTGTACTCGGACGGCCTGCGCGAGATCGTCTCGCGCCTGGGGCCCGTCGGCGACCGGATACGGATCGAGCCGATGACGCCGGACGTCATGCAATGGCTCGAGATGGCGGACGGATTCGCGATCGCTTCCGATGTCGAGTCGATGCCGCGCTCGATCCTCGAGGCGATGGGATTCGGGCTCCCAGTGCTCGCGACGAGCGCGTGGGGCATCCCCGAGCTGATCGAGGACGGCGTCAACGGATTGCTGTGCGAGCCCAACAGCTTCGACTCCCTCGTCGACGCCATGCGACGCCTGCTCTGCATGAGCGAGGAAGACAGTGACGCGATCGGCGACGCCGCACAGCGGACCATTCGCGAGACCCGCGATTCGAGCCTGTATGAGCGCGAGTACCGCGCGTTGCTCGGCGAGCTGACGGCCGGCGCGGGCAGGCGGCATGCGGCGGCCTTAGCCGAGGGGCCTGCCGGGATCCTCCAGCCCGGCTAGGCGGTCCGGTCGGGAGAGCGCCCGGGCCCGTTCAACGTTCCGATGACGCCTCCGGCCGCGGCGGCCGCGGCGATCAAGGCGACGAGCACGAGGTCGGCGCGGTGCTTTTCCCCGTTCGCGGCGCGCGCCTCCGCCAGGGTCCGCCGAGGGATGTTCCTTGCCACCCACCGCGCCACGCGCCGCCGCTCGGCCGGGCCAAGGGTCATCCCGAGGTAGCCGTACGAGGAGCGGGAGTTGTCGAAGCCGTTCTTGATCGACCACATGATCCCGTGGTCCTGGTAGTGGTCGACTACGACGCGATCGTCGGCGGCCATCTCGCCACGCTTGAACAGCTCCGGCATGAGCTTCGACTCGAGCCGGCCCGGCACGCCGTCGAGGCCTCCCAGAGCGGAGCGCTTGAAGGACAGCGTCGAGACCGGGGGCGGCCGGTGCGACGGAAGCTCCGGCATTGGTGGCTGCCAAGGCGCGGCGAACGCAAGGAAGTTGCCGCGGCCGGCCACCGTGTCTGGCGTTGCGTTCACCAGGCAGCCGACGATCGCGGCCGCGTCGGGGCTCTCGGCATGGGCTCTGATGACCGCCTCGCACCATCCCGGTACGGGGATGGCGTGGTCCTCGCCGATCGCCACGATCTCGCCCCGGGCCTCGCTTACGCCGCGGGCGCGCAGCCGCAGCAGGTTGGCATCGTCCAGGGGGATGTGGTGCACAGCCTCGGGAACCGGCCGTGCGGGGCCCCCGACCAGCACGATCTCGGCACCGACCCCTTCCGCCTCCGGGACGAGCACCTCGAGCAGCTCACCGACCTCGTCGAGGCCATGGCGCGCGGTCACGACGATCGAAAGCGGTGGTCTGGACGACGCCGGCATCCGGTTCGATGCTGGCATAGAGCACGTCCCCGTGCGCGGAGGCGATCACCGGTCATGCAGCGGGTGCGGCTCACGCAAGCCGGGCGCTAGCCTGAAGAACGTGAACGAGGAGCTCACGAACGGCGGCACCGCCTGGCTGCGCTGCTACCGCTGCTGGTCGCAGCGGCTCGAGGCCCAGATCCACTACGACGCGATCGTGCGGATCGATCCCGAGACCGGCCAGTCGACGGACCGCGTCGAGGAGGTTCAGGAGGTCGTCGTCCAGTGCCTCGACTGCATGCACGATCAGCCGCACCTGACGATCGAGGATGGACGGATCGTTCCCGTCGAGGAGCGCTGGGAGCGGATGGTCGGCGGCATACCGTGGGTCGCGTCGTGCAACGTGACCGTCGACCAGGACCTCGTCGAGACGTGCTCCGGGCCCGAGGCCGCCGACTCGCTGACCTACGGCGCCTTCGGCGAGTCCGGCACCCGCGAGTTCTTCACCCACGTCCGCTTCCACAAGCACGACGACGAGCGGATCGCCATCCACCTGCTCGTCGAGCTCTACGCGCGCTCCCAGGAGGAGGCCACAGGGGTGCTCGAGGAGGCGTCCAGAGGCACGCTCGAGATCACGTCGCTCGTCGAGGAGTCGCGGCCCACCGCGCACACCTCCGACGAGGCGCACTGAGCAGGACCGGGCGCGGCGGGATATAACCCCCGCCACGTGGCCGGCATCGGGACCTTCATCTCACCCGGGCGCTCGCTCGAGCAGGCGATCACCCGGGCGCGGCTCGCCGACGAGCTCGGCTTCGACTCCGTCTACACGACGCACATCGCGGCGCGCGACTCGCTGATCACCCTCGCCGCGTACGCCGCGACGACGAACCGGGTCAGGGTCGGTACGGGGGTGCTGCCGATCTTCTCGCGCACGCCGGTGGCGACGGCCCAGGCCGCGGCGACGATCGACGAGCTTTCGGGCGGTCGCATGGTCCTCGGGCTCGGGGTCTCACATCAGGTGACGGTCGAGAACTGGTTCGACTCCAAGATCGAAAAGCCCGTTACCCAGATGCGGGAGTACGCCCAGATCGTGCGCGCGATTCTGAGCGGCAGCGAGCCGCCGGAGGGCGAGTTCTTCAAGACGAAGTTCCAGTTCATGGGCTACGAGCCGCGCGCCGAGCTGCCGATCTACATCGCCGCGCTGTCGCCGAGGATGCTGCGGCTGGCCGGCCAGATCGCCGACGGCGCGATGCTGTGGCTGTGCAACCCGGCCTACATCCGCGACGTCGTCGTCCCCGAGCTGACCAAGGGACGTGAGAAGGCCGGCAAGGAGCTGGACGGCTTCGACATCGTCGCCGCGGTGCCGTCGGCGCTCAGCGACGACCGCGATGCCTCGTTCGCGACGATGCGCGGCGAGCTGGTCACCTACTTCTCATTGCCCTTCTACAGGCAGATGATCGAGCGCTCGGGGTTCGACGCCGACGTAAAGGCGTTCGACGAGGGAATGCAGTCCGGCGACGTCGAGAAGGCAAAGGGCGGCATCTCGGACGACTTCCTCGCGGCGTTGACCGCGATCGGGTCGGAGGACGAGGTCCGCGCCGGCATCGAGCGCTACAGGGAGGCGGGCGCCACCTCGCCGTGCGTCGGCGGGATTCCCGGGGGCGACGTCGAGGCGACCCTCGGCGCCGTCGCCGAGCTGGTCTAGCCCAGGCAACTCACCACGCTGCAATGGCGCCTTATTGGCGCTATGCGCTAACAACGCGCCACCTCTGGGCCGAACCTCTATTCGACCGCGGCCTCGGCCCGGGGCGGATCGCCGCCGCCCTCGATCGCCTCGGGCTTGCGCGGCACGAGCACCGCGCGCTTGAACTCGGCGACCAGGGTCCCGTCCTGCTTGTAGGCACGGGTGTGGACCCTGACCACTCCGCGATCGGGCTTCGACTCCGAAGGCCGGACCTCGAGCACCTCGGACTCGCAGAACAGCGTGTCGCCGTGGAAGACCGGTGCCGGGTGGCTGAGATCGTCGGTGGCCAGGTTGGCGATCGCCTTGCCCGACACGTCGGGCACGGTCATGCCGAACACGAGCGAGTAGACGTAGGGACCCGCGACGACGTTTCGGCCCTGCTGCGACTGCTGGGCATAGACGTCATTGACGTGCAGCGGGTGGTGGTTCATGGTCAGCAGGCAGAAGAGGTGGTCCTCGGACTCGGTGACCGTCTTCGCGGGCCAGTGCTTGTAGACGGCGCCGACCTCGAACTCCTCGAGGTAGCGCCCGTACGGCCGCGACCCGGATGCCTCGCGCCCGGCCTGGTCGGTTGTCAGCTTGTGGTCGTCGCTCAATGCACCTTGCGGGTCCGAGCCCGCCGATCGTGACGGCTCACGACCTCGCCGATCAAGCGCTGGACCTGACGGTCCCCGGCGACCTTGATGTGTCCCTGCTCGTAGGCCTCGCGCCAGTCCTTGAGCTTTCCGTCCTCGGCAAGCTGGTTGAAGTGCGAGCGCGGGATCGAGATCTCGAGCCGCGCGTCATCGGGCTGCTCCTTGGTGATCTCCGGCCCGGGCGTGCGAACACGGAAGACCTGCACGTCGCCGCGCCCGCGCAGCTCGAGCCGCACCACCAGCTTGAGGCGGTCGAAGGCCGGCACCTCGAGGGTGAGGCGGCGATAGGCGGTTGCGATCAGGTCCTGTGCGCGAGCCATGTTCTAGGTGATTGGTGTCCGCTGGAGGGGAACGCGAAACGCGCCGCCATCATCAGGCCGGGTTTCGCTCCAGGAGCTTCTTGCCGATCACCATTCTCTGGATCTCGGAGGTTCCCTCCCCGATCAGCAGCAGCGGTGCGTCGCGGTAGAGGCGCTCGATCTCGTACTCCTTCGAGTAGCCGTAGCCCCCGTGGATCCGGAAGCACTCCTCGACTACCTCCTTGCCGGTCTCGGAAGCGAACAGCTTCGCCATCCCGGCCTCCAGGTCGGAGCGCTCGCCGGCGTCCTTGAGCCGCGCGGCCTTCATCGTCAGCAGACGGGCCGCCTCGACTTTGGTGGCCATGTCCGCGAGCTTGAACTGAATCGCCTGGTGCTGGGCGATCGGGCGGCCGAAGGTCTTGCGCTCCTGGCTGTAGCGCAGCGCGAGCTCCAGCGCGCGCTGGGCGATGCCCACGCCGCGCGCCGCGACGTTGACCCTGCCGACCTCGAGCGCGTCCATCATCTGCTTGAAGCCCTGCCCGAGGCCCGCCTCCTCACCGCCGAGGATGCGCTCGGGGGGGCAGCGGTAGCCGTTGTAGACGAGCTCGGTGGACTCGACGCCCTTGTAGCCCATCTTCTTGATCTTCGGCGGGATGTCGAGGCCCGCGAAGTCGCCCTCGTTCTTCTCCGCCCACGGCTCCTTCTCGGTGATGAAGCACGTCATCCCCTTGTACGGCGGGTCCGCCTTCGGGTCGTTCTTCATCAGCACGAACACGACGCCCGAGCCGAGCCCGTTCGTGACCCACATCTTCTGGCCGTTGAGCTCCCAGGAGCCATCGTCGCCCTTCTTGGCCACCGACTTGATTCCCTGGACGTCGGAGCCCACCTCGGGCTCCGACAGCGAGAAGGCGGCGCGGATCTCCCCCGTCGCCATCTTGGGCAGGAAGTAGTCCTTCTGCTCGTCGGTGCCGAACTTCATCAGCAGGTATGAGCCGATGAAGTGGGTGTTGACCACGCCGGAGATCGAGATCCAGCCGCGCGACAGCTCCTCGACGATCATCGCGTAGGTGGTCAGGTCGAGGCCCATCCCGCCGTAGTCCTCGGGGATCGTGACCCCGAAGAGGCCGAGCTCCTTCATGTGGTCGACGACCGCCTCGGGGAACTTGTCCTCGTGGTCGAATTCCTCGGCCACGGGCAGGATCTCGTTGTCGACGAACTGGCGCACCATCTCGGTGATCGCCTTCTGCTCGTCGGTCTTCTCGGTCAGCTCAGCCGTCGCTGTTGCCATCTCTGGAGACGTTCCTCCTGTCGCGGGATAGGCGCTTTCCGGCGCGGCCCCTCGCGCGAAAGCGCGGTTGACAGGCCAGCCAGCAGGAAAAATGCAGGATACCGGCGGCGTGCCCGCCGGCGCCCGCTCAGAGCCTCCAGGAGTAGCTGTAGCCGACCGCGTCCGGCTCGCGCCGCTCGTAGAAACGCTGCGCGTCGGTGCGCGCCAGGCCGGTGTCGAGCTCGATGTGGGTCGCGCCGCGCCCCCGCGCCCAGTCGGCGGCGGCGTCGAGCAGCCTTCCGCCCACTCCCTGGGAGCGTCGCCGCGGGTCGACCGCGAGGTCCTCGACCCAGCAGCGCTGTCCGAAGCGCACCGAGTTGAGCTCCAGGTAGGCGGTGCACAGCCCGATCAGCTCGTCGCCGTCCTCGGCGACGAGCACGGCGCTGTCCGGCGCGGCGACCGCCTCGGCGAGCGCGCGGCGCGCGCGCTCCGAATCCCAGCCCGGTGGCAGGTAGCCGGGCTCTCCGAACAGCCACGCATACAGCGGCACGATCCGTTCCTCCTCGCCCGGCCGCGCTTCGCGAATGCCGACGCCCATGCGCCGGAAACTACGCTGTAGCTAGTCTGCGCGCCGCCAAGACCCAGAAAGGACGCAGTGAGAAACCCCAGAGACTTCTTCCACCCGCTCGCCATCGACGCGCCGCAGCCGCTGCGCGAGATTCCCGTCAAGCCGTCGCGGATGATCCACTTCTTCGACGCCTCCAACGAGAAGATGCGGGCGAAGGTCCCCGACATGGCCAAGCAGGCGGACATCCTGCTCGGCAACCTCGAGGACGCCGTCCCGGTCGACAAGAAGATCCCCGCGCGGGAGGGGCTGATCGAGGTCGGAAAGGCAGTCGACTTCGGCGAGACGCAGCTCTGGACCCGCGTCAACGCGCTCGAGAGCCCCTGGGTGCTCGACGACCTCACCCAGCTCGTCACCGAGATCGGCGACAAGCTCGAGGTGATCATGATCCCCAAGGTCGAGGGGCCGTGGGACATCCACTACGTCGATCGCCTGCTCGCCCAGCTCGAGGCGAAGGCGGGGCTGGAGGAGCCGCTCCTGGTCCACGCGATCCTCGAGACCTCGCTGGGGGTCATAAATCTCGAGGAGATCGCGACGGCGAGCCCGCGGATGCAGGGGATGAGCTTCGGGCCCGCCGACCTGGCGGCGTTTCGCCGCATGAAGACGACGCGCGTCGGCGGCGGTCACCCCGCGTACCGGGTGATCGAGGACCCCGATCCCGACGACCCCGACGCCCCGCGCGCGACGGCCCAGCAGGACCCGTGGCACTACTCGATCGCGCGCATGGTCGACGCCTGCACGTCGGCCGGGATCCTGCCGTTCTACGGCCCCTACGGCGACATCAAGGACACGCTGGGCTGCGAGACCCAGTTCCGCGCCGCCTTCCTGCTCGGCTGCGTCGGCGCCTGGTCGCTGCACCCGGTTCAGATCGAGATCGCGAAGAAGGTCTTCAGCCCGCCCGCCGACGAGGTCAAGTTCGCCAAGAAGGTGCTCGAGGCGATCCCCGACGGCGCGGGGGTGCACATGATCGACGGCAAGATGCAGGACGACGCGACCTGGAAGCAGTGCAAGGTCATGGTCACGCTCGCCGAGATGCTCGCCAAGAAGGACCCCGAGCTGGCGAAGCAGTACGAGCTCTAGATCGCCGCTCTTCCGTGATCTAGCCCGGGCCCTCTCCGCTTCGCCGCTGTTCGTCGGCGATGACGACGTACTCCTCCAGCATGATCCTGTCCTTGGCCCGATTGGCCGCCCGCTTCATGGCGATCAGGTGGTCGATGGAGGCAATGCGAACGGGCAGGCCCCAGAGCTCCTTTTGTTCCGAGGCCACGCGCAACTCGTCGTAGGACTTGACGCCTCCGACGTCGGCCAGGACGTCAAGATCGCCGTGCGGGGTTACAAAGGTGAAATTGACGCCGTTCTCCAGCGTGCGGACTTCGAGCTGAAACGGAAGGTCGGGCGGCCCTCCGCGTAGCGTGACGCCGATCTCCGCGAGGGCAGCGACCAGGCGCTCGAGGTTTCCTCGATCGCGGGCGTACGCGATGTCAACGTCGTAGCTGGGGTAGTTCGAGCCGTGCGCGCTCCCTGCCATCCCCCCTACCAGCACGAAGTCCACGTCATGGCGGATGAGAGGCTCGAGAAGAGCCCGGACATCGGGCGCCTTCGGTGGGAGAAGCTCGTCGGTCAAGCGGCGGGCCGGCGGCGGGACCGCGGGGTGCTCGCGATCACCTGATCGGCGAACGCCGTTCCGTACTCGATCCGTTCAGCTGGGGTGAGCTTGAACCGCTCCTGGATCAGGGTGCGATCGATTCCGCTGTTGCGCCCCTCGATGCCGAGGACGAGGTCCTCGCCCAGCAGATGCAGAAGCCTGCGCAGCGTTTCGACGCTCGGCGACACTCGGTCGCTCTCGATGCGCGAGATGGCCGACTGCGTCGTTCCCGCACGCGTCGCGAGCTGCGCTTGGCTGATGCCATGGCGCCGGCGCGCGTCGCGAAGAAGATCTCCAGGCGTCAGTTCCACGCCCGAACTATAGCGTATCAGCGATTATCACTGATAAGATATATCCCCGTCGTCAGCCGGCCCTTGCCTTGCTGTCCACGAGGACCTCCAGGAACTCCTCAGGCTCGTGGTCCTCTGGGATTCCGGCGACCTTCGGCCGCAGACGCTGCGCGAGCTGCTCCGCAAGCTGCTGCCTCGCGCCTTCATCGAGCTCTCGCCGCCGGTCGAGGAAGCTCCGAACGACAGAGAGATCTCGCTCGCTCACGGCACTGACGTCCCAGCCAAAGGCGCGTGCAATCTCGGGCACGGGTGGGGGCGGCTCTTCGACGACTCCTGGCGGGAGGGGCGGGGCCAACTTCGGATCGGCGTCGAATCGCTCTCGAACCACGATCGTCCCGGCGGCCAGGTCACCCAGTCGCTGGTCCTTCTTCGACAGCACGATGCTGATGGCGCCGACCGTATACAGCGTAAGCGGCCCGTCGACGATCAGCAGCAGATTGCGGATCGCAGCGGCCCTGAATCCGATCGGGCTTCCGTCCTCGAGCACAACCCGCACTCCGAGCACCTGCTTGCCCGGCGTCTGGCCGCCCCGAAAGGCCTCAAACAGCGTTTCGTATCCGTAAACGACGAGGAATCCGCCGACCGTCACCAGCGCGATGCCAAATGCGGTTCCCGCCGTCGAGCCATCCCACGTCGTCCAGTCCTGGGCACCGGCCGCGGAGTTGCCGGCCGCAATCTCCACCACCATCGCTACGACGAAGATCACTGCCGCGAAGATCGCCATCTTGACCGCCAGGTCGATCATGACCGCCAGCGATCTGGATCCGAGCCCAGCCAGCGCGAGATGCAGCTCGACTCCCTCAGGGGTGGCGATGCTCGTTCGATCCTGGTAGTCCACCGAGCATGAACGTAGCTCGTTTCGTCGCGGTCCGGGAGAGCGACTGGTCGGAGCTCGAGCACCTCGTGGCCGAGGCAGGAGGAGCTCCCCAGGATCTGGGCGCCGCTCGGATCCGGCGGCTCGGGGAGCTGTACCGCGGTGCCGCGGCCGATCTGGCGCTGGCGCGGCTGCGATTTCCCTCCGATCCGGTGATCCGGAGGCTGGAAGGACTCGTGACGAGGGCTCGGCCCGCCGTCTACGTGCGTATGTCGGGGCGCAGGGGGGCCACGAGCTTCTTCGTTCGTGGCTACTGGCGGCGAGTCGCCGAGCGTCCGGCCCTGCTCCTCATCGCATGGAGCCTCCTTCTGGCGCCGGCCGCGCTCGCGTTCGCCTGGGGCGTCACCGATCCGGGCGCGGCCATCGGGGTCGTCCCTAAGCAGTTCCAACCGGCGGCGCAGCCAAGCGGGCCCCGCGAAAGCCTTACTCCCGAGCAGCAATCGGCGTTCTCGGCGCTCGTGTTTACAAACAACATCCAGGTCAGCTTTCTCGCCTTTGCAGGTGGAATCGCTGTAGGGCTCGGGACCGTTGCCGTGCTGCTCTACAACGGCCTGCTGCTCGGCAGCGTCCTGGGAGTTGCGACCAGCGCGGGAAACGGCGGAACCCTAATTGCCTTCGTCGCGGCTCACGGCGTGCTCGAGCTCTCGTGCATCGCCGTGACCTCGGCGGCCGGACTGCGACTGGGATGGGCGATCGTGGATCCGGGTCCCCGGCGCCGAAGCCGGGCGCTCGCCGAGGAGGCCCTGGGGGCTGTCGAGATCGTGCTCGGCACGGTTCCGTGGTTCGTCCTCGCGGGCGTCGTGGAGGCGTTCGTGAGCCGATCCACCACGACTGTTGAAGCATTGATCCTCGGGTTTGGCCTGGGAGCGATCTTCTGGCTCTTGGTGATATGGCGCGGGCGGGACACGCACGGGAGCCGAGAGCTTTACGAGTCGATTCCGCCCAGATAGGCTGACGCACCGTGCCGGTGGCAGCTCACCGGACCGCGGGAAAGGAAGCCAAAGGAGGAATTGCGTGGCCGCTTACGAGGTCAACGCCTACGGCGCGCGAGCGAAGGTTCGGAACGAGGGTCTGGTTTTGTTGTGGACCGTCATTACCTTCGGCATCTACAACATCGTCTGGTACTACCGGATCAATAGGGAGCTTCGCGACTTCGGGAGGATCTATCAGGACGAAATGCTGGCCAGGGAGAATCCCGCGGTCTCCACCGTCGCAATCACACTGGGCAGCGTCCTTGTCGTCCCCGCGATCGTTTCGTACTACCGAACCACGGGCAGAATCCGCCGGGCTCAGCGGATCGTGTCGACGCCCCTGACGAACGGCTGGGTGATCTTCGCCTGCTACGTCGGTGGCATCTTCATCGGCTTGCCCGCCCTGGTCATCCCTCCCTATGTTCAGAGCGGCCTCAACGCGATCTGGAATAGGTATCCGAGAATCGAAGAGGGGGAGGTCCCGCAGCCGTTGGGCAGCCCGCCCGCGGATCCATTCCCCCGACGGCGAATCCCCATTGAGAGCCTTGGAGCTCCGTTTCGGAAGGAGTAACGACTTCCCCTCACAGGCGTGCTCGGGCCTTCGCTTGTAGGTAGGCACGCACGCAGGTCACGCCAAGCTCCGCGGGCGGGGCTTCGACGACGGTCGCGCCGGTGCCGCGCAGCAAGGCCGTCGCGCGTGAGCGCGCAGCGAGCACGTCGAGCGCGACCGCCATCCGGTAGGCGTCGCGTGGCTCGTCGGGAAGGCTGCGGACCGCCCGATTGAGGTCCGGGTCCTCGGCGCTCGCAACCGTCACGGCGTGACGTCGAGCGAGAACCGGAACCGCCTCGACGAGTGGCCGAGCTGCGGTCTCCTCGATCAGGTCGGTCAGCACGAGGACGAGTGCCCGCTTCGCGCCTTCAACCGATCGGAACGCCAGTTCGTAATCGCTGTCCGAAGACGATGCATCGACGTCGAATATGTGGCGGATCACGGCCTGTGCGCCGTAGCGGCGTGGCTCGACAAGCCTCCTGATTCGGTCGTCGAACGCAAGCGCGCCGCACCGGTCCCCGAGCTCGTCGGCCACCAGCGCCACGGCAGCGGCGGCATCGAGCGCGGCGTCGAGCCGTGAGCGGCCGCCCAATGCGGCCGCCATCAGACGTCCGCAGTCGATCAAACAGATCACGTCTCGGTCTTTCTCGACGCGGTACTGATTGCTCATCGGGCGACCGAGGCGCGCCGTAGCCCGCCAGTTGACCTGCCGCACGTCGTCGTCGGGCTGGTAGTCGCGGATCGACTCGAAGTCCGTTCCGAGGCCGAGGGGGCCACGCGCTCGCAGGCCGGGATCGCGAAGAAAGCCGTGGCGGACCGCCAGCGCGAGCCGGCGAGCGGCGGGCAGGTCGGGGTAGACCAGCAGTTCGGCCTCCTGACCATCGTGCAGGTAGCGGGAGGCGAGTCCCAGCGGCCCCTCGATTCGCACGGCGACCGGGGGCAGGCGGTGCCGGCCGCGCCGCAAGGGAGTTAACCTGGCGCGAAGCGCGCCCTCGCTCTCGGCTTGACTCAGCTCCAATGCCGGCGGAGACGCCTGGCGGATGCGGATGCCGCCGACGCCGGAGGCGAACGCGTCGACGGCAAGGGGCACACCTACGCCGCGGCTGAGGGCGCTCGGTAGCTTGCGCTCCACCTCGGGTCGCCGGCGCACCGCCCGAAAGTCGACCGCCATCGCGACGGCGAGAGCAACCCCGCCGGCGACGACCAGCCAGAACGGCAGGACGAGCGCCGACACGGCGACCAGGCCGAGCAGGCCCGCGGCCCGGGGGGTGGGGCTCAACGCGGAACCGGGACCTCGGCGAGCGCGGCGCGCACCGCGTCCTCGGCGCGATAGCGCTCCAGCGCCGCCTCCGGGCTGAGGACCAGGCGGTGACGGAGGACCATCGGAGCCATTCGAACCACATCATCCGGTGTTACGAATTCCCGCTCGGCAAGGCGGGCGGCGGCTTTGGCCGACGCCAGCAGATGCACCGCGGCCCGCGGGCTCGCCCCCAGTCCGACGCTTGGCAGCTCGCGGGTGCGCCTGACAATCGCGATTACATACTCGGCCACCTCGTCCGCCACCCGCGTTCGATCGACCTCGTCTCGAACCGCCGCAAGCTCGGAGGGATCCGTTACTGAGGCGACCTGTTCCAGCATGGTCGGAATGACTCCGTCATGGGCGAGCCGCAGAATTGCGACCTCGTCGGCAGCGGGCGGATAGCCAACGTCGATCCTGACCATGAAGCGATCCAGCTGCGCCTCTGGCAGTGGGTACGTTCCCTCGTACTCGACCGGATTCTGCGTTGCGACGATCAGGAACGGGGCCGGCAGGGCGCGGGGACGACCTTCCACCGACACCTGGCGCTCCTGCATCGCCTCGAGCAGGGCCGCCTGCGTCTTGGGTGGAGTGCGATTGACCTCGTCAGCGAGCAGAACGTTCGTGAACACAGGGCCCGGACGAAACACCAGCTCGCCACCGCGCAGCGTCATCGTCCCGGTTACGTCCGAGGGAAGCATGTCGGGGGTGAACTGGAGGCGCCTGAAATCCAGGCCGAGGGCCTTTGCCATCGCGCTTGCGAGCAGCGTCTTCGCTGTGCCCGGGACGCCCTCCAGCAGCACGTGGCCGCTGCACGCAAGGACGCCTAGCATCGTCTCGACCAACTCGTCCTGCCCGACAACGGCTTTCCGCACCTCGTTGAGGATGCGATCGCACAGCGCCCTCATTTCGTCCGCTCCATCAGCCGTGCGACACCGCGACCGGCGTCAACCAGCTCGTCCTCGGTGTTGCCGGGAGCGGCGAGGGCCCGCGCCGCGGGCGGTGATAGCTCAGCATCCAGCGCTGCCCGCTCGATCGTCTCAGGTGGGGCATCCGCGGGCACCCTAGCCCGCTCCGCGAGGAGCCGCCGTGCCGAGTCGCGAAGCGGCTCGCCGGCCCCGTAGGGATCGCGGGCTCGCTGCAGGGTCTCCGCGAGGGCGTCGACGTAAATGCGGCGTGGGGGCGGCTCCGGTCGAGCCGGTTCCTCAGGAGGCCCCAGGCGCCGGATCCGGGAGAGCACGAATACGAAAATTGCGAGACCGATCCCCCCAAGAGCGATCCTCCAGGAGCCGGGCAGCGCTTCGAGCCCACGACCGGTGCCGTAACCGTGAACAGACTCCACGAACATCACTGGACCGGTCCCCTCGCCGGCCAGAGCCAAGCCGAGCGCCGCGTTGTCGGCGTGATCCAGCAGCCGGTTTTGAAGGGGTGAGGGATCGGCGAGGAAGAACACCCTGCCGGCCCCGATGGCACCGGCGGTGAGAAGGATGTGCCTCCCGCCGACTACGATCGGTGCGCTCGACCCGGGCGCGCTCCACGAGCCCTCGCCGGCCGCGAGCACCGTGCGTACTCCCCGGGTGTCCCGAACGGGGCCTAGTGCGTGCCCGGTCGTAATCCCGATTGGACTGGGACGCGGTGGGGTTGGGAGCAAGACCCGAAGCGCCGGAGCCCCCGCGCCTCCGACCACGAGGGTCCGCCCGGACCGGACAAAATCCCGCAACGCTTCCATCTCGCTGTCGAGCAGGGTTTCGGGATCGAGCAAGATAACGGTGGTCTCCGTCCCGGCATCGAGGTCATCCACGCGGTCACCGGAACGCTCGACCGGATGTCCGAACCGCTCTAACAGCGTCGCGTAGGCGGCGAGGCCTTCGGGAGCCGTGGCGTAGGACGAAGATGGGGGGCCGCTCGGCTCCCCCTGCTTCGAGAACGCGTCAAATCCGAGCGCTACTAGGTTTAGGACCACGACTGCGGCGACCGCATAGACCCCGGCCCTGACCGCCACGGGCTGATCGCGCCACGTGGCGGAAATCGGCGAGCGACCACGCCTGCCGGAGGCGTCGTCTGGGAATACGACCGCCCTGTCGCCGGTCATCCCTTCCCGACCTCCTCGAGCAGGTCGCTCCAGGCATGACGCGTGGAGGTGACATCATCGGCACTGGCGCTGCGACCTCCGTAGGCGACGGACTCGAAGTGAACGGCAAGGCGGTCAAGGGTGGGCGACCGCACCTCGCCGGCGGCCTGACGGACGGTGAGCGAAGGACGAAGCCGAATCGCGCCTCTTTCGGCCAGTCGGATCAGCCCTGCCCTGAACCGAAGCCGGATCGCGAGGGCGAAGTCACCCCGGGCCTCGGCCTCGCTGGCCGCACGCTCGACGATCTTTAGGTCGCCAGCCGGAGAACGGACCGCGCCCTCTCGCCTCCCGTGCCATCGCCCGACCTCGAGCCGACGCTGAACCGCCCGCGAGGCGGCGACGGCAGCGAGGGCCGCCGCCGCGACCAGCACGGCGACGAAGAAGCCCAGTGGGATGCCGAGTGAGAGGTCACCATCAGGCGAGGCCCCGTCCAGGAAGTCACGGATCGGTCGTACCAGCTCCTCGATCGCGTCTACAACGTCGCCATCTCCGGAGTCGTGCTCGAAGCGGGCCTGGGCGAGAACGTCATGCGCCTCGCGCCTCGCCTCACCGGCATTGACGAATCCCGCCATCGACTCCGCCTTATCCCGCCCGGGGTGGCGGAGGCGCCCCGGGCGGCGGAGGCGGCGGTACCTCCGGCGGCGGCGGGAGAGGCGGCGTTACGCCCGGAGGAGGGGGCGGGGGCGGGGCCCTCCAGGGCGGCGGAGCGAGTGCAAGGTCGGGGTCCACTTCCCCCTCTTCCCCGATTCGCTGCGCGAGCAACGCCAGATCGAGCCCCTCCTTGCGAACCCGCAGGTCGAAGTAGATGATCGCCACCACGGCCGCCTGGAAGGGCGTCGTGACGAGACTCCCCACGACCCCCACAACAGCCCCGACGAACGCCGCCACCGCCACGCTTTCGTCGTTGCCAAGCAAGACGACCGCGCCGAGCAGCGCGCCGAGGACTCCCTGGACGACTGCCGCGAGGATTAACGCGA
>WNFU01003978.1_pt1 | contig 19133 bp, 15 predicted proteins | sample 5400121 | NCBI WGS metagenome assembly WNFU01 (sample SAMN13153360, study PRJNA577476) | soil metagenome | isolation source: 100 cm soil or saprolite under grassland replicate 1 | place: USA:California | collected 2016-06-15 | reverse complement strand
TGTGCCGCCGGGGCGACATCGATGCGCCCATCTCCATTCGGGCTCTCAAGCGCTACCTGACCGAACAGTACGGCGTCGAGTCCATGCGGCCCGACACACAAGACCGCTTGCAAAGCGAAGACACAGGCGAGGGCAACCGCTACGCCGGGCACATGCCGATCGCGTTGCATCGCACGACGCCAAGGGCGCCGCCACCGGTGCGTCGGCGAGTTGCGGTTGTTGGCGCGGGGCCCGCCGGCATGGCCGCGGCTCACGATCTGGCGCTCCTCGGCTATGCAGTGACGATCTTCGAAGCCGCCGCTGAGCCTGGCGGCATGATGCGGTTCGGCATCCCCGAGTACCGTCTGCCACGCACGCTGCTGCGTGCGGAGATCGAGCGCATCCTCGCCCTTGGCGTCACGCTTCGCCTCAACACGCCGCTCACGAATCAGTTTGGTCTCGCACAACTCCGCGAGTCGGGGTTCGGTGCGATCTTTCTTGCGGTCGGCGTCTCTCGCGGCCGCGATCTGCAGGCACCCGGCGTCGAGCTCGACGGCGTCGTCAAAGCGGTGGACTACCTCCTCAACGTGAACAGAGGCTATCGCCTCGATCTGGGACGGCGCGTGGTGGTGGTCGGCGGCGGGTTCGTGGCATTCGATGCCGCACGGACCGCGCTTCGACTTGGCCGCGAGAGCGGACTCGAGGACGAGGACGTGCGGGCGCTCGCTGCTGCAGCGGATGCGCGGATGAAGGAGGCAATCGATTCTGCCCGTGCGGCGGTGCGCGGCGGGGCGACGGAAGTGACGGTCGTCTCGCTCGAGAATCTCGACGAGATGCCGGTGCTACGAACGACGCAGGGGCAGGAAGAGTTCGACGAAGCCGCCAAAGAAGGCATCCGGTTCATCACGCGTCGCGGCCCGGTGCGCTTTCGCGGTGAGGGCCGGCTTCGTGCCATCGATCTTCGCGCGGTGACGCGTGTGTTCGACAATGCCGGCCGCTTCGCACCGACCTATGACGATGGAGATGTGGTGAGCGTCGAGGCGGATGCGTGTGTGCTCGCCATCGGACAACGTGCCGATCTGTCGTTTCTCGCGCCGCAGGATGGGATCGATCTGACGCCGCAAGGCGTCATCAAAGTTGACCCGCTGACGATGGCGACAGCGGCGGCTGGCGTGTTCTCGGGCGGCGACGTCGCGTTCGGTCCACGAAATCTCATCGAAGCCGTTGCCAACGGCAAGCGCGCGGCGCGCTCGATCCACGAGTACCTCGCCGGAGACGGCGCGCGACTGGAAACCACGCTTCAGGTCGACGAGTTGCCGACGGATCGTTATCGCATGCTCGCCGGGTTCGAGCTCTTCGATCGAGAAGCGCCGCCCACGCTCGAACTGAACCGCCGCACTGGTATCGCTGAAGTCGAGACCGGCTACGACGCCGCAGCAGCGCACCGCCAGGCGGCGCGCTGCCTCGTCTGCCACGTGCAGACGATCTACGACCCTGAAGCGTGCGTGCTCTGCAACCGCTGCGTGGACATCTGTCCTGAATACTGCCTCGCCATCGTTCCGATCGCCGAGCTCGAGCTGGATGACGCGATGCGCGGGGCCCTCGAGGAGCGCGCAGGCGGGTCGGCAGTCCCGCTGTCGGCGATGGTCAAAGACGACGCGCGCTGCATCCGTTGCGGGTTGTGCGCGATTCGCTGTCCCACGGGCGCCATCACGATGGAACGTTTCACGATTACGGAGAACTGGACGTCATGAGCGATATACCGGCCACCACTCGCGATCGTCGCGACTTCCTGCTGCGGCTCGGCGCCGGCGCAGGCGCCGTGTCGATTGCCACGCAGGCGATCGCCTCACTGCGATCGCTCGTGCCGAACGTCTCCTATGACGCGCCGACGACGGTCAAGCTCGGCGCACCTCCGGAGTTTCCCGATGGTCTCAAGTTCCTCGCGGACCAGCGGCTGTTCGTCTTCAGGGAGGGCAACACGTTTCACGCGATCTCGGCGACATGTACGCATCTCGGCTGCACGGTTCGCGCCGAGGCGCTGTCCAACCCGCAGACGGCGGACGTGGGCGGCGCGCCGATGCGCCTGACGCACCGCTTCCTCTGCCCATGTCATGGCTCGCAGTACACGGGCGATGGTCGCAACGTGGCGGGCCCCGCGCCCAAGCCGCTCGCCTGGTATCGCTTGTCGATCGCGGCCGACGACGGTCAGCTCGTGGTCGACCTCGCCGACGAAGTGGATCGAGATTTCCGCCTGACCCTCGGGTAACGCTATGACCTTTCCGTTCCGTAGCCGCTCCGAACCCGAACCGCCTGGGACGCATCAGACACTGCTCTGGAGTTATCGCCCCCAATCCGACCGCGAAGCCGGCGACGCCGTCGTGTCGAACTTCGCGCTGCACTGGTTTCCCGCCAAGGTCAGCAAGGCCGCCATGTCGTGGTCGTACTCGTTCTGGCTGGGGACGACTTCCGCGGCGCTCTTCCTGCTGTTGATATTGTCCGGACTGCCGCTGCTGTTTCTTTACGTTCCGTCGGTTGAACGCGCCTATCAATCCGTCAAGGACATCGAGTTCGTCATCACGTTCGGATCGTGGATTCGCGCGGTCCATCGGATTGCTGCGCACCTGATGGTGGTCGCCGTGTTCCTGCACCTCGCGCGCGTGTTCATGACGGGCGCCTATAAGAACGGCGTCGGCCGTGGCCAGCGTCGCGAGTGGAACTGGACGATCGGCGTCGTGATGCTCTTGCTGACGCTGTTTCTCTCGTTCACCGGGTATCTCTTGCCGTGGGATCAGCTGGCGTTTTGGGCCGTCACCGTCGGAACGAACATCGCCTCGTCCATCCCGTGGATTGGCGCGAGCGTGCGCGAGCTTCTCATCGGCGGACGAGCGATTGAGCAGGCCACGCTCATTCGCTTTTACGTGTTGCACATCATCCTGCTGCCGGGCGTGCTGGGCGCCCTTTTCGTCTATCACATGTGGCGCGTGCGGAAGGACGGCGGCCTCGCGCGCGCGGATCGCGACACCATCCTCGACACGCCACGTCCGTCGGCGCCGGTCGCCAGCAAGACGTACACGCTGCTCGGCGTGGCGCGCGGACAATCGCCAGTGATACGCGCGTCCACGCTCAGCGCCCCTGCGTCGACGGTCAACGCAGTTCCGGATCTGGTGCGCCGCACCGCAATCGCCGTGCTCGCCACGATCGCAGCGATGAGCATCATGGCCGTCTTCATCGCTTCGCCGCTCGAGGAACCGGCGAATCCGCTGGTGACGCCGAATCCGGCGAAGGCGCCTTGGTATTTCCTGTGGCTGCAGGAGATTGTCACCGACACGACCATTCATCTCGGGCCGGTCACGATCAATGGCGCGTTTATCGGCGGCGTCGTGCTGCCAGGCATTCTGATCGCGCTCCTTACCGCGTGGCCGTGGCTCGATCGCACCGGCATCGCGAGCGCGGGCATCTGGCTTCCGAAGGAGCGTCGTGTCCAGAACCTCGTGTTCGTCGCGATCACGCTCCTCATTCTGGCGTTCACCTTCATCGGCATGTATTTGCGTGGCCCGTACTGGCACTTCTACTGGCCGTGGGAAGCATGGCCGGACATTCCATCGAGGATTTGACGTGGAGCGGCGCACCAACTCGCCCTATCCGTCCGTCGATCGCACGATCCTCGCGATCATCGGTCTGGTGCTCGTCGCGGGCACAGGCCTGTTCATGTACAGCGACCGCGCGCACGACTGGCCCTACTACCAGTACGTCTTTCGCCAGCAGGTCGCGGAGAAATTCGGCGCCGAAAAAGCCGCCGATGTCCCAAGCGGCCTCCAACAGGTCTGGATTGAGGATCTCGGCCGCGCCGACCGGTGCACGACGTGCCATCAAGCGGTGACGTGGAAAGGATTCGAGACTGCGGAGCATCCCTATCGGACCCACCCGCCCGAACCGCTGAAGAAGCACCCGATTGAGAAGTTCGGCTGCACCGCGTGCCACGGCGGACAGGGATGGGCGGTCGATACGTGGGCCGCACACGGCGAAGTCGCGCACTGGGAGGAGCCGCTCCTGAGCCGCACGCTCGGCGAAAGTTACACGCTGGCGACCGACAAGAACGCGCTGCTGCAAATGAACTGCAACCATTGCCATCGCTACGACCGGCAGACCGCCGGCGCGTCGGCAATCAACACGGCCAAGCAACTCGTGCAGGAGAAGGGCTGCCGCGCGTGTCATGTCATCAACGGCTACGGCGGCACGATTGGACCCGACCTGAGCGAGGAAGGCGAGAAAGCGCCGGAACAATACGATTTCAGCCGGTTGTCGGGCCAGCACACGTCATTTGCGTGGCACGTTGCGCATTTCAAAGATCCGCGGTCAGCCAAATCCGACACCGTCATGCCGAATTTCAACTTGACTACGGCCCAGGCGCAGGCGCTCAGCATGCTCGTTCTCTCGTGGCGCCGCGAAGTCGTGCCCGCCTCGTATCTGGCGGGCGCGCCGCGCACCGATACCCGCACGCCCGAGGAGCTGAAGGCCGAAGCTGACATGAAGTCAGGGCCGGGCGCCTGGTTTGTGCAGACCGGCTGCTTCGTTTGTCATTCGATTTCGGCGCTCGGCGTCAAGAGTCCGGCGCAGATCGGCCCCGATCTTTCAATCGCTGTAGAGGACGTGCAGAAGCGGTTCGGCCGGACCATAGACGATTTCCTGCAGAGCCCGACGGGCACCATGTCGGTCGTCCTCTCCCGGCAGATCGTACTCACGCCCGAGCAGAAGGCGACCGCCGTCCAGAAGTTGCGCGAAGCCTTTAACGCGTATCAGCAGCAGCGCTCGGCTGCCACCGGCCCGGAGACCCACTAGGAGGCATCATCATGACCGTTCACAGGCACCGGCTCGTGTGGGGCAGCCCGCTTGTCCTCGCGATCCTCGCGCTCGCAGTCAGTCAGTGCGCGCCGCGCGCGCCGCAGCAACGCCGAGCCGCGGCAGGTGCGACATCGGACATCGCACAAGCAGCGCAGAAGGTGTACGTCGCGCCAGGCGACCTCGACCCGTACTACATGTTTTCGTCCGGCGGGCACTCGGGCAACGTGTACGTCTATGGGATCCCGTCGATGCGCCACCTCGTGACCATCCCGGTCTTCACGCCGTATCCGGCGACGGGTTACGGATTCGATGACGACACGAAGAAAATGCTTGGGGACCTCACGTGGGGCGACGCCCATCATCCCGCGCTGTCAGAGACAAAAGGCGAATACGACGGCCGCTGGCTCTTCATCAACGAGATGAACGGCCGCATCGCGCGCATCGACCTTCGCGATTTCAAGACGAAGCAGATCCTCGGCCCCGTGCCGAATCTTCACGGCAATCACGCCTCCTCGTTCGTCACGCCGAACACCGAGTACGCAATGATGGCGACCCGCTTCTCCCGCCCCGTGCCGCAGCGGCCGGTGGGCGTCGACAAGTACGCCACTGAATACAAAGGCATCATCGCTGGGGTGAAGATCAACCCAACGAGCGGCGAGATGACGCTCGCTTGGGAGATCCTCATGCCGCCCTTTGATTACGACCTGGGCGATGCCGGCAAGCTCGTGTCGGACGGCTGGATGTTCTTTAGCTCGTACAACACCGAGCGCGCCACGGGAAAGCTCGAAGTCACCGCCTCGCAGCGCGATCGCGATTACATCGCGGCCGTTGATTGGCGAGCCGCCGAAAAGGCCATCGCCGACGGGAAAGGCGACGTCATCGACGGCGTCAAGGTGATCGATCCGGCGAAGGTCGCGGGCATTGTGTATCTCATGCCGTGCGGCAAGTCTCCTCACGGCGTCGATGTCTCGCCCGACGGCAAGTACATCGTCGGATCCGGCAAGCTCCAGGGCGTCACCACGGTCTTCAACTTCGAGAAGATCCAGACGGCCATTCGCAATCGCGATTTTCTCGACGACGAGGACGCGATTCCTGTTCTCAAATACGAGTCGATCAAGGATGCGGAGGTCCCCGTCGGCCTGGGACCACTCCATACGCAGTTTGGTCCGGACGGCATGGCGTACACCTCGCTGTTCGTCGACAGCGCCATCGCCAAGTGGAAGCTCGGGACGTGGGAAGTCATCGACAAAGTGCCGATGTCGTACTCGATCGGCCATCTCGCGGCGGCAGAGGGCGACACGGTGAGCCCCGACGGCACCTGGCTCGTCGGCCTCAACAAGCTCTCGCATGGCCGGCACCTGTCCGTGGGCCCGTCACAGCCCGAATCATCGCAACTGCTCGATATCACCGAGGAGAAGATGAAGCTCGTGTACGACGCGTTTACCGAGCCTGAGCCTCACTACGCGCAGATCATCAAGGCGGACAAGATCAAACCCATCGAGGTGTACCCCAAGGAAGAGAACAAACATCCGCTCGCGGTTTGGGACATCAAGGATGCCGGTGTCACGCGGCAAGGAAAAAAGGTGCTGGTCAAGATGGTCGCGGTGCGATCGACGTTGACGCCGACAGACTTCGAAGCGAACGAAGGTGACGAGGTCACGGTCGCCATCACCAACATCGAGCAGACGACCGACGAGCTCCACGGCTTCGGTCTGCTCGATTACAACATCAAACTCGTGGTCGATCCCGGCGAGACAAAGACCGTGACGTTCACGGCAAAGAAGAAAGGCGTTTTTGCCTACTACTGCACGAACTTCTGCTCGGCCCTGCACCAGGAGATGCAAGGCTACTTCATCGTCAAATAGCGATCGCTCAGGGAGGTCGCGATGAGGGTCTTTCTCGCCCGCGCAAACCGGTTCATGGATGAACCGCTGGACCTCGGCCCGCGGCTGCTCATGGCGGTCGCGGCGGCGTGTCTCGTCGCGACGTTCTTTCTTCCGCTCTGGAACCTGACGATGTTCGCGCCGCAGTATCCCGGCGGATTGCGGCTCGACATCTACTCATACGCGTTGCATGGAGGCAACAACGGGCAGGACATCAAGGAGATTAACGTGCTGAACCATTACATCGGCATGCACGATCTCGCGGAGGCCGACTTCACTGAGTTCAAGTGGATGCCGTTCTTCGTCGGCGCGCTGGCGCTGCTGATTCTGCGCTCGGTCGTCCACGGCAAGGTTGCGTCGCTCGTCGATGTCACCGTGCTGTTCACGTACTTCGGCCTCTTTTCCCTCTGGTCGTTCGCGTACAAGCTCTATCGATACGGGCACGACCTGGCGCCGACGGCGGCTGTCAAAGTACCGGCGTTCATGCCTCCCGTGTTCGGCTACCGGCAGATCGCGAACTTCGAGGTCTACTCGTATCCGCAAGGCGCGTCGTATGCGATGGCGATTGCGCTCGCGCTTCTCGGCGCGGCATTCGTCATCGCCTGGCGTCAGATCGCTCGCGAGCGGACGCAGGCGCTCGCCGCATGAGCGGCGCCAGCCTGTTGATCGTTGCGGCGCTGGCTCAGGCCGCCGATCAGGCCGTGCCGATGGTGACACGGGCCGGCGCAGTCGAGGGACGTCCGCTGCCGGAGCATACGTCACCCGTTCAGGCGCTCATCGATGCGGCGAAACCCGGAGACCACGTTGTGGTTCCCGCCGGGACGTACGGGGGCGATCTGATCATCGACAGAGCCATCACACTCGACGGACGAGGCCGCGTGCGGCTTGTCGGGTCGGGGACCGGCAGCGTCGTGCGCGTGCGTGCGGCGGGAGCAGCGGTCATCGGCGTCGAAATTGACGGGCAGGGCGGCGGCGATCTCGGACGCGATTCGGCAGGCATTCACGTCTCTGCGCCGCGTGTGCATATCGCGGACTGCCGAATTGTTCGGACGCTGTTTGGCATCTACCTTCGCGCGGCTGACGGGGCCGCTGTCGACCGCTGCGTCATCGAAGGCATGCCCGGCCGGCCGCCCGGCGAAATCGGATCCGGCATTCATCTCTGGAACACCACCGGCTTTACCCTGACTGGCAACGACATCGTCGCGACTCGCGACGGCATTTACATCCAGTCTTCGACGCACGGTTTTGTGCGCGGCAACCGGGCGCGGGATCTGCGCTACGGCCTGCATTACATGTTTTCCGACGACAACGTGTTCGAGGACAACACGTTCGAAACGAGCGCCGCCGGAAGCGCCGTGATGAACTCACGCCGCGTCACGTTCCGACGCAACCGTCTGCTGCGCAACCGCGGGTTTGCATCCGTCGGACTGCTGCTCAAATCATGCGAGGACGTGCTCGCCGAAGACAACCTGATCGTAGACAACGCTCGCGGCCTGTTTCTCGAGGACATATATCGCAGTCGGTTTCAGCGCAACGTGATTGCAATGTCGGACCAGGCGATCGTGTTGTACGACTCGAGCCAGAGGAACACCTTCGAAGGCAACGCCTTCGTCGCGAATTTCACGCCGCTCGTGCTCGTGGGTCGTCGGACGGATACGCGGTTCGACGGTAACTACTGGTCGGATCACAACGTACCGGATCTGGACGGCGATGGCTTCGCGGACAGACCGTACAGGCTAGCCAACGTCTTCGATCACCTCCGGGGCAATCTTACCGCCGCGGATCTCTTTGCCCGTGGGCTCGCCGCATCAGCCCTTGGCGCCGCGGAGCGGGCCTTTCCCGTCTTGGATCTGGTGCCCGTCGTCGACAGCCATCCCTTGGCGCGCTTGCCCCGTCTGTCGGCGATTCCTTCGGCGCCGCAGCGCGATGACCGTCGGCCGGCCAGTACGACGCTGCCCGCGCTATCGCTGCTTCTGGCCGGTGCTCTCACACTTGTCGCAGGCGCGCGGCGAATTGGAGGCGGCGCGTGATCGAGTACGCCGACTTCACGAAGGACTACGACGGACATCGCGCCGTCGATTCGCTATCGCTGCAGCTGCCTCGAGGTACCGTTGTGGCGCTGCTCGGGCCGAACGGATCCGGCAAGACGACAACGATCAAAGCCGCGGCGGGATTGCTGCGGCCGACCGCTGGGACCGTCCGGGTTGGCGAGCCTGGGCTCGACCCTCTGGACCCTGAGGCGCGGCGCCGCTGCTCGTTCTTGCCGCAACGGGTCTCGTTTCCTGACGCGCTGAGTGGACGCGAGATCGTGGAATTCTACCGACGGCTCCGCGGCGCCGATGCCGAGGCGACCGAACGCGTGCTGAAATTCTCGGCGCTAAACGGCTCGAGCGGGCGCGCCGTACGAACCTATTCCGGCGGGATGCTGCAGCGCCTGGGATTGGCGGTCGCGATGTTGCCGAAGGCGGACATTCTCCTGCTCGACGAGCCAACCGCTGCACTCGATGCCGACGGCTTATGCGCGCTCTATGAATTGATCGACGAACGGCGTCGAGCGGGTGCGTCGATCCTCTTCAGCTCGCATCAGCTCGGCGACATCGAACGCCTTGCCGATCACGTGGCCGTGTTGGCGGAGGGGCGGATGGTGGCGTGGGTCAGCGAATGCGAGCTTGCCCGGCATCTCGCGGATCGCGGCGTGATGCGCGTTCGATTGCGCGCGCACGTGCCGGGCGTGCTCGAACGGATCAAACAAGTCGCGCCGGATGCGAGCTGGTTTCACGACGAGCTGATCGTGCCAGGCCCCGCGGCAGGCCGGCCGTTGGCGCTCGATTCGATTCGCGAAGCAGGCGGCGAGATTTCCGGGCTGACAGCAGAGGACGGCCGACTCGACGATCTTTATCGCGAGCTTCTGGAGGCGCGGCAATGAGGGCGTGGCCGCTCCTCGCGGTTCTCGTTGTTGCGTGCAGCGCGCGATCGGCGGCGCCGGTTGCCATCGACACCGCGAACGACGCGTGCCGCCAGTGCCGGATGATTGTCTCCGATGCCCGACTGGGAGGCCAGGTGATCGCGCCCGCGGAGGAGCCGTGGATATTCGACGACATCGGCTGTCTGCGTGCCTATCTGGCGGCGCATCCCGCGCCGCCCGGCTCCAGCATCTACGTGGCCGATCATCGGACCGGTACGTGGATTGCCGCTGATGAGGCTGTTTATACGCGCGTCAGGAACATCGCGACGCCGATGGGCTCGGGCATCATCGCTCATGCGGACGGCGAATCGAAAGATGCAGATCCCGCCGCGCGCGAGGGACTCGAACTCGCGCTCGCATGGAACACGCCGCGATGAAACAGATGCTGCTTTGCGCGCGCTACGAACTGGTGCTCGCCGTGCGATCGCGGTGGCTCCAGGCGTTTGGCGTCGTGTTTGCGCTGCTCGTCCTGCTGGTCGCAGGCTCCGGCTACATCCTGTCAGGCGGATATGGCTTGCAGGACTTCTCGCGCACCGCGGAATCGCTGGTGCAGCTCGTGGTGCTGCTGGTGCCGCTGACGGCGTTGACGTTTGGCGGCTTATCGCTCATCCCGGATCCGGGCGCGGCGGAACTGCTTTACGCGCAGCCTGTTTCCCGCGGTCGTATCCTGATCGGCCGCTTTCTGGGTCTATTGCTGGCGCTCAGCGCCGCTCAGGCGATCGGCTTCGGAGCCGCCGGCGTTGTTCTGGCACACGAGACCGGCACCATTGGAGCTGGCGCGTTTCTCGTGATCGTCGCATTGTCCTTTGTGCTGGGCGCAGTGTTTCTCTCAGTGGCTGCGCTGCTTGCGCAGACGCGTACGGGCGGCCGGGGGGCCGTGCTTGCCGCCGCGCTGGCCGTGTGGTTCGTCGCCGTGATCCTTTACGACCTGGCGGCACTTGGCGCGGCGTCGGTCCTGCACTCGGGCGCGGCCTCGCGCCTGCTGATGACGGCAGCACTCGTCAACCCGGTCGATTCCGCCAGGACCGCGGCGCTCATGGCCATCGAAGGCACGACGGCCTTCGGCGCCGCATCGCTCGCGCTGCTGCGGTTTACAGGGGGCGAAGCATCGACGTACGCGCTCAGCGTCAGCTCAATGCTGGTCTGGGCGTGCGTTCCGCTACTCCTCGCCGTGCGGCGCCTGCATCGCGCAGATCTGTGAGCCGTTTGTCGGCGCTCGGCTCATAAACACACAGCGGATCCGAGGCGAGCACATCGCCGGTCGCGGCAAAGGCACGCGACCGCGATCCACCACACACCGCTCGAAACCGGCAACGTCCGCAGCGTCCTGTCAGCGCATCCGGATCCCGCAGCCGCACGAATACCTCGTCGCTGCGGTAGACGTCGACGAGCGATGTGTTTCGCACATTGCCTCGTGGCATGGGCAGAAAGCCACTCGGGCAGATCTGGCCGATGTGATCGATGAAGACGAAGCCGTTGCCATCGTTTACGGCCCACGGCGCACGCAACTGGGGCCGCCGAAAGGTTCGAGGTTCGAAGGTTCGACAGTTCGAAGGTTCGCGGTTCAAAGGTTCGGTTTGTGAGAGTTCGACGGTCGAGAGTTCGACGTTCGACGGTGCGCGGTTCGAGAGTTCGGCGTGCGCTGGTTCGACGGGTGAGAGTTCGACGTTCGACGGTGCGCGGTTCGAGAGTTCGGCGTGTGCTGGTTCGACGGGCGAGAGTGCGACGTTCGACGGTTGGGAGTTTGACGGTTTGCAGATGAAGGCGTCACTGCCCGAGCGCTCGAAGATCGAACTTTGAACTTTCGAACCGTCGAACCCTGGAACCCTCGAACCGGTAGCGTGCTCCGCCTGCCACAGCACGCGCCGGAAGTGCGGAGCCTCCGTCGTCTTGATGCCGAACGGCACGCGAGTGGATAACTCCTGCAGCCACCGCAGTACGTCTTCGCATTCGCGGGGAGAAATCTGATCGAGCGCGGCGCCGCGCCCCGTCTGGATCAGGAAAAAGATCGCCCAGAGGGTCAGTGGAAACTCGCTTACGCGATCGGCCATCGCGCGAAGAGTCGGCAGTGTCAGGCCGCTTACCGTCGTGTTGATCTGGAGCGGCAGTCCCAGATCGATCACGGCCTCAATGATTTTCATCGTGTACATGAATGACCCGCGAACACGGCGGAAACGATCGTGGGTCTCGGGATCCGGGCCGTCGAGGCTGACCGCGACGCGTCGAAGGCCCGCGGCTTTGAGCTCCTGGAGCCGCTTTCGCGTGGCAGCGCCAGTGCCGCTCGGCGTGAGCGCGACGCTCAGACCCGCGGCCGATGCGTAGTGAACGACCTCGGCGAGATCCTTGCGCCACATCGGATCGCCGCCGGTGAGCACCAGTAGCGGGTGGGGGTTCCCGAAGTCTGCGATCTGATCGATGAGGTGAAACGCCTCGGTGGTCGAGAGCTCGCGCGGGTCGCGGCGTGCGATGGCATCGGCGCGGCAGTGCACGCACGCCAGCGCGCAGGCGCGCGTGACTTCCCAAATCACGATAAATGGCGCCCGGCTGAAGTCCGTTGGAAACCCTTGCGTTGAGACGCTGGCCGGCAAGGACACTGAATCCATGCCCGTATGATTGGCCCGCCGCCCCGCGATTCATATGACCGTCGTCATACCGCCGGCGCGGGACGGCGGGTAGCCTCGTATTGAAGCGAGGTTCCCGGTGGCTCGTGTGTATGACAAGCGCCCGCCCGAACAGACGGTCCTGACCCGCCGAACCGTGCAGGTGGCCTTTCTCCTGCTCAATGTTTGGATCGGCGTGCGTTTCTACGGGTGGGTCCGCTTTTTCGAAACGGGCGGTGATTCGCCGTACGTGCCCCGTCCCGCGGGCATCGAGGGGTGGCTGCCAATCGCGGCGCTCATGAATCTCAAATACTTCGTGCTAACGGGACTCATACCCACGGTGCACCCCGCCGGGATGTTTCTCCTCGTCGCATTCGTCACGATCTCGCTGATGTTTCGGAAGGCGTTCTGCAGCTGGTTGTGTCCCATCGGAACGCTGTCGGAGGCGCTGTGGCAAGGCGGCCGCGACCTGTTCCGGCGGAACTTCGCGTTGCCGCGGTGGGCCGATCTGCCACTCCGCAGTCTGAAATACATCCTGCTGGCGCTCTTCATGTGGGTCATCGCGCGGATGTCGGCCGGCGAGATCCGAGCGTTTCTCGACAGCCCGTACGGCCTCATCGCCGACGTGAAGATGCTCGACTTCTTCCGCGCTGCTGGCCGAACGACCATCATCGTCTGCTCGGCGCTCGTGATTCTGTCCGTCGTCACCAAGAACTTCTGGTGTCGTTATCTCTGCCCGTACGGTGCGCTGGTGGGTCTTGTGTCGGTTCTGAGTCCAATGCGAATCACGCGTGATTCCATCTCGTGCATCGACTGCGGCAGATGCACGAAGGCGTGCCCGTCGCTCATCCCCGTCGATCGACTGCAGACCGTGCGCACGCCTGAATGCAACGGCTGCTTGACGTGCGTCTCAGTGTGTCCTGTGAAGGATGCGCTCGAGATGCGCACGATCGCCCGACGCCGCAGAGTTCCCGCACCCCTGATTGCGACAGGTGTTGCGACGATCTTCTTTCTGGTCGTGGGCTACGCGCAAGCAATGGGTCACTGGCGCGGCGATGTGCCCGAGCACGTTGTCTTCGAGCTGATTCCAAACGCGGCGAGCTACGCCCACCCGCGTTGAAAAATGGCAACGGCACCATTCGCACTCCGCATCCGTGCGAGTTGTTTGGCCCTGATTGGCTCGAGTGGTCAGAAGGGCTCAAGTCGCAGCGGCCTCCTCGAGAGCCGAACGGTTCGTGATCACGAAGCCGTCCTTATCGGTTCGGATCACGTCTTCTTTCTGCCAGCGACTCATGATGCGAATCGCGGTTTCAATGGTGGTCCCTGTCAGGTCGGCAAGCTCCTGGCGTGCGAGCGGCATCGGCACGTACGTGCCGCCGCGTTCGGATCTGCCCATCTGATCCGCCAGCTTCAGAAAGAGGCGCGCGAACCGGACGTCGACGCGTGCGCCTGTCAGCTCGACGAGACGTCGCGTCAGTTCCGCGAGGCGGATCGTCAGGCTGGAGAGAAGCCCGCGCACGAGCGGGGGATGACGCTCGAGCAGTTGAAAGAAGTCCCGTTGCGCGATTGACAGACACTCGGTAGGTTCGAGCGCCACGGCCGACGCCGGCAGCGGCACGTTCTCGTAGACGGCGACCGCGCCGAGCGGGTCGCCCGCGCCGAAGATTTCGAGAATGATTTCCTTGCCCGCGGGTGTCGCCTTGAACACCTTCACGCGACCCTCCACGATCGTCAGAAACGCGTCGGGAGGATCTCCCTCAGCGAAGATCAACTCTCCGCGAGCGAATTGCCGCAGACGGGACACCTCCGCGATCCGCGCTCGATCGGGTGGGCCCACGCGGCGAAACAGTGGGTTCTTGCGAAGCACGTCGTCTGGCGGTGGTGGCATATCAGCAGCGCCGGTCGTCCTGCGCCCGGGATATGACGACGATCATACCCATCGGTCGCGCGAAATGTTGTAGTCATCACATGACGACTTCTTCTACGCTCGCTGAACTGGCCACCACTCACCCGGCGGCGTCGCGCGTGTTCCAGCGATATCGCCTGGACTACTGCTGCGGCGGACGCCAACCACTCGACGACGTCTGCAATGCCAAAGGCATCGACCCGAAGACAATCGTCGAAGCCATCGAAGCCGAGGAAACTGCGGTCGATCTGCCTCGCTGGGACAATGCGCCGCTTTCCAGCCTCATCAACCTGATCGTGAGCCGCTATCACGCAGCGCTCCGCAGCGAACTGCCGGCGCTCATCGCGCTCGCCGATCGAGTGGAGACACGTCATGCGACGAAGGCGAGCTGTCCTCACGGGCTGCGCGCGCATCTCGACGCTGTGCTTGTCTCGGTGGCCGAACATCTGGAAAAAGAGGAGACCGTGCTCTTTCCGCTGATTCTCTCCGGCCACGGGTACATGGCGGCCGGCCCCGTACGTGTGATGCAGCACGAGCACGAAGATCACGGCCGCAATCTCGCACGCATCCGCGAGCTCACGAACAATCTCGTGCCGCCTGCGGAGGCATGCGCGACGTGGCGCGCGCTGTATCTACGGCTCGAAGCACTTGAAAACGAGCTGATGGATCACATTCATCTGGAGAACAACGTGCTGTTCCCGCGGGCGTTGCGAGACGAAGGCGCCGAGTAAACGCGCACCGCTCTGAGCGGCACGATGCGTGCGCTGGCGACGTCGATCGTGCTGAGCGGCTATGATGGCGGACCTACGGTGGCATACGCGAGGTGCGCGCGGCATTGGCACATGTGAACGGCCTTTCGACCGCCGAGGCCACCGAACGACTGTCGCGAACCGGACCCAACGCGCTGCCCGAACGCCGTCCAGAGCCTCTCTGGCGTCGCTTCGTGCGTCAGTTCGACAGCCCGCTGATTTTCATTCTGCTGTTTGCGCTCGCATTTGACCTCGGCCTCTGGCTGTACGAAGGCGCGCACGGGTGGCCGATAGAGGCGAGTGCCATTGGCTTGATCCTCTTTTTCAACGCAGCACTAGGTCTGTACCAGGAGCAGCGGTCCGAAGCCGCATTGGCTCGATTGAAGGCCCTGGCTGGCGCCCAGGCGTGGGTGCTCCGTGACGGTGAGCTCGTCCGGCTCCCAACGCAGGCACTGGTCCCTGGCGATAGCGTGCGCCTCGAAGCAGGCGACCGCATTCCAGCAGACGGAACGCTCCAGGACGCGCGCGGTGCCATGCTCGATGAGTCGATTCTCACCGGCGAGTCCGTTCCAGTCGACAAAGGATACGGCGACGAGGCGTTCAGCGGGACCTTACTGGTTCGTGGCAAGACCTTCCTTGAAGTGACGCGGACTGATGCGCTCAGTGCGTCGGCCGCTGCGAGCTATCGAACGAGGATCGTGAATCGTGGAGCGACAAAGCGACAGCGTACGCGCGAGAAGGTTTTCGCGTGCTCGCAGTGGCGTCGAGCGCCGGTGACGCGGAGGACGGCCTGTCACTGCTTGGCCTTGTCTTGTTCTGGGATCCGCCGCGCCCCGAGGTGCCTGGCGCTCTACGCAAGGCGCTGGAGGCGGGCATCCGGGTCGTCATGATCACCGGCGATCATCCGGCCACGGCACTCGCCCTGGTGTATCAGATAGGGATTCCAGGCGTGCGGGTCCTCACCGGTGAAGACCTTCACGACTACCAGGGAGAGACACGCGTGGAAGCGCTCGGGGAAGTGAACGTGTTTGCGCGTGTGCAGCCGGAGCAGAAGCTGCAACTCGTTGAAGCGCTGCCCGTTCGTTAGTTCCGTGTCGAGATAATCCGCAACGACTGTGGGATTCTCGGCGCCCGATCCGCGGAATGGCGTCGACCTGTCGCTACTCGCGGCGCGTTCTCTGAGTGTCGGCTTCACTCCATCGCTCGGTCTGCGCGTTCAACTCCAGCAGCGAACGGTGCCGATGGACGCCATCGGCGCAAACAACTTCATTTGAGGAAGATCCGTCGATAGCCGCCGGCCACCAAAGCGGACGCATCGGCAAGCACGCGAGGCAGGTGCAGGCCGCCCGGATAGGCGAGATAGCGCGGATGCCACACGGGATCGAACTTTTCTTTGTAGGCTCTGAGACCCTGGAACTTGTACACTGCCTCGCCGTGCTCGTAGAGAAACGACGCGAGCCGATGCCACAACGGCGCCACCGGTGAGCTCTCGAATCCCGAGAGTGGCGCCATGCCGAGCGAGAACCATCGATAGCCCTGCTCTTTGGCCCAGAGCATCAGGCGCACGAACAAGCCATCCATGACGTCTTTCGGCGCGCCGCTGTGGAAGCGCATCAGATCCAGCGACGCCTCCACCTTCTCGGGTCCGGGCCACAGGTTCGCGAAAGCGACAATGCGGCCGCATTGCTCGATGACTGCGACAGGAAAACGCGCGAGATACTCCGGGTCGAAGAAGCCGAGCGAGAAGCCTTTCTCGCCTCCGGCCCGCTGTGCGAGCCAGTCGTCGGAAATCGCCCGCAACTGATCGATCACACTGGCAACCTGTTCAGAGGGAACGATCCGAAACGCGGCGTGTTCCTTCTCGAGCCGATTTGCGGCGTAGCGATGCTTCTTTCCGCGGCTTCCGTCGATGGTGAATGTGCTGAGGTCCACCTTGGCGAGCTCACCGAGCTTGACAAACGTCAACCCCATATCTGCGTACAGGTGGAGGTGCGCGGTTGAGATTTCGTAGAACACCGGCACACCCGCGAAATCGTCGCAACGCTCCAGGAACAAGCGAATCAAGGGCCCGATCTCCTCAGGGGGACCCACTGGATCGCCGAGCGCGATCCAACTCCGCCCCTGCACGCCGTACATCACGAACGCGGACTTCCGATCGTTGAACAGCAGCGACTTGTCACGGAGGTAGACCAGATACGGCAGCGTCGAAGTCTGTCGAGCGATGACCGCTCCCGCCGCATCGAGATCATCGTCGGACGGCGGTGGCGCCTCGTGATGCGCCGGCCCCATGAGCCGCGCAAACGCGAACAACACCAGCGCGATCGCCGAGCCGACAAACGCGCGCAGCGTGCGCGACGCTTCGCCGGTCAGCTCGAACTGCCACCACAGCTCGTTCGAGTACTGCACTTGCTTGAACGCGAAGAAGCCCAGCCAGATCGATGCGACGACCGCGCCGGCAATCGCCACGATCCACGTCGGGGTGAAGCGGGTTTCGAACAGAGCGGCACGACGATCGAATGCCGGACGAGCACGCCAGAGAACGAGCAGCACGGCGGAGAGGATGGCCGCTTCCTCGACGTCCGCACCTTTGAGAAGCGATGCGCCAATTCCGATGACGAGCGCGGCGCTGGTGAACACGTACGCGGCATCCAGGCGCCGCGCCAGTCCTTGCGACAGCACGAGCAGCGCCGTGCCGACGACGCTCCCGATGAAATGTGATGCTTCGATGACGCCGAGCGGAAACACTCTGTCGAGCAGCCGCAATCTGCCCGCCGCCGCTGGCGTGGCGCCCGAGAACAGCAGCACAACGCCCGAAAGGAATGTGAAGGCCGCCAGCACTCGCGGCGTGAGCTGTTCGGTGAGCGATCCGAGAATCGCACCGATTTGAGCCGCATGCGAACGCCGCTGATGGAGTTCATCCGCAACGAGAAACAACAGCGCGATCGCAAGGGGCAACAGGTAATAGACGGCTCGATAAGCGATCAGCGCCGGCAGGAGCGTCGTGGACGCGATGAACGGCTTCAACAGAAGCACCATCGTGCCCTCGAACACTCCTATACCGCCGGGAACATGGCTGGCGAGACCAAGCAACTGCGCGGCGAGGAATGCGCCGATCACCGCGAAGAAGGGCACGCTTCCCGGCGGCAGCAGTGCGTAGAGCACGCACCCGGCCAACGTCCAGTCGATGGCGGACACGACGAGTTGCGCCACGGCGATCGGTGGCGACGGCAGCAGCAACTCGACTCCGCGGATCCGCAGCGGACCGAGTCGAAAGCACGCCGCCGCAACGTACCCGACGCTGACAACCATCAGCGTCACACCAAGCGGCGCAACGATTTCCGGCACCGGGAGCCCCAGCTCGGTCGGCAAGCGGCTGATCGCCAGACTCAGACCGCCGATCAGCAGCAGTCCCAGCCAGAAGGTCACGACGTACGAGAAGACGATCCGGGACAGCTCCTGCGCCGTCACGCCCCAGCGCGTATAGAACCGGTATCGCACCGACGCGCCGGACAACATCGCGAAGCCGACGTTGTTTGAAATCGCATATGCCAGGAGTGAGGCCGTGACGATCCGCTGCCACGCCAGTCGTTTGCCGATATATGCGAACGCCAGAAAGTCATACCCGGTGAGGACGGCGTAGTTCAGTGCGGTCAAAGCAATCGCTGCGGCGAGGCGCCATGGCGGGGTGTTGAACAGATCGGTCATCAGCCCATGCCACGTGACGGCACGGAGCTCGGTTCGCAGCACCTCCAGGGCCGCGAGGAACAAGACGAGCGCGATGAGCGGCGGCAGGATCGCGCGAAGACGTTCGGACACGCGCGTCAGCGGGGAGCGTTTTCGCGCACCCACGCGATGGCTTCGAGGAGCCGCCGATCGAATTCGGGCAGATTGTCGCTGAATCGATGATTCGACGCCTTCACAATCCACAACCGCTTCGGCTGATTGGCCGCCTGCAGCACCTTTTCGACTTCGGCGGACGCGACGAATTCGTCATTGGTCGAGTGGATGGCGGCAAGCGGGACCGGAGCAACGCGGCCGACAATGGCTGCCGCGCTGAACGCAGGTTCGTTTGGTACGCGGTGTGTGAGGTAGATCACCGCGTCCTTCCATCGCCACCCGAGCTCGTTCAAGTCGGGTAATCCGAGCCCGATCACGCCGGCGATATCTACCTTCGTTTGCGGGTCCGTCGCGGCGAGCACCGACAGT
>WNFU01013684.1_pt1 | contig 19137 bp, 20 predicted proteins | sample 5400121 | NCBI WGS metagenome assembly WNFU01 (sample SAMN13153360, study PRJNA577476) | soil metagenome | isolation source: 100 cm soil or saprolite under grassland replicate 1 | place: USA:California | collected 2016-06-15 | reverse complement strand
GCTTGCAGCGACTGAATCAGCTCACCGAGATCGCCATCCATTACCCGATCCAAATTGTAAAGCGTGAGGCCGATGCGATGATCGGTCACGCGGTTTTGCGGAAAATTGTAGGTGCGAATTTTTTCTTCGCGTCCGCCGGTACCGATCTGTCCTCGGCGTTGCGCGCTGTATTTCTCGGCTTCCTCGCGCTGCCTGTGCTCCAGCAACCGCGCCCGCAAAATTGATAACGCGCGCTCCTTATTTTTAATTTGGCTGCGGCCATCCTGGCAGCGAACAATCATCCCAGTCGGAATGTGCATCACCTGCACGGCAGAGTCGGTCGTGTTCACGCCTTGCCCGCCCGGACCGCCCGCGCGCGAGACTTCGATCCGCAAATCGTCCGGTTTTAACTCAACGTCGATATCTTCTGCCTCCGGCAACACCGCCACGGTTGCTGTGGATGTATGAATGCGGCCCTGAGCCTCGGTGGCAGGCACGCGTTGCACGCGGTGCACGCCGCTTTCGTAACGAAGCTTCCGAAAGACCGATTCGCCCGAAACCCGAAAGATCGCTTCCTTGAACCCACCAAGCTCCGAGGGACTGGATTCGAGGTCCTCAGTCTTCAGTCCCGCCGCTTCTGCATAGCGATGATACATCCGGTAAAGATCGGCGGCGAAGATAGCGGCTTCATTGCCGCCTGTTCCAGCGCGGATTTCAATGATCGCGTCGCGCTCCTCCGTTTGATCCGCTGGCAGCAACGCGATCTGAACGCCGCGTTCAAGATCGGAGACACGTTTTTCGAGCTCCGGAATTTCATCGTCAGCCATGGCCGCGATCTCGACATCGCGCGACGTCGACAGCTCGCGATTGTCGTCTAATTGCTTGCGCGCGGTTTCGAGCGAGCGCCATTTCTCCAGCAGATCTTTCAGACTTGCGTGTTCGCGCATAATCTCCTCAGCGCGTTTGCGATTATCGAACAGGCGCGGGTCCGCTATCTCGCGCTCGAGATCTTCGAAGCGTTCGCGTTTGAGTTGGATGAGGGAATTTAAATCCATGAGGGTGTAGTGGCGGCTGTGTCAGCCGCAAAGACAGGCGTTCGCCGCAGGCGAACGCCCCTACAACGAGCTAAGCTTTCTTCTCGGCGCGGGCAGCTTTCGTGCTGCCATAACGGCGGGCAAATTTCTCGACCCGGCCCGCGGTATCGACGAACTTTTGTTCGCCGGTGAAAAAGGGATGACAAGCGGCGCAAATGCCGATCTTAATATCGCGACGCGTGGAGCGAGTGTGATACACCGCGCCGCATGCGCACACCATATCAGTTTCGTAATATTCTGGATGAATGCCAGCTTTCATCTTCTAAATGGAGCGCGGAATGTATTCGCGACCGCCGGTTTTTGCAAGCGATGAAACATGGCGATCCACTGCTGCTCGCATGGCAGACGACAATCTCGCGCAAAGGCGATGGCGCCGCCGTTTTCGATGCAACTGGCAGGATCGCAAGGAGCTTTCGGGACATAGAAGGGCACGCACGTCTTTTCGAAGCCAAAATGGACAAGCTCCTCCCCGGGGCGGTCGTGGCTGTGCAAATTGGCAACCACGAAGATTGGCCTGCGGTTTTCATCGCGTGTCTGCGCAAGCAACTGGTTGTTCTGCCGGTGGACCAGTCCATTGGGGAGCAACAACGCGCCGCAGCATTGGAGATTTGCAAAGCGAGCGCTTTAGTGTCCGCGGTCCCCAGCGAAAATTCTCCGCAGATCATTCGGCTGAGAACAGCCGACACAACAGCAGATTGGGGCGAAAACGTACCCTCGCTCTTAAAACTTACCTCGGGCACAACGGCAGCGCCGCGCGCAATTCGATTCCGCAGCCATCAATTGCTGGCTGATTGCAATCAGATTTGCGACACGATGGACATTTCAGATGACGATCTGAATTTTGGGGTGATCCCGGTCTCACACTCCTATGGGTTTAGCAATTTGCTTACTCCATTGGTGGCTCGCGGTGTGCCGATGGTTGTGAGCCGCGACAGAACACCGCGAGCCGTTCTTGCTGATCTTGCGCGCACCGGCGCGACGGTTTTTCCCGGCACGCCGGCTTTTTACCAGCTGTTTTGCGACATTGGTGACGTACCCCCGTTACCAAACCTTCGCCTGTGTATTTCTGCTGGCGCACCACTCTCCAGCGCCGTCGCGAAAAAGTTTTTTCAGAAATTTAAGCAATCGATCCATTCCTTCTACGGGGCATCGGAATGCGGCGGAATTTGCTACGATCGCCACGGCACAACGTTCGAGGACGGTTTTGTAGGCCAGCCGATCCAGAGTGTCGAAGTTGAGCTTATCGATCCAACGGAGTCCGCCAGCCAGATTCGCGTTCGCAGCGCGGCAGTGAGCAACGGCTATTTTCCTGAGCCCGACAATCAGAAGCTTGGCAACGGTGTTTTTGTTCCGGACGATCTGCTCGCGCGACACGATTCCGCGCTGAAGATCGTGGGCCGGATTTCGGACGTAATCAACGTCGCCGGAAAGAAAGTGAATCCGGCGGAAGTAGAAACGCATCTGCTGCGTTTTAAGGGAGTTCGGCAGGCCGTCGTGTTTGGCCGTCCCACAGGTGCCGGATTACGAAATGAAGAAGTAGCGGCGTGCGTGCTGGCATCGCCGGACGTAAGCGAAAGCGATCTTTTGCGATTTTGCCGCACTGCATTGAGCGGATGGCAGGTACCGAAACGAATCTTTATCGTCGACATAATTCCGACAAACGAACGCGGCAAAATCAGCAGACGCGAACTGGCGCGGCAATTCTCAGAAGGGCATGAGAGTTCTCCGTTGTGAACATTGGCCTCTTGATAAAGCCTTGATAAGGGGTTTGCTTACAGCGACAGAACAGTTGCGACGACAGCAGTCCGCAAACCCAAGCTACTAAAAGCCCAAATGGAACGTTCGAACAGCGAAGAGCGCGACCATATCGACCTGCCACCCGCCCCGCCCGGGGACGAGGCAGCGTCCGAGCCCGGCACGAGTTCCGAGGCTTTTCAGTCCGACGACTGGTGGCGAGAATCCGCGCCCGAGTCGGATTGGGCCCAGCCCGTCTCAAACGCTGCAGCCACAGAAATCGGACAGCGGAAGGAATTTGGTACGGCTGATGTTTATTTTTGCGGCCGCAAAAATCTGTTTCCTTTGAACCTTGCGATACGAGCCATCGGGAAAGAGAACCTGACCGGGTTGCTCCGAGCCTGCTGGGACCAGGAACCGATCGACGTTCTCGCCCGTGACGGCGAGATTATTTTAGCCACAACTCGGGACCTGGATCTCTATTGCCCGGAGACTCCATCCATCCTCGCAAACGTTGATCCAGACGTTGTGACCAATGCTCGAGCCCAGCAGAAAGAAAACGGAACTCCTTTTCTGCTAACGCTTGCCCGCAACGAGTCGATCGAGCGGCAGCCGGCGTTCGATTTGATCCGCCACCAGGGCCAACTGCTCTTTTCGCAACTCTGGTCGGCGCCAAATGTGTGGATCATGTTCGAAAAGAACGCCGACCTGTTAGGCGGGTTTGGCGACGTGACCGGCGACCCCGATGTGGACGACTGGTCACTGGAAACTTTGCGTCTCGTCCAGAATCCGGAACAACCAGGAGGTTTCGATCCGGCATCGATCCCGGCTTACACAAGGGAAGGCTTCGATCGCGTCCAGAAGTTGAAGCTGACTTCGGATGAGGCCCAATTCGGCTCGCAGTTCAATGGCGCCCGGTCCGTGCAACAGATTGCAAAAAATCTGCGGCTCGATTTGAAATCTGCCAGGCAACTGCTGTTTCGGTTCGTAGCGCTTGAAATCGTAGAGTGCTGGCCTGGCAGCACAACCGCGAAGCCCGAACCGAAGGCCGGCATGGGGCGATTGTTCGGGCGCGGCCGATAAGGCTGCCTCACTTCGCGCGAACGCGCGCTCATGAAGAGAAGAATTCTCGTCGTCGATATCGGCGGCAGCTTCGTGAAACTGCTCATGTCCGAGCGCGTAGAACGCGAATTTGCATCCGGTCCACGAATGACTTCAAAACACTTTCTCGCCAAATTTGAGGAGACCGTCAGGGGCTGGAAATTCGACGTTGCCTCGATTGGTTTTCCGGCGCCTGTACGCAACGGACGAATTCTTCGAAACCCGAAGCACTTGGGTAAGGATTGGGTCCATTTTAATTTTGCCCGGGCGCTGGGAATACCGGTGCGCATCGTTAACGACGCAGCCATGCAGGCGCTCGGCAGTTATCTCGGCGGCGGACGCATGCTGTTTCTGGGGCTCGGAACAGGGCTTGGATCGGCGCTGGTGTGGGACAAAAATCTTATGTCACTCGAGCTGGGCGACCTTCCCTACCCAGACGGAAAGATCATTGAGAATCATCTCGGTGTCCCCGGCCTGGCGGAATTGGGCAAGAGAAAATGGAAACGTGAAGTCCTTTATGCCGTCGGCCAATTAAAGCGCGCGTTCATCGCCGATTACGTGGTCCTTGGCGGCGGTTTGGTGCACCGGTTCGCTCGATTGCCCAAGGGAATCGTGCGCGGTCAAAATGAAAAAGCATTCCTCGGTGGAATCCGTTTATGGGAATGGACACGCAACTCGCGCGAGCTGAAGTGGCACCTCTTGTAGCGGAAATCCCCGCTGGGAAACTTCAGCGATGTTCGGTGACCGTTGTACAAGACAATTAGAGACGGTTTCAAAAGAGATTCCTGCCGAACGATTGGTCTGCCGCAATTGGGCTTGACTTAATGAACCGCCCTCACCACCATGGCGCGCCAAATCAAAGGAGAAATATGAACAAACACACTCACTTCGTTATCTCGGTTTTGTCCGTCGCGATCTTTGCGTTGCTGGCACCCACTTCCTTTGCTCAAAAAGGGGGTGCAATGTCAAAGGCTCAGGCGATGGCACAACAGCTTAGCCTCACACCGCAACAGAAGGAGAAAGTCCTGCCGATTCTTGCGAGCGAAGTACCAAAAGTGAATGCCATCAAAAACGACAATCAACTCTCAAAAACGCAGAAAATACAACAGCTCCACGCTATCCATCAGCAGACGGATCCGCAGATGAAGGCGATCCTTTCACCTGAGCAGTACCAAAAACTGAAGGGGATTCGTCACCAGACAATCAGCGAGGCCACACAGGGCCGATTCTGAGACTGGGTAATGGCCATTGATCAGTGGCCGAGGCGTCAAAATCGTCAGGTTTATCGCTTTGGCGCGGAAGGTGCAGCTCTTAACGCACATCATCGCGCAGAGAACAAAGTGCGATCGGTGTAACTCGGCACTGGATTCTCGCTAGATCCGTGCTCAGTGAAGAGCTGCACTTTCGAAGGGTTCCCTTATGCCTGATCATCGAGCACAGATCACCGGGGACTTCGCGAAGCTCTGCGATATCGTCGCCAAACTTCGCGCTCCTGGTGGTTGCCCGTGGGACCGTGAGCAAAACAATCAGTTGTTATTGCCAGCGCTCATAGAGGAGGCATACGAAGCGGCTGAGGCCGCGCGCGCTCAGGATGACGCGCATTTTTGCGAAGAACTCGGCGACCTTTTGTTGCTCGTAGTGATGCATGCCCAAATCGCGCGCGAAACCGGCCGGTTCGACATCGAGGAGGTGATTGAGCAGGTGTCGGACAAACTAATCCGGCGGCATCCGCATGTGTTCGGCACGAGCGAAGCACGCGACGCCGGCGTTGTGCTCAAACAATGGGAAGCGATCAAACGAGAAGAGAAAAAGGCCGACTCGCATTTCCTCGCCAGTTTGCCTAAAGCCTTGCCTGCGTTGGTGCGCGCCCAAAAGGCGCAATCCAAAGCGGCCCGAGTGAATTTCGACTGGACAGCACTGCGCGACGTGATCGGTAAGATGGAAGAAGAGCTCGGTGAGGCCAAAGAGGCGATCCAGTCACAACAGCAGGAAAGGATCGAGGACGAAATTGGCGATCTGCTGTTCGCCGTCGTAAATCTCGCGCGGAAGTGCAAAATCGACGCAGAAACCGCGCTCCAATCTGCCACTGACAAGTTCGTTGCGCGCTTCAATCGATTGGAGGACGAACTCAAAATGCGCGGCAGGAAATTGGGCGAAGTGGAGTTGGCCGAGATGGATGCGATTTGGGACGAGATCAAAAATCAGGAGTGATCAAGCCGGCGTGATTCGTTACATCGTTACATCGGATTTTCCATTCTACGATTCAGGATTCAACGATTTCCGTGGCAGAGCCATTCGAGATTCGACATTCGTCATTTACCAGCCATATTTCGCCTCCCAATGAACCTGCTGATCAACGTTTGCCTGGTGCTCTTCGTGCTAGTCGCCGCAGTGATGGTGCTTGTCATCCTGATGCAGCGACCAAAGAGTGAAGGTCTTGGCGCAGCGTTTGGCGCCGGCGTCACGGAGAACATTTTCGGCGCGCAAACCACGAACGTGCTGGTGAAGTTCACCACGTGGCTGGCAGGAATATTTTTCGCGCTTATGTTTGCGCTATCGGTCCTTTATGCGCACCACAGCGTAGCCAGCAGCGCCTCCTTAGCCCGGACTTTCACTGGTCGTCCGACGTTGCGCACCGATCAGGTAGCTCCGCCCCTTCGGTCGGCCGTATTGATCGTATCGCTTGCGATAGCAACCATCCTTTTCTTCGCTTTGTCCATACTCTGGTCGAATGGCGTGGTATCGCGACGGCCTTAGCAGCGTCAATTGACTGTTCAAGCGCGGAAGTGTAGTCCGCGAGCGCCTGCTTCAAGTCATCTGGCGCATAGCCGGCATCGATGGCTTTTAGCCGAGCAAGATAGGTTTCTGCCCTCTCAAATCCAAGAGGGACTCTTTCGGCTTCCTGAAGTGCGGCATTCATTCTTTGCTGTACGTGCCACGCGTTCGACTGCCGGACAGAGTAAATCCATCCACGAATCAAAAATGGCAGCCCGACTAGTGAGATAATCGCGATGGGAACCTGGAAGGACTTACTTCGGACGAAGGCTTCGATCCGGTGGTACCAGCGGTCCATCAAAGCTAACCATGATCGGCTGATCTTCGGGCAACGTCACGAAGATTTCGTCGCGCCACTCAGGATTGTTATTTCGCTTTGCGCGCAAATTTTGGCGGGAACAGCCAGAGAAGTCTTCCTTTCTCAGTTTCGGGATCGATGTCGATCAACGCCACACCGGCTTTGGACATCTTGAGGAAACCACCGGTCAACGCGGAGATCACACTCGAAAAGTCCGGCTCGTGGCCGACCAGCATCAAAACTTTTGAGCGATGCCGCTTGAGCACAGCGCTCAACTCGCCAATCCCAAATCCGGGCTCAAGCGCTTCGTCCTGACGCAGCTTTGTTTTCAGCTGTTCCGCTGCAACCTCTGCCGTCTGCAACGCTCGCGGCAGCGGACTGGTTACAATTAAATCCGGCTTTACCTTGAGACGGTTGAGAAACTTCGCCACCTGCCGCACTTCTTTTTTACCAAAATCGGTGAGCGGCCGTTCATCATCCGGCTTGGTCCAGCCCGGCCAATCGGCTTCGCCGTGTCTGAGAAAATAGAGTTGCATGTTCTAGAAAGTCATTCCGAGCAAACTCGAGTAATCCCGTAGCACAATCTACAGGTGGTTTCGCGCGATGTCTCGACTTCGCTCGACATGACAGGACTTAATTTTTCACAGGATTTGCCACTTCGCCCTGCGGGTGTGCGGGTCGGTTTGCCAGAGCCTAACACCGCCGAGAAAAGCGTTTCGATTGTGTCCCAACTCGACCCCTTTCGGAAGTTGATCCAATTTTTTCGCGCTGCCGCCGCCGAGAACGACGTAATCGGCAATCAACGATTTCTTCAAGAACGCGACGGCACGAAGGACTTCGCTTTTCCATTGCTTTTCGCCGAGCTGTTTCAGTCCGAACTTACCAAGATAATCCTCGATGATGTGGCCGCTGCCATAAGGCAGATCACCGAGTTCAAGTGGGAGCACGTTGTTTTCCCAGATCAGGGTCGATCCCAGTCCGGTGCCCAATCCAAGAAACAACATCTGCCGGCCACGATAACTGCCAAGCGCTTGCATCGCGGCGTCATTGATAATGCGCACCGGTTTGCCTAACGATTTCTCGAAATTGAATCGTGTCCATCCCGGCCCAAGATGCTTCGGCTCGCTCATGATACAGCCATCGCGGACCGGCGCTGGAAACCCCATCGAGATCGCGTCGAACGTCCAATCCTGCAACAGCGACTTGAGCTGAGTCACCAATTCGCGCGGCCTCATTTCCGGGCCGGACTTGAATTTTCGCCGTTGCGCACGCGAAATCATCAGCTTCACGTTCGATCCGCCGACATCAATAACGAGAATTTTTTTCTTCACTTCGTCTCCGATTTCGTCGTTCCGGTCGTGCCGCTTTCCTTTACAACGGCAATCGGCACCAGCCGGTCCGCACGCGTTTTTTTCGTCGAACCACCAAGCTTTTTCATGCGTTCGCGTGATACTTCCCGAAATTGCCACTGCGCCTGCCGGCGCGGTTCTGCGCCTTCAGGTATCAAACGCCGGTACATGCCATCCGGCTGCAATTCCCGCGCCTTCACCCGATCGTTTAGAAACGCGGGAATAACGTCGTTGATGATTTGCTCCCGCAACGCCGGCGTCTCGATCGGAAACGCCAGCTCGATTCGCCGATAAAAATTTCGCGGCATCCAATCCGCGCTGGAAAGAAAAACCCGCGGCTGACCGGCATTTTCGAAATAAAAGATCCGACTGTGCTCGAGAAACCGGCCAACAATGCTGATGACGCGAATGTTTTCGCTGAGATCTGGAACTTTCGGACGCAAGCAACAGATCCCGCGCACGACCAGATCAATGGTCACATCTGCGCAGGACGCTTCGTAAAGCTTCTCAATGATCTCCTGATCGACGAGCGAATTCATCTTCGCGACGATCCGGGCAGGCTTGCCTGCCAGCGCGTTATCGCGCTCCCGCTCGATCAGTTTCACGAACCGGCTGTGCATGTCGAATGGCGAGACCAGCAATTTTTTCAATCCGGGATAACCAGCGAGCCCGGTAAGCGTATTGAAAACGGTCGCCACTTCTTCGCTCAGCTGCGGTTCGCTGGTGAGCAGACTGAAATCGGTGTAAATGCGCGCGGTCCGCGAGTGATAATTTCCCGTGCCGAGATGGACATAACGGCGGAGTTCGTCGGCGTCACGCCTAACGATCAGCAACACCTTGCAATGTGTCTTGAGACCTACCACACCGTAGATCACGTGCGCGCCGGCTTCTTCCAGGCGTCTCGCCCACTGAATGTTGCTTGCCTCATCAAAACGCGCGCGCAGCTCGACAATCGCGGTAACTTGTTTTCCTGCGTTAGACGCGTCGATGAGCGCCTCCACAATGGGCGAATCCCCGCTTGTGCGGTACAGCGTCATTTTAATGGCAAGCACCTGCGGATCTTTTGCCGCCGTCTCGACCAACTCCACGACTTCATCGAAGCTGTCATAAGGATGATGCAGCAACACGTCCTGTCGTCGTAAGACTTCGAAGAAATCCGCGTGTGGCGGCAACACCGGATCGCGAGCTGGTTGAAACGGACGGTCTTTCAGCTTGGCAAACGCATCGTTGGCAACCAGCGGAGCAAGATGCGTCATCGTCAATGGGCCATCGAGCTTGTAAGCATCCGCTTCAGATAGATTGAAAAACTCAAGAAGCAGCTCGAGAAAATCTTTCGGACAATCGGTTTCCACTTCCAGCCGCACGGCGTTGCCACGGCTGGTGCGTCGCAATTCCTGCTCGATCGTTCGCAAAAGGTTCTCCGCTTCCTCATCGTCAATGTAGAGATCGCTGTTTCGGGTGACGCGAAAGGCGTGCACGCCGTCCAGGATCAAGCCGGGAAACAATTCGCCGATGTGCTGTTTAATAAGCGACGCGAGATAGATGTATTCCCACGGTTCGTTGGCACCGTTGCCTCGAGGCATGAGGATAAGCCGCGGCACAACTCGCGGCACCTGCACGATGGCGTGCAGCGGTTCGCCCCGACGGCGGGTCTTCGCTCGTACCAATAGATTGTGGCTGCGGTTCAACAGGTGCGGGAATGGATGACTGGCGTCCACGGCCAGCGGCGTCAGCATCGGGAAAACTTCCTGCTGAAAATAGCGATTTGCCCAGGCAGTGCGTTTCGCCGACAACTCCGCGATTTCGCGCACGTAAATCCCGTTCTTTGCCAGCTCCGGCAGCAACTCGTTTTTCCAAAGCGCATACTGCGTCGCCACTAGCTCGCGCACCCTCTTCTGGATCCGGTCGAACAACTCCGTGGGGCTTAAGCCGTCAGGACCAACATCGCTTGTCTCGCTTTCAATCTGCTGTTTGATTCCGGCTACGCGAATCTCGAAAAACTCATCCAGATTTGAGCTGAAAATCGTGAGGAATTTAACCCGCTCAATGAGCGGTTGCGTGGGATCCTGCGCTTCCTCGAGGACGCGTTGATTGAACGCGAGCCAGCTCAGCTCCCGGTTGATGAAATTCTTCGGATCGCCAAAACGGTCGTGGAGGGTTTGAACAACCTGCGGAACAGTGACCGCATCGCTTTTCTCTTCAGTGCGCGGAGTGGCCTGGGCTTGCGGCATGCTTTAACGATTGCCGATCAGCCGCGCATGCGCAACGCTGGGTGTCAGACGGAGGCCGCTACGCTCTTGTGTCTGATGTCTTCCGCAACCGCGGTGTAAACGGCATCCTCGGCAATGTTGGTTGCATGATCGCCGACGCGTTCGAGAGCGCGCCGCGCGAAATCAGGATGAGGTTAAAATATCCGCGCAACTGCTCGCTATCCTCCATCATCCGGGCGGTTAGTTTCGTGTTTGCATCGCGATTCATATCGTCGAGTTGCTTGTCGCGGCTGCAGACCGAGTGCGCCAACTCAATATTTTCCCGCACGTACGCATTAATGGCGTCCTTGAACATCGACATCGCGTGCGCCTGGATCGGCATAATCATTTGCACTTCAGGCAGCGGCGGATGCCGGTTCAACTTGCGCGCGCGTTTCGCTATGTTCGTAGCCTGATCGCCCACCCGCTCGATGTTTGGCGAAAGTTTAATGGCCGAGATCACCCGCCGCAGATCCGAGGCCACCGGTTGGAAGCGAAGCAAAATTTCGAACCCGTCCTTGTCGATCTGCTTCTCCAACTGATCGATCTCTTCGTCATCCGCGATTGCGTGTGTGCAGAGATCGTCATTACGCTGCAGCAAGCCCTTGAGTGCTCGATCGAGGCTGCGCTCAGCCAGGCCGGCCATCATAAGCAGGTCGTTGCGCAGCGACGTTAGCGCTTCATCGAATGTTCCAAGAATGTGCTTCGGTATCACCATTATGGTCCTCGCTGTTCATACAATCGCGGCACGCCGAGCGAACGCGCCTGCAAACTCATCCAAACCTCCCCGTGATATAGTCTTCCGTCTGTTTCTCGTTCGGATTGGTGAAAATTTTCGTTGTCGACCCAACCTCGATGAGCCGGCCCATGTAAAAGAACGCCGTAAAATCGGATACGCGTCCCGCCTGCTGCATGTTGTGCGTAACGATGATGATCGTGTATTGCGTTTTCAGTCCCTGGATCAGTTCCTCGATCTTCGCGGTAGCAATCGGATCGAGCGCCGAGCAGGGTTCATCCATCAAAAGAACTTCTGGTTCCACGGCGAGAGCGCGCGCGATACAGAGGCGTTGTTGCTGGCCACCGGAAAGGCTCGTCCCGGATTTGTGCAAATCGTCTTTCACTTCATCCCATAAAGCCGCCATCCTCAATGACTGCTCAAGCCGTTCGTTGAGAAATTTCCGATCGCTCACACCATTCAAACGGAGGCCGACAATGGTGTTTTCGCCGATCGACATGGTCGGGAACGGATTGGATTTCTGGAACACCATACCGACGCGCCTGCGCACAACTGCCGGGTCCATACTGTTTGCGTAGAGATTTTGGCCGTGAAGGAACACGCTGCCCTCGATGCGCGCGTGCGGCACCAACTCGTGCATGCGATTGAGTGCGCGGATGAACGTCGATTTTCCACAGCCGCTCGGCCCGATGATCGCGGTGACGGCTTTGGCAGGCATGTCCAGACTCACGTCGTCTATCGCCCGCTTCGATCCGTACCACATTGAGACGTTTTTGGCCTCCATTGCCAGAGCAAGCGGCTCCCCGTCTGTGTCTAACAATACCGCGGCGCCGGGATCGCGAGGTTCAACTACTTCAGATTGGGGCATAGGTGCGGCAATCATCTTGAGAATTTAAACCGATGCGGTCCGAACACGGGTGACAATTCTCACCAATACATTAACGCAGAAAACGCCTGTGACGAGAACAAGCGCTCCGGCCCAGGCCTGGCGATGCCAGTCGTCGTACGGCGAGATTGCATATGTAAAAATTTGCAGAGGCAGCGCTGCAATCGGCTCGCTCAAGTCGTGGTTCCAAAAGCGGTTGCCGAATGCGGTGAAAAGAAGCGGTGCAGTTTCGCCGCCGACGCGCGCGAGTGCGAGGAGAATTCCCGTGATGATTCCGCGCGACGCGGTCTTCACCACGATCCGGACGATCGTTTTCCAGCGTGCGATGCCCAGGGCGAGAGCGGCTTCGCGATAACCGACAGGCACGAGAAGAATCACTTCCTCGGTTGTGCGCAGGATCAATGGGATCATGATCAACCCCAGCGCGAGCCCTCCGGCGTACGCGGAGAAACTTTTGAAACGCAAGACGATCAGCCCGTAAACGACCACGCCCCAGATAATCGATGGGACGCCGTTGAGTACGTCCGCAATGAAGCGCAGTACTGCATTCACTCGCGCCGTGCCGTACTCAGCCAGAAAAATTCCCCCAAGCACGCCGACGGGAATTCCAATGATCGATGCAAGCGCCAGTAATTCCAGCGTGCCGACGATCGCGTTGGCCATTCCGCCACCGGGCACGCCGACCGGCTTCGGCAGATTCGTAAAGAATTCGAGATTAACCGCGCCCACTCCGCTCATTAGCACATGAAAAAACACGAGACCAAGCGGCGCGATCACAAGGACCGCGGAACAGAACGTGAGCCCGGAGATGAGCGCGCTCTTGAACTTGCGCCAACTGTGATGGTCTTTGCGCCGTGGCATACTTATTGCATTTATTGAACCCGATCTGGCGCTGCGCCTGCGGTAATCGTTTTCAACAGAAGTTGCGCGAGGAGGTTGACCAAAATTGTGACGCCGAACAACACCAGCCCAACCTCAAACAAAGCTTGCAGATACATGTCGGTGGTCGCCTCGGTAAATTCATTCGCGATCACGCTGGCCAGCGTGTAACCCGGTTTGAATAGCGACGCGGCAATCTGCGGCGTATTACCGATCACCATCGTCACCGCCATCGTTTCGCCCAGCGCACGGCCGAGGCCGAGTATCACTGCGCCGAACAAACCTTTTCTGGCGTAACTGAGCACCGCGATGCGTGTCACTTCCCAGCGGGTCGCCCCGAGCGCATACGCGGCTTCGCGTTGCAAGTCCGGAACGCTCCGCAGGATTTCGCGCGAGACCGACGTAATGATCGGCAGAATCATGATCGCAACAATGATTCCACCAGCCAGCATGCATGGGCCGTAAATCGGGCCGTTGAAAAATGGAGTCCAACCGAGTGTCCGCTTTAGAAACGCAAACGGATAATCGCGCAGCCACGGGATCATGACAAAAATTCCCCATAACCCGAGAATTACGCTCGGGATGGCAGCCAGCATCTCGATCAGCGACACGATGGGTTGCCGGATCCAAAGTGGCGCGAGTTCGGTCAAATAAACCGCCGTCGCGATGCTCAGTGGCACTGCGATAAGTAACGCAATCAGCGAGGAGACTGCCGTACCGTAAATGAACGGTAACGCGCCGAATTCTTCCGCCACGGGGTCCCACATCGATGCGGTGACAAAACGGAATCCGAACTTTTGGATCGCCTGCCAGGAACCCTGTCCCAGTTCCCAACCGATCAGAATGACCAGCAAAACCACTGCAAACGCCATCGACAGGGTGAGCCAATAAAATGCCTTATCAGCAAACCGCGACGGCGGCGACATCCGCGACTGCGCCGGGTGAATCGCGTCGGCTTGCTCGACAGTGATAGCCGACATGTTCTAGACAGGTTGTTCAACTGGAAGAGATGCCAACCAGACTTGAATCTTGGATGCGATCTCGTCCCGAATTTCGCGAACCTTCTGCAACTTCTGCTCGTACGTGCCGGTGACTTTTGACGGATCGTGAAATGGCCAATGCAGGCGCGTTGTGAGTCCCGGGAAGATTGGACATTTCTCAGCGGATTCCTTGTCACAAACTGCGATGACGTACTCAAAGATGTGACCGCTTCGCCAGATCTTAAAAACGCTCTTGGTTCTATTTTTCGAAATGTCGATACCGACCTCAGCCATCGCTTCCACCACCAGCGGATTCAATTCGCCTGGCTCGAGGCCTGCGCTCTGACCATCAAAGCGGTCGCCTGCGTAATGCTTTAGAAAAGCCTCGCACATCTGACTGCGACCACCATTGTGCACGCAGACAAACAATACTCGCGGCATGCTCAGCATTTCGATAAGAGGATGAATCATCAGCTCACATTTTGATCTCGTCGATCCGTTTCAAAACTCGTTGCTGCAGGTCTTCCGGTAAGGGCGCGTAGTCGAGGTCTTTCGCCATTTTTTCGCCGTCCTTTTGGGCCCATTTGAGAAATTCGACCAGCTTCTTTCCTTTGGTGGCGTCTTTTTGCTGTTCGTAAACGAGCAACCATGTCGCGCCTGCGATCGGATAGGCGTTTTCGCCCGGCGCGTTTGTAATTGAGAAGCGAAAATCGTCTGGGATTTGCGCTGTGGCCATCGCTGCGGTGATCGACTCGAGAGATGGTTTTATGAATTTGCCGGCGGCGTTCTTCACTTCTGCATAGGGCATTTTGTTCTGGATCGTGTAGATCAGTTCCACGTACCCGAGTGCGCCCGGCGTCTGCTTGATCTGACCGGCCACACCTTCATTCCCTTTGCCACCGATTCCGGTAGGCCAACTCACGGATGTGTTCGTGCCCACTTTTGATTTCCATTCCGCACTGATCTTACTGAGGTAATCGGTCCAAATGTAAGTGGTCCCGCTGCCATCAGATCGATGCACAACCACAATATCCTGGTCGGGCAATTTTGTTCCGGGGTTTGTTGCCGCGATCTTCGGATCGTTCCATTTCTTGATCGTGCCCAGGAAAATACCCGCGATCGTGTCGGCATCGAGCTTTAACGCAGGGTTTCCGGGCAAATTGTAAGCGACTACATCTGCGCCTGCGACGGTCGGGATATGCAAGATTTTCCCCGGAGCTTTGCTCAAGTTTTCATCGCTCATCGGCCCGTCGGACGCACCGAAATCGACTGTTTGCGCAAGGATTTGCTTTTGCCCGCCTCCCGAACCGATCGATTGATAATTGAACCGGACGGACGGATCGACCTTCGTGTATTCGTCAAACCACTTCGAGTAGAGCGGATACGGAAACGTCGCGCCCGCGCCGTTGATCATCATCTGCGCCGAAGCGCTTGTGCTCAGTCCCAGAGCGATTGCGAGGCCAAGAAATATTCGTCTGCGGAATTTCATCATAGGATGAAGTTGCCGCACCCCGATTCCGCCGGTCAAAGCCTTTACTGTTACGTTTGTGTGACAAGGGCTTCGCCACCTGGGCAGAAATTATCCGCAACAAGCCGCGCCGGCTTCACGCCGGTCACGCGCCTTGCACGTCGCTTGAGGAAGCCGTAACTGAACGCGAAGCTCGGTCTCGTTTTCACTAATGTTTTCGATGTGATAATTGGAGGACGGAAAATTCTCGTCGCCGTACTCAAAACGGATTTCCGCTGTCGCGTCGAGCGCGATCAGTCGGGCGACTTTGTCGTAGATCGAGAGAAATTTTGCTGCAGTCATGAACTCGCCATTCTCCTGCTCCTCGGGAACCCACAGCTGCACGATTGTCTCGTTCCACTGGTTCTTTTGCGCACCGCCATCGACGGTATCGAACGATGCTGCTTTTAATTCGGTCAGATGATAACCACCATGAACCGTCGCATCCTCAGAGTTAGCAAACACCAATCGCTTCGCTGGAGCTTCTCTTAACCTGCTAATGAAGTCTTGGGTTCTCATACCGGAGAAATGTCGGCTGCTTCAGCGCCGGAGCAACAGCCGCGTTCCCGCACACAACGGCACCCGATTACACCGAGCCCTGCTCCGAGAACTGGTGCCACAAGATAAATCCACAAAACATTAAGGTTTCCGGAAACTAGCGCCGGTGCCAGCGAGCGCGCAGGATTCATTGACGCGCCGCAGATTGGTCCCGCGAACAACGCCTCGAGACCGATGACAGCACCGACTGCGATGCCGGCTGTAATTCCTTTCTCGCGTGCACCGGTGGAAACGCCAAGGATTACAAACATCAGCAACGTTGTCAGAATCAACTCGAGCACAAACGATTGCATCGCCGAACCTTCCGGCACCGTCGCTCCAAGTGTCGCGCTCTGGGGAAACAAAAACCGCAAAACAATACTAGCCGCAAGAGCACCAGCACACTGACTCGCAACATAGGGAAGGACGCTGCCTGCTTCAAACCGCCGCGCAGCGAAAAACCCAATCGTAACGGCGGGATTAATGTGCGCACCCGAAATGTCTCCAATCGTGTAAATCATCGCCAACACGATAAGGCCAAAAGTAAGCGCCACTCCCACATGCGAAACCGCGCCGTCGGTTACGCTATCGATCACGATTGCGCCGGTGCCGGCAAACACGAGGCAGAAAGTTCCCAAAAATTCCGCGATCAGCTTTTTCCTCATCCTATGCGAGAGGCGCGCAGACTTAGGTTTGCAGGTCCAACTCGCAATGCTCTTCGCAGAACCCGTCAATTTTCGCGCGAATTTCTTCGAGCAGCTCCCGCGTTTTCGCGAGCTTTTCCGCGTGGGTGCCAGTAAACTTCGCAGGGTCCGGAAATGACCAGTGCAGTCGTGTAGTCACACCCGGGAAAATCGGGCATCCTGCTGCTTCGGACTCGCTACACACTGTAATCACGTAGGCGAATATGTGACGCGCGGATTTCCAAACATCGAAGACGGATTGCGTCTTATTGCGAGAAATGTTAACTCCTCGCTCCTGCAATACTTCTACCGCCAACGGATTGAGGACGCCAGGTTCCAACCCAGCGCTCTGAGCTTCGAAGTAATCACCGCACAGTTCGTTAAGCAGCGCCGCAGCGATCTGGCTGCGCGCACTATTCTGCACACAAATGAAAAGGACTTTCTTTTTCACTGGCCGGATCTTAACCGAAATCCAACACAATTGAAGCCATCCGTGGGATTGTCACCAGAACGTCACATTGCAGTCGGCAGAACCACGCGGATCGTCGTGCCTTTCTCGAGCTCACTTTCCGCCTCGACGCGCCCGCCGTGAAGCTGCGCGATGTGTTTTACAATAGCCAGGCCGAGGCCGGTTCCGCTGACTTTATCTGGACTGCGTGCTTTATCTGCGCGGTAGAAGCGCTCGAAAATACGCGGCAAATCTTCTTTGGTGATACCAATGCCATCATCGCTCACAGTCAACTCGATTTCACCGTCGCGCCGCCGGGCGCTGAGCCGAATCTCGCCGTGCTCGCGCGAATATTTCACGGCGTTGTCGAGCAGATTGTAGAGGGCTTCTTGCAGTCGCGTTCGATCCGCGCAAATCGGAGACAACTCGGTCGGAAGATCAACAACGATGTTAAGCTGCTTCCTTGTAAGTTTCTTTTCCCAATCGCGAACCATTTCCGGGAGAAAGCTCGACAGATCCACCGTTCCCATCTGCAAGTTCGGGTTGCCTGATTCCAGTTGCGCGAGCGTCAGCAAGTCTTCGACGAGCAATTCAAGCCGATCCGAATGGCGCTCCATTACTCGGAGAATTCGGGTGAGCTCCTCACCCGGCGTTTTTGGACTGTCGAGTAAGGTCTCAATGTAGCCGCGCAGGATCGACAGCGGCGTGCGCAATTCGTGCGAAACGTTCGCCACGAAATCCCGCCGCACTTGATCCACTTTTTTCAGCTCCGTGATGTCGTGAAACAAAACCAGTGCGCCGGTGATCTCGCCGGACTCGTTCCTGGTCGCGACTGCATGCAGCTCGATTTGCGAACCGTCAAGAGCCAGCTCGCAGCGAACCGGACCGTCGCCACGGAACGCATCGGTCAGCAGCCGATCCAGTGTGGGATCACGGACAATCTCCAACAGCGGCGTCGCTACTGAAATTTCGGGAGCGTCGAACAATTTTCGAAACGTCTGGTTAGTCACAATGACCTGCCGGTTGGAATCGACAACCAGCAATGCGTCGTGCATTGCCGAGAAAATGGTTTGCATCCCAGATTCGCGTTTTGCAATCTGCTTCTGGAGTTGCTCCAACTCATTAACAATCTTTTCCAGTTGGAACCCGATGCGTTGCGCTGGCGCGCTGCCGTCGATTAAAAATGTCCGCGGCCGTTCTCCGCGACCGATTTGGGTAATGACCTCTTCAACCTGCCGCCACGGCGCGATCCATTTGCGCCACACGATGAACGCCGTCGCGCCAAACAGAACACAGATGAGGACTACAAGCACCCAAGTCATGGACTTTCTAAACGTCCCTCGTTGTCATTCTGAACGAAGTGAAGAATCTCGGATCAAATCTTAACAGGCTACCAGTGGAATAGACAGAGATGTTTCGCTCCGCTCAACATGACAGCGCTACTTTATGAGAGGAGTGATGAGTTCTAATCTCCCGCAAATTAACTTGTGTGGCAAAGCGAAGCAGGAAAGCGCTGCGACGACCCAGGGAGTTAACTTTCCCGGAGCCGATAACCGAAACCGCGCACGGTTTCAATCACATCGCCGGCTTTGCCGAGTTTTTCGCGCAGTCGGCGCACGTGTGTGTCCACGGTGCGGGTGTCGATCACGCTCTCGTAGCCCCAGACGTCATTGAGTAATTTATCGCGCTCCTGCACCCGTCCCCTGCGTTGCATCAATGTTCGCAGCAGCTTGAACTCGAGACTGGTGAGATGCACCCGTTTCCCGTTCACACGAACTTGATGACGCGCAGGATCGATCGAGATAGAACCGGCCTTGAGCGTTTCCTCTGGTTTCTCGCCACGTCGTAAAATTGCCCGGATTCGCAGCATCACTTCGCGCGGACTGAAAGGCTTGGTCACGT
>WNFU01007724.1_pt1 | contig 19138 bp, 20 predicted proteins | sample 5400121 | NCBI WGS metagenome assembly WNFU01 (sample SAMN13153360, study PRJNA577476) | soil metagenome | isolation source: 100 cm soil or saprolite under grassland replicate 1 | place: USA:California | collected 2016-06-15 | reverse complement strand
CGCTCGCGCTGACGCTCGCGCTTTCGCTCTCCGCGGCGGCCGAGCAGGCGAAGGGGACGATTTACTCGATCAATCCCGCCGACCACTCGATCGTTCTCGACGACGGCACCCGGCTCTGGGTGTCGGAAGGGCAGTTCGCCGACCTGACGCTCGGTGACCAGGTGCAGGCGGCGTACGAGATGCAGGGCGAGAAGAAGATGGTGATCGAGATGGCCCGCCCGGGACTGGACGGCAGCTTCGACCCCCTGAGCTCCGTTCAGAACGGGGACTAGTCTCTAAGACTAGTACCTGCTCGATCCGCTGCACTGAGGCCGCGCCGGCATGCCGGCGCGGCCTCAGTGCGAACCGAGTAGCCCGGGTGAGCTGAGCGTCGCCACCGGGCAGAACCGATCATCGCTTCTGCAGACGCCCTCCCACTGAGTCCAGCTGCCCGTCTTCGGCGGGGCGCGGTGCGTGACGTCCTCGCGCGACCCGGCCAGGGGACGGAACCAGTGCCGGGTGAGATCGAACAACTCCTCGCTTCCTTAGGCCCTTCCTCGTACCGGATCGTGAGTCCACCGAGTCGGTTCTGCTCGATCACGGTGTGACGGAAGTAGATCTCGCTCAGACTTCGCCCTTCTCCCGCATCGCTCAGACTTCGCCCTTCTCCCGCATCGTCTTCTCGTCCCACAACCAGACGTGATAGCCGTCCGGGTCCTTCAACTCGGCGCCGTAGCCCCAGAAGGTCTTCTGGGGCGGATGGCCGAACTTCACGCCGGCCGCGACGAGCTCGCGATGCTTGGTCTCGACGTTGTCGACCTGGAACGTCAAGATGCAGCTCGGCCGCCCCGGCCCTCCGGGCGTTTCGGCGAGGAACAGGGTGAAGCCGAACTCGTCTTGCACCGCTGAGGTGCGACGCTCGGGTATCTCGAACTCGAGCTTCAGTCCGAGCGTCTCCACGTACCAGTCGCGCGACTTCTCGCAGTCGCTCACCGCGATCGTGAGGTGGTCGAGCTTGATCATGCGCCCTCCCCCTGGCGAGGACAGCATACGCCATGCCCGGGTCGCCAGTCACGCAACGCGGGAGCCGCCCGCGCGGTCGACTGTGGGAATCACGGCGGTGCCGATCAGCTTGATGGCGGAGACCGGATCTCCGTGCGGAGCCAGCGCGATCTCACTCAGCCCCAGCCGCTCGAACTCCACGAGCCGCTCCACGCAGCGGTCCAATCCCCGAAGGTCGCTGGTCAGAGTGAGCTGCTCGATCAGCAGATCGGCGACGTGAGGTGGCGGGGACCAGGGCTCTGTTCCCTGGAACACCGCCCGGACCATCTCGGGCTGTCGCCTTGCCAGCTCTCGCGCTTCGGCCTCGTCGAGCCCGATCGAGGATGCCACGTCACGAATGTAGTAGAGCCGAAAGCCGAGCTGCCGGCGGGCCAGGCGCAGGGCCTCCTCTCGGGTCTCCTGGACGTTCCACACGAACCAGTTGCTGAGCGTGAACGGCCGCGGATCGCGCCCGGCCTCCGCAAGCTCGGCGCGGACCCGGGCGATCAAGGAGCCCAGATAACCCGCCGGCATGTCGGTCATCATCACTCCGTCGGCCTGCCGCGCGGCGAGCCGGAGCATCCGAGGCCGATTGGCGCCGAGATAGAGCCGATCCATAGGCACGTGACTCCACGGGGAGAAGAGCCCTGCGACTCGGTAGTGAGCCCCGGAATAGTTGACCTCGCCACCGGAGGCCAGGGCGCGAACGATGTCGACGCACTCCGCCACGGCCTGGACCCGGCCCCGCGCCGGGAGCCCGAGCGTCGCAGCGAGATCGCCGCCCGCGCCGAGCACCAGGCATGCCCGACCCGGCGCGATCTCGTCGAGCGTCAGCAGTGCGAGGCCAATGCGCACGGGATGCATCTCGAAGGGGCTCAGCGCGACCGGGCCCAGCCGGATCCGGCGCGTCGCCGCGGCCGCCAGAGCGAGCCGCACGAAATGGTCTTTTGTCCGGGCGCCGCCCGAGAGCCATATGTGTGAAAATCCGTGCGTCTCGGCCAGCTGCGCGAGCTCGGCGATGTCCGACGCCGTCCGTCGCCCGTTCAGGACCACCCCGACCCTCATCGGCCCAAGATACCCCTCCGGCCCCCGCCGGTTCGCGAACCCTTTCTCGGCCGACGCAGCAGTCGCCCTGCTGTACAATGGCCCTCGCTTATGAAGCTGGCAAAGGCGAAGCGGGTGAAACCGACGGTGCCGGCCGCGGCCGCCGTCATCCGCCTCACCCCCGAGCACACCCTGCAGCGGACCGCGAAGCGATTCCTCACCGGGCCTCAAACCCGGTGCCCCAAGTGCGACAGCACCTACGTCGGCCGGGAGCCGGCGTTCATTCATTGTCGCCTTTGCGGCAAGCTCGCACGAATCGCCGACGCGCCGCTCGAGTTGCAGGAGCTCTGGGAGATTCGTTCCGGCCTCCGCATCGCCTCCTGAGGGCCCGCGCGATGGCGCTCGACTCCGGGAAGCTCCGCGACTTCGTCCAGAAGACGTGGGACGAGAGCATCGTCCCCACGCTCACCGAGTACGTCAAGATCCCCGCGAAGTCGCCCATGTTCGATGCGCAGTGGCGCGAGCACGGCCACATCGACCGCGCCGTCGAGCTCGTGCGGGGCTGGGCGGGGGCCAGACCCATCGAGGGCTTGCGCATCGAGGTCGTCCGGCTCGAGGGGCGCACGCCGTTGCTCCTCATGGAGGCCCCCGGCACCGGCACCGACACCGTGCTGCTCTACGGCCACCTGGACAAGCAGCCCGAGATGGTCGGCTGGGCCGAAGGCACCGGGCCGTGGACGCCGGTGCGCCGCGGCGACAAGCTCTACGGCCGCGGGGTCGGCGACGACGGCTACGCCTCCTTCGCCGCGCTCACCGCCATCCAGGCGCTCCAGGAGCAGCGCGCGCGGCACGCTCGTTGCGTCGTGCTCATCGAAGCGTGCGAGGAAAGCGGGAGCCACGACCTTCCCTACTACGTCGATGCGCTCAAGGCGAAGCTCGGCACGCCGAGCCTCGTCGTCTGCCTCGACTCGGGCTGCGGCAACTATGATCAGCTCTGGGGCACCACCTCGCTCCGCGGGGTCGTCGGCGGCGTCCTCACCGTCGAGGTGCTGACGGAAGGCGTGCACTCCGGCGCGGCGAGCGGCATCGTGCCCTCGAGCTTCCGCATCCTGCGCCAGCTGCTCGATCGGATCGAGGACTCGCGGACGGGCGAGATCCTCCCGCGCGACTTCTACGTCGACATCCCGCGCGAGCGCGTCGCCGAGGCGCGCGCGATCGCCACGGCCCTCGGTACCGAGATCTACGACCGCTTCCCGTTCCCGCCGGGCGGCAGACCCGTGAGCACGGACGCGCACGAGCTGGTCCTCAACAACGCATGGCGACCCGCCCTCGCAATCACGGGCGCCGCGGGGCTCCCGTTACCCGCCGACGGTGGCAACGTGTTGCGCCCGAAGACCGCGCTCAAGATCTCGCTGCGCCTGCCGCCGACGTGCGACGCCGGGCGCGCGGTGCGGCGCCTCAAGGAGATTCTTGAGGCGGATCCGCCGTACGGTGCCCGAGTCACGCTCGAGACCTACGGCGAGGCAGGCAACGGGTGGAACGCCCCGGCGACCGATCCCAAGCTGCTCGAATCGGTCAACCGAGCGTCGGCGACCTACTTCGGCAAGCCGGCGATGTTCCACGGCCTCGGCGGCTCGATTCCGTTCATGAGCATGCTCGGCGAGCGGTTCCCGCAGGCCCAGTTCCTCATCACCGGGGCGATGGGCCCCGGCTCGAACGCGCACGGGCCCAACGAGTTCCTGCACCTGCCGACGGGCGCCAAGGTGACCGCATGCGTGGCGCAGGTCATCGCCGACCACTCCGGAAGGACTCAGACATGAGTAAAGCCGGCTTTCGCGTCCTCCACAGCGATCTCCACGTCACGCTCGTGTTCTCGACCGACTACCCGCACTCCGACTCGCACTTCCCCGAAGCGACGAACCTCTTTCTCAAGCTCCCTCTCTCCGAGGCGAGCAAGCGGAAGATTCTCTGGGATAACTGCGCTCGTCTCTACAACCTCGCGTAGCGCCGGCGGCGTCGGGTGCGGGCGGAAGGGGTCGCGCCGACCACGCGGCACGCGGGCGCTGCCCGGTTGCGGCGGGGCTCCATCCGGGGCCAGCGGCATTGCGCTTCGTCTCGTGGCCCTGGTCGTGGCGGGTGTCCTTGCACTCGCTCCCGCGAATCATGCGACGGCCCAGGAACGGGCCGTGGATGGCGATCCGGTGGACCTGTTCACCGGTCTCCATACTCGGGAACACGATGACTTCGTGATCGACGGCAGCCCGGAGATCCGTCTGACGCGCTCCTACCGAAATCGCGACTCGGCCTCCAGGGCGTTCGGGATCGGCACCAGCCACTCGTACGACCTTTACCTGGTCGGCGACGCCGTCGCGTTCACGTATGTCGATCTCATCCTGAAGGACGGCGGCCGCATCCGCTACGTGCGGACGTCCCCCGGGTCGAGCCACACGGGGGCAGAGTTCCTCCATACAGCGACTCCGTCGCCGTTCTTCATGTCGCGTCTGCGCTGGAATGGCGATGGCTGGGACATCGACCTTCGTGATGGCAGCCGGTATACGTTCCTGCCATGTGGAGGTGCTCGCTCCCGATACCTTCACTGCGGCTTGATCGAGTACCGCGACGGCCGCGGCGGCCGGCTCACCATGACCCGCGACGAGTTCGGTAATCTCACGACGATCACCAGTGGCTGGTTCGGGACGGTTCGCCTGACCCACGACGCCGCCCATCGAGTTGTCCGGGCGCGGACGGGTATCGGCCCGGCCGTGACGACAGCCGCGTACGAATACGACGCTGCCGGCCGCCTCGGCAAGGTCATGTGGAGCCACATCGATATGCGCACCGTGGTCTTCGAGATCGTCCGCAGCTATCTCACCTGGCGGCTGCCGTCGTTTGGCCGCCTGTGGATCGAGCGAACGATGGAATACACGTACGACGATCACCATCAAATGCTGATCGTCAAGGAGCCCGGCCTCGAGCTCGAGCATGAATACGACAGCGCGGGGCGGGTGATCAGACAGCAGGTTGCCGGTTGGGGCGCGTGGTCGTTCACCTACACCGAAGCGCAAGGCAAGGTCGTACAAACGGACGTCGTGAACCCCGACGGCCGCCATCGGCGAGTCGTCTTCAACGCCGATGGCTATTCACTTTCCGACACCGTCTCACCCGGCCAGGCGGACGAGGACGCGACGCTCTACGACCGCGTGCCGAACACCAACGCGGCCACACGGATCACCGTGAACTGCCGCTCCTCGACCGGCGCCCCGGTCAGCGCGACCGCTCCCGTCGCGGATGGTGACACCGAGGCCTCGGTCAGGGCCCGGGTGCGGAGCCAGTGCGCCCGCTAGCTCCCGCGTTCGCGACCGAGGCCGCGACCCCGGTGATCCCGATCTCGCCGAGGCCGCGCGCACCCATCGGAGTCAATCGATCCGGGATGTCGAGGAAGTGGACCTCGATGTTCTGCACGTCAGAACTTGAACCGGACGTCAAAGTGAAAGGCGAGTGAGATGCAGCCGAAGCGCTCCGGGCCGTTTCCCTATGTCCCGATCAATCGCCGACCCACGATCACTTGGCCGAACGGCGCGCGCCTCGCGCTCTGGGTTATCCCGAACGTCGAGACCTTTCCGCTGAACGAGCCGGTGCCCGGCGGCACCGGCCTGGCGCCCGACGTCATCAACTGGGCGCCGCGCGACTACGGCAACCGCGTCGGGATCTTCCGCATGATGGAGGTGATGGCGCGTCACGGTGTGCGCGGAACCGTCGCGCTCAACGCCGAGGCGTGCGACGATTATCCTCAGGTCATCGAGGATGCCCGCGCGCTCGGCTGGGAGTTCATGGGGCACAACCAGAGCAACTCGCGCCTTCTCCATCTGATGGCACCCGAAGAGGAGCGGCGGGTCGTGCTCGCCACGTTTGCGAGCATCGAGAAGGCGACGGGCCGGCGCCCGAAGGGCTGGCTGTCGTCTGGCCTGCAAGAGAGCTGGCATACGCTCGATTACCTCGTCGAGGCCGGCGCCACCTACGTCGCGGACTGGATCAACGACGATCAGCCCTACCTGATGAACGTCGGGGGCCAGCGCCTGTGCTCGATCCCGTATTCCGGGGAGATCAACGATCTGCCACAGATCCTCCGCGCCGGCCGGTCGTCGGATGAGTTCGAGCTCATGATCCGCCGCCAGTTCGACACGCTCTACCGTGAAGGGGCGCAGTCGGGACGCGTTATGGCGATCTGCCTACATCCGTTCGTCATCGGCGTGCCGCACCGGATCGGCACGCTCGACTCGGCGCTCGCCTACATCCTGCGCCATGAGGGTGTGTGGCGCGCGACTGGGAGCGAGATCATCGAGCACTACCTTGCCTCCGGGGCGACGTTCTGAGAATGTGACTCAAGAGCAAATAGTGGTTCACCATCCTCACGCGGTCGGGACAAATTCAGGGAGTTTCACCGGCGGCACGCAGTATAGTCTGGCTGCGCCCGATATCCGTACAGAGGTGAGGACATGCTCAAGATCGACGGCGTCACCCACTGGTCCATCCCGGTCAACGATCTGGAGGAGAGCGAGCGCTTCTACCGCGACCTGCTCGGTCTTGAATATCGCGGCCGGCTGGGGAACTCCCATATGGCGTGCTTCCACGTGGGCGGCCACGACATCCTGCTCTGCGAGCGCAAGGAGAAGCTCTACCGGACTCCGCAGCAGGACAACCGCCTGCATCACTCCTTCACCCTGTCGCCGGAGGAATGGGAGAAGGCGGTTCGGCTCTTCCACGAGCGAGGGGTGAAGGTCGAAGAGCTCATCTACCGCGAGCACGGCTTCTTCACCGGCCGCGAGCTCTACTTTCTCGATCCTTCAGGCAACCTGCTCGAGGTTCGTGATCCGACCTGGAAGGCGGGGATGGCTACCCCGGCGCTCGCGGATATCGTCGGAGCCGGAAGCCGGCCTCGCGACGCCGTTTAAGTTTCCTGCGCGCCGACGTGCGCCTCTCCGATACGGGCTCGAGCCCGGGCGACGACTTCTGCCCGGTGTGGCACGTGTTCGACCTGCTTCCCGAAGACCACGCCGACTGGCAGCCGAAGTTCCGTTACGGCACGAGCCGCCGCTCGCGCTGAGGGCGGAGCGGCGGCCAGGGATTGAAGGGCTACCCGATGTGAGGAGGCGTCCGATGACAACGCACCGAATCGTATCGCGCGAGGAATGGATCGAGGCCCGCAAGCAGCACCTGGCCCGGGAAAAGGAATTCACGCGGCTCCGCGATCAGCTGAGCCGGTCGCGGCGGGATCTCCCCTGGGAGAAGGTCGAGAAGACCTACCTGTTCGACGGGCCGAACGGGAAGGAGTCGCTCGCCGACCTGTTCCAGGGGCGCAGCCAGCTGATCGTCCAACACTTCATGTTCGACCCGAGCTGGGACGAGGGCTGCAAGAGCTGCTCGTTTTGGACGGACAACTTCAACGGCATCGACGTGCACCTCAACCACCGCGACGTCAGCTTCGTGCTCGTCTCGCGGGCGCCGCGGGCGACGCTCCAGGCGTACCAGCAGCGCATGGGCTGGAGCGTCAAGTGGGTGTCGTCGTTCCCCACCGACTTCAATCGCGACTACTACGTGACCGCCACCCCCGAGGAGATGGAGACCAAGCAGGCGTACTATAACTACGCCGTCGGCTCCTTCCCGGCCGCCGAGCGCCCGGGTGTCAGCGTGTTCTACAAGGACACCGACGGGACCATCTACCACACCTACTCGTGCTACGCCCGCGGCCTCGACATGCTGAACGGCGCCTACCACCTGCTGGACCTGGTGCCCAAGGGCCGTGACGAGAAGGGCCTGACGTACCCGATGGAGTGGCTGCGCCACCGCGACCGGTACGAGGATCGGCCGCAGCCGGTGGGCTGGCGACGCTAGTCCTCGCCTTCCGGGGACTTCCAAGGCCGACGCCTAGCGACTCACCGATCACCGCCGCTGATCCGAGGAGAGGCCGTGCCGAAAGCTATACCCGGGGACTTCCGGTCGAAGGTCCGGAAGCCCGATGATTTCGACGCGTTCTGGGGCGATGTCCTGCGACAGTCGTCGGCCATTCCACTGGAGCCTGAGGTCCTGGCTGACCCACTCCGGACATCTGAGGACGTCGAGGTCTTCCAGGTCTTCTATACCAGCATCGACCACGTACGCGTCGCCGGCTGGTATTGCCGTCCGGTCCACCGGGCGGAGCGCACACCGGCCGTCATGGTCCTGCCGGGCTATCTGATGGATCCGCCGATTCCCAAGGAGTGGGCCCGGAAGGGCTACATTGCGCTGTCAGTCGCGCCGCGGGGCAAGCTCCGCAGCAATCGCCAGTTCAACCCGGGCTATCCCAATCTTCTGACCTACAACATCGTCGATCGACACACGTACGCTTATCGCGGGTTCTACGTGGACACCTGGCGCGGCATCGACTTCCTGCTGTCGCGTCCGGAGGTCGAGCGGCCTCGCCTCGGGGTGGCGGGCAGCAGTCAGGGCGGTGGTCTGACCATCACGACCGCCGCGATGCGGTCGGAAGTGCGCGCGGCTTCCGCGGGGGCGCCGTACCTCTGTGGCTTCACCGACGCGATCGAGCTGACGCACACCTATCCCTACGAAGAGATCAACGACTATTTGCGCCTCCATCCGGAGAGCCGCCCCGCGGTGGAGGAGACGGTCGCCTACTTCGACGGGATCAACTTCGCCGATCGGATCTCCTGCCCGATCATCGTGAACATCGGGCTGCAGGACAACGTGTGCCCGCCGGAGACCGGCTACGCGCTGTTCGACAGGATCGGCGCCGAGGACAAGCGCTTGTATCCGTACGACGGTCACGGCCACGACGCCGGACGCGCGCGGCAGGGCGCCATCGTCGACCGCTTCTTCGCGCGCCATCTCCTGGGCCGCGAGGTGAGCCAGTGATCGATCTGACTCCGGCCGCCGTCCGCGAGTACTGGGGGGACGCCCTCGACGCTCTGGCGCGCCATCCCGCCCGTCCCGAGGTCGAGCGGCTTCCGCTCAGGAGCACCGCATTCGCCACCCTGTACGGCGTGCGGCTCACCAGCCTCGGCCCCTACCGCCTGTTCGGCTATCTGAGCATCCCGACGGGCGCCGGCCCGTTTCCCGCGATCTACTATCCACCGAAATATCAGAGCGTCCTGGAGATCATCCCGCAGGGGACCGCGAACCTGCAGCGCAGCCGGTACGTCACCTTTGCGCTCGCCGGCCGGGGGCAGCGCAATGCCGACTCGCCCTACGCCGCGATGTTTCCCGGTCTACTCACCGAGGGCATCGACAGCGCCACCTCGTACATCTTCCGGGGCATCGTCGCGGACGGTGTCAGGGGATTGGAGTTCCTGCTTACACGGCGCGAGGTCGATGCCGCGCGAGTCGTCGTGGCGGGCAACGACCTCGCGCTCATCACCGCTGCCCTGACAGCCGGGGCGACGCACGTGGTGGCCACCCCCGCCCTGTTCTACAAGACGGCCGAGCTCGCCCCGAAGACCCAGGCGTATCCGCTCGAAGAGATCAACGACTACCTTCGCCTGTACCCGGCGCGCGCCGAGGCGGTGCGCCGCACGCTGGCCACCTATGACCTCCGCGGCTTTGCGCCACGCATCACCGCCACGACGCTCCTCATGGCCGGGGCGCCGGGCACCCTGCTCGACGGCCCTGCCCTGAACCCTCTGGTCACAGCGTTGCAAGGCCACGTGACGGTCTACGAATCCCAGCAATCCCTCTACAAGGATGGTGTCTACGGCGAGCGATGGATGGCCGCGCAGTGTGGCATCGCGGACGTGCAGAGCATCCTTCCGGAGCGCTGGCGGGACTAGAAGTCATTTCAACACTTGGGAATCCAGGGGTGAGGTCAATAGCGTGGCGGCATGGCCTGGCGACAACTCACCGATGCGCAGTGGGAGCGGATTCGTTGACCGGAACCCCGCCGCGAGCTACTCTCGCGGCACTCGAAGGTTTGTCCCTCGGCCGCGGCGCGGCGATGAACAGACAGGGAGGCTTCCATGAGACAGGTTCGAGGCCTCTTCGTTTCGTTGCTCGTCATCACGCTCGTGACCCTTGGTCCGTCGCCGGGCGCCGCCGCGCCCGAAGGTGAGATGATCTGGGGGGTGCACATCTCGCTCGCCCCCACCTGGTTCGATCCTGCCGAGACCTCCGGGATCATCACGCCCTTCATGGCGCTCTCCGCCTTGCACGACGCCGTGCTGAAGGCGATGCCGGGCAATCCCATGGCGCCAAGTCTCGCCGAGTCGTGGAGCATGTCCCCGGATGGCCTCGTGTACGACTTCGTGCTCCGCAAAGGGGTGAAGTTCCACAACGGCGATACGGTCACCGCCGAGGACGTCAAGTTCTCACTCGAGCGCTACCGAGGCGCGTCCGCTAAGCCCCTCAAGGCAAGCGTCGCGGCGGTGGAGACCCCGGACCCCGGGCGCGTCCGGATCCGTCTCAAGCGGCCGTGGCCGGACTTCATGACCTTCTATCTCGGGGCCACCGGCGCCGCCTGGATCGTGCCCAAGAAGTACGTCGAGAAGGTCGGCGACGAAGGCTTCAAGAAGGCGCCGGTTGGAGCTGGCCCGTACAGATTCGTCTCCTTCACCCCGGGTGTGGAGCTGGTCCTGGAGGCCTTCGATCAGTACTGGCGCAAAGCGCCGAACGTGAAGCGGCTCATCTTGAGATCGATCCCCGACGAAACCACCCGCCTGGCTGCGCTGAAGCGCGGTGAGGTGGACGTCGCCTACAATCTTCGCGGCGAGCTGGCTCAGGAGATCCGGCGGACCCCGGGGCTCACGCTCAAGCCCAACGTCGGCCAGGCCACGCACTGGGTCTACTTCGCGGACCAGTGGGATCCGAAATCTCCGTGGTACGACCGGCGCGTGCGCCTAGCGGCGAACTACGCTATCGACCGGCCGGCCATGAACCAGGCGGACGCTCTCGGATTCGCCAAGATCACCTGGAGCATCGTTCCCTCGAGCTTCGAGTTCTACTGGCCACCGCCCGGCTATTCATACGATCGCGCCCGCGCCAAGCAACTCCTCGCCGAGGCCGGGTACCCCAACGGCTTCGACGCCGGAGACTACTTCTGCGACGCCGCGATCACCAACATCGGCGAGCCCGTGGTCAACTATCTCAACGCCGCGGGCATCCGGGTGAAGCTCCGTCCGATCGAGCGCGCCGCCTACTTCAAGGGATGGTCCGAAAAGAAATACAAGGGGCTCATCCACGGCGCCAGCGGCGCCTTCGGCAATGCCGCCACGAGAATCGAGGCCTTCGTCGCGGGGGGCGGCACGTACGCCTACGGCAGCTATGCCGATATCGATGGTCTTTTCAGCGAGCAGGCGGGCGAGCTCGACCCGAAGCGGCGCGAGACGACCCTGCACCGCATCCAGCAGCTCGTCCACGACAAGACGATCGTCGCGCCGATCTGGCTGAACGCGGGCTTGTCCGGTCTGGGGCCACGGGTGGAGGAGTCGGGCATCGGGCTCATCGCCGGTTACGCGTGGTCCGGGCCGTACGAGGACGTGAAACTCAAGGGCAAGTAGAGGGGACTCACGACGCCCTCGTGAAGCCGATGCCCGGAAAGAGCATGGCGCCGAGCCTTGCCGAATCGTGGAGCATGTCGCCCGACGGGCTCGTCTACAAGTGCGGGCGCGAGCGCCTTGTATCGGCTGCGCGGCGGCGCGGCCGAAACATCGGAGACGCGGGCCTGGTCAGTCGAGAGGCGCATCCGACGCGACGAGCCCGCGGGGTCTCATGGGGAGGAGCCTCAATGACACGAATGCTCGGCGCCATTGTGCTACTGTTGTTGCTCGCGACGCCGGCGATCGCCGGCGAGCCCGTCTCGCAGGCGTTCGCGGCATCGCCCGAGAAGGTCTGGAGCGTCACTGCATCCGTGCTGAAGCAGCTCGGCTGGGACATCGAGAAGTCCGACCAGTCGAATGGCTGGATCAACACCGAGTCCCGCTCAGTCAACGGCGAGGACTACGGGGTGTACGCGAAAGGGGCGCGCCATCGGCTGGCGATCCGTTTCAAGGCGGCGGGGCCGAACCGGACGACGGTCACCGTGGAGCGCAGCTTGTTCAACCGCGAGCGGATTCTGTGGATCGACAAGGACGAGCCCCTGACCACGACGGATCAATCCGTGGAGAAGAACGTGCTCGCCGCGATCGGGAAGGCGCTCTGATGCTGAAGACCCTGGCTGGGGACGATCGCGCTCATGTGCGTGTGTATTCGTGAATGAAGCAGGCTAGGCGATGGAGCGGCGCTTGTTGCGGACGTAGTCGACGAGGATGTACTCGCCGAGGCGCTCGGGGCGGGCGAAGAACGCGCGTCCCTTGTTGATCCGGGTCAGCTGCTCGATGAAGGCCGTCAGCATCCGGCTCTGCTCGAGCATGAACGTGTTGATGGTGATGCCCTCGCGCGTGCAGCGCTGGACTTCTTTCAACGTCTCCTCGAACGTGCGCCGCGTCGGCGGATAGGAGAAGTCCGCCTCGAGGCCTTCCATGTGAGCGGTCGGCTCGCCGTCGGTGATCATGATGATCTGCTTGTTGCCGCCCTTCTGCCGCCCCAGGAGCTGTCGCGAGAGCTGGAAGCCGTGGTGCATGTTGGTCCCGATGTTCCACTCGGTCCACGCCAGGCGCGGGAGCTCCTCGGCGGTGAACTGGCGAGCATAGAGCGAGAACCCGAGGATCCAGAGACTGTCGCGCGGGAACTGGCCGCGGATGAGCGCGGTGAGCGCCAGCGCGACCTTCTTCGCCGGCAGGAAGTAGCCGTTGTTGATCATCGAGCGGCTCATGTCGAGCATCACGACCGTCGACGCCTGGGTCGAAAGCTCGGTGCGGAACACCTCGAAGTCGTCCGATGATAGCCGGAGGGGAGTCCCCGCGCCGTTGCGCTCGACCGCGTTCATCAGCGTTTCCTTGAGATCGAGCAGGAACGGATCGCCGAACTCGTAACGCTTGGCCTCGTCGGTGGGGTCGCCGCCGGCGCCCCGGCGCTCCACGACGTGCCGCCCGAAGCGGTCGCGCTTGAGGTGCGCGAAGATGTCGCGGAGCGCCTTGTCGCCGAGCTTGCGGATCGCGCGCGCGGTGAGCTCGAGCCGGTCGCCCTTGCGCTCGAGGTATCCCGCCTCCTCCAGCTTCTTCGCGAGCTCCTTCAGCCGCTCGAGGTCGCGCGCGGCTTCCTCGCCGACGAGCTTCTCGACGTCGACGGGGTCGATCCTCTCCAGATCGTCCGGCGACTGGACGCGGCGCAGCTGGCGCTCGAGCTCTTCCATCTGCTGGAGCTCGTCCATCAGCTTCATCGCCTCGCGCATCGACAGCTCGTCGTCGCCGCGAAAGTCGTAGCGCCGTCGCATGTCCTCGGTGAGCCCGAGCTGGTCGAGGTGCATGGCGAGCTGGGCCATTTCGGCCTCCAGCCGCTCGTCCTTCATGAACAGGCTCGACATCATCTCCTGGAGCTGGCGGCGCTGCCCGGGCGACATGCTGTCGAGGAGCGACTGCATCTGAGCGGCCCGCCGCCCGAGCTGCTCGAGCAGCTCGTCGAGGCTCTCGACCCCGGGGAAGTTCTGGCCCCACTTCGCCTTGAACGCGTCGAAGTCGGGCTCGTCGCCCTCCGCGCGCTGCCGGAGCATGCGGTTGAGGTCCCGCATCATCTCGCGCATGCGCTTGAGGTCCTCCGGGCTCATGCCCTCGAGCGACTGCTTCATGCCCTGCATGAAGGGCTGGAGCATCTGCTGCTGGAGCGATTTCATGAGCTCCTGGAAGAGCCGCTCCGCTTCGGGGTCGGTGAAGTTGTACTCCTGAAGCTGCTTGATCCGCCCCGCCGGATCCGGTGGGAGCTGATCGAGGGTCTCGAGCTTCTTCGCGCGCTCACCCTGGTCCTTGACCTCGCGGTCGACGCCGGCGCGCTCGGTCCGGATGACCTCGTCCAGCTTCTTCTTGATGTCTTCCAGCGCGGAGCCCAGGTCGTAGCGGTCGAGCTGCTGCTGGCGCCGCTTCCGGAGCCGGTCGAGCATGTCCTGGATGCCCGGCACCGGCGACCCTTGCGGGTTCTGGACGCCCCGCTGGAACATGCGCCGGAGCGCGTTCCAGAGGTCTCCGTCCGACATGAGATCGTCGGACATCGCCGCCAGCAGGTCGTCGGCGTCGAGGTCGGCGAGCTGCTGGGTACCGTCCCAGCGCGAGTACCGGAAAAGCATCGGTGGGGTGATTATAGGCTTGGCGGTTGTCGTATGCTAACCGTCATGACGACCTCCAACCCGACCGCCCGCTTCGAGGAGCTCCTGTCGATCCGCGCCCGCATCGGATGGGGCGGATCGGTCACGACGTCTCGCCCCGTCTCGAGCCCGCTCTACGAGTTCGGCGGTGGCTACCCGGACCCGGCTTCGTTTCCGTACGACGGCCTGGTCGAGGCCACGGCGAAGATGATGAAGGTCGAGGGCGCGGATGCCCTCACCTACGGCGACGCGCAGGGTTACCGCGGCCTGCGCGAGCTGGTCTGCCACAAGTACCGGCTCTTCGAGAATCTCGAGGTGACCCCCGAGAACATCTTCGTCGCGAATGGCTCGGGCGCCGCCCTCTCGCTCGCGTTCAGCGCCTTCGTGGACCCGGGCGATCCGATCATCATCGAGGCGCCGACGTTCTCGGGCTCGCTCAACAACATTCGCCGGCACGGCCCCGAGATCTTCGGCGCGCCGGTGGACGAAGACGGCATGGTCACGAGCGCCGTCCGCGAGAGCCTCGAGAAAATCCGCCGCCAGGGCCGCCGGTGCAAGCTGATCTACGCCATCGTCAACTTCCAAAACCCGGCCGGGCCCGATCTGTCGATCGGGCGCCGCCAGGAGCTGGTCGAGCTCGCCGAGGAGTACGACACCCTCATTCTGGAGGACGACGCCTACAACGAGCTCCGGTTCGAGGGCGACTCCAAGCCGCCTGTTTACGCGCTGGATCGCACGGGTCGCGTCATCCGCGCGGGCACGCTCTCCAAGATCCTCGGCGCGGGCGTGAGGCTCGGCTGGCTCTGCGCCCCGCGCGCGATGCTCCCGGCGTTCCAGGGGTTCAACTTCGGCGGCGGCGTCAATCCGTTCATGTCGCGCGTGGCGACCTACTTCCTGCGCGAGCACATGGAAGCGCACGTGAAGGTGCTGGTCAACGTCTACCGCGCCAAGCGCGACGCCATGCTGCGGGGCCTGTGGGAAGTGCTCAAGGACACCGATATCGAGATCAGCCGACCGCAGGGCGGGTTCTTCATCTGGATCAAGCTTCCGTCGGCGACCGACGTCGCACGGCTCGAAGACCTGGCGCTCCAGGCGCGCGTGCAGTACACGCCGGGACCCGCGTTCTTTTCGGGCCGCGGCGGCGAGCGCCACATCCGCCTGGCCTTCAGCTACGAGCCGCCGGACAAGTGCTACGAAGGCAGCCGGATCCTGGCGAAGGCGATCCTCGAGGCGCGGCGGTAGTCCGCGATAGCAGCGACATCATCCCCAAAAGATTCCAGTCGGATCGGCGTCGACCTCGTCCAGCAGCTCGGCGAAGCTGGAGGCCGCTGGCAGCGCTTGGTAGATGTGCCAACGCAGGTCGCGGTGCTGACAGTAGAGTCGCCATTCTCGCTGCGTCCCCACGTACGTGAATTTCGCTACGACCATTTCCTGCCAGTCGTGCGGAGGCCGAAAGGCCGGTCTCTCCTCGTATAGAATCACCGCGTTGCCCTCGATTCGGTAACCAACCCGCACCTTCGCCAGGACGGCAGCTGGAACCCGCTTCGCGCAGTATCCCGTCAACTGTTTATGTACTTGTGCCTTCTGCACCTCGGTCAATGCCAATCGTGCTCTCCGATTGAGACGGCCGCGGTCTGAAGAACGCCCCGCGTAACCTGAGGGCCGGCCAGGCCGGACCGACAGGTTAACGCGGATGTTAGCCAGCGCTACGACCACTTCTTGCCGAGCGCATCAAGCCCCGCCCGTTTCAGGTCCTCGGGACTCATCACGGGTTGGAACTCGACGTCGGCGTTGAACGTGAGAAACCAGGGCTCGGCGAACGTCGGGATTCTGGACGCATCTGCCAACTCGACGATCATGACGGCTCCACGCTGACCGTTGCGCTCCGTGAAGTAAACGGCCTCTGGCTTCATTTCTTCGAGAATGCGGTTCAACTTGGAACCTGCCGTGCCGTCGCGCACGGCTGCATTGAATTGTTCGTGCGGGATCCTCACCTGTAACAGCATCCGCATCTTGCGCTCCTTTCTCGGATAGCGATGCTCCGTACTTTTGTCTGGCTAACGCTTGACGGCTGAGCTGCCGACGCGGGGCGCCACGACGTTCGCACCAGCACTCACGCCAGGCCGGTCGAGCCGCTCAGAAGCCGGTGGCCCTTCAATAGCCTCGGTCAAACTGTATCCGGCGCTATCGGCGCCCAATAAGTCAAAGCGTTGTAAGCGTGCCGGGATGGCTCGGCTCCGGCCCATTGTGCCTCCTCACGTTTCTCGAGACCAGATCGGCCAGGATTGCCGCCCGCTGCGCTTCAGAGAATCCAGTCGCGCGCTCCTCGAACCACTCTGGCACGCCGCGGCCTTCGGCCGGCGGTTCAAGCTGGTACACCGATTGTCTTGGACCACGTCGACGGCATCGGGGGCACGCATACACCAGATCATTAAAGCGGGCAAATAATAGCGCCAGGCCGCAGCGGTCAGAAGCGCCGTCTCACGGCCAGCCAGAATGTCCTCAAGGGAGATGTCCATCCAGCGCTTGCCTCCGTAGGCCGCTGAGACCTCGACACACTCACAGCAGTGATCATTGAACAGCGCCTCTGCTCCGGGCTGTGGCGTTTCAGCAAAGGCACGGCTAATGAGCTGGATGATGTCGTCCGCGTCGCGCATTCGCGCTCCCCCGAACCGTCCGGCTAACCTTCCACGCTCAGCGGCCGGCGCACCACGAGTGAGAGACAAGTGAGGTCATGCCGGCCCGCTCGAGCGTGTCGTTAGGCTGCTTCCCGTCTGAGTCGGCATCGCAGAGCGGCTGGGGACTGCGAAGGTCAGCCCGACCACAAAGAGTGCAGCTCCGGCGATAGCTGGGGCGAGATGCAGCAAGTCCGTGTAGCCGACGACCAGATGTACCCCGATGGCGGCACCGAAGCCCGCCACACCGGCGCATGCGAAGGCCTGCCACAGGCTACGAGAGGGAGTCCCGAACAACGCGCACGCAGCAACGATGCTACCGCACGAGAAGAGGCCACCCCCGAAGCCTGCGCGATCATGTGCGATGAGCGGCACGAGGCGAGGGTTCGCGGCGTTGAGGTCGGCAACCGCCAAGCCCATGAACTCGAGATCCTGCGGCACGAAGACGCGCGTCACGCCGACCGTGAGAATTGTGGCTCCGGCCAAGAGCATACCAAGGCCAGTGACCAGCAGAGCGAAATAACCGAATCTCTGGCGACCGCAGAGTCGGCGAGAAACCAGGTTGGCGTAATGCGTCGCGGCGTGCCGCACGAGGGAGCGCGAGCGGAGAAGGCCTGCGGCGAAGATGGGGACCAAAAAGGCGGAGCCTACGCCGTGCCACGTATCGAGATACCCATGGCCGAGATAGGAAAGGAAGCTGAGAAAACCAGTCGCGCCGCTGATGGTGATGGTCCACCACGCCCACGCGGCCCCCTCACCGAGTGGCATCGTCGACAACCAGAAGTACAGGATCGCGATGGCAACGAGGACGCCGCCAAAGGCAACCCGATCGTGAAACATGAAGGCAACAACGCGGCAATCTGCCATGGCACAAAGTTGCTGCGGCGTCATCTGTAGGAACGTGATGTCGTGTGGCAGGAATTCCCGCCTGATCGAAAGGAAGAGCGCGAAGCAGCCCGACAAGAACAAGGCAAAGGCAGTGAGTTGCAGTAGCGGGCGACCATCCGCCACGATCGCATCGAGGAGGCTCGGGTCCCTTGTTGACACCTGTGTCGGCCTAGCCGGCCTGCCCACGGAGCCGCAGTGCCTTCCATCGGTCGCAGAGGTCTCGGGCGGCGTTCGGCCACTCAGGGAACCTAAACGTAAAGCCATGTCTAGTGAGGCGTCCGGGGAGGACCCTCCGGCTCTTCAGAATCAGTTCGGTTTCGGTTCCCATGATTAGCGCTCCCAGTTCGAGCATCCATCGACTCGCCGGCAACCCCACCGACACCCCCCACGCCTGTCGCAGGGTAGCCATGAAGTCCCGGTTCGGAAGCGGGTTCGGTGAGGCCAGGTTCACCGGGCCGTCCATGTCTCGCCTGGCGAGCAGCCAGTAGATCGCGCGGACGAAGTCTTCCTCATGGATCCACGAGACGTACTGTCTCCCATCCCCGGCTGTTCCACCGAGTCCCCGGCGGACCAGCGACAGGAGCGTGTCGAAGATACCTCCTCGGTCCGGACTCAGGACCACCGCCGACCGGAGCTTGATCTTTCGCGTACCATGAACGATCGCCTCGTCAAGAATTCGCTCCCAAGCGGTGGCGACCTCAATGCTGAAGCGCCACGTTTCTGGTGTATCCGCCTCAGTACCGCCCAGGATCCCAGAGTCCTCGTCATTCGGCGCATCGTATCGGTGCGCGTAGATGGTCGCAGTGCTTGCTTGCAACCACGTCGCGGGTGGTCGTCGGGCCCCGGCGATCGCCTGTCCGACGACTCGGGTCGAAGCCACTCGAGACTGCAGAATCTCTTCGCGATGCTTCGCGTTGTACCGGCAGTTCACCGACCGACCCGCCAGATTGATGACCACGTCTGCGCCGTCGAACTCTCGGGCCCAATCTCCAATCTTCTCGATATCCCAGCGAGCGACACGCCACGGCGCGCGCGTTGCGGACCGCCCAAGGACGACGACTTCGTGGCCATCGCGGTGGAAGACGCGCGTCAAGAGAGTCCCAATTTGGCCCGTGCCGCCGGGAATCACCACCCTCATGCGATCACCGATGTCGGCCTAACCTGGATAATTCACGAAGGATGAAAGAGAAGAGCCACCGAGCCCCTCAGGGGTGCGATAAAAGCGGTGACAAGACGCTTCCGCACTCCACGACGAGGAGGCTCGATGGCTACAGACTGTATAGCGCAAGTCACG
>WNFU01017302.1_pt1 | contig 19143 bp, 20 predicted proteins | sample 5400121 | NCBI WGS metagenome assembly WNFU01 (sample SAMN13153360, study PRJNA577476) | soil metagenome | isolation source: 100 cm soil or saprolite under grassland replicate 1 | place: USA:California | collected 2016-06-15 | reverse complement strand
CCATGGTGAACGCCCGCAGCGTTTCCGTCGAGGCGTTCCCACGCTCCGCGACGATCATGAGGAGCTTGGCCGCCGTCTCGTCGTCAGGGGCTTCCACCACGGCGATCTGGTCGAACCGGCCCATCGTGAGCCAGTTCCCGATGCTTCTCCCGCCAAGTGCCTCGATGCGCTTGTCCACCTCGGCGACTCGGTCGGGGAGCGAGCTTGCCTTGGACCGGCCCTGATCGGTCCATTTGATGAGCGAGACATAAACTGGCACCGCTCCCTCCTTTCAAGGCGTATGTCCGGACTGTGGCACCTCCATTGGACCCCGTGCAAGCGACGTCGTGTGGGACCGACCCGTCCGGCGCCCCGTCACGGTGATCAATGCCACTGTCGAGCCCAGCAGACGTTGCACTCCAGGGTGCGCATCATGGCCATCACGAGCGCGCTGAGCCACCTCGGCCGTGGTCCATGTCGGGAGCGGCTGGACCTCCCGCACGGGGACCCGGGAGCTAGCGCGTGCCCCACCGTCATCGGTGAACAGTCCTGCCGCCCCGGCGACGGCCTGGATTACGGGAACCACGACCGGCTGCTGCGCGAGGCGCGTGAGCTTGGAGCGCCGGTTCCTGGTTAGCTTGTGGAGGAGTGAGATGGGCGGACCAGCTCGATCCGCTGGGTGAGGTTGAACCTCCAGGGCCAGCGCCATGGCGTCGCGCTCACGACCCGGAGCGAAGAGCCATGCGTGTGTTCGACCGGATCGGGCAGATGTGCGTGGAATGGCCGGACGCAGGGCCCCAAGTCCCAGACGAGCGCCCGGGCGCCTGGGCGCAGCACGCGGCCGATCTCGGTCAGGCCTGCCGTGGGGTCGGCCCAGTGGTGCATCGACAACGTGCTGACGACCAGGTCGAACGAACCGTCGGGGAACGCCAGCGAGGCCACGTCGCCGACAAGGAACGATGGCCGGCGCTCGTCGCCGTCCCTCGGACGGTCGGCGTTGGCTCGGGCGCGCTCGATCATGGCCGGATCGAGGTCGAGACCGGTCACGTCCAGGCCGTGCTGGCGAGCCAGCCGGATAGACAGATGGCCGGGCCCGCAACCCACCTCGAGCACCCGTGCGCCGTCCGGGGCGACCGCCGCGACGTCGGCAGCGATGCGCCCGAAGAGCGAGCCGAGCACGAGCCGGCTCAGCGCGTCGTAGACGACGGCATCGCCGATGAGGATCCCTCCCGGCACCCTTCGCCCTGTGGCGGCACCGCGGCCGTGTCGCACGACGGCGACGGCCGCGGCGGCCGCTCCGAGCAGGATCACGAGCGTTCGACGTCGGGCCACCTAGGGTCGTACTGCTTTCAACTCGATCGCCATGGTGGTGAAGGGTAATCGGAGAGGGCGGTGGAGTCCGCTTGTGAGGTCGCTGCGGGCCGTGTGGGGTGCAATTATTCGGATCACGCAGTTCACCTGCGCATTTGGCCCATCGGGGGGTCGGGAGCCCAGTGGGCCTAAGGGCCTTTCAAGGATGCCCGATGCCTTCGCGCTCAGCCTTCCAGGGGGGAGATCTGAGTCTCCGAGACTCAGGTTTCGGTTGCTTGTTCTAGCCAGGGATGCAGGCAGCCGGTAGTTACCCCGGGCCGACCACCCGCTTCAAGTGGTGGGGAAGGGCCAGGACCCCGATCCGAAGATGCGCAGGTCGGCGCTGTGATCTGAATAATTGCACCCCACAGGTTGACGAACAATAGGAGCATCCCTTCAGCCCAGTCTGTGTCGCAACCGGCTGCTAGTGGCAGACTCTCAGGTTCCTGGGCCCAGGCTAATGGTCCGGAGTTGGCTGACGTCGCTCCCATTCGGTGCCGGCGCTGAAGGATTCTCGCCTCGTCCTGGCTTCACCAGAGTCCGCAGGGGGGAGCTAGTCGATCAGCCGTCTCCGCAGGGCTTCGGCTACAGCGGCGGTCCTGTCGGAGGCCCCGAGCTTCCTGTAGATGTCCCCCAGGTGAGACTTCAGGTCATCCCTGGACATGGAGAGCTGTTCGGCGATCTCCGTGTTGGTGTGCCCGAACGCCAGAAGCTGAAGCACCTCCAACTCTCGCGCCGAGAGCCCCTGAGTCTGACTCACCTCTCGCTCGGCCAGCGCATCAGCGAGCGACGCGACGACATCGGGGTCGATGACCATGGTACCGCCAGCCACCAGCCGCACAGCCTGGATGAGGTGTTCCGCATCCCGGGTCTTCAGTACGTACCCTCGGGCCCCGGCGCGTGCCGCCTCGGTTACGTACTGATGCTCATCGTACGCGCTCAGCATGACGACCTGTGTGTCCGGATGGCGCTTCCGAATTGCTCGCGCTGCTTCGAGGCCGTCCATCCCGGGCATCCTGACGTCGACGAGCGCGACGTCCACACGAGGGTGGGCCCCTTGTAAGAAGGCCAGAACTTCCTCACCGTTGGAAGCCTCCGCGATCACCTCGATATCAGCGGACATGTCGAGATACTCGCGGAGCCCTTGACGGACGAGCACATGATCGTCCGCGATGAGGACCTTGATAGCCATGGCGATCCCGGCCTACCCTCGGCGGGACACCCCCCACCGCATTCTACGTTCGCGATCCGGGTTCATGTTCAAGAGGCAGAAGGCCCGCGCCCTGAAGGGCGTTATCGTGCACTCCTGTGCCAACCCCTTGACCGGGGTCGGGACGTGTTCCTTTCGCCCAGGAGCATCAGTCAGGAGCCCTGTGACGATCCCACCTCCTTGCCTATCCTTGGTTCGAGCGGGGGGACGACCCGAATGACCACGCAGAGGGCGTCGCGATCTTGGCGCTGGCCGCAGACCCTCCTAGCCTGTTGGCCGGACGTGGGCGGACCTCGGACCGGGAGCTGTGCGGTCATGCATTTCTCAACACGGCTTATTCAGGAGGGTGGAAGCTTCGTGTTCAGCGCCTTCGATGATCGGGATGCGAGATTGTTCCTGCGACGAAGGGGGTATCACCCACACAGACCGAGAGGACGGACGTCATGTTCGTTCGATACCTGCCCCCCCAACCCTCCGCGGTCTCTCAGGCAAGGGAGTTCGTCCGAGCCGCGTCGACCAACCTGATTGCTCAGGCTCTGAACGACCTTGTCCTGGCAGCCTCCGAGACGTGCACCAACGCGGTGCAGCACGCCGGAGCGTCGCGGGTGAAGCTGACGTGGGACCGAGAACCGGAGGGTATCGTGGTGCAGATCGAGGACGACGGCGTGTTCGGCCGAGAGGCGCCCGGCGACCACCTGGGGATCGGGTTGTCGCTCGTGGCCCGTGTGGTCGATGACATCACCATCAAGGCGGGCTCACAGGAGAATCCCGGGACGGTCGTTCGGCTTGTGAAAAGGACCCCATCGGACGAAGAAGAAGCGACCGCCGGACGGCGACAAGCATCGGGGCCCTCTTCGATCTCGTGAAGCGGTCGGACTCCGCCTCCGGCTCGATCAGTCCCACTGTATCGGGGGAGTAGGATCGCCGCGGCCGATCGAGCCGGCGACCATCACGACTTGCGCGTTGTGCTTGGGCGGGTACGACGCGCCGATCCGCTCCGCGAGGGCGAAGCGCCATCCGGTGGCCTGGTTCACACCGCGATCGTAAGAGATGCCCTCTGGAGGTGAACGCACCCGCCGGTTGGTGCATGGAGTCGGTCCGCGCGGTTCTCTGACGGACGCGCGCATGACACCGGATCGGCCAGAGCGCGGGCCAACAGGTCTGGCAACGTGGCCTGAACAGCCGGTTTGCCATTGCCAAGTGCGGGTGGCACGCTGCCCGTATGAAGAAGCTGCTCTTGGTGGTGCTGGCCGTGGCGACTCTGGCAGGGGTGGCAATGCTGGTGAGCCGCAGGTCCGCCGCCCACTAACCGAACACAAAGCGGGCCCGGCTACAGTACTCAGCGGAATACCCTAGCTCTATGTTGCTTGAATCGGGGCGAATAACGTGAAGAGGCTGTTGCATAAACCCCGATCTGGCCACAATTTCCGAGTGGGATTCTACAAACTCGCAGGCCAGAGACCTGTCTCCTCAGACCAAACACGGCGGTTTGAGGTTTGTGCAACAGCCTCTGAAGGGTGCATCTATTCAGATACAGCCTCTGACCTGGGCCGTCGACAATCTGGTTCCGACCCAGGTCGGTCCGCGAACCCTACGGCGTGTAAGTATCGGCCGGTCTCTCCGACCCATGGGGCCGGGCGAACCTGAGCACCTCCGCTCAACTCTCAAGAGTCAATCCCAGGGCTCTGAAGGGCGCCTATAAGAGGGCCACCAAGGGGAGTGGGGGACGGATGCCGCACCATGCTTCCCTTGAGCCACAGCCAAACATGCTGCTGCTCAGAGAGGTGAACCGAATAAGTGCACCCTTCGCGCCGCTTCGCCGATGGAGACCTGCTCCTCATGCCGCCGACTGGCTGACCATCCGAGCGAGGACATCCCGGTTCCACCGGGCGGCCCGCCTCGGTTTGATCCCCGATTCCATCAGCGCATCCCCGATCTGCCGATAAGACAGACCTCTCTCGCGCAGCTTGGTCACTTGAGAGGCAACATCCTGAGCCCCTGTCCGCAACGTGGCGGCGCGAGGGCGCGCTCTGGTCTTACCGTCGCAAAGATCGGTCACGAGCTTGCGCCTCCCGATCAGGAGCTGAACGGGGTGAGCGTCCTGCGCCCCACAACGGTCGCACACGAGCACGATGCGTTCCATGGCTATCCTCCCGGTCTGGGCGCCCTCTGCGATCCTATCGCGACACGATCCGGACGAAGCAGCGCTCCCGGATGCTCCCTCCGGTCGAAAGGAACGGCGAGGGCATCCACCCCTTCAGCGCCTTAACCGCCCATACGGGTTGAGCGGCTCGCGGCGGTCACAGGCGCACTCGCCCGGCCGTACCGAGCCGCCCGTGGCTGGGACAGTTGGGACATCTGTCGTGCTCAATGGGACATATCGTGTCGTCTGTCGTTCGTCAGCAACATCTCACGACCCGTCGGGTACGAAAACCCGGTCGTCACGCGGCGACCCCGTACTCGTTGATGAGTCCACCGAGGATCGGGCCCCGCGAGATCGCGTCTCGACCATTTCCCGGTCGTCCCGGTCCGTCTCCTCGGCTCGCCGGAGAACGCAATCCAACCGCTCGATGGGGCCGGTGCGCGTTGTAGTGAGTGACGTACTCATGCAAGACGCGTTCGAGGTGTCTTCGACCTCAGGCGATCGTCCAGTCCAGGCACTCCGAGCGAACGGGCCGACCCAGCGCTCTGCGTGGGCGTTCGCGTTTGGCGCCCGGATCGGGGTGGCGATGATCCGGGTTCCACCCGCCTCGAATACCGCGTCGAAGGACCGAGTGAACTTGGCGTCGCGGTCGCGGATCAGGACCCGAGTCGCGACGCCGATGTCTGAAAGCTCCGCGGCGATGTTCCGGGCCTGCTGCGTGACCCAGGTGCGGTCCGGGTTCTTGGTCACGCCGGCCAAGTGGACCCGCCTGGTTCCGAGCTCGATGAAGAACAGGACGTAGTACGTCTTGAGCAGCAGCGTCTCGACCGTGAAGAAATCGCAGGCCAGGATGACCGAGGCCTGCGAGTGGAGGAACTGGGTCCACGTCGGTCCCCTTCGTGGAGCCGGAGAGAGTCCGTTCGACCGAAGGATCGTGGCTATCGAGGTCGCACAGAGGCGGATGCCGAGGCCGAGCAGCTCTCCCTGGATCCGGCCGTAGCCCCACCTGGGGTTCTCCCTAGCCAGGCGGAGGACCACGCTCCTGGTCGCGGAATCGATCGCGGGCCGACCGGGACGCCGGTGCGGTCTGGTCCATTTCCTGGCGACGAGCTGACGGTGCCACCGGAGGAGCGTCTCGGGATGGACGGCAAACGACCTCCATGTCGGTCGTGGCAGCAGCCTGCTCGCCGCGGCGAGGAATGCTCTGTCCGAGGTCCGGTAGACGGGGCGCTTCACCTGGCGACGGAGGACGGCCAGTTGGTGACGCAGAACCGCGATCTCGAGCTCCGCCTCAGCCGCCGTGCGCTCGTCCGAGCGGAACAGGTCGAGGATCCGGCGTAGGACGAGATAGAGGACAGAGCTGAGCACGGCGCGGCATTGTCCCAGATAGGAGCGGTCGGGTCACACCTCCGCACGATCGGGTTTCTGGACCCCACGCCGGGAGAGGTGGCCCGCCGTCTCCCGGGTGTACTGCCATTCGTTCGAAGGGGCGTGGCCGAGTGACGCCGAGGTCATCGAGGAGGTCCCGGTGGCCTGTTCAAGATCACCAATCCGCACTTCGGCCAGTTCACGCGATCCTCCTGAAACTGGCCGCTCCCTGATCCCTAACCCCGACAGTTGAACGCCGAGTTGTCGGTCACTCCATGTTGAAGTCGGCACGTGGTGGAGCGTCGTCGCGTCCAGCGGCTCCGAGGGGCTGAGCCAGGAACGCCGGCGATCCCGCTCGCCGTGGCCGTTCCCTGGATCGCAGGGCTCGTCAGCTGGAGATGCCGCCACATTGCCCGCCGGCCTGCTGCCTGAATGCCTCCGGCGAAAGGCTCTGTCCGTCGGTGAAGACGGTGTCGGGCCGCAGCTGCTGGACCGTGAAACCCACTGCGGTCTGTCCGAGCGAGGTGTCGAGGAGGATGCCGAGCGGGTGGCCTGCGGGCGGCCCGGCTCGAAGAGGGACGGTTGAGGTGAACCCGGACGGGGTCTGGCCCACCACGAACTTCTCGGCTGCCACCCCTCCAGGGGCTTCGATCCTCCACAGGACCGGGTCTTTGTCGTCGCCGATCACGGCGTCGTTGGTGGCGACCAGCTCGACCGAGATGACTTTCTGGCCGGGGCAGGGGACGAACACGACCTGGATACCGCGCCCGTCGGGTGCCAGCTTCGCCCCGATGGTGTGGTTGCCCGACGGTGGGCTGCATGCGCCCAGGGCGATCGCCGTGACCACGCCTGCCAGCAGGACGCCGATGCCCCGCTTCATTCGATCCTGTACCGCTCGTTCGGTCACACCGCCCGACGGTATCGCCAGACGCCGAGGGGCATGACGGCGAGGAGGATGCCCACGCACCATGCCAGGGATTGCACCACGTACGAGGTCGTTCGCGCGACGCCGCTCGGCTGTCGTTCGCCGACTCGACCTTCGACTTCGTGGTTGCCTACAACTCGCTCATGGACGTAAAGGACATGCCCGGGTCGGTCCGAGAAGCCGCTAGGGTCCTTGAGCGCGGGGGCCGATTCTGCATCTGCGTCACCCACCCCTGGCGGACGCGGGGGTCTTCCAGAGCGATGACTCCGCTGCTCCCTTCGTCATCGAGGGCTCGTACCTGGGGCGCCGGCCTTTCGAGGGAACGTTCGAGCGAGATGTCCTCACCACCACGTTCAGGGGCTGGGCGTGCCCACTCTGGGAGCGGACCAAGGCGGTGGGACGTTAGGGCTGAGATGTTCGATGAGCGGTCGGTGGTGCTGCCGGGGGGAGTCGGACCAGACCTGCAACGCTTAGTGCGGCTCCGGCAGCGGCTACGGCTGCGACCGAACGCTCGATTTGAGCGCGGACCCGACAAGAACCGGGGCAACCTCTTCCATCAGGGATTCCATCAGCCCTGATCGAGTGCGTTCCATACAGCCTTCCTTGCAAAGACCAGAAAGTAGTCCGAACCCAAAATGAGCCCGACCGACGTCCGCCCCCTTCCGGACGACCAATCCCATCAAGCCACCCTCTGCGCCTCCTAACGGTTTGAGGGGGTGAGGTTAGGCGGAACACCCTTCTGCCGCTCAACCCGTCCTGGCTCTGACGGATCGCCCCGTCCACGGCCTGGCGCAAAAGGTTGAAATACTTAACTCGCGCTAGTTTAAACTCAAGAATTACCTTGACGGAACCGACAAGGAAAACAGAGAATGGGTCAGGAGCCGCGGGGAAGCCGAGAGATTCCCCAAGGCTTGGCGAAGGATTGGAAGAAGCTGGCCGAGGCGATGCGAAACCACAACTGGATGTTCGAGGAAGGCGGTAAGCACGTGAAGGCCTTCGCTCCCGATGGGATCACCTGGGCAACGCTCTCCAAGACCCCCAGCGACGTTCGGTCGTTCCGGAACGCCCGCGCGAAGTTCCGTCGCTGGTGCAGAGACCGTCGACTCGAGCCAGGGATATGAGAGAGATGGGGCAGATGGAGTGGATGGTCACGGCTTCGAGCCACCGACTCGATGACGAAGGCCGGTGGGAGGAGCTCCAGTTCGCCTTGCTTGACATCCTTGAGGATTTGGGCGCCTTGGGAGTCACTGGCTGGGGGAGGATCGGCGAGCTGGGAGCGGTGTTCTCCGTCGAGGCTCCTGCGTTGCCTTACGCTGCGAGCGTCGGGGCCGAGCTCTTCCAGAGTGGCCTCGAGAAGATTGGTGGGCCACCGGTGTCACGCATCGAGGTCGAGCCCGCAGGCTACGACGACAGCCAGAGTGAGCCGGTGCTGGAGCGACGCCTTACCAATGCCGGTCCTTCCATTCAGGCCATCTCCGCTAGCGAGATCGCGGAACTTCTCGGGATTTCCAGGCAGCGTGTCTACCAGTTACTCGAGGAGCGCGAAGACTTTCCCCGCCCAGTCGCCGAGACTCCGCGAGGCGCTGTCTGGGACCGCCGTGACGTTGAGCAGTGGGCACGCAAACCGCGTAGACGAGGACGTCCGCGGAAGAAAGCCGGGAGTCAATAGCCCCGTCGTGGCTCCGGTCAGGCGAGTGTCAGCGGTGCGGTGACCAGGGTCGGGCGGTTCGCGCACCGATCAGCCACTTGACCATCCGGTGCGCGAAGCCGCGACGACTGCGGGCTGAGGGTTCCTACGGAGGCGCGTTTGGACCGACCGCACCGGATGACGCCGGACAGGAGGTAGTCGCTGCGGTGTCCGCGCTTCCGGGCCCGACCTGCGATCGTCGTTCCCGGCGTAGCCACCCTTCCACAGCGTGACTCGCCGGACCTACACTGCGCCCGTGGCCGCGTGTCCCAACTGCGGATCGCCGGTGGCGGAGGGTGCGAAGTTCTGCCCCGAGTACCGCTCCCTCCGCGATCGCCAGGGTCTTTGTGGTGAGGTCTCCCTTCACCCGGGCCCGGGGGCCGAGCTCGACCCTTTTCGTGGCCACGACGTCGCCGTTGACAACCCCGCCCACCGCCACGTTGCGGGCTCGGATGTTTCCGTCCAGTCGGCTGTCGGGCGGGAGCGAGATGTTACCCTCGGCGGTGAGGTCGCCCTTCACCCGGCCCGCCAGGGTGATGCTGCGCGCCTGGATGTTGGCGGCCACACTGCCCTCCGAGGTCAGCGAGACGTCGCCCTCGGGGGTGATGGCGCCCACCACCTCCACTCTGAGCGAGCCCGCCGGCCGCCACAGTGCCCTCGATCCGCGTCCGCCGACCAATGACCGACACCTCCGAGCGGTCGTCCCCACGATCCATGCGCACCTCCCGCGCTAGGGGCGTCCCCTCCTCGTCCTCGCTCGTGACGACAGGCTGTCCCTCCTCGCCACCGGCCCTGTCCTTTGAGGGAACCTGCTCGAGCCCATCCGAACGGCTCGGGGAGTCCGTCTTCTCATGCCGACCGTAGGGGCCGAGGCGACGGCGCCACGGGCTCACCAATTTCCTCCCAAGCTCGATGTCACGGTGAGCGGGCCTGAGCCCGCGTTGCACGTTAGCCTCGGTCTGCACGCAGGCCAAGAGGGGGAATACGGCCCGCGCCGGGTACCGGCCGATCGCGTAACGTGCCTGTTCCCTGATGCAACGGTACGGAAGCAGCGCTGAACGACCCTGAGAGGACGAACATCCGGACCAGTGAGTGCGGCTGCGCCTATGGCCGAAGCAGAGCGGCCGCCGGATACTAGTCTCGCATGAGCGAGGAGGTTCGGGCCCAACGGTCGACCGGAGCGCGGTGGTCGCTGCTGAGGAACTGGCGCATCGCCCTCGCCACCGCGAACATGCCGTCCGGCCGGGTGGATCCGGTGACCCGCTGGCTGGTCCTGACCAGGGCGGCCGTCCAGCCGATGACCATTACCTCAGCGGCCATCGCGGGCCTGCTCGCGATCCGCAAGCCAGGCTTCGAGTGGGGTCTGTTCGCTTTGTCCGCGCTGGGCCTGATCCTGGCCCACGCCGCCAACAACCTCATGAACGACCTGTTCGACTTCGAGGCCGGCGCCGACACGCGAGACTACCCGCGGGCCCTGTACGCTCCCCACCCGGTGCTGTCAGGGATGGTCTCGGCGCGGAGGTTGACCGTCGCGGCGGTCATCGTGAACCTGCTCGATGCAATGATCCTGGCGGCGTTGTGGGTGGCAAGGGGCTGGCCGGTAGTGGCTTTCGCCCTGGTCGGGCTCTTCATCAGCGTGGCCTACACGGCCCCGCCGCTTCGGCTGAAGAAGCGGGGGCTTGGGGAACTGTCGGTGTTCCTGGTGTGGGGCCCGCTCATGGTCGGAGGGACCTACTACGCGGCCACCGGCCGGCTCTCCTGGATCGTGATCGCCGCGTCGCTTCCTTACGCTCTCCTGGCGACCTCGGTGCTCATGGGGAAGCACATCGACAAGATCCCGTGGGACGCCCCCGATGGAACCATGACCCTGCCGGTGCTCCTTGGGGAGCGGCTGGCCCGTCGGGTGACCCAGGGGATGATGGCGGCCTTCTACGTCCTGCTGGTTGTCCTGACAGCCACCGGGACTCTGCCCTGGCCGGCTCTTGTCGGGCTGGTGGGGATCAGCCGGCTGGTGGCGGTATGGAAGATCTTCAACAGGCCGAAGCCCGACGCGCCGCCTCCGGAGTATCCGAACTACCCGGTGTGGCCCCTGTGGTTCGCCGCCGGGGCGTTCCTCCACACCCGGCGGGCGGGGGCCCTGTTCCTCCTCGGGTTGCTCGTGGCTGCGATCTTTTCGCGGAACGGCGGCGCGGAGTTCGACTTCGTCTTCCGTCTGCGGCCGTAGCGGCTGGATCGGTGGGCTGGGGCCATTGGCGGGCCCTGGCCCACACCTTACCTCCTGGTTCCCCTGAGTGCAGTGGATTTCCAGACCACGCGGATGACCCGATTCGGCTGGTGGTTGAAACAGTAATACGTAATACATGGAGGGGTTGTACCTGCTGAGGAGCGCGCCGCAGACGGCGCATCGGCGCTCGAGTCGTACCGCTTTGGGGCACGATTGCTAGCGGAGGCCATCCGGGTCGCCCCCAAACCTGCGCTCCTCACCCTGGACGTCGCGGGGCGGTCAGGAGGGGAGCCAGTCGCTGTCACATAGTCGGTTCCACCTCACCCAGTAGACTCTGGTCCTCTCCGCTGCTAGCAGCAGTGTGCCGGTCGGTCGCCGCGTGGGCACGAAGGTCCGAATCACCCCGAGACGGCGAGGCATCAGTTAGGGCATCATGGAGGGCATGCAGCGGGGAACCGGAATGGAGACGATCCAAGAGGAGCGGACCGATATTCGCCTGGACGAGGGCGACCACGAACGCTTCGCGCACTACGTCTTCCCCGTTTGCCCAGAGTGCAAGCGGCTGTACGACCTGGGTCGCGAAGGCCGCCGCCGGGAGTGGGAAGAGCGTGCCCGCGGCGCCAGCTTCGGCGGAACTGATTGAGGCTCGGCCGCATCCCGCCCGGAACAAAGCCGCTGGTCCTTTCGACCAGCGGGAGCACCGGAATACACCGGTGTTTGCCATCTCTTGCCGAATCCCGGGAGTCGGGAGCCACCCCCTGCTGGTTCGAATTCAGGCTCCTGCTTCGATGGCGTTCTTCAAAACCGCCCCGCTTGAACCGCCTCGCTGGGCAAGGGGCCGATCCTCCCTACCCCACCTGTGGATCGCACCGGCTTGACCGGCGTCCCCGAAGAGCGCTCCGATAGAACGTCAAGTCCGATGAACCGCACCTTGCCTCCTCCTCTCTCCTCGGCGAGTGGAGGCCAGGCGGGGCGAACGACAACTACGGATGCGTGCTCGTGGCACAACCGGATCAGTCGCAGGGGCGGCCAATTACAACAGCGGGCTCACAGCCCATAGTGTCTCGACGGCCTGCCCGTCCTGGCTCTCCCGAAGCCCCCTGTCCCGGTGCCCGGACCCTACGTGAAGGCCATTCTCTCGATCAAGCGGCTCCGCCGAACATTTTCATGCAGGTACAACGACGAGCGGCCCCACCGCAGTCTCGATCTCCGGACGCCGGACCCGCGGTCGTATCCGGCCGACGAGCCCCCCGATCGCCTGTGTGTCCAGGGGCGGGATGTGCTGGGCGGGCTCATCCATGAATACGACTTGCTGCGTGAACCCCGAATCGGGACTTTCTGTGCCTTTTCAGGGTATGGTTCGGCAGCTTGCCGACAAGGTCATCATCGCGGGAGCCCCCAACCGAGCACTCCTGACTGGCTGGCCGAGCGGCTCGCGGAGGGGTGACGGTGCGGATCATCACGCGGCCCCACGAGCCCCAGGCGACTCGACGCGGCGAGGGCTGGGCAGAGCTCACCCTGGCGGACGAATCATCGATCGGGGCTCCAGCGATGGTGGCACGGAGGAGCGCAACGATCATCATGCCGGAGGAACCCGCCGATAACTCGCGTGGACCGCAAGAACCCCCGGGCCGTCCCGGGCGACTGATAAGCAGGATGCGCAAGCTCTGGGTGGTCCTCGGCTTGGTCGTCTTCCTGCTCGTTGCAGCCGACGTGGGCCTCCGCCTGGTGGCTCAGTACTGGATGGCTCGCGCGGTTCAGGGAAGTCTGGGACTGGATGCGCGACCGTCGGTCTCGCTGGGCGGGTTCCCTTCCTCCTTCGTCTGGCCACGGGCGACATCCCGTCCGTGAACGTGGAGCTCGATGGGTCCTCGACCGTCGAGCAACTCCCCATCCACGATGTCTCACTTTCGCTCCGGGATGTCCGGTTCTCTCCCGGAGATCTGGTGGTGGGCGACCGGACCACCATCCGGGCCGAGCACGGGGAAGGACCGTGCGGACGCGTCTCCTTCTTTCAGACGGCAAGCTCGTCCTCGAGCCCGCCCAGGGTTCGCTTCCGCTGTCCGTCAGCGTTCGCTTGCCCGAGCTCGTCCCCGGGATCACCTACACCGGCGTACGCGTGGTCGGGGCGACGGCCGTCCTCACTTTCACGTTGGAGAACGCCACGTTCCGGATCGCGCGGGCCTGATCGTCGAGCGACGCCCTACGCGGGTTCCCGATGACACCCGCAGCGGTGCCGCCGGGCGCGGCGGACGTTGCCCCGCTGGATTGATGAGGACTGTTGCGTTGACTGAAGCCAGGCCTGGTGGACGCCATTTCGCCCCCTTGGCAGGCATCAGATCACCATGGCGAGTTCGGCGAAGGCGGCGGCGAGGCGGGAGGTCGGCCGGACATCGGTACCGAGGTCGTAGTGGCCCCGGCGGAGGTTCTGGACGAAGGCATGCCCGGCAACGATGACCCTGGCGGTGCGATCTCGCTTCAGCCCGCGCATGGGCCGGAGCCGTGCCTTGAGGCGCCCGTGGTCGTTCTCGAGCGGATTGTTGGCATGGACCTCCGTGCCATGGAAGGCCTCCGGCAGCAACTCATCGAGGACGCCAGGGTAGACCCGGTACCGGTCGGTCGTGACCTCGACGGGTGAGATCCGGGTACCGCCGAGCGCCTGAGCGAAGAACCGACGAGCGGCCTCGCCGTTTCGTGGGGGCGAGAGGAAGGCGTCGATGACTTGGCCGAACTGGTCGATCGCTCGGAACAGGTAGCGCCAGCTCCCTCCGACGCTCAGATAGGTCTCGTCCACGTGCCAGCGATCCCCGACGATGTGTCGGCGGGCGCGCGCGGCCTCGGCGAACTCCGGGGCGAACCGCTGGACCCAGCGGTACACCGTCACGTGATCGATCTCGATCCCGCGCTCGGCGAGGAGCTCCTCGACGTCTCGGTAGGAAAGACCGAATCGCAGGTACCACCGGACGGCCAGGGTGATGACGTCAGGGGGAAAGCGGTACCCGGTGAAGGCTGAGCTTGCAGGTATGTGGAGGCTAGGGTGAGCGCGTGATCTCATGGGCACGAGTCTGCCCGACGAAGCGCCTCCGCGCCCAATGCAACAGTGCCCCTACACGTGCTACTGGACAGCCAGGTTGACACCGCGAGACCCTCCATGGATCGGGGGAAGCTATGGAACTATCGATGGATGCGCTCTATGGCTCCTGTCCGGCCAGCTCCACAGGGAGGGTGTCGGGAGGCACTGGCGCGGACTCGAACACGATCTCCTCGTCGCGGACGTCGACGATGATCGTCTGCCCGGCCTTGAACTCCTTCCACAGGAGCTTCTCCGACAGCGGGTCCTCGACCAGGCGTTGGATGGTCCGGCGGAGCGGCCTGGCGCCGAGCGAGGGGTCGTACCCCTTCTCAGCCAGGAGCTCCTTGACTTGGTCGGACAGTTCGATCTCGACATCCTTGGCCTTCAGCTGCTCGCGGACCCGCTTCATCATCAGGTCCACGATGGCCTTGACGTCCTCCCGGGGCAGCGAGTGGAACACGATGACCTCGTCGATCCGGTTGAGGAACTCGGGCCGGAACGACCGCTTCAACTCATCCATCACCTTGTCCCGCATCTTCTCGTAGGTCATCTTCTCGTCGGCCCGCGCGGCGAACCCGAGCGTGGTGCCCTTCTGGATGTCCCGGGTCCCCAGGTTCGAGGTCATGATGATGACCGTGTTCTTGAAGTCCACCTGGTGGCCCTGGGCGTCGGTGAGGTGCCCGTCCTCCAGGATCTGGAGCAGCGTGTTGAACACGTCGGGGTGGGCCTTCTCGATCTCGTCGAACAGGACCACGCTGAACGGCTTGCGGCGAACCGCCTCGGTGAGCTGGCCGCCCTCCTCGTAGCCGACGTATCCGGGCGGCGATCCGATCAGCCTGGACACAGTGTGCTTCTCCATGTACTCGCTCATGTCCAGCTGAACCAGGGCGTCCTCGTCGCCGAACAGGAACTCGGCCAGCGCCTTCGACAGCTCGGTCTTCCCCACCCCCGAGGGGCCCAGGAAGATGAACGAGCCCGAGGGTCGCTTCGGGTCTTTCAGCCCGGCCCGGGTCCGGCGGATCGACTTGGACACCGCGTGGACCGCTTCCTCCTGGTCGATGTATCGCCGGTGCAGCTCGTCCTCCATCCGGAGGAGCTTCTCGGTCTCCTCCTCGGTCAGCTTGAACACCGGGATGCCGGTCCAGGCCGACAGGACCTCGGCGATCTCCTCCTCGTCGACCTCGGACAGGACGTCCATCTCCGTGGTCTTCCATTCCTGTTCCCGCTCGTTCTTCTCCTCCAGCAGCCCGCGCTCCTCGTCTCGGAGCCGGGCGGCCCGCTCGAAGTCCTGGGAGTCCACCGCCGATTCCATCTTCATCCGGACCTCGGCGATCTTCTCGTCCATCTCTCGCACGGAGGGCGGAGCGGTCATCCGTCGGATCCGCATGCGACTGCCAGCCTCGTCGATCAGGTCGATGGCCTTGTCCGGGAGGAACCGGTCGCTGATGTATCGGTCGGAGAGGTTGGCCGCCGCCACCAGGGCGTCGTCGGTGTACGACACCCGGTGGTGCGCCTCGTACCGGTCGCGGAGGCCCTTCAGCATGTCGATGGTGTGGGCCACCGTGGGCTGCTCGACGTGGATGGGCTGGAACCGCCGCTCCAGGGCCGCGTCCTTCTCCAGGTGCTTGCGGTACTCGTCCCTGGTCGTGGCGCCGATCGTCTGGAGCTCACCTCGGGCCAGCATCGGCTTGAGGATCGAGCCTGCGTCGATGGCCCCCTCGGCCGCGCCGGCGCCGACCAGGGTGTGCAGCTCGTCGATGAACAGGACGATGTCGCCCCGGGTCTTGATCTCCTTGAGGACCTTCTTCAGGCGCTCCTCGAAATCTCCGCGGTACCGGGACCCGGCCACCAGCGCTCCCAGGTCCAGGGTGTAGATCTGCTTTCCCTTGAGCGTCTCGGGGATCTCGCCCTTGACGATTCGGGTGGCCAGGCCCTCGACGACGGCGGTCTTGCCCACGCCGGGATCCCCGATGAGGGCCGGGTTGTTCTTGGTTCGGCGGGACAGGACCTGCATGACCCGCTCGATCTCCTTTTCACGGCCGATCACCGGGTCGAGCTTGCCCTCCCGGGCGAGCTGGGTGAGGTTGCGCCCGAACTGGTCGAGAACCATGGAGCCCTGGGGCGCCTGCTCGCCCGGCTGCCCCTCGGCCTTCCCGGCGTGTCCCGGGAGGAGCTGAATGACCTGCTGGCGAACCTTGTTCACGTCCGCCCCGAGCTTCTGGAGAACCTGGGCGGCCACGCCCTCGCCCTCACGGATCAGGCCCAGGAGGATGTGCTCGGTGCCGATGTAGTTGTGCCCGAGCTGCAGGGCCTCGCGGAGCGAGAGCTCCAGGACCTTCTTGGCCCGGGGGGTGAACGGGATGTGGCCGGTGGTGGCGGCCTGGCCCTGCCCGATGATCTCCTCGACCTGGGAGCGAACGGCCTCCAGGGAGATCCCAAGGGACTCGAGGGCCTTGGCGGCCACCCCCTCCCCTTCGTGGATCAGGCCGAGGAGGATGTGCTCGGTGCCGATGTAGTTGTGGTTGAGCATCCTCGCCTCTTCCTGGGCGAGAACCACGACCCGACGGGCCCGGTCGGAGAATCGCTCGAACATATCTTCCCTCTGGGCCGGTCGCTCGACCCCTGCCCTCAAGGGTCCCGAGGATCGCTGGACCACGTCCTCCCCTCGGGGGCGAAGAAGGCGCTCCAGTGGCGCTTGCCGCCACCAGGGCGCCTCCCGACGCCGATTATACGCGTCGGGTCTGACTCAACTTCCAGCGACAGCACGAAGCAGACGCCCTCAGCCGTTGGCGGTTCGGCTTCTGGCTTTGGCCGCCGTGGAGATCGCTTCCGAAGACCCAGACATCGCCCCAATCCTTCGAGAGGAGATGCTCCGGCCCTACGAACCCATGCCACCTCTGGTCGAGGTAGAGCTCCCGGACGACCGGATCGAGAGCACGGTTTCCGTCGGTTTTCTGCCCAGGGACGAGGGCGCGGCTCGGCACGAGATCGTGGGCGTCAACATGATCCGCCGGCTCGTCCATCACTACCGTCCGGCTGGAGAACACCTGTCGCTGCCTGGTCGGCTCGTCCCCCGCGCTGACGCGCAGCAGGAAGCCGTTGTTCGAGTCCGCGTACATCTGCTGCACCTGGGTCGTGACATCCCACAGGACCCAGCCCGTCCCGGCGCTCCCCAGACCTGTGTTCGCAGGTTCCTGACAGCGCACTTTCTCCGTCCGGGACGGCCAAGCGTCACATGTGTTCGCTTTGTGTCTACACCAATGCGGAGGCTGTGCGATCCGAGGTCTGGCGATCAAGCCAGGCCTAGACACATGCCTCATCGATAGCCATGGCGGGCGGCCGAACCGCACAATGTTAAGCTGACGGCCTGTAGGCGAGAGCGACTCCTCCTCCGCACAGGCGGGCTTTCCCGCACCTTCCCCTATAATCGGGGCGACCCTGACGCGAGGAGCGACCATGCAGACTGACCGAGACCGCCGCAGCAAAGGTTAAGGAACTGCTCCAAGAGGAGGGCAAGCCGGAGGGTTGCCCTCCGCGTGGCCGCGCAGCCCGGAGGCTGCTGCGGGTTCCAGTACTCCATGCTCCTCACCGACGGCGTCTCCGATCAGGACCACACGGAGGAGCATTACGGGGTTCGCGTGCTGATCGACAAGGACAGCGTTCCGCTCCTCTCCGAGGCCACCATCGACTTCGATGACTCCCTCGAGCGCTCAGGCTTCGCGATCGAGAACCCCCTCGGGGGCGGAGGCTGCACCTGCGGCCACTGGTCACGAGGGTCGCGAGGCCCGATGCGAGGCCAACCCCCCCGCCATGGAGCGCCGCCAGTGACGATACGCTCGCCACATGCTGGGGACCGGGAAGCAGTGGTGACGGACGGTCAAACCGTTCGACCTCCAGGGCGTCACCTACTACGATCTGGCGCTGATCCTCTCCGAGCTCGCCGTCACGGGGAAGCGACACCAGTGCCTACCTCCGTACACTTGCTGAGCACCAACGGTCGCGTTTAGTCGGGGGTGGCCGAACCGCAGGTAATCCTGACGGCACACAAGCGTGACAAGCGATTCGAGTCTGCCGTGTCGTCCTCCGCCGTTCGGGAGGCCGTCCACCAGATGGAAAGGTTCGGCTGTACCGTGACCGTCGGCAAAGAGCACGCCGCGCCGGCGAACGGAGGCCGGCGATGACCGTCCCCGAGCCGGCCCTCAGGGAGCGGCCGCGAGCCAGGCAGAGCGACGTGACCGCGAAGTACAGGCTACGGTCGGAGGGGGCGGTGGACGGCACCGACACATGGGAGGTGCAATGGCAGCCGGTGCCGCCCGCGGATGGCCCGCCCGTCGTCCGCCGGCTGTCGCGCGACAAGTTCCAGGCACTCGACGCGACCGGTCTTCTTGACTCCTGTTACGTGTTCGCTGCTGACTCGCTCGCCTCGTTCCTCGGCGAGTCGATGCCGCTGGACGATGACGGGATCCGGGGGTGACGGACGCGGCTCATTGAACGCCAGGGCACACTGAGGCACTGTTGCATTGGTCGGCACGCCGCGTCATAGGTGAGACTCGCGCACATGAGATCTCTCCGATACCCTCACCCCCGGCCGGCGCCAAGCTCAGCCTTCGCTGGTTATCGCTTCCCGCCCGATGTCATCACCCTGGCGGTCCGCTGGTACCTGCGCTTCGGCCTGTCCTACCGGGATGTCGAGGAACTCCTGGCGGAGCGCGGTATCGATGTCGACCACGTCACGATCTATCGGTGGGTCCAGAGGTTCGCACCGGCGTTCGCCGAGGCCGCCAGGGCCCGCCAGCACATCGTCGGTGATCGTTGGCACGTCGACGAGGGCACTGTTGCGTTGGCCGTGGAGGCACGCCATCAGCAAGACTCCGTTCATGAGATCTCACCGATACCCTCGTACCCGACCGGCGCCGCCCTCAGCCTTCGCCGGATACCGCTTCCCGCCCGAGGTCATCACCCTGGCGATCGGGTGGTACCTGCGGTTCGGCCTGTCCTACCGGGACGTCGAGGAGCTCCTCGCCGAGCGGGGGATCGAGATCGATCACGTCACGGTGTACCGGTGGGTCCAGCGGTTCGCACCCGAGTTCGCCGAGGCTGCTGCCTCCCGCCGACACGTGGTCGGGGATCGCTGGCACGTGGATGAGACCTACCTGAAGGTCGGGGGGACCTGGCGCTACCTGT
>WNFU01003970.1_pt1 | contig 19151 bp, 17 predicted proteins | sample 5400121 | NCBI WGS metagenome assembly WNFU01 (sample SAMN13153360, study PRJNA577476) | soil metagenome | isolation source: 100 cm soil or saprolite under grassland replicate 1 | place: USA:California | collected 2016-06-15 | reverse complement strand
GGAGCCGGCGCCGGTGTCAACAGGGGAGCCTTGCGCTGGATCAATCCGCGGTGCTGCGCGGTTATGATCGGCCGCAGCCATGGAGCCCGATGCCCTTCCTTCCGGCGCCACGGCGCCCGGCGCGCCGATCGCGGCGCGGTTCGCCACGCGTCTCATCGCCACGCGCGCACGGCGCTCGCTGATCGTCGTTACGCTGTGCGCGTTGCTCGCGGGCGCCGCTGCCTGGATGGATCGCGCCGTCGAGCGGTCGTTGCGCGAGCTGCGCGCACAGGGCTTGCCGGCGCTGCTCGAGGCGAAGACGAAGGCGCTCGAGAATTTCATCGCCGAGCGGCGAGCCGACGCCGAACGGATCGCGCGCGATCCGCGGCTCGCATCGCTGACGATCGATATCGCACGCCGCGCCGGCCACGCGCCCGGCGCGATCGCGGAGCTCTGCCACGGCGAGGACGCCGATGCGTGGCGCGCGCTGCTCGCACCGGCGCTGCGCGATGCGCGGATCGTCGCGGCGAACGCCGTCGTGCGCAGCGGCGAGATCGTCGCTTCGACGCTGTCGGAGAGCTGCGGCTCGCGCGCGCAGCCGCGCATCGCGGCACCCGCGCTCGAGCAGGTCTTCCGCGGCCGCACACAGTTCATCCGGCCCTTCGCGGCCGACCCGTTCCTCGTCGCCGCGCAGCCGTTCCTCGGGACGCGGCCGCTCGCGTGGGTCGAGACGCCGGTCGTCGACGCCTCGGGCGCCGTCGTCGCGGCGCTCGGTTTTGCCACCTACGTCGATGGCGACTTCCAGAGCATTCTGACCGCCGCGCGTCCCGGCGAGACCGGCGAAGCGTACGCGTTCGACGAGAACGGCGTGCTGCTGTCCGAAGTGCGCTTCACGCGCGGCCTGCGATCAGCCGGCTTGCTGCCGAGCGACGGCAAGGGTAGCGCCGTGTTCCAGCTCAAGGTCAAGGATCCCGGCAGCGAGCTCGCCGCGGGCGGGCCGCGAGCGAGCGAACCTGATGCGTGGCCGCTCACGCAGGCGGTCGCCGCGGCGTTGTCTGCTGCATCGGCCGCCGACAGCGGCGTGCCGCAGCGCGGCGTGCTGCTCGATCCGTATCGCAATTATCGTGGCGCACCGGTGATCGGCGCGTGGGCCTGGATGCCCGACGAGCGCATCGGCATCGTCGCCGAGATCGGCGAAGACGAGGCGTATGCGCCGCTGCGCTACGTGCGGATGTCGATCGGCGTCACACTCGCGCTGCTCGTGCTCACCGCCGGCTGGGCCGCGTACTCGACGCTCGCGTGGTGGAGGCTTTCGCGCAAGCTCGGCTCGGGCCGGCGCATCGGCGCGTACAAGCTCGACCGCGAGCTCGCCGAAGGCGGCATGGCAACGATCCATCTCGCGCATCACGCGCTGCTCAAGCGTCCGACGGCAGTGAAGATCCTCAAGCGCCATCTCGCAACCGACGAGCTGCTCGCGCGCTTCGAGCGCGAGGTCCGGCTCGCGAGCGAGCTCGATCATCCGAACAACGTCGAGATCTACGACTTCGGCCACACGACGGATGGCCTCTTCTACTATGCGATGGAGTACATCGACGGCATCACGCTCGCCGATCTCGTCGCGCGCGAAGGTCCGCTGCCGATCGCGCGGATGCGCAGCGTCGTTCGCCAGATCTGCGCGGCGCTCGCCGAAGTGCACGCGAAAGGCATGGTCCATCGCGACGTCAAGCCCGACAACGTCATGTTGTGCGAGCGCGGCGGCGAGCCTGATTTCGTCAAGGTGCTCGACTTCGGCATCGTCAAGCGCGTCAATCACACCGGCGCGCACGCGCATCCCGACGATTCGCGTGTGCTCACGAAGCAGGTGAAGCTGCTCGGCACACCGGCGTACATGGCGCCCGAGCGTATCGGCGCGCCTGACGCCGTCGATCCACGCGCGGACATCTATGGCGTCGGCGCGATCATGTTCTTCCTCGCGAGCGGCCGGCCGCCGTTCGACGATGCGGACTCCGCGGCGCTGCTGCGGCGCGTGCTCGCGGAGCCGGCGCCGAAGCTCAGCGAGGTCGGTTCGGATGTGCCGCCAGCGTTGTCGGAGCTCGTCGACCGCTGCCTCGCGAAAGAGCTGCCGCAACGGCCGGCGAGCGTCGACGAAGTCGTCGCCGCGCTCGACGCGCTGCCGCTCGCGCCGTGGACGCTCGCCGATGCGCGCGCCTGGTGGGCCGAGTACCGCAAGAAGTAGGGTCAGACTCGACTTTTTTTCTCGCCCTAAAGCCTTGAATTCAGACGATTCGAAAAGTCGAGTCTGACCCTACTTTTTAGGCCATGACGTCCGGGTCGAGCGCGCGCTCGATGCGCGCGATCTGGTCCTTCAGCAGCAGCTTGCGACGCTTTAACCGCGTCAGTTGCAGCTGATCGACGTTGGCAGTCTCGGCGAGACGGTGGATCACCACGTCGAGATCGCGATGCTCAATCTTGAGCGCGACGAGCCGCTGTTGAAGATCGACGCGGCCGGAATCGCCGATGGAACCGATGATCGGCATGGCTCAGGTGTCCGCGCCCGCGACTGCGATCGCCGGACGCCGGCCGAAGCGGCTCGTGATCGCGATGCCGCTCACGATCAACGCGATGCCGGCGACGTGGAAGAGCTCGAGGCGCTCGCCGAGAAAGAGCCACGCGAGCACGATGCCGAATGCCGGCATCAGGTGAACGAACAAGCCGGCGACGTTCGCGCCGACCATCTCGACGCCACGGTTCCAGAAGATGTATGCGAGCACCGAGGAGAACAGGCCGACGGCGGCGAGCGCCGCGACATTGTCGAGCGTGAGCTGCATCCGCCGGCCGAATGCGAGCTCGCCGACGAGGAACGGCAGCACCGCAAGCTCGCCGATGCACGAGAGCACGAACAGGAACGTCAGCATGTGCAGTCCCGCCGGACGCCAGCGCAATCCGATCGTATAGGCGGACCACATCGCCATCGACAGGATGATCAGCAGGTCGCCGCCGTTCAGCCGGAATGCAACGAGCGACGCGACGCTTCCACCCGACAGGATCGCGAGCACGCCGGCCAGCGAAACGCCGACGCCACCAAGCTGCATCGGCGTGAGCCGCTCGCGCAGGAACAGCCACGAGAACGCGACGATCATCACGGGGATGAACGAGTTCAGGATCACGCCGTTGGTCGCCGTCGTGTAGTTCAGGCCGAGGTAAGCGAGCGCGTTGTGCGTGCCGATGCCGACCGATCCGAGCACCGCGAGCGCCTTCCAGTGACGGCGGACGAGCGGCCAATCGCGGCGCACGTGAGGCCATGCGAACGGCGCGAGAATCGCGACCGCGAACAACCAGCGCAGGAACGTCATCGCCATCGGCGGAATGTCGGATGCGAGCCCGCGTCCCACGATCCAGTTGCACGCCCAGAAGAGCGGCGCGAGCGTCAACATCACGTAGGGCGATGCGTCGAGCCGTGATGACGGTTGGGCAAGCACTCTCGCATTGTGCTACAAACCGGACCGCCGCCGAAGAGTGGGCCGGCCGCAACAAAAAGGCCGCGACGTTCGTCGCGGCCTCATGCGAACAGAAAGCAGCGTCAGGCAGCGCGCGGGCGGCGCAATGTCCAGCGCAGCCCTGCCAAACCAAGCGCGAGCAGCGCAAGCGACGCCGGCTCGGGAATCTGGCGATCGGTGCGCACTGGCGGGAACGCGAATATCAAGTCGTTGAAATCCTGATCGGATTGCGCGAGCGGGCGATCCTCGAACGCAACGACGACGACGGGACCGAGCGCTGCGAGATTGGTGAGCGCCGTGATCGCCGCGGGACTCAGAACGACACCCAGCGAGGCCATGATCGTGACGGGATTGCTGCTCGACAGATACGCGACGTTGGTCGACGCGACTCCGGTCGAATAGCTGCCGCCGAACGACAGGTCGTTCAGCGTGAACGTCAGCAGATCGCCGATGTTTGCCGCGAAGGTCGTCGTTGCGCCGATCGCGCTCGCGTTCGCCGACACGGCATTCGAGTTGCTGAACAGGAACGAGGCGGGACCGAGGTTGACCGATACGTCGAGGTCGCTGTCATCGGCTGCGCTCGCGAACAGGAATGCTGCGGTGATCGTCGTGCCACCGGCGATCAGGTCCTGCCCGACCGTCGTTGCCGGTGGCAGCGGGCCCGCCTGCGCGATCGGAACCAGGCTCGCAAGCGCAAACATCACGGTCGCGAATGCCGTCGAAACAGTTCTTCTCATGAGCGCCTCCCTGGCGTGTTTTTTGGGGCGGATATAGTGACTCCTGTCCGAGCTAATAATAACTCTTTGATTTTAAGTTATATATTTACATCAGCGGCGAGCTTTTCCTCCCAGCTGTAAAGTTATTCGACGGAACCGGCATGTGCGGCCGTTGCGCTTGCGCGCTTCGGCCGCATCTCCCATGAATGCCACGTCGGGCCGATCCGTCGGCGGGCCGTCCGTATAATCGGATGCCGCTTCGACCTCGCATTGCCCATCGCCTCGCTTCATTCGATCCCACCGCAAGCAATCGCGTCGTGCCCGTTTCCGTTTCCGAGCCTTCCTCGGCCGTCGCGCCAAGCCGTGTCGCGGCCGCGCTGCCTGCGTTGGTGCCGGAGCCTCCCAAAGTCGGGCAGAGATTGCGTTGTGTGCCGCTCGCCGGTTCTGCCGACGCGCTCGCGCTCGCACAGCTCGCGTCGCGTGCGGCGAGCGAGCGGCGCACGGTGACGATCGTCTGCGCCGATGCCCTCGCGATGCGGCGACTCGCCGAGGAAATCGCCTGGTTCGCGCCGTCGCTTCGCATCGCACAGCTGCCCGATTGGGAAACGCTGCCGTACGATCACTTCTCGCCGCATCACGACCTCGTCTCCGAACGTCTCGCGACGCTTTATCGCGTGTCGCGCGGTGAAGCCGACGTGCTGCTCGTCGCGGCGACCAGCGCGCTTTACCGCCTCGCGCCGCCGGCGTATCTCGCCGCGTACACGTTCTTCATCAAGCAGGGCGAGCGGCTCGACGCCGACCGGTTGCGCAGTCAGATGGCGCTCGCCGGCTATGCGCATGTGACGCAGGTCGTGTCGCCTGGCGAATTCAGCGTGCGCGGCGGCCTGATCGACCTCTTTCCGATGGGAAGCCCGCTGCCGTATCGGCTCGACCTCTTCGGCGACGAAGTCGAATCGATCAAGACGTTCGATGCCGACAGCCAGCGCACGCTCTATCCGGTGCCCGAAGTGCGCCTGCTTCCCGCGCGCGAGTTTCCGCTCGACGACGCAGCGCGTACGCGCTTTCGCGGCCGCTATCGCGAGACGTTCGAAGGCGATCCGTCGAAGTCGACGCTGTACAAGGACGTGAGCAACGGCATCGCACCGGGCGGCATCGAGTACTACCTGCCGCTGTTCTTCGATGCCACGGCCACGCTCACCGACTATCTGCCTGCTTCGACGGTGATCGTGCTGCACGGCGACGTCCAGGACGCGGTGCGCTGCTTCTGGCAGGACACCGAATCGCGCTACAAGCTGCTGCGCGGCGACAAGTCGCGGCCGCTGTTGGCGCCCTCCGAGCTTTTCCTGCCCGACGACGCGTTCTTCGGCATGGTGAAGCCGTTTGCGCGCGTCGACATGCCGGATGGCGAGATCGCCGGCGGCATGACGTCGCCGATTGCGCCCGTTCAAGTGGACCGCCGCGCGGCCGACCCGCTCGCCGCGCTGAAACGGCTGCTCGCGACGAGCGACGCACGCGTGCTCGTCTGCGCGGAAAGCGCGGGCCGGCGCGAGACGATGCAGCAGTACTTCGTCGAGTACGGGCTCAAGCTGCCGCTCGCCGACGACTGGGACGCGTTTCTCGCGAGCGACGCGAAAGCCGTGCTCGGCATCTCGCCGATGCACGCGGGCTTCGCATGGCCTGCGGCTGCGCTCGCCTTCGTCACCGAAGCGGAGCTCTACGCCGGCGTCGTTCGCCGCGGCAAGCGCGACGCCGGCCGTCGCACGAACGTCGATGCGATGTTGCGCGACCTCTCCGAGGTCCGCATCGGCGACCCCGTCGTGCACGAAGAGCACGGAATCGGCCGCTACCTCGGCCTGTCGACGATGGACCTGGGTGACGGGCCCACCGAATTCCTCCAGCTGATCTATGCGAACGACGCGAAGCTCTACGTTCCCGTCTCGAACCTGCACCTGATCGGCCGCTACAGCGGCGCGTCGCCGGAAGCGGCGCCGCTGCATGAACTGGGTAGCGGTCAATGGGACAAGGCGAAAAGACGCGCGGCGCGCCAAGCGCACGACACCGCGGCGGAATTATTGAACCTGTACGCACAACGCGCGGCACGCAAGGGTCACGCGTTCGCGTTCAGGCCGCACGACTACGAGGCGTTCGCCGACGGTTTCGGCTTCGAGGAGACGCCCGATCAGGGCGCCGCGATCGTGGCGGTGATCGACGACCTCAAATCCGGCAAGCCGATGGACCGGCTCGTCTGCGGCGACGTCGGATTCGGAAAAACGGAGGTCGCGCTTCGCGCCGCGTTCGTCGCGCTCGCCGACGGCAGGCAGGTCGCGGTACTGGTGCCGACAACGCTTCTCGCCGAGCAGCACTTCCAGGTTTTCTCCGACCGCTTCGCCGATACGCCGGTGAAGCTCGCCGAGCTGTCGCGCTTCCGTTCGCCGAAGGAAGCGAAGAGCGCGCTCGCGGGGCTCGCGGCCGGCACGGTCGATCTCGTCATCGGCACGCACAAGCTGCTGCAGGCCGACGTCAAGTTCAAGAATCTCGGACTCGTCATCATCGACGAGGAGCATCGCTTCGGCGTGCGGCAGAAGGAGCAGCTGAAGAAGCTTCGCGCAGAAGTCGACGTGCTCACGCTCACGGCGACGCCGATTCCGCGCACGCTCGCGATGTCGCTCGAAGGCATCCGCGATTTCTCGGTCATCGCGACCGCGCCGCAGAAGCGGCTTGCGATCAAGACGTTCGTCGCGCCCTATTCCGCCGGGGTCGTTCGCGAGGCGGCGCTGCGCGAGCTGAAACGCGGCGGCCAGATTTATTTCCTTCACAACGACATCGATACCATCCGCAGCACCGCCGAGCGTCTCGCGCAGCAGCTGCCCGAAGCGCGTATTGCGGTGGCGCACGGACAAATGCCCGAGCGCGAACTCGAGCACGTGATGCGCGAGTTCTACCAGCAGCGCATCAATCTGCTCGTCTGCTCGACGATCATCGAGACCGGCATCGACGTGCCGACGGCGAACACGATCATCATCGATCGCGCCGACCGCTTCGGGCTCGCGCAATTGCACCAGTTGCGCGGTCGCGTCGGCCGCTCGCACCACCAGGCATACGCGTACCTGCTGACGCCTCCCGACGACGCGCTGTCCGCGCAGGCGAAAAAGCGGCTCGAGGCGATCCAGATGATGGAGGACCTCGGGTCGGGCTTCTACCTGTCGATGCACGACCTCGAGATCCGCGGTGCCGGCGAAGTGCTCGGCGAATCACAATCGGGGGAGATGCAGGAAGTCGGCTTCCAGCTCTATGCGGACATGCTGAAGTCCGCCGTGTCGGCGCTACGGGCCGGACGCGTGCCGGACCTTTCCGCGCCGCTCGGCGTGGCGACCGAGATCAACCTGCACGTGCCCGCACTGCTGCCGGAAACCTATTGCAACGACGTTCACGAGCGGCTGGTGTTGTACAAGCGCCTCGCGAACTGCGAGAGCTACGACGAGCTCGACGCGATGCAGGAGGAGCTGATCGATCGCTTCGGCGCGCTTCCCGAGCCGGCGCAGGCGCTGGTCGCATGCCATCGGCTGCGCCTCGTCGGCAAGCCGCTCGGCGTCGTGAAGATCGATGCGGGACCCGAGCGCACGACGGTACAGTTCGCGCGCAATCCGCCGTTCGACGCGGGCAAATTGATCCTGCTCGTGCAAAAAGACGGCCGCATTCGCTTCGCCGGTCCCGACCGCGTGCGCATCGATCGCGCGGCGCCGCAGATCGCCGATCGCGTCGCGCTGGTGCGCGAGTTTCTAGGCAAGCTCGGGTAGCGTCCGCGACTGCTGTCGTTCCGAACGCCGGTCGATGTCATTCCGAGCGCAGCCATTCCGAGCGCAGCCATTTGTCATTCCGAGCGCAGCCATTTGTCATGCCGAGCGCAGCCATTTGTCATGCCGAGCGCAGCCATTTGTCATGCCGAGCGCAGCCATTTGTCATGCCGAGCGCAGCGAGGAATCTGCTTCACATCGTCCAATCAGATCATTCCGAAAGGCGAGGAATCTGCTTCACCTCGTCCAGCCGGGTCATTCCGAGCGAAGCGAGGAATCTGCTTTACTTCCGCGATGCGCCGCTACTTCGTATACATCCTCGCGAGCCGGTCCCACTGCCTGTACACCGGCGTTACGAACGAGCTCGTGCGCCGGGTATGGCAGCACAAGACCTCCCAACTCGATGGGTTCACGAAACGATATCGCGTCGATCGCCTCGTGCATTTCGAGGAGACCAGCGATATACATGCCGCGATCGGAAGAGAAAAGCAGATCAAGGGCTGGTCGCGCGCCAAGAAGGTTGCGCTGATCCAGTCGACGAATGCCACATGGGAAGACCTCAGCGCTGGATGGTACGATTCCGCGTTGATTGATGGAGCAGAAGCAGATTCCTCGCTTCGCTCGGAATGACAAAGTCCGCCGCCCGGAATGACAAAGTCCGCCGAATGGTACGATCGCGAGACGCGTACAGCAGGTTCCTCGCTTCGCTCGGAATGACGACTCCGGCCGCCTGACATGGCAGCGGTTGCTTTTCCGCCCCAGCTCCACGTCTTCGTCCGCGACTGGCTGTCGTCGAACAACGTCGTGCTGAAAAGCCGCGACGGTCACGTGCTGATCGACACGGGCTATGTCCGGCACGCGCCGCTCACGCTTGCATTGCTCGCTACACCGCGCGGCATTGGCACCGAACCGCTCGCGCAGATCGTCAACACGCATTGCCATTCCGATCACATCGGCGGCAATGCCGCGCTCGCGCAGAAGTACGGATGCACGATCGCGATTCCCGAAGGCGAGGACGCCGCCGTCGAGCGCTGGGACGACAAGGCACTGCTGTTCGATTACGCGGGCCAGGCGGCGGATCGTTTTCGCGCCGACGAAGCGATCGCCGCGGACTCGACGCACGTTTGGGGCGACCTCGAGTGGCAAGCGCTCGCGGCGCCGGGTCATGACATGGGCGCGCTCGTGTTCTTCAATCCCGAGCACGGAATCCTCATCTCGGGCGATGCGCTGTGGGAACACGGCTTCGGCTTCGTGATGCCGCCTGAAATGGAAGCCGCCGCGCTGCCCGCCACGCGCGCCACACTCGAGATGCTCGCCCGATTGCCGGTTCGCACGGTGATTCCGGGTCACGGCGAGGCGTTCGTTGACGCGAAAGCGGCGCTCGATCGTGCGTTCAACCGGGTTGGCGCATTCGAAGCGGATTCGCTGCGGATGGCGCGCCACGCGGTCAAGGTGATCCTGATGTTCACGCTGCTCGATCAGCAGCGACTAGCGCTTGCCGAGCTTCCCGGTCTGATGGAACGCGTCGGCATCTACCGCGACCTCAACGCACTGTTCTTCCGCCTGCCGCCGGCGCGCCTGGCGGAAACGATCGTCGACGAGCTCGAGCGCGCGGCTGCCGTCCGACGCGCGGACGGCTATCTGATGCCCGCGTAGCGACGTTCAGCGGGCGAACTGGTCGACGAACGCGCGAATGCCGCCGAGCAGCATCTCGACGGCAATCGCCGTCAGCACAAGTCCCATCAGCCGCTCGAGCGCGATCACGCCGCGCTCGCCGATCAACCGTTGGAGGCGATCGGATGCGGCCAGCACCACGACGCTCACGCCCATCGCGATCGTGACCGCACCGACGAGCTCGAACAGCCGCTCCGGTGAGCGCGACGCCATGAGCATTACAGTGGCAAGCGCGGACGGGCCGGCGATCGCGGGCACGGCGAGCGGCACGATGAACGGCTCGCTCGGGGTAGCGGCGCCGAACAGGCCTTCCGGTTGCGGGAACACCATGCGCAGCGCAATGAGGAAAAGGATGACGCCGCCGGCGATCGCGAGCGACGCTTCGGACAGCTGCATCAGCGCAAGAAACGCCTGCCCGCCGAACAGGAAAGCGAGCAGCAGGAAATAGGCGATCGCGCATTCGCGGACGACGACGGCGAGTCGGCGCTCGCGCGGCACGCCGCGCAGCGCCGCGACGACCAGCGGCACGTTGCCGAACGGGTCGGTCACGAGGATCAGCAGGATCGTGGTCGAGACGAGCTCGGTCGGCATCGGCGCGCTCCGCTTCTCGCGGCGGCGCAGTATAGCGCGCACACCGCACGCGCGCGGCAGGCCCGTTCATCGGTGAATGCGCAAGGCTGCATGCACGCGCGGATCGCAGAAATCGTCGGCGCGCGTGTGTCGAACCCGCCGTGCATCGCCTTCGAATTGGAGCACGCGGGCTCGGCGCTCATTCGCCGTTCACCGTCCCCTCGCGGCGCGGGTCGGCGCCGCCGATCCAGCCGGACTTCGTGCGCACGATCGCCTGCGCGCCACTGTTCTGGTCGATGACGGCAACCGTGTGGCCGATTGCAGCGAGCTTCGACGCGAGCGCCGCGACCGGCGTGTCCTTCTCGAGCTCCGTCGGTCCGTTGCGGCTTCCGAAGTTCGGCAACGCGATCGCCGCCTGCGGATCGAGCTTCCAGTCGATCACGCCCAGCAGCGTCTTCACGACGTAATTGATGATCGCGCTGCCGCCCGGCGAGCCGGCGACGATGAACACACGGCCCGCCGGGTCGTAGACGATCGTCGGCGCCATCGACGAGCGCGGCCGCTTGCCGGGCTCGACGCGGTTTGCGACCGGTTTGCCGTCGACGACCGGCACGAACGAGAAATCGGTGAGCTCGTTGTTCAGCAGGAAGCCGGCCTCGGTCATCAGCCGGCTCCCGAATGCGTCCTCGATCGTCGTCGTCATCGCCACCGCATTGCCGTCGCGATCGACGACCGAGATGTGCGACGTCGACGGAAACTCGAGCGCCGCGTGCTCGCCGTATGCGACGCGACGCGAGGGCGTCTCGTGCTCCGGCGGCGTGCCGGCCGCCGCGTGGCCGAGGCTCGCGTCGATGCGGATGAGCTCGCCGCGCTGCTTGAGGTAATCGCGGTCGAGCAGGCCGGCCGGCGGCGCGACGAAATCGGGATCGGCGAGATATAGGTCGCGGTCAGCGTAAGCGAGCCGCCCCGCTTCGCTCATCAAGTGCACGGCGAAGAGCGACGCCGGACCCATCGAAGCGACGTCGTAGCGCTCGAGCAGCGCGAGGATTTGCAACGACGTGATGCCGCCCGATGACGGCGGCGGCATTCCGCACACCTTGTAGAGGCGGTACGCGCCGCACACGGGCTTGCGCACCTTCACGCGGTACGCGGCGAGATCGGCGAGCGAGAGATCGCCCGGATTGGTCGGATGCGAGCTCGCCGTCGCGACGATGTCGCGCGCGACATCGCCGTCGTAGAACGCGGCCGCGCCGCCGGCGGCGATCTTGCGCAACGTCGCGGCGAACGCGGGATTGCGCAGCGTATGCCCCACCGGCCACGGCTTGCCGTCCGTGTCGTAGAAATACGAGAGAGCGCGCGGCTGCGCCAGTCGTGTCTCGGCCGCGAGCAGCATGTTGAGCCGAGGCGAAACGGGAAACCCGCTTTCGGCGAGCGCAATGGCCGGCGCGAACAGCCGTGGCCACGGCAGCCGGCCATGTCGGCGGTGCGCCTCGGCGAGCAGCGCGAGCGTTCCCGGCACGCCGACCGAGCGTCCTCCGACGACCGCATCGATGAATTCGCGCGGCTTGCCGTCGGCATCGAGGAAGCGGTCGGGCCGCGCGGCCGCGGGCGCCGTCTCTCGGCCGTCGTATGCGACGAGGCGCTTGCTCTTCGCGTCGTGCACGAGCATGAACGCGCCGCCGCCGATACCCGAGCTTTGCGGCTCGACGAGATTCAACACGAGTTGCACGGCAATCGCAGCATCGACGGCGCTGCCGCCCTGCGCGAGCACGCGGTAGCCGGCCTCGGTTGCGAGTGGATTCGCCGCTGCGACGATGAACCGCGTGGCGGCGACCGGCGCCTTGTCGGTCGAGCCCGATGGCCGCTCCGCCGCAGGCGGAAGCTGTGCGCTCGCGGTCGCGGCGATCGCGAGCGCGGCGGTGGCAAGCGAAGCGAGACGCATGGTGACCCCGCGGAAGTCGCACCGAATTCTAGCCGAGCGCGCGTCGCGTCGTTCGAACAGCTGCGAACCTTACAAGTTTTTCCCGTCGTGCAGCAAGGGCCGGCGACGTAAGGCGAGCACGCACGCTCCGACCAACTGGTCAGCGCCGCGGTCCGCGGCGCCGGCGCCCGCGGCGATGCGCGGGCCAATCGAGGAGACGACGATGAAGATGAACCTGATCAAGACGATCGCGATGGGGTCGATGCTGGGCATCGCCGCACTGTCGGCGCCGGTGTTCGCGGCCGACGGCGACGGCATGCAGAGCTTTTTCATGGAAGTGAAGAAGATGGCGAACAAGGACGGCATGGTGACGAAGCAGGAGTTCATGTCGATGATGGAGAAGAAGTTCGACGCGATGGACAAGCAGAAGAAGGGCATGCTGTCCGCCGACGACGTCATGAAGATCTTCATGGACAAGGGCCGCTAGATCGGCCTTCGATCGCCGGGCTCGCACCGCGCGGATCGTCGCGGGCGGGTCCGGTTGATCGGAGATAGATGACGGGTCGCGAGCGCATCGCGGCCCGTTTTCGTTGCCGAGCGGCGTCGGTTGCTGTCGATCGCGTTCTGGGCGAGCATCGCGCCGTCACGTTTCCGAATTCGGCGCATGAAGCGATTCGACACGGTCGTGGTGGGGCTCGGCGCGATGGGAAGCGCAACGCTCTATCATCTCGCCAAGCGCGCCCAACGCGTTCTCGGCATCGACCGGTTCTCGCCGCCGCATCCGTACGGCTCGTCGCACGGCGAAACGCGGATCACGCGGCTTGCGATCGGCGAAGGCGCGCATTACACGCCGCTCGCGCTGCGCTCGCACGAGCTGTGGCGCGCGCTCGAGATCGAGACCGGCGAACGGCTGCTCACGACCAACGGCGGCCTGATCATCTCCAGCGCGACGACGTCCGCCGAAACGCACGTCCGGAACTTCTTCGCGAACACGGTGCTCGCAGCCGAGCGCTTCGGCATCGCGCACGAGATCCTCGACGCGGCGCAAATCCGGCGCCGCTTTCCGCCCTTCAATGTCGGCGACAACGAAATCGGCTATTTCGAGCCGAGCGCCGGCTTCCTGCGGCCGGAAGCTTGCATTCGCGCGCATCTCGTCATGGCGCGTCACCACGGCGCGGACATCCACTGCGATGAAACGGTGCTTGGATTCGAGCCTTCGAGCGATCACGTGATCGTCGCGACCGACCGCAATCGCCATGCGGCCGGCACGTTGATCATCGCCGCCGGTCCATGGCTCGCTTCGCTGCTCGATGCGCGATGGGCGAGCTCGTTCCGCGTGTACCGGCAAACGTTGTTCTGGTTCGACGTCGACGGCGCGATCACATCGTTTCTGCCACAGAACTTCCCGGTCTTCATCTGGGAGTTGCCGCGAGGACGACAGGGTGTGTACGGATTTCCCGCCGTCGACGGACCGCGCGGCGGCATCAAGGTCGCAACGGAATCGTTCGTTGAGACCACGACCGCCGACGCATGCGAGCGCACGGTCGGAGACGACGAGATCGAGGCGATGTACGCGTCGTGCGTCGCGCCCTACTTGCCGGCGCTTTCCCGAACGTGCGTGCGCACCGCGACGTGTCTGTACACGGTCACGCCCGATTTCGGCTTCGTGATCGACGCGCATCCCGAAATGGCTCGCGTACTAATTGCTTCGCCGTGCTCGGGTCACGGCTTCAAGCATTCGCCCGCGATCGGCGACGCGCTGGCGCAATGGGCGATCGAAGGGTCGAAGCCCGCCGTGCTCCAGCCGTTCTCGTTCGCGCGCTTCTGATCCGTTCGCCGTTTGCGCCGCCGCTCTGGGTCAGCGCCGCGTGACGACCCAGACGTCGCCGGTACGATCGAGCGTCAACCGTATCTCGCCGACGCTGATCTCGCCGTGGCCCGATGACGGGTTCGCGACCGGCGTCGGCGCCTGCTTCGCGTTCGGCGAGAACCACAGCAGCGTACCCGTTGCCGGCACGCGCGTGCCGTAGCTGACGTTGCCGTCGATATACGCACTGCCGACGATCTGCCCTTGTTGCGGCTCGCCTTCGTGGATCAGTGCACCGAGATCGAAATTCATGACGACGACCGTCGGCTCGATCATCACGACGGTGAAGCGGTACGGCAACGCGCGAGGCGAGATCACGCCACCCTCGCCGCCCGCACCGCCGATGTCTCCGGAGCCTTGCGAGCGTGGCGCCTTGGTCATCATGTCCGTTTTCGCGAGAAAGCCCATCGCCTTCGAAACGGTCTCGTACGGCGATTCGCCCGACAACGCGCTGCGTCCCCAGCGCTCCTCGTCGCGGTAACCCGTCGTGCAGCCGAAGCACGACGAGCGATCGAAATACAGGTGCGCGCGGCCGCCGCCGCCGAGCCAAGGCAGGTCGGCGCCCGCGCTGCGGTCCTGCCACGCATCGGCATGCGCCGCGAACGTCAGCGTCACGGCGACGGCGAGGAACGCGATCGCACGCGACGTCATGGTCGTTCGCTCAGGCGGCCGAGCTTGTCGCGAAAGATCGCGCGCGTCTCACCCGGCTTGATGTCCGGCACCGCCATCGCGATGTCGGTCCAGTGCAGATCGCTCGCGGCGTAGACGAGCGTGTACTTGCCCGCGAGCTGCAGCGTGCGGTAGTGCTCGACGATGACGGTGAACGTGCGATCGGCCGCCATCGTCACCGTGCCGAGATACGTCTTGTCCGACGCAGGCGGAATGCCTGGCACGCGGGCGCGCACGGCGGCAGCGAGCATCGCGCGTTTTTCGAGCACGATCGAATCGAGCTCCGAGCTGAAGATGTGCGCGACGATAGGTCCCCATTCCTCGTTCTGGAGCTTCAGCAGCTTGTCGCCCAGCGGCGATTGCAGGTAGTCGTAGACGATCTTGCCGTCGCCTTCTTCGGGAAGCGCGAGCAGCGCCTTTTCCTTTTCCGCCTTCGCGCGCCGGATTTGCGCGAGCGACTGCGATTCGACGACGAGCGGCAGGCCGAACGCGCGCTCGCGCGCGAACGCCTCGCGGCTGTCGCGCCACACCTGTCCGCCATGCGTCTCGAAGAACTCGGCCGTGCGCTTCCGCTCCTCCTCGCTCATCATGCGCATGCTCTTGTCGTTGATCACGAGGCGGACGCGATCGCGATTGGCCGCGAGCCACTGCGCCGATTCGGGCCGCAACGCATCGGCGAGCGCCTGCCGCGCCGCAGGCCAGGCCGGATGCGACTCGTTCCACGCGCCGCGCGGCGCGACGAGGTAGAGGCCCTCGGTCAGCACCTCCTCCCAACGCTTGCGATAGACCATGCGGCCCAGCTCCACCGCAATCGTCTCGCCATGCATGCTGTCGACGAAACGGCGCAGCTTCGGGTCCGCGGCGTAGCGATCGTCGACCGCCGCAGCGTTCGCCCCGGATGCAGCGCAGACGAGAACGGCCGCCACGACAAGCGAGATTCGCGCAGCGAGCGCGCGATCTTGCATCGCTCAGATCCCGAAAATGCGCCGCGCGTTGAAGCCGCGCACCTTGTGCCGCGTCACCGTGGACAGCGCGTTCACGCGCGCGAGACAGCCGGGCATGTCGCCGATCGTGTGCGGATAGTCGGAGCCATAGAGCACGTGGTCGGGACCCATCACCTCGACGCAGAATGCGAGCGCTTCGGGCGAGAACAGCACGGCGTCGACGTAGAAGCGCTCGAGGTATTCGGTCGGCCGGCGGGCGATCTTCTCGCGCGCCGCCGGGATGTGATTGAAGCACTGGTCCATTCGTGCGATCACATACGGCAGATAGCCGCCGCCGTGCGCGCCGATGATCGCGAGCTTCGTGTAGCGATCGAAGAAGCCGTCGTAGATCATCCGCGCGAGCGCGAGCGTCGTATCGACAGTGAATCCGATCGATGCCGTGAGCTGGAAGCGCACCATGTCGAGCGCGCCCACACCCGGTGGCGCCGTCGGATGGACGAGCACCGGAAGCGCAGCATCGTCGATCGCCTGCCAGACCGGCGCGAACTTCGCGTCGGTGAGCGACGCGCCGTCGATGTTCGCGAGCACCATCACGCCCGAGCATCCGGCGCTGCGCGCGCGTGCGAGCTCCGCGGTCGCGAGCTCCGGGTATTGCCACGGCAGCGACGCGAGCCAGCGGATGCGATCCGGATACGCGACATGCGCCTCTCGCATGTCGTCATTCATGATCCTCGCGGCTTTCAGGCTGACTTCGGCGCCGCCCCAGAACACGTTCGGACAGGTGAGCGAGACGATGCTCAAGTCGACGCCGTGCTCGTCCATCGTCCTGATGCGAAGATCGTAGTCGAACATCGCAGGCACGGGCGTCATGAACGGCGCGCCGTCGAGATGGATCGCGCGCATGCCGCCGGGCACTTCCTTCACCGTGTAGCGCGGCGCGCCGTGCTGCTTCAGCAGCGAGAACCACGCTTCGGTGAGAACGTGCGTGTGGACGTCGATGACGGGGCTTTCAAGCGGGCTCATGAACGGTGCGATTCGTGGCGAAGGGGTTGTAACGTGCCGCGCTCTTGCGGCGGGCGGCTCGAAAAGCGATGCCGCCGTGCGCGGCGTCACGGCGGCGTCAGTCTAAACCGGTCGGCTGCGCTTAGGAACCGCTCACTCGACTTTCAGAGTGCCGGTCATCGTCGGATGCAGCGTGCAGAAGTACCGGAAGTCGCCGGCGTGGCGCGCGACGTATCGCCACGACTTGCCGGCGGCGATGGTCTTCGAATCGAACGCGCCGCCTCGTGCGGTGACCGTGTGCGGGAAGGGATCCTTGTTGATCCAGCTCACCGTGTCACCGCGCTTGACCGTCAACAAGGCGGGCACGTACGCCGTGCCATCGATCGCAATCGTATGGGTGACGCCCTTCACGCGGGCGGACGGCACGGCCGCCGCGTCGTCGGCTGCGTGCGCCCCTGCGCACGCAAGCAATGCGACGATCGCCGCCGACCACCGCCGTGGGCCGGAGCTCACTTGCCGAGCGAAGCCTGCATCTGCTTCGCATGCTCGAGGTGCGCGACGAACGCCGGACGCACCTTCGTCAGCAGGCCCTTCAACTCGTCGTTCTTTGCGTTGGGGATCAACGTCTTGTCCATCGCGTCGATCACGGCCTGGTGGTACGTGACCTCGTTGTCGACGTACGCCTTGTCGAACGCATTGCCGGTCAATCCCTTGAGTTTGGCGAGATTCGCGTCGCCGCCCTGCTTCAGGCTCTGGCTCGTCGCGTTGTCCTCGGGCTTGACGTTGAGCTTCTTCACGAGGTCCTGCGCCTGCTTGTTGACGCCGGTATGATCGGTGACCATCTGCTTGCCGAACGCTTTCACGTCCTTGTGCGACGCCTTCGACTCGGCCAGCTTGCCGGCGTCGATGTCGACCTGGTTGGCAGTGACGACGATGTGCGCGATCTGGGCGTCGGTCGGTCCGCCCTGGGCGAGCGCGCCGCCGGCGGCGAGAAGCGTGCTTGCGAACAGCAGGGATGCCATCTTCATCTTGATCTCCGTGGTGAGGTTGTTCGGAGACCGTTAGATGAAACGGCCGCGCCGCGCGTTTCCGGCGGCATGAGATCAGTCGACGGTCGCGCCCGACGCCTTCACGGCTTCCGCCCACCGCGGAACATCCGCCTTGATGGTCGCCGCGAACTGCTCGGCCGAATGGGGCGACGCGCCGTCCATGCCGAACCTGACGAGCTGCTCCTTGAACTCGGGTGACGCCTGGATCGCCTGCAGCGCGGCATTCAGCTTGTCGACGACGGGCTTCGGCGTGCCCGCGGTCGTCACGATCCCCTGCCACGCCTGCCAGTCGAAGCCGGGTATCACGCTCGCGATCGGCGGGATATCGGGAATGAGCGGGCTCGGCCGCGCGGAGGTCGCGCCGAACGCGCGTACCTTGCCGCCTTGAGCGGCCGGAACGGCAGCGGTGAAATCGGCGAACATGATCTGCACCTTGCCGGTGAACAGATCGGGCAGCGCCTGCGGCGTCCCCTTGTACGGCACGTGCTGGATGTCGAGGCCGAGCTTCGACTTGAGCGACTCCATGAACAGATGATGCGGGCTGCCGTTGCCCACCGACGCATAGAAATACTTGCCCGGATTGCGCTTGATTTCGGCGACGAGATCGGGAAGCGTTCTCGCGGGGAAGTCGACGTTGCCGATCAGGATGAAGTTGACGGCACCCACCTGCGATACCGGCGCGAAGTCACGAAGCGGATCGATCGGCGACTTCGCGTACAGCGCCGGGCTGATGCCGAGCGTCGTCGACGTCGCCATCAGCAGCGTATAGCCGTCGGGCGGCGCCCTCGCGACGAATTCCGCGCCGACCAGCGTTCCGGCGCCGGGCTTGTTCTCGACGACGACCGGTTGCTTCAACGAATCGGACAGCCGCTGCGCGAGCGCACGCGCAAGCAGGTCGGTCAGCGCGCCGGGCGGATACGGCACGACGAGCTTCAGTGGCTTCGCGGGGTAGTTCGCTGCATCCTGCGCGTACGACAGCGGCGCGACCGATGCGACGAGCGCGATGAGCGCGACTGCAAGCATGCCGAGCGTAATCGTGCGAATGGACATCGACGTCTCCCTCGGGTCAACCGGTCCTCGTGCGCGAAACGTCATTCCCGCGAAGGCGGGAATCCAGTGACTTTGCACGAACGACGCTGGATTCCCGCCTTCGCGGGAACGACAACCTCATGGAATCGGCCGACGTTACCGGCGCGCCGTTGTTCGTGTCAAGCGACGCGGTGTATCGTGCGCGCGTGACCGCGATCCTCGTCGCCGGCGCCAATCCGTTCTTCGATCGCGTTCTCTCCGCGATCGCCGAGCGCGAGCCCGGCATCGTCTTCCATCGCGACATCGGGAGCGCGCCGCCCGCCGATCTCGAGGCGTTCATATGCATCCGCGCACCCGAAGCGGCATTGCCGCCGCTGCCGCGATTGCGCTTCGGGTTCTCGCCCGGCGCCGGCATCGACGGGTTGCTCGCGTGCAAAGGG
>WNFU01003963.1_pt1 | contig 19164 bp, 24 predicted proteins | sample 5400121 | NCBI WGS metagenome assembly WNFU01 (sample SAMN13153360, study PRJNA577476) | soil metagenome | isolation source: 100 cm soil or saprolite under grassland replicate 1 | place: USA:California | collected 2016-06-15 | reverse complement strand
CCATCACGACCCGCCGACACCGTATGGAGGACCCCGACCACCGCGTCGGGCCGTCACCACGCCCACCACGCCGAGCGACCCACAGAAGATCAACAATCGTTCTCAACGACCATGATCGACCGCTAGCGAAAGACCGAGGTTAGTCACACTTGCGGCCGTCGCCAGCTCGATGACGAGCAGCGCCCGTTCTCGTACACTAGTACGAGAACGTGTGGCTCGGCCGCGACTTCCCCTCGACGCGCCGACCGGGTTGAAGTGGGAGTGGCAAGGAGGGGACGCGCGGCCGTGACCGTGGCATCAGCTTTCCCGGCGGGCGGCGGTCCTGCCGGCGCGGGACGCGGCGAGTCCCGGCTTCGGTCGCGGCTGCGCGCGTTGCGCGGCGACGCCACGCGGACGGAGACCGCCGACGAGGTGCTTGACCTGCTCGACGGCGGCCGGTTGCGGCGTGCCGATGGACTGGCCGACCTGGTTGACCGGGCTTCGGAGCGGGGGGTCAGGGCGGGCGTCGACCGGATCATCGAGATGCCGGCGCCGCTGCGCGACCTGCTGCCGGGGCGGGGCCTGCGGCGTGGCTCGACGGTGACGGTGCGGGCTCGACCTCGATGTTGTTGGCGATGCTGGCCGCCGCAACCCAGGCCGACTGCTGGTGCGCGGTGGTCGGGATGCCGGATCTGGACCTGGTCGCGGCCGACGAGCTGGGCGTGGACCTGGAGCGACTGGCCTTGGTCCCCAACCCTGGCACGGCTTGGCCGGAAGTGGCTGCGGCTCTGCCGGACGGCGTTGACATCGTGGTGCTGGCGGCGCCGACCGCGACAGATCTCGTGCCCGTGCGTCGTCTGTCGGCTCGTGGGCGGATGCGCGGCTCCGTACTGGTCGGCGTGGGTGGTTGGCCGAGAACTGAGCTGACAATCAAGGTCGATCATGGGATCTGGTGCGGCTTGGGGGCAGGACGGGTCGGTTGCGCTGCCGGTCTGTGATCGTCAGCGTGTGGGGCCGTGGGGCCGTCCGGCGGGTACGCCAGGCACAGATGTGGCTGCCGGTCCTGGGTGGCCCGTTGCCCATGATCGCCGGACAGTCGGCAGCCGAACCTCGCGCAAGTCGAACTCATCAGATGTCCGGGGAGCCGGTCGGCGCCGGGTACACCGGCGGTTGGCCGGCGTACGCTGGACACATCCGGGATTGACGATCCCGGAATCCCCAGTTGCCGGCCCACTGGCGGCGAGATCAGGGGTGATGTCCATGTCGGTCCTCCAACCCGATCGTGGCAACCCACGGCGCCCGACCGTGATCCGCCGCTGACCGAACCCACCGACGCGCCCGAGGCGCCTGTCGCCCCGCGCCAACGCGCAGTGCCGCGCACCCGGTGGAGTGCGGCCTGGGTGGGGCATCTGCGCCGCCGCGCTGGTCTCGGTGGCGCTGATCGTGTTCATGCTGCAGAACACCCGCAGCGTCGAGGTCTCGTTCCTGTGGCTGCATGGCACGCTGCCGTTGGCCCTGGCGCTGCTGATCGCCGCGGTCGGCTCGGCGATCCTGACGATGGTGGCCGGAACCGCCCGCATCAGCCAGTTACGCCGGCTGGCGCGCCGGCGCCGCGACCAGCAGCCCCGGCTAGACAGCCGGAGTCCACCGCCCTGGTGCGCGGACGAGCACTTCGTGGCCGGGCGTGGTGATCGGGACGTCGGCCTCGTGTGCGCGTGTTAGGCGGCGGCCAGCACCCCGAGCGGCTGCGCCGTGGTCGCCGGGACCGGGTCAGTCCGCGAGTGGTGTTCGGATCGGGTGGGCAGCGGCTGCGCCTGGTCGATCGGGGCGGTGAACAGGTCGAGCAGCCCGGTCACCTCCAGGACCCGGCACACGATCGGTTGCGGGTGGCTGACCCGCATCTGGCCTCCGGCCCGGACTGCGGCGTTGCGGACGGCGACGAGGGCGCTGATTGCGGTGCCATCGAGGAAGGTAACCCCGGCGAGGTCGACCTCGACGACGGCGGGGGCCTGCTCGCGCAACACGCCGAGCAGCCGGTCGCGGAGCGCCGGACCTGTGCCGGCCGACGCCAGCCGACTTCGCCATGGTCGACACCCAGTTCGGGCGCACGGTCCGACACGACGACCGGTTCGACGCGTTCCCTCGATCGAGCACTCGCCGGCCCGGGCTCACAGTGGCAACCTCCAACTGTGCGGAAGCCCACGAAGGTCACCTACGACATCCACATCGCCGAAGGCGACAAAGGCCGACGCCTCGCCCCGACACAGGCGCAGGCCATCTTGGACGTCTTGACCTGGACCGCCGAACAGCAACGGCTCGCCACCGAACCGGCCGGGGCCATGCCCGATACAAACTCGCGCCCGCCTTCAACGAACACTGATACGCTCCAAACCCGGCCGTCTTGAATTTTGCAGATCTATGACATGCCGCCGAATGAGGCGGTCAGAGCCATCACGGCAAGACATCTGCAAAACCCTTTGCGCCATTTCAAGCCAGTTCGGCCCGATTCGAGATGTCCGGCTTCGTCATACTTTGCCCAGGCGCAGGTTTGAATCCTCCCGGGGGCACGTCAAAGATCTACAAAATCGGAGCGTGGTCGGTCGGCGACTCCTGGTGGAAGGCACCTACCTGCTGACATGAACCGACGAAGAGACGCGGCCCAGGCAGGTGCCTTGGCCGCGTCCGTCTTGTCCTTGAACACCATGAACAGTTCCGAAGAGCCCAGCCAGTCGCGCCGGGGCGTCGGCACGGCGGGCTTGGATACGCGGGTCGTGCCCAGGACGGGTTTGCGTACTTCGGTCCCCGCGTGGCTCGACGTTCGGCTTGCGGTGCCCGCGCCACAATGGGCGACGTGAAGGTCTTCACCAGTTCGTTGATCAGCGGCTACGAGCCGTACCGGACGGCTGTCGTGGAAGCGGTCGAGACGTTGGGGCACCAGGTCCTGCGAGCGGAGGACTTCCCCGCGACACCCGGTACGCCGCAGCAGGCGTGCCTCGCTGCCGTCCGCGAGTCCGACCTCGTGGTGCTGCTGATCGGCGAGCGTTACGGCTACCCGCAAGCGTCTGGGCTTTCGGCCACGCATGAGGAGTACAGGGAAGCCAAGGAGCGCAAGCCGGTCCTCGTCTTCGTCGAGTCCGGGGTGACTCGGGAACCGGCGCAACACGCGTTCCTCGACGAGGTGCAAGCCTGGGTCACCGGGCATTTCCGAGCCGCGTACTCCTCGCCGGCAGAGCTGACAGCTCGGGTGCTGCGCGCGCTCCACGACCACGAGCTCGCGACGGCGGCAGGGCCGGTCGACGAGGCGGAGATGCTGGCGAGGGCGACCGCCTCGCTGGCCGGAGGCGGTGGATCGGGGAGCGCACCGCGTTTGGTCTACGCCCTATCCGGCGGTCCGCACCAGCAGGTTCTTCGACCTGTCGAGCTTGAGGACCCTGCCCTGTCCCGCGACATTCAACGCGAGGCCCTTTTCGGCGAATATCCGGTTCTCGTTGCCAGCGAAGGCACCAGCACCGCCATCCGCGGGGGTGCCCTGGTGTTGGAGCAGCCGAGTACGTCGCTGATCGTTGATCAATCTGGCTCCGTCTGCGTCGTCCAGCCCGCTCGCCGGAACACGGACCAGCATCCCGCCGGACTCCCTGCTCTGATCGAGGAGGACCTTGCCGCGGCGTTGGCGCGGGCCATCCGGTTCTCCGGCTGGCTGCTTGATCGCGTCGACCCGCTGCACCGGCTGACGGACGTTGTCCCCGTTGCCCTTCTCGCCAGGGCTGGCTACATGCCCTGGCGCACGAGGGCCGAACATGCCGCCAACCCCACCTCTGCGACGATCCACGGGAGCGCCGACGCTGTGACCGCCACGTTGACACCGGCGCGGCGGCACCGGCAGGCCCTGGTGCATGACGCCGGCCGCATCGCCGAGGATCTGATCGCCCTGCTGCGCAGGGAGATACGCGGATGAACGGCACGATCCACGAGGTCGACGGCCAGCGAGCCCGGTGGCTGCGGTACCGGGCGAGCCAGGCATTGACAGTCGATGCCGGTGACGGGTTCGCCGGCGGAGGACTCGGCGGCCATGTTGACGGCCTCGATATCAGGCTGTTGTTCCTGCCTGGCGACCCCGAGGGGGATGCCGTGCCGCTCGACCGGGAGGTCCTGGCGTGGGTCAAGGAGCCACGGCAGTCGCCCTATGGCGGCCCGTACCCATCATGGGGACATAGGGAGCGGGGTACGAACGGCGCCCTGCTGGTGTACGACCAGTATCGGGAAGACGCCGGCTGGGCGCGGTACCTAGCGTTCCATCGACACGGCGGCATCGAGGTCGGTGCCGGTCGCCTTGCGTACGACATCAGGGAGGTTCGCGTCTTTCCGCTGCGGCCGGTCGTCGGGTTGGCCTGGGTCGCCGCGGCGCTCCAGGCCGAGGTCGTTGAGCGATGGGGAGTTGAGGGGCCGTTCGAGGTCACGGTCGCGTTCCGCAATACGGGCCGGGCCACGCTGGGGGCGTTCGCCGAGGGCTGGGAGGAACCGGCACGTGGTTTCGGAGACTTCGCCAGGTGCCTGGACGAGCACGTGCTGCTGCGTCGGGAAACAGACCGCCTGGTCGACTTGGAAAGCCTCGCGCTCGACCTTGGGGATCGGATCGAACAAACGTTTGGGACGGTCCACCGGCGGCATCTCGCCAACCGGGGCGAATACGAAGGCCGCTTCGACCCACGCTTCCCGGTATTCTAATTCAACTAGGTCGAATCGTTCCGGCGGCGAATCAGTTTCGCTATTGCGAGGACCCTGGGTCGGCCCGTGCCGGTAACTCCGAAGTCGAGTCCGTGCCGGTAGATTTCCGGGATCCAGTACTGGTCCTCCTCGCGGAAGAGCACTCCGTTTGCCTCCAACAGACGGGCATCGGCAGGAGTTAGGTCGACAGTATCTAGAATGAATGGCACCTTGCGAGCATCTTCCGGTACTTCCCGCAGACGTTCGAACAGTTCACCGACCGGTGGATTTTCCTGCGATATCGCCCGTATCTTTTCTCGGCTACACGCTGGCAGCGCCCGCCGCATCGCCGTCGGCGGCAGAAGCCGATCAGTCCAGCGGGCCGAAGTCCTCTCGTCCTCAAGCACGTTTCGAGTTGCCTCCGACAGGAAGGAGACAATGTCGCGGGCCTGGATCTGCAGATTAAAGTCGGAGAGGGCCGCGAAAAACCAGTCCTCTGATCGGGCTTCTCGGGACGTGTCCGAGCCGAGCTTCTGACCCCAAACCTGGGTGAGGACCCGTGACAACAATGGCGTGCTGGCGGTTCGCGTGTCCTCACCGTCGCCCAGGCGCAGCACAGCGGCTCGTTCACATACCCAGGCGGCCAGTCGGAGGGCTTCGGCGCGATTCCAACGCAGTTCATATGCCTGGTGACGGGCGAAGAACTGGTCGGTGTTCTGTTGGATAGAATTCAGGACTAGGTCACGGCGAACAAAGACGACCAGACCGAGCGGGCGCCCACGCAGCGAACGGAGCCATTCAGGGCAGCCGGTGAGGAGCGCCCGCAGCGCCCGCTGCTGACTGGCGTCGGTGCTGAATCTTTGAAACAGGTCCTCAAGGCCATCCAGGACGAATACGGCCCGATGCTCGCGGGCGAGCGTCGTCAGTTCTTGTTCGGCCGTATCGGGAGTGGCATCGAGCCCGGCTGCCCGAGCTAGGCAGGTCAGCCACACCTTGCGCCATGCGACGTCGTTAAGTTCTTGGTCGAGGGACTCGACGATGAGGTCGCGAAGTTGAAGGAACGCGGCCGGCTCTGAGCCGGTGAGCCTTTCGGCCGACTGCCGCTGGACGTCGGCGATTTGGTCTCGAAGGCTGTCGACTAGGTGCTGGGACGCCATGACCGGCACAATCGGGGCGTCGAGTTCGACGCCTTTCACCTCGGCCGCTTCGGCGAAGCGCGCCCAGTTTCCTCGGCGGCACATGCGTAGATATGTGAATGTCTTGCCGGATCCCTTCGCGCCGACGACTACCTCCACGGGAGCCTCTGTGCGGTGCTTGGAGACCAGATTAATCAGCGCCTCGGTGGGCAGGAAGTCGTCCTCCTCCGCGGCGCTCTCCGCATAGACGAGCCGACCGGCAAGGTCGTGCAGAGCCCGGCGGGCAGCAGATAGGTCATCGCCGAAGGGGGTGGCCGCTGTCCGGGCGGACACCTGTGCGGGCGGATGGAGGGTATCGGCCAGAAGGGCAACTACCGAACGTAGTTCGATCCTCTCGATCAGGTCGCACACTTCGTTCCACGTCGCGGGCAACGCCAACAGCCGCGAATCGAATGGGCTACTCAAGGTCTGGGCTGCCACGTCCTGATCGACCGTGCTGCCGCTGTCTGTAGCCTCGCTCGCCTCGCTGTCCGTTACGGGCAGGGGACGAACGGTGCTCGCGAGCGCGTCGACCAGCTCGCCGGCCACCGCCGACAGGTGTGCACTGTGTTCCTTCTCCTGGAACTGGGTGATCAGCACCGAGCAAACGGGATCGGTTGCCCGTCGAGACGGTGCCCGGTGGGCGATCTCTCGAATCAGGTGTCCTGTACCCCTGACGGACTGGTCGCTAACAGTCGTGACGAAGACTCGGTGGACGCGGGGATCGAGCAGGACAGGAGCGCTCAATTCGCTGGTTCCGGCACGGAGATCAACCAGGACTGTGTTGGCGCCGACGGCGTTGGCCAGCTCCGCCAGCGCTTCGGTGAGGAAGTACGGAGGACGTTCATGCGTGAGGAGGTCCCCTGGTTCGATCCGGAGCGGCCCGAGGCGCACGGGGTCCCGCGTTGCGGGCAGTGCGACGACCCCCTCCAGTTCTTGGTTGGCAAGAAACTTCCGTGCCAGCGCGATGACACGGCTCGTTTCGCCGGTGGGCGAACCATGCAGTAGCGCAAGAAGGTCCTTCAGGGCAAAGTCGATCCGGTTTCCCTGCGAGGCGATCATCCAGGTGATGCCAGGCGCCTCAAAATCGGCATCAACCAGCAGAACCCGCCCGCGGCCGTCCGAACGGTTCTGTTTCGGGTCAGCCAGTTCGCGGGCGAGCGCGAGACAGTGCAAAAGTGCGACCTGTGCCGCCCTTGAACGAGTGGAAGGCGCAGATCTGTACGCCGTGCGGGAAGCTCTCCTCGGCGGGGGGCGCCAATGCGTCGACCAACTGCGGGACGATCCGTCGTTCGTTCCACTGCGGTCGCCGGTCGGGGTCCGCTACTTCCCGGGCATAGCGCAGGTGCACCGGCAACGGCTCACCGGCGCCATCCACCGACTCCAGCAAGATCACTTGCCGTTCGGGGTCCACCGTGAGGGGTCCGAGTCGAATGGCCAGCCACTCCCATACCGCGGCGGCCTCGGTTCCGTCGACGACCGTGAGTTCGACGCCGTCCCAATAGGCGTCTACCTCCAGCAGCCAGGACGCCCACTGCCCGCCAGCGGCAAGCGCGGCGAAATACTCGTCGACGTCGACCCAGGTGTAGAGATGGTCAGGGATCGGGGAAGCACCTTCAGTGATCACCGGTTGTGCTCCTTCCGACACCAATCGCTTAGCCCACTCAGCGCGCGTACCGCCCGCTCTTCATCGTCCGCGTTGAGGGCGGCACCGTAGCGCCACGCCTGATGCAAGTCTTGGTGTTCCACGTTCAGCTCGTTCGAGTGCGCCCGCCGACACGCCAACAACTGCTGTGACCGGCTGCCGTCGAGCCTGAGTTGCTTGGCAAGCCTGCGCAGATCGTGATTACGCAGCTCCTGCGGGAGGTCTTGGGTGCTTCGCGCACTTATTCCCGTCTTGCCCAGGTAGGCGGCTTTTAGCCCGCATTCCACGCCATAAAAGAGCAGCAAGTGGGCGGAACCCGCTGTGGCGTTGCCGGCCGCGTCGCGCAGACGGACGTAGCTACGGACGAGGTCCGACACTCCGACGTCAACGGCCACGCGGGCAGCTTAGACGGCGTGGCCGGTCGCGAACCGGTAACGCGCCGCCTACGTGTGAGGCAGTGGAATGCACGCGTCGCGTTCGATGCCATGCCCACCGTCGTGCGGGCCGAACGGCTCGCCGAACGTGCCCGGCAGTGTGATCCGCGACGAGGATCGCGACCGGGGTTGCGGGTCGTCTTCGGCGTGGAAGGCGAACGTTGCGCCAGGCCGCAGACGAGGCACCACAGTCCGTGAGCCAAGATCACGTTGGCGACTGCCCTACTGCGGAAGCCACAGTCCGCTACCCGGACCACGCATTTCTACAAGCCAGCGCTGCAGGGCGTCATGGTTCACCTCGGTCACGGGATAGTTCCTGGTTTTCACCAGTTCCCTGACACCCGGGGACCATTCGGCTGTGGCGACAAGCAGGCCCTGCTGAGCGCCTTCCCACTCAACGTCGGCAGCGAGAGCCTTGACGACTACCTTGCTGATCTTCCGCCGCTCCCGCTTGCACTGAATGATAAGCGTGGGCGGCGACGAGCCGGGCGTCACGGTCGCCTCCCAAACCCTGATGTCGACTCCGTTGTCATTTCTGCCAGGCCCCAGCTGAACCTCGAAGCCGTTTCGGTGGAAATATTCGGCTACAAGTGCCTCGAACTTTCGCCAATTCACCATGCCAATCTCTTCGAAGTTGTTGGCCAGGTAGTTGATGAAACGCTGGTCGAAGAACTTTCCGTAGGACGCGGTGATGGACTCAGACGCGAAGAGTTCAGACAGGTCCAGCACGTCTGCCCAAACCTTCTGACTGCCATTGAGGTGATCTCAGTAGCGGATTGAGGCCGTGCAAGCCGACACGGGCATTTCGTCCATTGTGGACGGTGTTGGACTGGGCGCGGGGTCCCCAGGTAGATAGTTCTCACCACAAGATCACCCACGTGAGTGAGGACCCCGCGTGATCGCCTATCGTGCCATGCTCGACGTACCTCGGGAACTGGTCGCCTACGTGTCGCGGCTGCTGGCCGGCGAGCGCCGCGCTCGGGGTACCCGCAAAAAGGCCAGGGCATTGACCTGTTTCCGGCAGGCACTGTTCGGGCTGGTGTGGTTTCGTAAGCGGGAGGACCTCACCGTGTTGGGCGCCGGGTTCGGGATCAGCCGGGCCACCGCCTACCGCTACCGCGACGAGGTGGTGGCGGTCCTCGCCGCGCAGGCCCCCGACCTGGCCCAGGCCCTGGACCGGGTGCAGGCCGAGGGCTGGGCGTACGTGATCCTGGACGGAAAGATCGTGGACACCGACCGGTTGCGGGTCAAGACCATCAGCCGCAAGGGCGAGCAGATCGACCTGTGGTACTCCGGCAAGCGCCACGACTTCGGCGGCAACATCCAGGCGGTGATGCGTCCCGATGGGCTACCGATCTGGGTCTCCGCGGTGGAACCCGGCTCGGTCCACGACCTGAGCGCCGCGCACGAACACGCCCTTGGTGCCTTGTACGCCGCGGCCGCCCGCGGCCTGCCGACGCTGGCCGACCCGGGCTATGAAGGCGCAGGCCACGGTGTGTACACCCCGGTCAAGCAACCCGCCGACGGGCGCCGCCTGGGCGTGGACAACCGGACCTACAACAAGCTGCTGCGGTCAATGCGATGCATCGGTGAACGCGGCTTCGCCCTCCTGAGCCAACGTTGGCGGGTACTGCAACACGTCACCGCGAGCCCAAACAGAATCGGCGACATCGCCAACGCCGCCCTGATCCTCACCCACTTCGAACACCGCTACATACCTTGTTGAGATCACCTGACTGAAGATCACATTGCGCGCAACGCGAAAGGCAAGCTCGTCGAGAGCTACCGCGACGGCCTCGGCTTTCAACTTGCCGTGCTGCTTAGCTGCTTCTGCGATGATCTCGGATACACGCATCGGATCCACGTGTACCAGGGGGATAGACACGAAGGCTGCTTTCGCCCCAAGCCGGACGAAATCTTCTTCGTCGACCGGACGGAAAACGCGTCCCATCACAAAGGCCAGTGCACTGACAGCGAGAGTGTAGTCTCCGACCCTGTCTTGAATTCCGAGGACGATCGGGCGTTTCAATGCATGCATGGCGTCGTCGAGGCCGAATGACTCGAGCGCCGATCGCCCAAGCAACTCAAAGGCGATCTTCTGACTGGCGTTGTCCGGAAGAAGATGATCGTTTCTTACGATAACCTTCCGCAGTTCCTCTTCCGACGCGACGAGGCCGACCCTCACGCCGATGAGCTCAGCCATCCATTCAAGGAACGACCAGTCACCAGCCCAGTCCCAGCGTTTCCCCATAGCCCCCAATATCCTTCGAACGTGTCCATGACGCGGAATACCGTCCCGACCCCAGCGCCGTAGACACCCGCCGCCGGCCGTGCTGGGCCCCTGCTCTGATTCTCGCGGCTCCGCCGTGCCGCTCGCCCGCTTCGGGCTCACCTCGGCCATCGACGCCCTGCCCCAAGTCCCCATCGATCATCGTGATCCTGCGCATTGCCCGACAGGGCGAGGATGTCGCACGTGTTGTCGGCCAGCGTCTTCGCCGCCAATGACTTCGGCAGAGATCGAGCGCAGCGGCCCCAGCGGTCACATGTCCGGCCCTCGTTCACTCCTGGCCGACCATCGAACGTGGCGCCCCCTGGCCGCTCGATGCGCGAGGAACCGACGACTGGTGGTCGACGCGACGTTCTCACGCGGTCAGTAGCTCGATGGAGCGCGGCGCCGGCCTTCGGTCGGCGCCGCGTCCGTTTTGTGCTTGAACACGGTTGAACAGGACGAAATGTTATTGGGTATCGATCATCGGGCCATGCCCAGGACGCTATGGCTCGCGGCTGGGTCTCTCGGCGAGGCGTTCGATGTACCTAATCGCATCCGCTTGCGCCACGGGGTCGAGCCTGCTCAGTGCGCGGAGGGCCGCAAGAAGAAGTGATGTGTCCCGGTCGATGCCAGTCGGCCGATCCAGGTGTCCTGACCATGCTGCGATCTTGGCGAAGTCAAGATCGTACAGCTCGGTGAGGGTCCACAGGAGGGCCGAGTCCGGCCGGCGTATCTGGCCTCTCTCGATCTGCGAGAGGTGCGGGTTGGGGATTCCGGTGCGACGTTCGACATCGCGGAGGCTCCATCCGCGGTGCTGACGAGCACGGCGCAGGATCTGACCGACGTGAGGCTCGCTGGGAGCTGGGGTCTCCGGCGCGCTGACCTGGTTCGACTCGTCGGATTCCCGTTTTTGTCGGTGCCTCGTGCTTGTCTTCACCTCGTCGAGCGTACCTGCGCGCCCCTGGCGGCTCTACCTGCTACGATCTTTAGCGCTAGCGCTAAAGATCGTCATCACGAGGGAGGTCGGCGTGAAGGTCGCAGAGTGCGTGACCCGGGCGGAGATCGTCTCGTCCACGAATGCAACAGCGGGCTGGACCGGCCTAGTCCTGCCCGATCAGGTGACGGACCGGCTGTTGCACCAGGCGTTGCTGAGCCTGCGGCTACGGCTACGGCTCCCGTTCACGGTGACCGCACTCCACGGCCTGATCACCTTGTACGGCCCGCCCGGCACCGGGAAGACGACGCTGGCCCGTGGGCTCGCTGCGGAGCTGGCGTCGTACGTCACCGGGCATCGGGTGCGGCTGGTCGAGGTCAACCCGCATGGGCTGATGAGCGCCGAGCACGGGCAGTCGCAGCAGCGGGTGTCCGAGTTGTTGTCCGAATACGTGCCTTCGCTCGCCGATGACCGCCTGCCCACGGTGGTCGTGCTCGACGAGGTCGAGTCGATGACCGTGGCGCGCAGCGCGGCGTCGTTGTCGGCGAACCCGGCGGACGTGCACCGGGCCACCGATGCGGTGCTCACCGCGCTGGACGACAACGCCGCTGCCCATCCGCACCTGCTGGTGGTGGCCACGTCGAACTTCACCGACACGCTGGACGAGGCGTTCTTGTCCCGGTCCGACGTGGCGATCCTGGTGCCGTTGCCGACCGTGGAGGCGATCGAGCGGATCCTCGCCGACACGCTGACCGGCTTCTCCGTATTGGGGCCTGGCCTGGCGGATCTCGCCGGGTCGCCGGCGCTCGCGGAGGTGGCCGGGCTGCTGGCGGGGGCGGATGGTCGGCAGGCGCGCAAGTTCGTCACCGAGGCGATGGCGCGCCGGCTGGACACCGTGCTCGATCCGGGTTCGCTGACCGCCGCCGACCTGCTCGCCGCAGCGAAGAGCTGGGCCTCGGCTGACAGCGTGACCCTGCTTCGCGGAGGCCGGCGTGAAGCGGCATAGGGACATCGCGGCCGCGCCGCATCGAGGCGCCGCCGCCACGTGGGAGGCGATCACCTGCCTGATCGCCGACACCCTCGACCGATCCGCCAGCATCAACCGCGCCGATGTGGAGACCGCGATGCGCGTCGCGGCCCCGGTCGGGCGGCATCTCGTTGCCGGTGGCCATCTCGACCGTCAGCCGCTCACGCTGATCGCGGAGCCGGTGTACTGCACGATCAGCACGGTCAGCGGGACCGCCGCGCTGTCGTTGGAGGAGAACCTCAACCCGATCCCGGGCGGGGGCTCCGCCGAGATGTTCATGATCTACCTGCCAGCGCCCGCGGTCTTGGCGCAGGCGGTGAAGGACGCGGCGAAAACGTCGCCGCATCTATCCGCCGACGCATCGCCCGAGCCGGCCGACGAGGCCACGGCGGCCCGTGCCGGTGCGGGGGTCGGCGTGATCGATCTTGACGCGCTGGCGCGGCGGCAGGCGCGGCGGTCATGAGCTACACGTCGACGTGGACCACGACACGTACGCAGACCGCGACCCACCTCACCGACGTCATCATGGGCGCGGTCGCGGACATCCTGGCCAGCCTGCGCATCGACCTGACGACGCTGTACCGCGACTGGGAGCAGGACGAGAACGCCATCCGGGCCTGGATCGAGGAGGGCTCGCTCAGCGCGGTCGTCCTCGAATGCCACCAGTCCAGCGGGGCGGTCGCCCCGGTGATGGAGTTCCCGGTCGCCTACACCAGCGGCGTGGGCAACGCCGAGTTCACCGCCAGCCGCGCCCGCATGGCCCGGTTCCTGGCCAAGCTCGACGGCGTGCCCAGCGGCACCACGTACCGGCTTTTCTGCACCTTCAACGGCCCCCGAACCCCGCAGCCCGGCTGGTCGCCCGGTACCCGGGCGAGCACGGACGGCCTGCGGTCGCTCAGCTACGGCACGCTCGGCGCCGCGCCCGACGCGACCGCCTCCATGCGATACCTCTACAAATGATCAAGTAGGAGAAGGGCCCGATGGGGTACGTCGACGACGCGTTCGCCAACCTGAAGAGCAACCTGGAGATCACCGCGACGGAAAGCCAGCAGGCGCAGACCCGGCACACCAACATCCGGGAGTACCTGCGCAAGCACTGGGATGTCGAGGACGACTTCCTGGAGGGCAGCTACCGGCGCGACACGAAGACCAAGAAGCTCAAGGACGTCGACATCTTCGTCGTCCTCGACGACGACGGCGCGCAGGCCGGCTACCGAAGCCGCCCGCCCGGTGAACTGATCGCGGCGCTGTGCGACCTGCTTCGCGACTGCTGGCCAGACGCCTACACCGACGGGATGGCCGTCGTCATCCCGTTCGGCCCGGACGACGCCGTCATGTCGATGGAGGTCGTGCCGGCTTTCAACCGCGACGGCGGCGGCTACCTCATCCCGAACCCGGCAGCCGGTACCTGGACCGCCACCGACCCGTCCAAGCACTACGACGCCAGCGTCGCCAAGAACAAGAAGTGCGACGAGATGTACATCCCGTTCGTCAAGATGGTCAAGGCGATCAACCGAGAGCTGGGCGAGCCCGTGTCGCCCTCGTTCCTGCTCGAAGTCATGGCGATGAGCATCGTCAAGCCGAAGTTCGGCCGGTACCAGGACGAGATGGTGCTGTTCCTGGCCACCGCGGCCGAGCGCATCCACGAACCCTGGCCGGACCCGGCGGGGATCGGACCCGACGTCAACTCCAGCATGAGCCCGGCCGAGAAGGACGCCGCCGCGGCGGCGCTGCGCAACGCGCAGGCGATCGCGGAGGCGGCGGTCGACCTGGAAGACGATGGGCAAGAACGCGCCGCCGTCGAGGAGTGGCGCAAGCTGTTCGGCACCAGGATGCCCCGGCCGTGACCTCACCGCATACGCCGATCAGCCGGCGGCAGAACGAGCCGGACATGCTCGACCTGATCAAGGCGTCCACCGCCGCCCACGTCCGGCAGCAGCGACTGGAAACGGCGCGCGTCACGGTCTCACTGGCCCTGGCCGCTGCCAGCGTGGTCGCCGCGTTCGCGTCCGTGACCGCGCCCGTCATCACCGTCATCGGCGGGGCGTGGGCACTTGCATACACCGTCCTCGTCAGCCCGCTGGCCAAGGGGCAGGCTCGGCGTAGCGCCGTCATCCAGGAGATGTTCGATACCCAACTGTTCGGCCTGCCATGGAACAGCACCTTGGCCGGAGGTCGCCTGCGCCCCGACGAGATCAGCCAGCTCGTCCGCGAATTCAATCCGCGACGGGGCCGAGGCGACCGGCTGCGCGACTGGTACGTCGACACCAGCGGGGTGCCACAGCCCTACGACATCTTCATCTGCCAGCAGCAGAACCTCGCGTGGGACGCCCGGCTGCGACGGCGATGGTCCTGGGTTCTCCTGGCGGCCGTGGTCGTTTGGGTGGTCCTCGGCCTGGTCGTCGGCTACGCCGCTTCTTTGACGATCCCCGAGATGCTTCTCAGGTGGTACGTACCGTCGCTCGCCGCGTTGATCTACGGCATCGAGAGCTGCAAGAACCAACGCGACATCGCGACCGAACGCGAACGTGTCATGAACCTCGTCCAAACCGAGATCGACAGCGCGCAGCCAGCGCCATCGACCGACGAGCACGCCCGCCTTGTGGTCAAGGCCAGGGAGATACAGGACGTCATCTTCGCCACACGAAAGCAGGTCGCACGCGTACCCGACTGGTTCTACGCCCGTTTCCGGGAGCGCGACGAGAACGACTTCCGCGCGAACGCCCAGCACCTCAGAAACAAGATCACTCCTTGATGTCTACGAATGCGCTAGACCGGAGTCTGCGGAACCGCCGTCCCCCGAGCCTGCCAACGCCACCGGCGGGCTTGGAGCCGCGCAGGAACATCAACCCTGCGTCCGAGTCCCGCGATCTCGACACGCTGGCAGGTTCGCATGGCTAGGACCGTCGCCCAGGGGTTCGACGAGTTCCTGTCCCGGATGACGCCCACGCCGACACAGTTCAGCGCGGCGAGCCGACACCGGGCTGCGGTCGAAGCCCGGCTCGACGCCGTGTTCGGGGTGTACCGGTCGTTCGAGACCGGCTCGCTGCGGCACGGCACCGGAGTACGCGGCTACAGCGACGCCGATTACATGTTCAGCCTCAAGAACCCCCGGCCGTCCTCCGACACCGCACTTCGCCGGGTCCGCGAGGAACTTCAAGCCCGCTTCCTGACCAGCCGGATCTACGTGTCCCGCCCGGCGGTGGTGTGCGAGTTCGCCGACGGATTGGAGACCATCGAGGTCGTTCCGGCGTATTTCGCCTCGTCCAACAGCTATGACATCCCGGCGCCGGGCGGCGACTGGCTGCGGTCCGCCCCGCAGGAGCATCTGGAGTACGTCAACGAGTGCGACCGCAAGCACCCAGGCAAGGCCAAGGGTCTGGCCCGGCTGATGAAGGCGTGGAAGTACCTCAACGATGTCCCGATCTCCTCGTTCTATCTGGAGATGCGCGCGGCCCAGCACGTCAAGAACCAGAGCGTCGTCATCTACCTGTGGGATCTGTGCTGGCTTCTGGAGAGCCTCGCCGCGCACGAGCTGGCAGGGCTAAACGACCCGCGCAACGTGTCCGGTCGGATCTACGCGTGCAGCAGCGACGCCAAGCGGGCAGAGGCGTTGTCGAAGGTCAATACCGCCGCTTCCCGGGCGCGGCGTGCCCTGGAGGCCGACCGGTCCGATGACCCCGGCAAGGCATTCCAGCTTCTCGATCTGCTCTTCAACGGCCGATTTCCCGCGCGCTGGTAGCGCGGGCCGCTGGCCAGCCAATCGAAATACGTGAGGCGTCGCCGCCCGTTGGGCGGCGTGACGAAGCCCCGTCCGCGACTCAGCCGGGGAAGGCGTCACCGAACACCTGCCGGTAGATCGCCGTCGCCGCCGCGTGGTCTCCGGCTGCCCGCAGGGTGTCGGCGCGTTGGCACCGCTCGCGGGCCGTCTTGGCCTTGGATCTGGCGTCGGCGCGGGCCGACTGCGACAGATAGGCGCCCACGTCTCCGCGGTGGCGGGCCGGGTCCGGCAGCCGACGCCTGAGAAGACGTTCCGCTTGGGAAAAGAACCGGTGCAAGTTGTCCGGGTCGGTCTCCATGCTCACGCCTGGACCGAACCAGTGGTACGGCAACCAGCCCGGATCGAAGATTGCCCAAGCCAGTACCTCCAGATGGAAGCTGCGCAGGGGGCTGTTGACGGTACGGTTCCACGCCTTGAGCATCTTCACGGTCGGGACGAGCTGACCCCCTGTCCGCCGGTTGATCTCCGCAGACCGTTCGGTGTGCTTCTTCGGGTCGGTACGCAGCCAGGTATCGCTGCCCGAGTCGCAGATGTCCCAGCCCTGGCCGTCCAAGTCCCACCACGGCACGGCGAACGCCGGCACGACGTCAACGACGAAGTCGCTGAAACCGATCGTGATGGCCTGCCCGTTCCGGCTCACGTCGGAGTTCGGGTACGACTTGAGCAGCACCCGCTTCGCGGCGTCGAGCACGGCACGCGGTCCACGACGGCGCAGCGAACGGTCCAACACGACCACCACGTCCACGTCGGCCCTCGACAGTGGCGTGATGAGCGTATGCCGCCGGTACGACCCGGTCAGGAAGGCGTCAACCACGGGTAGCTCACGAGCCATCACCGCCCGGACAACACGCTGACGATCGGAAACAGTGCTCTCCTGCAGTCCTGTCAATTCAAGGTTGGCTCGGAAACGACCAAAGGCGTCCAGCGCTGTCGTCACAAGGCGATCTTGCACCACGGGTACGACATTTCTCCCGCCCGAGACGTTGGCTGGTGGCCGGGGGCACACCACGGATCTACAAAATCGGAGCGTGATCGGCCGGCAACTGTGGGTTGAGGCGACGTTTCCATTGACGTAGCGACGGGCGGTCGGCTCCGGGTACCGACAGGGCCGACCGCGTCGCCGTCACACGCGAGCCCGCTTGTCGGCTGCTCGTTTGGCAATGATTCGGGCGCCAGAGGTGTTCATACGCCACCTGGCGAATTCGATGCTGACGTCGAACTGCTCGGCGACCTGCTCGTCTGTCAGCCGGGCTAGTGCGGCTCGTCGGGCGGCTTGGGTTGGGATGAGGAGTTCGCCGGCGAGGTTGGTGGCATCCTGTTCGATCTTCTTGCTGGCGGCGTCGTGATGCCGGCAACCGTCGTCGGTGAACAGGATGTGTTGGAAGTCGTGCTCCAGCAGGACATGGGCCATTTCGTGGGCCAGGTTCGACCGGCGACGGCACGGACCGTGCGCGGTGTTCTCGACGATGAACATGCCGGTGCCACAAGAGACGAGGGCGGCGGACCAGCAGCCCGGCCGGAGCTTGGTGAAGTAGTCGATGGCCTTCTGCGAGCAGCCGTGTTGAGAGAGTTCGTCGAGGCGGTAGACCGGGATGCCGTACTCCGCGGCCAGCAGGTACGGGTCGAGCCGTTGATCGGGTCGTAACCCGAGTTCAGCGCGTACCTCGATGGCCAGGTCGGCGAGCTTGGCCTTTGTCCAGCGCTGGGCCACCGGTCACCGAACCCGCGGTGCGCGTTCGTCGGCGAAGCGGCGCATCGCCACGGCGAGTACCTCCTGCAGGTAGGCGGCCTCGTCTTGGCTGAGGTCGGATCGGGCGCGCAGCAGCGCGGCGACCTGTGCCATGAGTTCAGGCTGGTCCTCGATCGAGTCGTCGTCCTCGTCGGTCATGAAGGTCTCGGCCGGCATCTTCAACCAGCGGACGAGCGCGACGAACGCGTCGACGTGGGGCGGGTGGCTGTTGGCCATCCGGGTCATGGTCGAAGGGCTCACACCCACCTCGGCGGCGAGTTGGCGCCAGGACAGGCCCTTGCTCCGGCGGGCGGCGTCGAGGCTGGCGTAGAGCTTGGGAATGTCGATGCGGGCTCGGGGCATGGGCTGGGGCTCCTCGGGTGTGTGCAGCCACCTTTCTACCAGTGTTCGACAACTCAAACGGCGAGGTGGTACTCTTGATCTCGTTTGAGAAGTCGAACACTGTGTCGACTTCGCTACATCGATGGTAGTCCCTGAAGTGGGGATACGAACAGGAGGTTGACGATGAGCGTCAACAGCACCGAGGCCCCGAACAGCGGGCCGGCGCAGCGCCGGCCGCCCACGATTCGGGTCACGGTCAACCGGCAGCCGGTTGACCTGCCCGACCGGGAGCTGACCGGCTTGCAGATCAAGGAAGCGGCGATCGCCCAGCACGTGGAGATCCACCTCGACTTCCCGCTGTCGGTCAAGCACGGCAGCCGGTTCGAGCCGGTTGGCGACAACCAGCAGATCCGGGTCCACGAGCACGAGGAGTTCCTCGCCGTCCCACCGGACGACAACTCGTGACCGCCCTCGCCCCGGCGGTCGCCGAGGCGGTCGAAGCCGTCCGGGTGCACTTCGCCGGCAAGCCGGTGCGAGTGACCCCGGACGGCTCCGGCGGAGCCTTCGTCATCGTCGACGACATCACGGTCGGCTCGACGTACCGGCCATCGACCACGTGGCTGGGCTTCCAGATCAACGCCGCGTACCCGCACTCCGATGTGTACCCGCACTACGTGGGACTCCTTGCCCGCGTTGACGGCCAGGCCCTGGGCGACGCGATCTCGCCGACCACCTGGCAAGACCGACCCGCCCTGCAACTGTCCCGCCGCTCCAACCGGTGGAACCCGGCGATCGACAACGCCGCCAACAAGGCCGAGAGGATGATCACGTGGCTCGCCGACCGGTGAACCCGCCCGCGACCGGGTGGAGCCTGACCCTACCGCCGCAAATGTGGACCGCCTTGGTGGCGCACCTGTTCCGCGATGACGGCGACGAACACGGCGCTGTCATCCTCGCTGGATTCGCCGACGGCCCCCGCGGGCCACGACTGCTCGGCCGCCAACTGCTTCTAGCCCCGTATTTCGCAGGTGGGGTTGAGTGGCCGCGCGTTATGGCCAGCGGGGTTGGGTGGGGTCGATGTGGAGGAGGCTCAGGAGTTGGGTTTGTAGCCATCCGGGTTTGGGGATGGTGGGTGGTTGGCTGTG
>WNFU01007590.1_pt1 | contig 19167 bp, 15 predicted proteins | sample 5400121 | NCBI WGS metagenome assembly WNFU01 (sample SAMN13153360, study PRJNA577476) | soil metagenome | isolation source: 100 cm soil or saprolite under grassland replicate 1 | place: USA:California | collected 2016-06-15 | reverse complement strand
TCGAACCGGTTTGGAACTGAACAAGGTAGCAAAGTAGTGCTGAACGGGATACAGACGAATGTGCTCGGTACTCAGGTTGTCGCCTCGTGTCCCCTCAGCGCACTCGTCCATCTGGTGAAACTGCGTTTCGGGCTCATCTGGGTGAAGCAGACTGATGATGATGTGGTTGTACAGGTGCGCATATGCATCCGAGAATCCGAGGTTATCCCGGATGTTCAGCTCGTACTTCCCTGCGACACATTGGACATCGACGTCGACCTGCAAGATGCCGGCGACGGGGGGCACGAATCCAAAAGCGCGTGCGTCACTCTCCCATCGATCTTGGAAAGGACCTTCAGGAGCCTCGTGTCGTACTCCGCGCCCAACGCTCTGAGTCTTGCAGACGTTGTGCCAAGCTTTCGAACCAGCGCATCGATTCTCCGAATGGCCGCTTTCTTCGCCTTCGCATCATCCCTATCCAAGCCGGCCGGCGGTTGCCAGAGGTCGCGGAACACGCGACGCTCGCGTTCGATTGCCTCCCGCAGTTCTGCCAATCCGTTGGCCCCGAGGAGATCGTGCAGTTGCCGGTGGAGATCCTCACGGACTCCATCGGCTTCCTGACGGCGCGCCGCGTCGGCCTGGCGTTGCCGTTCGTCCAGTTGCTCGGCCGCTTCCTCGACCGCCTGTCGATCCCGAGCGGAGAAGTCGGTCAGAAACGGTAGACGACGAGTGGAGAGGAAGGAGTCTGGCATTCGGGAAGGCACTTGATAGGCACTCATTTCAGGGCATCCTACGCTTGGGTGCCAGACTGCCTCGCCACGCGATCCCGCTAGGCCCTAAGCCATGTCGGTCCGGACGTCGCAACGCGCCCCGAGTTCATACCGGCTCCGGGCGCAACTCCCCACGAGATCGACCTCGCCAGAGCCGTACTTCGCCTGCCCACGTCGAGTGCAGAGGCAGAACTGCTCGAAGGACGGTGCGAACGCGGAAGTCCCAGTCTCCACCCGCACGCCCGGCAAAGCTCTCTCGGCGCGGTTGCCGCCTGGCTATCCTCTAGCCTTGGAGATGGGTGGAAGGACTCAGCCCTCGGCGCCCTCGCCCTCGTGGGACTGGCAGGGAACCGGTGACCTGCGGGTGGACGACCGATCTCGGACTTCTCGGAACGGATTCGCTGGATTTTGGAACGGATTCTGACCCGCCCGGTCCTCAACCCCCCGCAGCCTCATCGTCGAAGAGACACGCCTCCCGCATGGGGTCGTCGTCGAACAACTCGACCAAGACCTCAGTTCCGGCGAGCAGCGGGGCGCACCGTACCGACTCCAAGCCGGCTATCCCCGGATGGTTGCGGAGTGCCATACTTCGCACTGCGCGCGGCGAAGAAGGGCGCTGAGGCACGCGTTCAGGAGATCAGTGACATAGTGGTTGACGGCATTTGGCTTGACCTTCCGGGTGCCGACCTGCTGCCTGACGACCCGCTCGATGTCTTGGCGCCGTGGCTCCGCGACGAGGGCCCGCCACGCGGAGAGCCGACTGAAACGGACGCGCCCCCGCTTCGGAGTAATGACAGGCCACCCGCGCAGCACCCAGGGTGGTTCGTCGCAGCGGTGCCGGGTTGCCCGACGTTTCATCGTTGGGTCCGAGACCGTCCCAGCTGCGACGGTCTGCCTGGCGATGTTGCGGAGCGGGCGTTTGCGTATCAACAGGCAACGATCCGCGACCCCAAGGACTGGACTGCCGCCACGGCAGGAGACGGGGCGCGATCCATGCGCAACCCTTCGGCCATGGGCATCTACCGGGTGCTCGCGCACTTCGCACACCCCGACATTTCGCAGCAACAGGGGCTCAGTCGGGAGGAACTCCTGCGCGAGGTGCTACACCCCGATGGCGGCAACGGTCGGTCGGCGCTCGAGACATGGGAGGAGACATCCGACTTCCAGGCCAATGGCGTGGTGCGGCTGCTCTACCTCTACGCCGACAAGACCTGGGCGCCCGACCCGAGTCACCCCAGCAGCGTCGAACCCGTCGTTCCATGCGATCTGCAGTGGGATGCCGTGGATCAGTTGCTCGGCTACAAGTACTTCGGCGACGAGCCGGCCAGACATCCAGATGCGCCGGGCCACACCGAGGTGTACTGGTCCGAGAACCACCAGCTCCTGTTCGCCACCGCCGAATACCTCGCCGGCCAGCTGATGCCCGACGCCACCTTCCAATCCAGGGTGCACAAGAAGTCCGGCACTCAGTGGAGCGTGTACACGGATTCAAGCTGGTCGATGTCCGCCGATGAGCGGATGGCGCGAGGCTATCGGCGACTCGTTCGCTGGCTCGATCACCGGTTGATGTTCGGTCTCTCCGAGTGGACGTCCCCCGTCTACTTCGATTACGACATCGCGGCGCTGCTCAACCTCGTCGATTTCTGTGACGACGACGCGGTCGCCGACAAGGCTGCGATCGTCCTCGATGTGGTGCTGCTGGAGCTGGCCCGCTTCGCCGGCCACGGCCACGGACCCGGTACGGCGGGCCGCGCCTATCCCTCCCACAAGTACACAAGCTGGAGTGCCTCGGTGAGCGACACCCTGCAGATCCTGTTCGGGCAGTGGGACACCGAACCGCGTGCCGAGGAAGTGATGGAGACGTGGCGCCTCGAGGGCCGGGCCGCCCGGCGCGCCGAGGAGCTCGCCCAAGTGAAGTCCGATGCCAAGGACGCCGCTGAGGACAAGGGCCTCAATGACGATGCGGTTGCCGCCGCAGTCGATGCCGCGGCTGCCGCGTGGGAGTCGGCCCATCCGCTCGACTTCCATGACCGCCGTCGCGCTACTCCGCTGTCCTATATCTGGAATGCCGCCGACTCCGTTGGCGCCCATTCGCTTGCAACGTGCCAGCGCTACTGCATCCCCCGCATCCTCTTCCACTACGCCGATGCGCACGACGGCGTGGGACGTTTCGAGAGAAGCCGCGTTTCCATCGACTTTGACGAGGGCGCCCGCGACTACGGCATTGGCTTCTACGGTCAGCGCAACATCCTCGATTGGTGGGGACGCGGCGGGTTCGGCGCGCCACAGACGATCGTCGGGTCCAGGGACCTTGCCGACGCCTGGGACGTGGAGGAGGTCGATCCGTTCGACAGCATGCCTGGGCTGCTCCTGTTGCCAGACCCCATCCTCAAGGCCGCGGCTACCAAGCTGTCGGTGGAATCGCTCGGCTCCTGCCTCACGACGGCGAACCTCTGCCTGTGGCGGGAAGGCGACCTCGCCCTTTCCTCCGCCCAGAAGTTCCGCTTCGGCCAGGTCGGCCGCCAGGCACAGATCTGGCAGGCGAACCTCGGCCCCTACATCACCGTTTGGAGCACCTACCCGGCAGCCAAGTCGTCGGAGACCGACAGCGACGGTCCTTCGTGGTGGTGCGGGAACGCGGCCCAGCCGCGAGTGGTCCAACACGACGATGCACTCATCTGCGTGCACGACTCGAACTTGTTCAGCTACACGCACATCACCTATGGGTACCGCAGCCACGCTTGGTTCCCGGTGCAGATGTTCCACGAGGCGGTGGAAGTGCGTCGTCCCGACCCGGACGACGACGACAACGTGCAGATCAAAGACCTTCTCGCCGGGACCGAGCGGCGAGAGCCCTTCGGCCTCAACGCTGACCGTGGCGGCGCCTGGTGGTTCGGCCGCTGGAACGACTGCTACGTCGGACTGTTTAGCGCCAAAGACGGAACGGAGCTGCTCCGCACGGGACGGTGGGCCGACCGCGAGATCCTGTGCGAGGACCGCGTCAACATCTTCGTCTGCCAAGTCGGCACAAAGGCGCGATACGGGTCCTTCTCACAGTTCGTTGAGACCTGCGCAAAGGCACGCATCCACGTCGGATTGGGCGTCTACCAGCCCTCGAACCCGTTCGTCGACATCCAGTGCAGCTACGACGTCCCCTTCGGCCGCCGGCTCTCCCTCAACCTCGAAGACCGTTACCCAAGCTGGCACGGCCAGCCATTCAGCGACGAGCGCTTCCCGCGCTGGGAAACGCCCTGGTCCCGCATCCTCTGGGGCGAACGCGACTATACCCTCACCGCCCCCGACGGCTTGGGGGGCATGCTGACCCTCCGACACGACTGCAGAAACGGCATCCGCACCGGAACTGGTCTCTAGTCTGCCGATAGGCTGCCTCACGCGCCTATGTCCCGAAGCCGCCTCAGATCGGCGATCGCGGAGATTCGGACAGCGCGAGTAGTCGGTAGTGTCTCAGTTTGAGCCACGCCGGCGTGCCTGACACGGGCCATGCGGACGAGGGGCAGCGACACCAGGGTCCTGGGTAGGTATCAGGACGTCGTGAGCGAGCTTCAGCGAGGCGCCGCAGGTGGACCGCTTGCTGGCTGGATTGTGACCCAAAATGTGACCTGAAGCGCTCCAGCCCGACCCGGAAACCGCCTCTGACCTGGAGCGGACGACGGGATTCGAACCCGCGACCCCCACCTTGGCAATGAAGCAACGAACGTCCACTTAAGTTCGTCTCGGTTCATGCTGGCAGGTCGAAGAGTGAACAACTCGTCCGCGACTGTCAGCAGCGCGAAATAGGGCGAGACATTCTTCGTCAGCCCTCTTGGCAACCGGGTACCCCTCAACCTATCTCAGGCTGTAAGTGTCCAGAAAACTTGTCCCGGGACAGGTCTTGGGGTAATAGTTGGATTAGCTTCGGCCCTGCCCACGGGACGCCGCCTCTCTGGAAGCGGCCTCCTCGATGGGCCGTACCTCTACTGCCGAGGCATCGCTCAGGGCAGGACGGATGACTTCGAGCGTATTGCACGACTCCTCGGCGTCGATCCAGTGGAACCCTGGCTTCCACCTCGAGACGTTGAAGCCCCAGTGAGCTGTCCCTGGAGGGAACCGCTCAATCATGGCTTGCACCACGGCGGCGTGGTCACTCGCCGGGTAGTAAATCCGGGGGCCCATAGGCCCGGGGGACGGGGGACTCTCGGGAGGCAACCATGGCGGCACCGGGTTGCCCCGTTCCGCAAGGTTCCTGACGAGCACATCAGGGTCGATGCCCAGACTCACGATGAGCGGCGGCACCTGAGAGTACTGTCCGTAGACGAGCGCCAGCAGGACGTGCTCGTCGGTCACTTGCGGAGCCCCGAACGCCAAGGCCAGGCCTGTAGCCGTTCCCAGGAGGGAATGAAGGGCTGGATTCGAAACCACCCCTCTACCGGGACTCGATGCTGAGGGGAGCGCCTCGAGTCGCTCCTGTACGGCCTCTTGGGTGAGGCCGAGCCCGGCGAGGAGGCCGGCAGCGTCGGTCGCTCTCGGTGGATCGAGGAGGGCCAGCAGCACGTGCTCGATGCCGCACCAGCTATGGCCGAGTGCCTGAGCCTTGCGAAACGCGCGAGACGAAATCTCTTCCTTGGCTCTGTAGTTCCAGCGATCCTGGCTCACAGTTGACCCCCTTCCACCAGCCCCCCCACCGGAGCCATGTCCAACTCATGGACAAGACCGGAGGGTCGGCCTGAGGAGATAGTAAGGAGAAACCGCTGATCTACAGGACTAAGCTTCGAGCGGACGACGGGATTCGAACCCGCGACCCCCATCTTGGCAAAGGCGCTCCATCCGTCCACCGCCGTTCGCCTCGGTTCATCCTCGCAGGAGACGGTGGTCATGGCGGACCGTGACCAGCCGCGAACCGCCGCGAACGGCCGCGAACAGAGGAGATTGGGGCAGAATATGGGGCGAACTCTCTACGGCGCGCATCTCCCTCCGCTGTCTGCCACCGAGAGAAACCAGAATCACTCCTGGCCTCCGCCTTAAGAGAATTGTCTGTGTCCGACTAGGGTTTCGCGCCAAAGGGTCCGGGATGTGTCGCCCCCCGAGGAGATCATCGAACCGGATGCGTTCGTCTCCCGCCTGGCGAACGGGCATCGCCATTCGTTCATCACGCACTGACCCGGGACGGGCTCTACCTTCGGTCTCGTTGTGCGTATCATCAGAGCGATTCGCAGGGCGGATGTGCTCGCCGGGAGGGGCCGTGTTCCGGATCCCAGGGATTGAGCCGTGACATGCAGCAACTGCGGCGCCCAGAATCCGCAGGGGAGCAGGTTCTGTGGGGAGTGCGGTAGTTCGCTCTCGCTCAGCTGTCGGAACTGCGGCGCCCCGATCGAAGACGGCACTCGTTTCTGCCGTGAGTGCGGGACTGTCTTGACCACCCCCGCCCTGGGCGTCCGCACACCTGCCGTCTCGCCGGGACCGGTAGCTACCGGTCATTCCACCGAACGCCGTCTGATCTCGGTGCTGTTCGCCGACCTGGTGGGGTTCACGACCCTGTCGGAATCGCGGGACGCTGAAGAGGTCCGGGACCTCCTGACCCGGTACTTCGACACCGCGAGGCAGATCATCGGCCGTTACGGGGGGACGGTGGAGAAGTTCATCGGCGACGCCGTCATGGCCGTGTGGGGAACCCCTGTGGCCCAAGAGGACGATGCCGAGCGGGCCGTCCGCGCGGCGCTGGACCTCACCAACGCGGTGGCGGCCCTGGGCCAGGAGGTCGGTGCTCCCGCGTTGAAGGCTCGGGCCGGAGTGCTCAGCGGGGAAGCCGCCGTGACCGTCGGGGCCGAGGGCCAGGGGATGGTCGCCGGCGATCTGGTGAACACGGCCTCCCGTGTCCAATCGGTGGCCGACCCGGGAACCGTCGCCGTTGGAGAAGCAACGAAGCGAGCGACGGAAGCGGCCATCGCCTATGAGGATGCTGGCTCTCACACGTTAAAGGGCAAGGCGGAGCCGATCCCCCTGTGGCGCGCCGTCCGGGTGGTCGGCCTGCGGGGCGGAGCGATGAAGTCAACCGGATTGGAGCCTCCCTTCGTGGGGAGAGACCGGGAGCTCCGACTGATCAAGGAGCTGTTCCACGCGGCCGCGGAGGAGCGCAAGGCGCACCTCGTCTCCGTGGTCGGGACCGGAGGGATGGGCAAGTCCAGGTTGTCGTGGGAGTTCTTCAAGTACATCGATGGGCTGGCTGAGCGGGTCCTATGGCACCGGGGCCGTTGCCTCTCCTACGGCGAAGGGGTCGCCTACTGGGCCCTTGCCGAGATGGTCAGGATGCGAGCAGGCATCCTGGAGTCCGAGGCTCAGCCTTCCGGCGTTGAGAAGCTCAGGTCGTCCATCGCCGCCAACGTGCCGGACCCCGAGGAGGGGCGGTGGCTGGAGCCTCGCCTGTCCCACCTCCTTGGCTTGGAGGAGCGCACGGCGTCGCGGGAGGATCTGTTCTCCGCGTGGCGACTATTCTTCGAGCGGCTGGCCGAACGGGCGCCGACCGTCCTGGTGTTCGAGGACATGCAGTGGGCCGACGACGGACTGCTCGACTTCATCGAGTACCTGTTGGAGTGGTCCAAGAAGTACCCCCTCTACATCTTGGCGCTGGCTCGACCCGAGCTGATGGATCGGCGGCCCACCTGGGGAGCGGGGAGGCGCAACTTCACCTCTCTGTCCCTGGAGGCCCTCCCACCGGAGGCCATGGACGAGCTCCTGTCCGGCCTCGTCCCGGGGCTCCCCGCCGAGCTTCAGGCCCGAATCCTCGACCGGGCGGAAGGGGTGCCACTCTATGCGGTCGAGACGGTGCGCATGCTGTTGGACCGTGCGCTGCTGGTCCAGGAAGAGGCCACTTATCGCCCGACCGGGCCCGTCGAGACGCTGGAGGTCCCCGAGACTCTTCACGCGCTGATCGCGGCTCGGCTTGACGGTCTGGGTCCGGAGGAGCGCCGGCTGATCCAGGATGCCTCCGTCCTGGGCAAGACGTTCTTCAGGGAGGGGGTGGCGGCGATATCCGGCCTGCCGGAGCGCGAAGTCGAGGCCACCCTGTCCACCTTGGTTCGTAAGGAGGTCCTGAATCTCCAGTCCGATCCCCGCTCTCCCGAGCGCGGGCAGTACGGGTTCCTCCAGGACCTGGTCAAGAGGGTGGCCTACGAAACGCTGTCCAAGAGGGATCGCAAGGCGAAGCATCTCGCGGCGGCGGCCTTCATCGAGGCCACTCGGGGGGCCGACGAGGATGAGTTCATCGAGATTGTGGCGTCCCACTACCTGCAGGCCTATCGGGCGGCGCCCGAAGCCGAGGATGCCGAGGAGATCCGGTCAAAGGCAATGGGGATGCTCCGGCGGGCAGGGGAAAGGGCAGCGTCGCTGGCTGCCAGCGGCGAGGCTCAGCGGTACTTCGAACAGGCCATCGAGCTCACCGATCGCCCGGATGTCCAGGCCGACCTGTACGAGCGGGCCAGCCGGATGGCTTGGACGGGCGGGAGGGCGGAGGAAGCCAAGGACCGTTACGAGCGGGCCATCGCGCTGTTCGAGTCCCAGGGGCTGACTCATCCCGCGGCGAGGGTATCGGCTCGGCTCGGGGAATTGGAGCAGCTGACGGCCGATCGTCTGGAAGCGGCGGTGGAGAGGATGGAGCGGGCCTTCGAGGTCCTGGCCTCCGACGAGCCCGATGAGGACCTTGCCGCCCTGGCCGCACAGCTCGGTCGCCTCCACTGGCTGAAGGGAGACACCGACAAGGCGTCCCTGCGGATCGACCTGGCACTGGACATCGCCCAGCAGCTTCGCCTCCCGGAGATCCTTTCCCAGGCCCTGATCACCAAGGGCGGGATCCTCTCGTACCAGGGTCGCCTCGAGGAGGAGGCAGCCCTCGTCAACCACGCGCTGGCGATAGCCCTCGAGAACGGGATATCCTCCGCCGCCCTCCGCGCCTACTACAACCACGGTGAGACGGTCGAGAGCAGCCTCGATCGGGCCGACGAGAGACTTCGCTTGAATGAACAGGCCCTGGAGCTTGCCAGGAAGGTTGGGGACCGGCCATGGGAAGGAGTGTTCATCGCCTGCACGATCTCACCGCTGGTCTCGACCGGTCGGTGGGATGAAGCCATGGCTCACGGCGAGGAGATCCGAGGTTCCCCCGATCTAGCCTCCATCCAGTTCGTTTCTTCGGACCTGTTGCCCCTCATTCGGATACATCTCAACCGAGACGCTCTGGAGGAAGCCGAGGGTCTTCTCGCATCGGCGGCTGAGCTGGAGACGACCGAAGACGTCCAATATCAGGCGAATCATGCAGCTGCTCGGGCCGCCATCCTCTTGGCCAGAGGGCGGCCTGCCGAAGCATGGGAGGCGGCCCAGCGCGCGATCAGCATCTCGCACGAGGTTGGCTGGGGATACCCGGGCGTGAAGGAGGGAGTTGTCCAGGCCGGAGAAGCAGCGTTCGCCATGAACGACCTGAACAGGGTTTCGGAGGTTGTGTCGTTGATCGACGGGCTGAACCCGGGGCAGCGACCGCCCTTCGTCGAAGGTCAGCGGGCCCGATTCGGGGCTCGCCTAGCCGAGGCCCGCGGAGAATCGGACGCGGCCGAGGCATGGCTCAAGTCGGCCGTGGGGACTTTCCGCGAGCTCAACATGCCCTTCTGGCTGGCGGTAACACTCCTGGAATACGCCGAGTGGCTGCTCTCGAGTGGTCGGCGCCCGGAAGCGGAACCGTTCCTGACCGAGGGCCGAGCGAGCTTCGAGAAGCTGAAGGCCCGCCCATGGCTAGACAGGCTCGATGCGGTTGCCTCCTCGGTACCCGCCGCCGCGGAGGCGAGCCGGTGACCTGTGGCTCCTGCGGAGTGGAGAACCTTCGGGGTGAAAGTTCCTCGCGCAGTGCGCCGCTGCTCTGACAGTGATCTCTTCGCCTGCGGGAGGCCGAACCAACCTGGTGGCCACTCCTCGGTGAGTGCTGCCGCGCTCTCCGCCCCCGAGAACTGGCGACCTCAGACGCTGCTCTTATGCGAGGACACCGCGTTACCCCTCGGCTTCCAGGGCACGACGGTTTCCACTCATAGGGCCATTCTCATGGCCAGTAGTGACAGCCCGGTCATGGCTGAACGGATAGGGCGAAACATAGGGCGTGCCCCATCCGAGAGGGGTCCAAATGGAGGGGTCAGAAATCCGCAGGTCAAAGATTCGTTTTCTTTGAGCGGACGACGGTGTGGAGCTGACGGTCCTCGTTCACACCGGGGCCGTGGTCTTCTGTCGGAGTCTCTCATAGGGGGTCTGGCCCTCGAGCGCTCCGTGCGGTCGGTTGAAGTTGTAGAAGTTCTCCCACTCCTGCAGGCGGTCGTTGAAGAGTCCGGTGTGGTCGATGACGACCCCTCGAGCATCCGGTAGAACTCCTCCTGGTCGATGCGGTGGGACCGCTCCACCTTGCCGTTCAGCCTGGGGGTGGCCGGCTTGATGTAGACGTGGCCGATCCCCCGGTCAAGGACGTGGTAGTGGAACTGCGATCCCGAACTCGGCCCCGTGATCGGTCTGGATCACCTCGACATGGAACGGCAGCTTCTCCAGAACGTAGTCCACGAACTGGATGGCCCTCTTCTGGTCCAGCCGGTCGTAGAGGCGCAGGACCCGGATCCTGGTGCAGTCGTCGATCGCGGTGAACTGGTAGTGCTTCCGCCGTGAGCCAGGGAGCGGGGCAATGAACTTGACGTCGATCTGGACCCGGTGGCCGGGCAGGGGCTTCTCGTAGCGCTTTCACCGATCCACGTGGCGGCGGTACCGCTGGGAGGCCGGGAGCCTGTTCATGTCCAGGCGCTTGAGGATCCGCCACACTCCCGAGGGGCTGATCTGAACGTCGTGGTAGCGCTTGAGGTACCTCGCGATCTTGTGGGGCCCGAAGTGGTAGTGCCGGCGCAGGTAGACGATCTTGCCGACCACCTCGGCATCGGTGCCGTTGGGGCTCACCAGGGGCCGACGTGACCGGTCCAGCAGGCCCTCGAGGCCGAGCTCCTCGTACCGCCTGAGCCACGTGTAGTAGGCCTGGCGGGTGATCCCGTAGTACCGGCAGGTCCTGGAGACGTTGCCGGTTACCTCCCGGGCATGCCGGAGGATGGCCAGCCGACGCGCCGCCTTCCGATCTCTCTCTCGCTCAGTCATCAGTCCCCCTTCGGTCGGAGGACCCGATGTGTACACGATCTCCGTCAGTTCCAGATTTGAGCGGACGACGGGATTCGAACCCGCGACCCCCACCTTGGCAAAATTCGGCAAGCCTGATGATCGACCAGCGGAAACTCCCGAAGATGGATGCTGACGTGCAGTTTCGGATCGCGGCGCCTCTTGCTGTTTCTTGCTGTTTCCCGGTTTCTTGCGGCCGGAGTGCGGCCTGACGAGACCACTTGTCGGTTGCCGGGAGCACCCTCGGACTGGCCCTGTTCCTGCGGGAGGGCATGGCCGCGTGGGCCGAGGCCTGGAGCCGGTGCGTCGAGCCACCCGGGTCCCGGAGGAGGCCCCCCGCACGCCCGGAGCGTGCGGTGGCGGATGGGACCGTCGCCGAGGTGGTCCACGTGCTGGCCGCGATGGCCCTGGCCGCCGTTGTGAGGGGGTGAGGTGATGGGACCCGTGTCGTCGGGCAAGGTGACCGCCGAGCACCTCAGACGGAACGCGTACCTGTACGTGAGGCAGTCCCTCCGCCAGGTGATGGAGAACACCGAATCCACCAAGCGCCAGTACGCCCTCCGCCAGCGGGCCGTCGCTTTGGGATGGGCCCAGGAGCAGGTGGTGGTGATCGACTCCGACCAGGGCCACTCCGGGGCCTCCGCCGCCGACCGTGAGGGGTTCCAGCGCCTGGTGCCCGAGGTGGGGATGGGCCGGGCGGGGATCGTCCTCGGCCTGGAGGTGTCCCGCCTCGCCCGCAACAACGCCGACTGGCACCGCCTGCTCGAGATCTGCGCCCTGGCCGGGACCCTCATCTTGGACGAGGACGGCCCTGTACGATCCCGCGGCGTTCAACGACCGCCTGTTGCTCGGCTTGAAGGGCACCATGAGCGAGGCCGAGCTGCACGTGCTCCGGGCCAGACTGCGCGGTGGCATCGTGTCCAAAGCCCGTCGCGGCGAGCTCCTCTCCCCGCTGCCAGTTGGACTTGTGTACGACCCCTCGAGCCGAGTCGTGCTCGACCCCGACCAGCAGGTGCAACAGGCCATCCGGTCGCTGTTCTCGACGTTCCGGCGAACCGGGTCCGCCCGGGCCACCGTGAGGGCCTTCAACGAAGGGGGCCTGGCCTTCCCCCGCCGAGTCCGGACAGGACCTCGCAAGGGAGAGCTGCTGTGGGGATCGCTGTGCCACTCGCGGACCCGATCGAGCCGTCGGACCTCGGTCACACCTCCGCCCTCTGACCCGGTCGGAAGATCGTGGCGCCTGTGGGGAGCTCCGGCCGGTCACCCAGTTCCTCGATCAGGTCGGCGATGCCCTCGTCCAGAGGCACACGGGGGGCGTAGCCGAGCCGACTGAGCCTGGAGATGTCGGCAACGAGGCGGTGGGTGTCGTCCTGGATGTCCGTCAGTTCGCGAACGCGCACGGTCCCACCAGCCACCCGTTGGGTGCGCTCCGCCAGCTCCCGCATCGACACCTCCGTCCCGGAGCCGACGTTGAAGATCCCTCCGGGCTGGGCGCGCTCCGCGACGGCCACCAGGCCCCCGACCGCATCGCTCACGTGGATGAAGTCGCGGGTCTTGCGCCGGGCGTCGCCCACGACCTGGATCGCCCGACCGTTCAGATGCCACCGCAGGTAGCGGCTCACCTCGACCAGGGAGGTCGCCGGATCCTCTCCGAACCGCTCCCCGGCCAGCTTGGAGGCACCGTAGGGCATGATCGGGTCGGTGGGGTGGGACTCGCGGATGGGGAAGCGTCGCGGCGTACCGTACACCGACGCCGAGGAGACATAGACCACCCGCCGGACGCCCGCCTCCATCGCCGCCTGAAGCACATTGAAGGTACCGACGCAGTTGGCCTGGAAGTCCTCCCCCGGGTGCTCGACCGAGTACGTCCCGTTGGCGTTGGCAGCGAGGTGGAAGACGAGGTCGGCCGAGCGGAGGGCGTCGCGCAGCGAACGGGGCTCCCGGACATCGACCACCCGATACTCGATGTCGGGATCGGCGTCGCTGTCGCTAGGAGGACGGCGGTCCAGGACGATCACTCGTTTCCTGTGGTCCAGGAGCGCCCGGACCAGGTGCCTTCCAATGAACCCGAGCCCGCCGGTGACCACGATCCCATCATGATGATCCAGCACACGATCCTCCGAGATCTGTGGGGGCCATCCAGCAATGGTGAATCATGAGCAGACTGGCCGTTGGAGTGGTTGCGCTTACGGGAAGGCTACGGCGGCAACGATCGACGGACTTGCTCCGGCTGACGCCTTCGCGGTAGGTGCCCTCAAGAAATGGAGACCTCGGCTGCACGGGCACGTTTTCAGGATCCGGCATCGGGGAGGTTCATGTCTCCGGCTACCTCATCGACTGTTCCGCGGCCCCTTGCAACTGAAGGGAGGCCCAGGCCGAGAGGACGGAAAAGGAGGGGCCGCTAGGCCGGCTACCAATCCAAGACTGTGACCAGCCGGCGGAGGGAGCGCGAGATCCTCAGCCCTCTGGGATCCCGGGCAGCGGTGTGCTGAGCAGCGAGCTGTGTCGCTACGGGTACAAAGGAGGAGCCTTCGGCCGCCCGCTCAGCTGCGTCACCCCCATTTGATCCGGGAAGGGCGGCTGCGCCACGGGCTCGACCACTGGCCGTCGCGGGTTGACATCCGTCGGTAGGTTTGGCGGGACGATCGAGTCACAGAGGAGGATCCCCTTGAACACTCGACGGCTTGGCTCGACCGGTCCCGTCGTCTCTGCCATCGGCCTTGGCTGCATGGGGATGTCGGGCGCCTACGGCCCCGCCGACGACGTCGAGAGCATCGCCACGATCCATGCGGCGCTCGACGCCGGGATCAGCCTGCTCGACACCGGCGACTACTACGGCATGGGCCACAACGAGCTGCTCATCCGTGAGGCCCTGCGAGGCCGGGACCGGGACGATGCCGTGATCAGCGTCAAGTTCGGAGCGCTCCGTGCGCCCGACAACGCCTTCATCGGCATCGATGGGCGGCCGGTGGTCGTGAAGAACTCCTTGGCCTACACCCTGCAGCGGCTGGGCACCGACCACGTCGACATCTATCGCCTCGGGCGGGTGGACCCGGCCGTCCCGATCGAGGAGACGATCGGAGCGATCGCGGAGATGATCGAGGCGGGCTACGTGCGCCACGTCGGCCTCTCGGAGACGGGCGCCGACACGGCGCGCCGCGCGCACGCCGTGCATCCCGTGGCCGACCTGCAGATCGAGTACTCGCTCCTCTCGCGGGGGATCGAGACGGAGATCCTGCCGACCTGCCGCCAGCTCGGCGTTGCCGTGACCGCGTACGGCGTGCTGTCCCGCGGGCTGCTCGGGGGTGACTGGTCGAGGGAACGCGCCTCCTCGCCCGGCGACATTCGTGCCCACATGCCTCGGTTTCGGCCGGAGAACCTGGATCACAACCTCGCGCTCGTCGAGGCCCTCCGCACGATCGCCGACGAGAAGGGCGCGACCCTCGCCCAGATCGCGATCGGGTGGGTGCTGTCCCGAGGCGAGGAAATCGTCCCGCTCGTGGGAACGACCCGGCGTGACCGCCTGGCCGAGGCGATCGGGGCGCTCGAGCTGGAGCTCACCGGGGACGACCTCGCCGCGATCGAGCGCGCCGCGCCCCCCGGTGCCGCCGCGGGCGATCGATACGACGAGCGCCAGATGGCCATGCTCGACAGCGAGCGGAGCGAGCCACCCGAGGCGTAGTCACAGCGGGGTGAGCCACCTGCTCGACTGTCCGATTCGGCCCGAAGCGGCAGCGAAGGCGTTGATGGCGACTCCCCCGATGGTTCAGGGCTCAGGGTTCGGGGCGGACCAGCTCATGGGCGTACTGGAGGAGCACGACCTGGCCCTCAGGGTGTGACACCGCTCGATCATCGGTGGTGACGGCGGCGCCGGAAGATGGGGTAACCGGCTCAACAAGTTTCAGGGGGGCGGCCCGCTGTTCCGCCGCCGGGAGGGCCGCCCCCCTGGACGAAAAGTCCCGCTCGGCCCTTGCGGCGGGAACGACGGCCGCAGGCGTCTCCCGCCCGCCTTTGATACCCCATCACGCTGCAGGTTTGGGCTCAGTGCCAGGCCCGAGCAGGTCAAGGACCCAGCATCAAATTCGGGTGATTTCCTTGACATCTACTGGTTCAACGTCGGAAGCACCTGTTGGAGGAATTCCTCGAGCCGGCCCTGGCCCTCACTCGGCCATTCGATCACGAGGTAGCCGATGCCGCCCGCCGCCATCCATCTGTAGGAGGCCTTGACCTCGTCCCACGGTTCGGAGATCGACAGGCTCGACGCGCGGAGGATCGAGGCGGGATCTCGGCCGGCGTCCTCGGCTGCGCGGTCGATGATTGCAGTGATCTCCGCGAGTTCCGCGGCGTCGGCGGCCCAACCGTGCCAGGCGTCCGAGTACCGGCCTGCGATCGGAAGCGTCCGCCGCCGGCCCTCCCCGCCGATCCAGATCGGCGGATGCGGCTGCTGCACGGGCTTTGGGTTGCAGGTCGCGTTCTCGAGCCGGTAGTGGCGGCCCTCGAACGTCACGTCGTCCTCTGTGAACAAGAGACGCAGAACCTGGACGCCCTCCTCGAGACGATCCATCCGCTCGGCGATCGACGGGAACGGTATGCCGAGCTCGCGATGCTCCGGCTCGTTCCACGCGGCACCGATCGCGCACTCGACGCGGCCGCCGGAGAGGTGATCGACGGTGACGACCTCCGTGGCCAGCACGGAGGGATGTCGATGCGTCATGCCGGTGACGAGCGTGCCGAGCCGTACGCGAGAGGTCGGCGGGCGAGTCCCGCGAGCAGCGTCCACGCCTCGAGCGACGGCCCCTTGGGATCCGCGTAGAGGGCCTTGAAATGGTCGAAGACCCAGACGCCATCGAGACCCGCGTCCTCCCAGAGCTTGGCGCGCGCGACGATCTCATCCCACGTGAGCTGGTGCTGCGACACATCCAGGCCGAATCGCACGCGCCGACCTCTCTCGGATCGAACCGTCGAAGCCTACCGCTCGTACGGCGACGCCATCAGCGGCGGACTTCCCGTCGTGGCGGCGAAGTTGTGGAGACTTCGTTAGCCGAGGCGCGTACAGGTCGCAGACGTCGTTCGGATGGATCACCCCTCGGACGTACCGACATCCGCCGACGAATAGCCGCGGCCACATGAACTTGCAGTCGCCGCACTGGATGGTCGGTTTCGTGGCAGCCCGGTGCAGCGTGACAGGGGTGTCGGAGGCGGGCCGGAGACGCCTGCAGCCGTCGTTCCCGACGCAAGGTCCGAGGGGGAGTCTGCGTCCCCGGAAATCCCCCTCCCAGGCGGCGGAGCACCGGGCCGCCCCTCAACACCTGTTGAACCGGTTACACCATCTTCTGGCCCGCCGTCACCGCGGTTCCCACCGATGATCGAGCGATCCACCTTTGCGGCGCTCTCGACACGACGCGGGGCAACCCGATCCTGAATCCCCTCGCCTGAGCGGATGTTGGGCTAGCGCGCCAACCGGGCGGGCAGGCGGAGATTCGGTCGGAGGGACCCGACCTGGGACAGTTGGCACACCTCCCGTGCGGGTGTGGGACATGTCTGTGCCTCGGGGCGGTGGCTGAGGTTTTCCAACGTGCCCGGATCAGATCTGGGGAATGCGGCGGATGGCGCCAATGGGGCGCGGCTTCGCCTCCAGGCTCGCGGACAGCAGCTCGGCGAGGTTTCTGCCGCCTGCGGTCATCCGATAGCTCGGAGGATTCGCTGCGTCGATGCCGAGAACAGCCCGACCGCGGGCGTAGGAGGCCAGCCAGTCCGGGAGGACAGAGAGCAGCGCCCGGTATCTGACCCATCGATGGTTGTCCCTGTTGAGGCTGTTGCAGAAACCCCGCTGATGTCGTCGAAGCGGGCCTTCGGAGAGAGGAGAATGACAGGCACGTAATTCTCTGTCCGAAGGAGATCCGGTGGCCTTCAACTTCCTCCCCTGCGACCGAGACCAGCCTTACCTGTTGCCCCCGAGCCTCAAGGACTGGCTGCCCGAGGACCATCTGGCCTGGTTCCTCCTGGATGCGGTGAAGGAGATGGATCTGCGCTCCTTCTATGTGGGGTACCGGGAGGACGGGTGGGGTGCCCCGGCCTTCGAGCCCGCGATGATGGGTGACCCTCCTCCTCTACGCCTACTGCATCGGGGAGCGCTCCAGCTGCAGGATCGAGCGGCGGTGCCACGAGGACGTCGCCTTCCGGGTGATCACCGCCAACTCGGCGCCCGACCACAGCACCATCGCCCGGTTCCGCCAGGCCAACGAGCAGGCCCTCTCGGCCTGCTTCACCCAGGGTCCTCAGGCTGTGCGCCACGGCCGGCCTGGTCCGGGTGGGGGTAGTGGCCCTGGACGGCACCAAGATCGAGGCCACCGCGTCCCTTCACCCCAACCGTGGCCTGGAGGCCATCGATGCCGAGGTGCGGGAGATGCTGGCGGAAGCAACGGCCATCGATCGCGGAGAGGACGAGCGGCTGGGCCAGGACAACCGGGGCGACGAGCTGCCGGAGGGGCTCCGCACCCCGGAAGGGCGCCTTCACCGACTGAAGGAATGCAAGGGCCATCTGGAGGCGGAGGACGTCCAGGCCCGGTACGAAGCCGAGCTGGCCCGCAGGGCGACCACCCAAGAGGAGACGGGCACGCGGCTCGTGGGCCGGCCACCCAAGCCCAAGCGACCGACCAAGAACTCCCTCGTGGCCAACCCGACCGATCCCGACTCCCGGGTGATGAAGCGCCAATACACCTATCTACAGGGCTACAACGCCCAGGCGGTGGTGAGCGAGGACCACATCGTCCTGGCCGCGGTGCTCACCCAGGAGCCGGTCGACCTGCACCAGCTGCACCCCATGCTCCACCTGGCCCGGGCCAATCTCGCCTCCGCCCAGATCTCCAAGACCATCGGTGTGGCCCTGGCCGACTCCGGCTACGACAGCGAGGCCAACTGGCGGCGGCCGAGACGGAGGGCCCGGAGCTCCTCATCGCCGTGATGAGCGAGCGCGACCAACGCCGGGGGTCGGCCGCCGGCAGGGGCGTGTTCAGAGGATCTCGCGGACGGGCCATGCACGCCAAGCTCGCGACCAAGCAAGGACGGAGGCTCTACACCAAACGGGGCCACACGGTCGAGCCGGTGTTCGGCCACATCAAGGACGTCCGCCGGATGAAGCGGTTCGCCCGCCGGGGACTGCGCGCATGCGACGCGGAATGGAAACTGGTCTGCGCCACCCACAACCTTCTCAAGCTGTGGCGGCACTCCCGGACCTGAGGACCTGAGGTCCCCGCCCGAACCGAATCACGAGACCGCGAGCTCCTTGTTGATTTTCCCCGCGGTCAAACGGAAGGAGGTTCCGCGACACCCTCTGTTGGGCGCGGAAAGTCCGGTTCAGGCGTCCATCGAGCAGGCCGGAAGGGATCGCGAGACACTGCCGATGGTGGCGGCTCTGCGCTTGAGCCCAAACAGGGACTCACTCCTGGGGATCCGGCTCGGTCGCGTCGGCGAACGCGGTCGCCAGGAACCGGTAGGTCCACTCCTCCGCGAAACGCCTCGAGTCGGCGAACACGACCTGGACTGGGTAGCGGACCTGGAGCCTCGCCAGGATGTCCGCGAGCCAGGATCCGGCGACGTGCTCCAGCTTGAACAGCGCCGGGTACCTTCCCTCCACCACGACAGCGGAAAGGGGGAGCTCGGCCAGGCGCTGCATCTGGAAGGCGAGCGTCCCGTCCGAGAGGGAGGTGGCCAGGTTCTCCAGGCTCTTGCGCTCCACCACGACCACCAGGTGCCCGTCGTTGGTCCTCACCGCGTAGTCCCCGGCCGGAAGTGCCGCCCGTTCGGTGCTGAGGTCCCTGCCCGCGAAGCGAAACGGGTACCGCTCCCGCGTGTCGACCACGACCCCGAAGCCATCGGCGAGGGCCCGCCGGCGGGGGACCCTCCCTCCGGGGTTCCCAGTCCTGGCCGTCTTCTGGGTCTGCCAGAAGATGGCGGGGCGGCCCTTGAGGCACTGTTGCATTGGCTCAGCGCGGCATCAGCGAGACTCCGGTAATGAGATCTCACTGATACGCTCACCTCCGACCCACGCCGACCTCGGCCTTCGCCGGGTACCGCTTTTCGACCGAGGTCATCACCCTGGCGGTAAGGTGGTACCTGCGGTTCGGTCTCTCCTACCGGGACGTCGAAGAGCTCCTGGCCGAACGGGGCATCGAGGTCGACCACGTGAGCATTTACCGGTGGGTCCAGCGGTTCGCGCCGGAGTTCGCCGAGGCCGCCAGAGCCC
>WNFU01007036.1_pt1 | contig 19168 bp, 17 predicted proteins | sample 5400121 | NCBI WGS metagenome assembly WNFU01 (sample SAMN13153360, study PRJNA577476) | soil metagenome | isolation source: 100 cm soil or saprolite under grassland replicate 1 | place: USA:California | collected 2016-06-15 | reverse complement strand
AACAAGATGGAGGGGAACACCTGGGGTGCGGAACTGTGGGGCAGTTACCAAGTGCTCGACTGGTGGCGGTTGAGTGCGGGCTACAACTGGCTCCAAGAGAAACTGCGGTTCAAAGAGGGAAGCCGCGACACCTTTGGCATTGCGGCCGCTGGCAACGATCCGACGAACCAGGTTTCGGTGCGCTCGGCTATGAATCTGCCGCACAACCTGGAACTTGATGCCACGCTGCGCATGGTCAGCTCGTTGCCTTCTCCGAACGTCTCCAGCTATGTCACGGTGGACATGCGGCTTGGCTGGACCGTTTGGAAAGGTCTCGAGGTCTCGCTGATCGGATTCAACCTGCTGGATCATGATCATCCCGAGTTCATGGTGGCGCAAAACCCCAGCAGCGAATTGGCACGGGCCTTTTACGCGAAGGTCGTATGGCGCTACTTGGTCGCCAGGGCAGAATCCCCAGCACCGACTATGCATCAGGTGCAGGCGGCGTTCCTCTTCAACTTCGCCAAGTTCGTGACGTGGCCGGACGACGCATTCCGGCGCAGCGAGGACTCTTTGATCATAGGCGTGCTCGGCGAGGACCCGTTCGGAGCGGTACTCGAAGAGACCGTCCGCGACAAAACCATCATGGGCAAGAAACTGGCCGTCAAACGATTCGTTAGAGTCCAGGATGCGGTGAAGAGCCACATTCTCTTCCTCAGCTCATCTGAGGAAAGCCAACTGCTGCCTATGCTGAAGGTGCTTGAAAAGACCACCGTCTTGACGGTCAGCGATATGGAAGAATTTGCCGAACGCGGCGGGATGGTCGCGTTCACGGTGGAGGACCAGAAGGTGCGCTTCAACGTCAACGTGGAGGCCGTGGAGCGCGCGGGGCTGAAAATGGGATCACAGCTTCTGAAATTAGCCAGGATCGTCGGCGACAAGTCACAAACGGGGAAGTGAGCCTGATGCGCGCCTTTCGAGACTTTTCCATCCGGCGGAAATTAACGCTAATGGGCATCTTGGCCAGTGGGACTGCCCTGCTGCTGGCCTGCGCCGCGTTTCTTGCTTATGAATTGTTCTCTTACCGGGCGGGAATGATCAACGCCCTCTCAGTCCGAGCCAATATCATCGGGGTCAACAGTGCGTCAGCGATTTTGTTCAACGACGAGGCCGCCGCAGTTGAGACTCTCACAGCGCTGAAGACCGACCCGCACACCATCGCCGCAGGCCTATACACACGTGACAATCGGATATTTGCAAGGTATGTGCGTGACGATCAGAAAGAACAGGTCGCGCTTCCTCTCCATCTCGCCGATCAGACAGATGGGCACCGGTTTGAGGATGACGGCCTGATCCTGTTCCGGAAGATAGTGTTGAAGGGAGAGCCTGTCGGCACGGTCTACATCCACTCCGACATGACGGAGATGAAAGCCCGCATCTGGCAGTACCTCGCAATCATCTGCGTAGTCTTGTTGGCCTCCTCCTCGGTCGCGCTCTTCATCTCTTCGAGACTCCAACGGAGCGTCACTCGACCGCTCTTTCACCTGGTGGAGACGGCCCAAACCGTTTCTCGTGAAAAGGACTATACGGTCCGCGCCGTCACCGACAGCAAGGATGAGATGGGAGTTCTCTTGAACGCCTTCAACGAGATGCTCACGCAGATTCAACAGCAAGATGTGGCGCTTCAACGGTCCCGTGATGAGTTGGAGCAGCGGGTCGTTGAGCGAACCGCTCAACTCGAGGCTTCCAATAAGGAGCTGGAATCATTTTCCTACTCGGTCTCCCACGATCTGCGCGCACCGTTGCGCCATATTGACGGGTTCTCGGACTTGCTTCAGGAGCACGTCGCTTCCACATTGGATGAGAAAGGGCGCCGGTATCTGAAGACGATTTCCGAATCGGCGAGGCAGATGGGCACCTTAATTGACGACTTACTCGCCTTTTCGCGGGTGGGAAGAGTCGAACTGCGACTGACGACAGTTGATCTCAATCAGGTCGTCAAGAGTGTGCAGGACGATCTGGCACACGACATACAGGGGCGGCGCATCGCCTGGACAATCGGCATGCTGCCCACTGTGCACGGCGATCCGTCCATGCTGCGGCAGGTGCTGGTTAATCTGATGGCCAACGCTGTGAAATACACCCGCGCGCGCGAAGAAGCCAGGATCGAAATCGGCAGCGCCGCCGGCAACTCCAATGAGAAGGAGATCGTGATCTTCGTTCGCGATAACGGCGCCGGCTTCGACATGCAGTACGTGAATAAGCTTTTCGGAGTGTTCCAGCGACTCCACAGCGCGAGCGAGTTTGAGGGCACCGGTATCGGGCTGGCGAATGTCCAGCGCATCATTCATCGCCATGGAGGCCGGGTGTGGGCCGAAGGAGCCGTGGATGTCGGCGCAACCTTTTACTTCTCACTCCCTGCTCGCGAAGGAGGCGAGCCATGATGGCTGAACTCAAGCGGATTCTGCTGGCTGAAGACAATCCCAAGGATGTCGAACTGACTCTTACCGCGCTCGATGAACACAATCTGGCCAATGAAGTGGTGGTCGTCAACGACGGCGCGGAAGCGCTGGATTATCTGTATCGCCGCGGAAAGTTTTCGATGCGTGCCGACAACGATCCCGCCGTCGTGCTGCTGGACCTCAAGATGCCCAAGGTGGACGGACTCGAGGTGCTGCGCACCATCAAAAATGACAACAAACTGAAGACGATCCCATTGGTCATCCTCACCTCCTCGCGCGAGGAAAAGGACCTGGTGGAGAGTTACAAGCTGGGCGTGAACGCCTACGTGGTGAAGCCGGTCAATTTCCAACAGTTTATCGAGGCCGTCAAAGAGCTTGGGGCCTTCTGGGCGGTTATCAACGAGCCCCCGCCCGGGAGCGTACGAAAAGCAAAGAAATGACTCTCCATTCGGGATAATGGCATTCATGGAAAAGCCGGTGCGGATTCTTTACCTCGAGGACAATCCAACGGATGCGGAACTCGTTCGGGCACGACTGGCCGCTGAAGGTATAGCCTGCGAGATCATCTGTGTCCAAACCGGAACCGATTATGCTTCCGCTATTGACCAAGGCGGATGGGCTCTGATCATCTCCGACTTCACCCTCCCTGCTTACGATGGAATGTCTGCGCTGGCTCTTGTACAGACAAAAAGTCCCGACACGCCATTCATCTTTTTCTCGGGGACAGTCGGCGAGGAAGCAGCGATTGATGCGCTCAAGAAGGGCGCCTCTGATTATGTGTTGAAACCGCGGCCCGCCCGTTTGGTGTCCGCAATAAAGCGAGCCTTGCAAGAAGCCCAGGAGAAGGCCGAGCGCAAGGGTGCGGAAGAAGCGCTGCGGCAGACCGAGGCGCGGAAGGCGGCCTTTTTTCAATCAGCCCTTGACTGCATCATTACCATTGATCACAACGGGCTGATCCTCGAGTTCAATCCAGCGGCTGAGGCCACGTTTGGCTACGCCAGCGAGGCAGTTCTAGGCAAGCCGATGGCGGAATTGATCATTCCTCCGTCCCTCCGCGAGAAGCATCATCGTGGCATGGCCCGTTACCTCGCGACTGGCGAAGGTCCAGTGCTCGGCAAGCGGATTGAGATAACCGCTATGAGAGCTGATGGGACCGAGTTTCCTGTCGAGCTTTCCATCACCCGAATCGGAATGGGTGGTGTCCCGACATTCACGGCTTCCGTCAGGGACATCTCAGAGCGCAAGAAGGCAGAGCAGGACAAGCTGCTCCTCGAACAGCAGCTTCGCCAGGCCCAGAAGATGGAAGCGATCGGGCAGCTCACCGGGGGCATCGCCCACGACTTCAACAACATGCTCACGGTCATCATAGGCTACAGCGAACTCATGCTACAAAGGCTCAAGGCCAAGGACCCACTGCGGAGCGAGGTCGAGCAGGTCAAGGAGGCTGGGGTGCGGGCCTCCTTGCTGACCCGGCAACTCCTGGCGTTCAGCCGCAAGCAGGTGCTCCAGCCCAAAGTGCTGGACGTCAACGCTGTCCTGACCAACATGGATCGGATGCTCCAGCGGCTGATCGGCGAGGACATTGACCTGGTAACCGTGCCGGCGCCGGGGCTGGGTCGCGTACTTGCCGACCCGGGGCAGATCGAACAGGTCATCATGAATCTGGCCGTCAACGCCCGCGACGCCATGCCACAGGGCGGCAAGCTCACCATCGAGACCGCGAATGTTGAGCTGGACGATGCCTATGCGCGTGAGCACGTCTCTGTCAAGCCAGGCCCCTACGTGATGCTGGCGGTGAGCGATACTGGTTGCGGGATGGACGCGGAGACCCAGGCACGCATCTTCGAGCCGTTCTTCACCACCAAGGAGCCGGGCAAGGGGACGGGGCTGGGGCTCTCCACTGTCTATGGCATCGTCAAGCAGAGCGGCGGGGACATCTGGGTGTACAGCGAACCCGGCCGCGGCACGACGTTCAAGATCTACCTGCCTTGGGTCGAAGGAGCGGTGGAAACGGTCGAACCTGGCGTAGCCCCCGCCAGGGACGTCCGAGGCTCCGAGACTATCCTGCTCGTGGAGGATGACGTGGGAATCCGGAGACTGGTCCGTCAAGTCCTGGCGGAGAGGGGGTACTGGGTGCTGGAGGCGATCCATGGCAAGCACGCCATTCAGATAGGCGAGCAGCACACGGTGCCGATCCACCTGCTGGTGACCGACGTGGTCATGCCAGGGATGAGCGGGCGCGAGTTGGCGGAACATCTGAAGCCCTCGCGTCCCAACATGAAAGTCCTCTTTATGTCGGGCTACACCGACAAGGCCATTGTCCATCACGGGGAGCTCGACCCAGACACAGCGTTTCTGCAGAAGCCCTTCACTCCGGATGCACTGGCGCGCAAGGTGCGCGAGGTGCTAGACTCGCCGCCTGGGCGGCAAGGAGTCTGAGCGTGGCGACGATTCTGGTGATAGACGACGAGCGGATGGTCTGCGAATTGCTGCGGGCCGTGTTCAGCCGCTACGGGCATGAGGTGCTCACGGCCTTCGATGGACGAAACGGCCTTGCCTTGTTCGAACAGTACCGACCTCGTTTCACGCTGCTAGACCTCCGCATGCCCGGGATGAACGGCATCGAAGTGCTCACGCGCATTCGCGCCCTCGATCCAAGGGCCGCCGTGATCGTCTTGACGGGAGCAGGCAGTGCTGACTTGGAAAACCAGGCTCGACAGATGGGAGTCACTGATTTTCTCAGCAAAGGACTCTCGCTGGAAGCCCTGGTAGGGACGGTGGAGCGTGTCATGCAGCAGCCGGCCAAGCCTCCGGCGTCGCCCTCGCAGTCAACAGATGCCCCAAAAGCTCCGTCTCATTCGCAGAAAGCAGGTTCGATCCTGGTGGTGGACGACGAGCCGCCGATCAGGGAGTTGCTCAGGAAATTCTTGTCCGCACGCGACTATCAGGTGCGGGTGGCTCCTGACGGCCAACAGGCGCTGGCCTTGGTCGATCAGAAGAGCCCCGATATCATCGTGCTGGACGTGCATATGCCGGGCATGAATGGGATCGAGGTTCTGAGAAGATTGCGGGCGAAGAACTACGCGGGTGGAGTGATCTTCCTGACGTCCAGCCAGGATGAGAGGTTGCTGCAAGAGGGCCTTGAACTGGGATCTGTGGATATCCTCGGCAAGCCTGTTGATCTGGAACGGCTGGAGTTGACGATCCAATTGGGCTGCATTCTTTCCACGCCCTAGATCGCGGCGCCCCGTGCCGTTGAGCCAACCGCTCTAACCCCCTGCCAAACATGCGCCCTGCCAAACATGCGTCAAGTTTGCTCCGGCAGAGGGTTTTCTGTATTATCCTAGGTTTACGCTGGGGGATCGTCTAGTGGTAGGACTGCGGACTTTGGATCCGCATACCCAGGTTCGAATCCTGGTCCCCCAGCCAACCCTCCTCGTACGATCCTCGGCGCCCATGGCGTGGACGCGGCAGGAAGAGGGAGATGACCATGCCTAGAGAAGAGAGCCGCCACCTGTACGCGTGGTTGCCGGTCATCATACTCGTACTCGTGCTGGTGACCTTGGCGGTAGGGGGTGTCGCCCTCCATTACGTTGAGCACTACCTGATCGCCGCGACCGGGGACAGCCTGGCCCTGGCAGCCGCCGACATCGCCGACAAATTGGACACTATCTTGTTTGAGCGGTACGCTGATACCCAGGTCCTTGCTCACTCACCTGTCTTCCGCACGCGCGACGTTAAGGCCATGACCCGCTACCTCAACCTCCACAAAGGAGTCTACGGCTATTATCTCTGGCTGGGCGTGACGGATGCCGGCGGCCGGATTGTGGCGGCCACTGACCCGGCAAGCGTGGGCCGGAACCAGAGCAGGCGCGGATGGTTCCGGGCAGTGCGGGAGCGGGGCGGCGTCTACGTGGAGGACGCCGAACCTTCCGAGTATGGGGGCGGCGCCTTTGCGGTGACCTTTACGGCGCCGATCAAGGGATCCCGGGGGGAGTTCCTCGGCACCGTCTCGACGCGAGTGAGGATGACGGAACTGGAGCAGGTCTTCGAGCGGACAGTTCGCGCATTCCAGGCCCAGAGAGGACCGGCCGGCAGGATCGAATGGCAGTTCATGAACCGCGACGGCGATCTGATCGTGGATTCGTTCCTGCGGCAGGAGGGCATGGTCAACCTGAAAGTCATGGGGCTTCCCTCGGCTCTGTTTGTCGGCACGATGCAGCCAGGCTACGTTGAAGAGATGCATTTGCGGCGGCATGTGCCCGTCGTCACAGGCTATGCCCAGACCGAACAGCGCGGGAACTTTTTAGGCCTGCATTGGGGGATCCTGATCCGCATGGACCGGAGCGACATCCTGGCGCCCATTCAGGCGGTCCTGTGGAAACTGGGTCTGGCGGGAGCCGCGGTGTTCGTGCCAATGGTCAGCTTCCTCCTGTGGGTCACCGCGCGGTTGCGGAAAGAATGGGCGTCCGCGCAAGACGAGTCCGCCCGCGCGTCGGCGGCTGAGGCAGCGATGCGCGAGAGCGAGCAACGGTACAGGCACATCGTGGACCATGCCCACGACATCATTTACAGCGCCGATGCCGAGGGCCGATTCACCTTTTGCAATCCCACCGCGGTCCGCCTGCTGAAGTATTCCCCGGAGGAATTCCTCGGCCGGCGGTACCTGGAACTGATCCGCCCGGACTACCGGCAGGCTGTCGAACGATTTTACGGGCGGCAGTTTGTCAGGCAAACCCCAAGCACGTACTTTGAAATGCCCGTCCTGACCAGGGATGGGAGCGAAATGTGGATCGGCCAGAACGTGCAGGTCATCATCGAGGACAGCCGCGTCGAGGGCTTCCGTGCGGTGGCCCGCGACATCACCGAGCGCAAACACGCGGAGGCGGAGCGGCAGAAAGCCAAGGAGATGGCCGAAGCAGCGAACCGGGCCAAGTCAGAGTTTCTGGCCAACATGAGCCATGAGATCCGCACGCCGATGAACGCCATCATCGGCATGGCCGATCTGCTCTTGGAGAGCCCTCTGACGAAGGAGCAACATGAATACGTGCGGATTTTCAGGCGAGCCGGCGATAATCTCCTGACTCTAGTCAACGATATTCTCGATTTGTCCAAAGTGGAGGCGCGCAGCCTGACGCTAGAGCACGTCGAATTTGATCTGGTTGAGCTCATCGAAAAGACCTCCGAGATGGTGGCCATGACCGCCCATGACAAAGGGCTTGAGCTGGCCTGCCAGGTCATGACGGATGTGCCGCGCGATCTGGTCGGCGACCCGCACCGCCTGCGGCAGATCCTCCTGAATCTGATGGGCAACGCGCTCAAGTTCACGATGTCCGGTGAGGTCGTCCTGCGGGTTGAGAACGACCCGGCGGCCCAACAACCTGGCGCGCTGCTGTTCTCCGTCTCCGACACCGGCATCGGCATTCCGGCGGACAAACTGGACGTCATCTTCGAGAGTTTCACGCAGGCGGACTCCTCGACCACCCGCCAGTACGGGGGGACCGGCCTGGGCCTGACCATCTCCAAGCGACTGGTGGAACTCATGGGCGGCCACATCTGGGTGGCCAGTACTGTTGGTCAAGGCAGCACGTTTTCCTTCACCGCGATGTTTCGCGTGCAAGAGAGCCCCAAGCCTCGCGCGCTCGTCCCGCCGGCGGAATTACAAGGGATGAAGGCGCTGGTGGTGGATGACAGTGCCACCAACCGGCTGATCCTGAAGGAGCTCCTCACCGCATGGGACATGCAGGTGGCCGAGGCTCCCAACGGCAAGGAGGGACTGGCGGAACTTATGCACGCCCAGGAGTCCGGCGATCCGTATCGCCTCGTGCTGCTCGACTGCCGCATGCCCGAGATGGATGGGTTCCAGGTCGCGGAGCGTCTTCGCGCCATCTCCAGCCTGGCCGGCGTCACCGTCATGATGCTCGCCTCCGACGCGCGTGTGGGCGACAAGGCACGGTCTCGAGAGCTGGGCGTGGCCGGGTATCTCGTGAAGCCGGTCAAGCGCGCTGAATTGTTCCAAGCCATCGCTGCCGCCGTGGGCAAGAGTCAAGTGTTTGCTCCTGGACCGGCGCAGGAAGCCGCGCCGGCGCCGGCGAAGGATCAGCGCGCGTTGCGGATTCTCCTGGCCGAAGATTCTCCGGACAACCGGCTGCTCGTGCAGTCCTACCTCAAGCACACGCCTCATCACCTCGATCTGGCCGACAACGGCGCCATCGCGGTGGCGAAATTCAGGGCCCTCGGGTTCGACCTTGTCTTGATGGACATGCAGATGCCGGTTCTGGACGGCTACGCCGCCACCAGAAAGATCAGGCAATGGGAGAAGGAGATCGGGCGCCCGCCGACGCCGATCATCGCGCTCTCGGCGTTTGCCTTGCAGGAAGAAATCCGAAAGAGTCTCGACGCGGGATGCACGGCCCACCTGACCAAGCCGATCAAGAAGGCGATCCTGCTGAACGCGATCCAGGAATACACTATGAGCGTGACGAAATGACGACGAAAGGAGACATGCCCCGGGAGGAAAGGGTCCTCGTCCGTGTAGCCCCCGAGATCGCGAAGCTGATCCCCGGCTTCCTACAGAACCGGCGGAAGGACATTGCCGCGATGCTGGACGCCTTGCAGCGGGGCGATTTTGAGACGGTGCGGGTTCTGGGGCACAGCATGAAAGGGGCCGGCGGCGGTTATGGCTTCGACGCCATCACCGAGATCGGCGCCGCGCTCGAGCAGGCCGCCAAACAGCGCAATGCCGCCGAGATTCGGGATCGCGTGAATGAATTGTCTCGCTATCTGGATCGGGTGGAGGTGATCAGTGAGTAGCGCTTCACCCAAGCCGCCATCCCGTCGGTCATTGAAAGCAGTCCGGGACGTCCGCCGCGTGCGCGACGAGGCGATCGCCTCGGCCAGTGTCGGCATCCTCATCACCGACCCGCACCAGCCTGACAATCCCATCATCTACGTCAACCCTGCATTCGAGCGCCTGACAGGGTATGGCGGCGCCGAAGCGCTCGGGCGCAACTGCCGCTTCCTGCAGGGGGCTGACACCGACCCGAGCGCGGTGGCCGAAATCCGCCAGGCGCTGAAAGAGGAATGCGGCCTGCGGATCGAGTTGCTGAACTACCGGAAGGACGGCAGCTCCTTCTGGAACGACTTGACGATCTCTCCGTTGCGGGACGCGAAGGGGCGGGTGACCCATTACGTCGGAATCATCAGCGACAGGACCGAGCGCAAGCGGGTCGAGCAGCACCTCCAGCAAGTGGAGAAGCTTGCCGCATTGGGCACCCTTCTGGGCGGGGTCGCGCATGAACTGAACAACCCGCTCTTTATCATCAGCGGGTATACCCAACTGGCCAGGGAGAAGATCAACCAGGGTCGCTACGACGACCTCAAGGCCGATCTGGAGACGATCCGCGAGGCCGCCCAGCGGGCCTCGGCCACTGTCAACCGGTTTCTGGGAATCGCGCCACGCGCCGAAGCCCGCCGCGACCGCTGCCGTGTAGACGATCCGGTCAAGCAGGCCCTCGACCTGATGTCCCATGACTTCGTCATGCGTCAGGTGACAGTACGGACCCGGTTCGACCCGGCGCTGCCCTCGATCCTGGCCGATTACCAGGACCTGTGCCAGGCGTTCCTGAACCTCTTCACCAATGCCAGCCGGGCGATGGCGGAGGCGCATGGGCGCGGCACGCTCTCCGTCAGCACCACCCTCGTCCCGAATCAGGGCAGGCCATGGGTGGAGGTCCGGGTCAGTGACGATGGGCCTGGGATCGCCCTAGAGCACCTGCCTCGGATCTTCGACCCGTTTTACACCACCAAGCCGTTGGGAAAACGGACCGGCCTGGGGCTGACCATCAGCCACCGCATCGTCACGGAGCATGGAGGCACCCTGACCTGCGAGAGCGTCGTGGGGCAGGGTGCGACCTTCATCGTTCGCCTGCCGGTACTAGGTGGCCCATCGAGCGTGTCACAGCAAGGAGAAGGGTAATGTCGACGATCCTAGTGGTGGACGATGAGCGGCTGATCTGCGATCTGCTGCGGTCGGTGCTTGCCCGCCACGGCCACGAAGTCCTCATGGCCATGAACGGTCGCGAGGGCCTCGAGTTGTTCAAGAAGCACCGCCCCCGTTTTACGCTGCTGGACCTCCGCATGCCGGAGATGAACGGCATCGAGGTGCTCAAGCAGATTCGTGCGATCGATCCGCAAGCCGCCGTGTTGATCCTGACGGCGTGGGGGTCGGATGCGTTGGAGAAGCAGGCCCGGCAACTGGGCGTCGTGGATTTTCTGAGCAAGGGGCTCTCGTTGGATGTCCTGGTCGATGCGATGGAGCGGACGCTCCAGCAATCGGCCCAAGCGGCCTCGCCCGCTCAAGCCGCTGCGCCCGTTGGAGCCCCGCAGGCGGCGCCGGTCGCCACGGGCGATGAGGATTTCATCCTGGTGGTGGACGACGAGCCGCAGATCCGCGATCTGCTCAAGCGCTTCCTGTCCCTGCGGGGGTATAAGGTTCGGGTGGCCTCCGACGGACAGCAAGCGCTGACGATGGTGGAACAAGAGACCCCCCAGCTGATCGTCCTCGACGTGTACATGCCGGGCATAAATGGCGTCGAAGTGCTGCGGCGGTTGCGGAGGAGGAAGTTTACCGGCGGTGTCATTCTGCTGACCGGCAGCCAGGACGACAAGTTGCTTCAGGAGGCGCTGGATCTGGGGTCCGTCGATGTCATGGGCAAGCCGGTGGACCTTGAGCGGCTGGCGCTGGCGATTCAGGTCGGCTACATCCTGACCGAGCAGCAGGGCCGCGGATCGTGGAGCACGTGAACGTGGCGATCGACGCACGAGTGTTGATTGTGGACTCCGACGCCCAGGGCGCGCAGGACCTCGCGCGCCTAATGGAGCAGCACGGCTATCCTGCGCCCGAGGTCGCCTTGTCCGTGTGGAAGGCGATGGAAAGCGTGGAAGAATCGCTCCCCGACGTGGTGGTGTTTAGCCTGTATTACCCGAACGTGGACCCGCTCCTGTTCTGCCGCGCGCTCAAGCAAGCGCACCCCCTCTTGCCCATCATGGTGATCACCTCGTCCGGCGCTTCCTTGGGGGAAATCGAAACCCTGGGAGTCCTGGCCGGGGGCCTCGACGCCGTTTTGGAACGTCCGCTGGACGAGGCCCGATTTCTCGCCGCGCTGCAGGAGGTGCTCGCCAGGCGCAAGTTGCTTACCGCCTCTTCCATCAGGGACGTAGCGCAGACGATCTCAAACCGCGAGCCTTCCGTGGAACTGGCCGCGCGGACCATTCTCTTCACCGACGTGCGGGGCTCGACCCAACTGCTCGAGACGACGACCACTCAGATGTTCTTCAAGGAACTGAATTACAGGCTGACCCAGCAAGGCGCGGTGGTGCGGCAATTTTCGGGCGATGTAGTCAAGTTCACCGGCGACGGCTTGATGGCGTCGTTTCAGGGGTTCGACCGGCTGACCCGGGCGGTACAGTGCGCGTTGAAGATCCTGGAACTGGAAAAGGAGCAAGCCTACCAGCAGCTATCCATGCCTTTCGGGCAGGGCCTATGTGACGGGCTGGTGGTGTGCGGCTTCGTTGGCGAGGAGAAACACGAGCGTCCAGACTTCTTCGGCTGGCCGGTCCATTTGGCGGCGCGGCTGTGCGGGCACGCGCCCGCCGGGACCATCCTCATGAAGAAAAAAGACTTCGACCGGATCGACGCAAGCGAGATTTCGCACACGCCCGCCGGGTTTCTGGAGCTTCGGGGCATGAAGGAGCCCGTCGAATGTGTGCAGATCTGCCTGCCCACTCCCACCGAGCCCCTGCACCATGGCTGAACGCATGAGCGACACCCGCTGGAAGGCCCTTTTCGAGACCGAGCCCAACGCCCTGCTGGTCGTGGCCGGCGACGGCGCGCTGCGAGAGGTCAATCCGGCCGGCCTGATCCTGTTTGAAGCGAAACGGCCAGCGGAGGTGGTTGGCCGCACGCTGGCGGCGTTTCTTGCTCCGCCGCACCGGGAGGCTTTCCAGAGCTACGTCAAGCGCGTGCGCGGGGGTCACAAGGGCTCGCTCGAAGTGGAGATGGCAGGGCTCAAGGGAGGGGCGCGGACGGTGATGGTGTGGGCGGTGCCGCTCGATAAGAAGCCCGGCAGTGGTGCGTCCCTTCTGGTGCTGGCGCGGGATGTCACTGAGCAGCGGGAGTTGGAGGCCGACCTGTGCGAGTCTCAGAAGATGGCGGCGGTCGGCCAGTTGGCCGCGTCGTTCGCGCACGATTTCAACAATCTGCTGAACGGCCTCATGGGGAGCCTGTGGCTGGTGGCGACAAAACTGGGTGCGGACCATCCATCTGCCCCGCTGGTGGCGACGGCCGGGCAGGCGGGCCGAAAAGCCGCCGAGATAGTCCGGCAGTTGCTGGCCATCGGGCGGAAATCGAAGGGCGAGCTCTATCCCGTGGTCCTGCAGCCCATCGCGGAAGAGGTGGTCCGGCGATTGCGCCGGACACTCGATCCTCGGATCGAAGTGGTGCTGGAGGCCGACCCGGATCTGGGGACCGTGCAGTCCCACCCCGGTCTGATCCGTACGATCCTACTGAATCTCTGCACCAACGCCCGTGATGCGATGCCGCAGGGGGGCAGGTTAACGGTCGAACTGAGGAATGTGACGAAAGAGGACATCGGCGAGTGCGTCCGATTGACCGTCAGTGATACCGGGGCGGGTATGGATGCCGAGCTCTCGCGGCGCATCTTCGAGCCGTTCTTCACGACCAAGGAGGAAAGACGAGGGATCGGCTTGGGCCTGACGGTGGTCCAGTCGCTCGTGAACCGTCTGGCGGGTACCATCACCGTCGAGAGCGAGCCCGGACGGGGCTCGCGGTTTGTCATTGACGTGCCGCGCATGGTCGCGCAGGACGCGCCAGTGGAGCTGTCGCCTGCCGAGCCGCCCGCGCACGCGGTGCCGTCCGGTACCGGCCAGGCCATTCTTGTGGTGGACGATGAGGAGATCCTCCGGGTGGTCACGCGCGCGGCTTTGGAGCAGGCCGGCTTCGCGGTCCTGGAGGCCGAAGACAGCGCCAGCGCCCTGGAAGTCTTTCAGCGGGAGCGTGAGCGCATCGCGGTGGTCCTGCTCGATGTGAACATGCCGGGGCGAACGGGGGATGAGTTCTTTCAGGACCTGCGCGGGCTTGATCCGAACGTGTCGGTGATCTTTTGCAGCGGCTCGATCTCGGAAAAGAAAGGCGCGTTACTGATTCGGGCTGGCGCGAAGGCCTTTCTACCCAAGCCCTATTCCGCGCGCCAGCTCACTGAGGCCGTTCGACAGGTCCTCCAGCCGCAACCCAAGCGCTGAGCCTTTCTACGCTGGCCCCCTCCCTCCCCCTCCCCCTTGAGGGGGAGGGAGGGGTGGGGGTGTTCACTCCGAAGCTTCCTGGCGAATGGCGCCCTGCTCCTTTTCCAATTGGCGGTAATAGCGCCACAGGTAATTGTGATAGTCGTCGAGGGTGGCGAGCAGGTAGTGTAACTCGACCGCGTCATTGGCCTCGATCGTCTTGACCATGCGGGTCTGGAGAAATGCGGCGATCTGCTTGGTCTTTTCGATCGCGGTGAACTGCTTGAGTGGTCCGCCGAGCTTGTAGTCAGACATCGTGCGTACTCCTTCTACAGCTTGTAGAGCTCGCCATACTTGTTCTCCAGGTACGTCAGGAAGTGATCGGGGGTCAGCGGCTCGCCGGTGAGGCGACGCACGAGCTCGTCGGCCGTGTAAAGGCGCCCCCACCGGTGGATGCGCTCGTTGAGCCAGGCCTTCAGTGACAACAGGTCGCCCCGGGCGATTCGGTCTGGCAGATCGGGAATGTCCCGCCTAGCCTGGTTGAAGAACTGCACCGAGTACAGGTTCCCGAGCGTATACGTGGGGAAGTAGCCGATGGCGCCGAGCGACCAGTGGACGTCCTGCAGGACCCCCTCGCGGTCCGTCGGCGGGACAATCCCGAGGTAGCCCTTCATCTTGTCGCGCCAGAGTTGGGGCAGTTCCTCGACCCGGACCCGGTCCTCCAGGAGATCCCGCTCAATCTCGAAGCGGAGCATGATGTGAAGGTTGTAGGTCAGTTCGTCGGCGTCCACCCGGATGAACGAGGGCTGCACGATGTTCAGGGAGGCATAGAAATCGTCGAGGGCGACCGCCCGCAACTGGTCGGGGAAGGTGTGCTGCAGGAGCGGGTAAAAGTGCTGCCAGAAGGGGCGCGAGAGCCCGACGCAGTTTTCCCACAAGCGGGACTGGCTCTCGTGAAGGCCCAACGACACCGGCTCGCCCAGCGGGGTGCCGTAGTGGGTGGCGGGCAGCCCCTGGTCGTACAGGCCGTGGCCCCCTTCATGGATGCAGCTGAAGAGCGAGCCCGTGAAGTCCTGTTCGGACACGCGGGTGGTGACCCGGACGTCGGAGGGATGAAACGATGTGGTGAAGGGATGAGCCGAGATGTCCAAGCGTCCCCGTTCGAAGTCGTACCCCATCGCCTCCAGCACCATCCTCCCGAAGGCGAGCTGCCGGTCCCGATCGTACCCGCGCGTCAGGAGGTCCTCCCGCGGCTTCACGGGCGAGTGGACGATGCGGTCGAGCAGGGGGACCAGGCGGCTCTTCAGCGCCGCGAACAGCGGCAGGAGCTGCGCCGTTGTGGCGCCGGGCTCGTAGGTGTCCAGCAGGGCGTCGTAGGGCGTCGGAACCGGTCCGCGATAGCCGACTTCTTCCTTCTTGAGGGCCACGATGGCCGCGAGATGGGGCAGGAACGATGCGAAGTCGTCCTGCTTTTTGGCTTCCGCCCACGCCTGCTGGGCGAGGGAGCAGGTCTTGCCCAGCCGCCGGACGAAGTCGTTCGGCACCTGCTTGGCCTTGGTGTAGTCGCGCCAGGTCTCCCGCAGCAGGGCGCGCGCGACCGGATCCCAGCCGTCCGTGGCGCCACTGAGCGGTTCCCCGGTTTTCAGGTCCAACCAGCGGCCCAGCAAGTCTTCGGTTTCAGAAGACGTCAGCCGTTCATGCGCCAGTCCCTGCAAGGTGGCGAGGTGTTCCGCCCGCGCCTCGCCGCCTCCGGGTGGCATGTAGGTTTCCTGGTCCCAGGAAAGCACCGACGCGGCGCTGCTCAGGTGGGCGATCGGCAGCAGGTGGCGCCGCAACGGCTCGAGCGTTTCGAGCGTGCCCGTCATCCCCCGACCCTCTGTGGTCGCTGGAGGAACAGGATGAAGACCAGGAGCGTGGGGAGGGGGGCGAAGAGAAACGGCGGCAGCCACGGCCACACGTTCGCGCCGCGGATGCGGGCCTGATCGAACATCCAGATGAACACCCAGATGGCCAGCAGGCTGTAGTTCACGAAGATATATTGGATCATGTGCGGGCGGATTTCACTGGGGCCGGTCCCGATCGTGTGCGGGATCAGATACGCCTCAGCGGCGACAAACAGAATCAGCGCTGCGATGGCAAACCGTTTGTTCCAGACGAACATTGGGTATCCCTCCATTCTCCGGCATATTCCGGATCAACGCCTATGGTAGAATACCACCGCCCTTTCGTAAAGGCGATAATCGAGAAAGATCTTCATGCGGCGGTGGGTGAGCTTCAGGGTCTGGGCGGTTCTCGCAGGAGCGCTGTGGACGCTGGCGGCGGTCGCATCCGAGGCCTTCGCCTTTCAAGTCTCAGAACCCGGGGAAGGGGCGGTGGTCAGGCCCGGCGAGGCGATGAAGGTCAAGGTCAGGTTCCAGCCGAGGCTGCCGGTGGTGAAGGTCACGTACACGCTCTTTGAAGAGGAGCGGGCGTTGGACGACATCAAGGTTGAAGTTCCGCCGATGGTCGAGGCGACGGCTGCTCCGTTTGACGCCACGATGCCCGTCCCTGTCGAAGCGATGGGTGCCATGCGTCTGCTGGCCGTGGCCCAGGTGGCGGAGCGACGCGGGCAGTACGTGCTGTTCGCCGAGGTCCCCGTCCGCGTGGTGCCCGCAGCGGAGCTAAAAGACCTGGAAGCGGAGATCCCGGTCCGGTTTACCAAGACCATCGGCGAGGTCCGTCTGTTGAGCGTCCGTGGGAGGTACGCCGACCGGGTGGCGCGGGACCTGACCCACAGCCGTACGGGTACCACCTACCGGTCGAGCAATGAGAAAGTCGTGCGGGTCAACCATGACGGACTCGCGCAGGCGATGGGTCCGGGTACGGCGGTGATCGTGGCCAAAAACGGCAAGCACGAGGTCAAGATTCCTGTCGTGGTGGAGGTGGAGAACCCCGAGAACCGGCCGCCGGTGGCCCATGCTGGCACCGATCAGACGGTCAAGCAAGGCACGAAGGTCCGGCTAGATGCGCTTCTGAGCGGGGATCCGGAAGGGAAGAACCCCATGTACTACTGGTCGCAGGTCCAGGGGATGCCGATCAATCTTGTCGAGCCGCTCAGCCCCCGGCCTTACTTCTTCGCGCCCGTGGTGGACGAGCCGCGTGTTCTGCGGTTCCGCTTGATCGTGCGGGACGAGGAAGGAGCCGAGAGCTTCCCGGCCTACGTGAATGTCACCGTGGTGCCCTAATTAACGACTGGGTGGCCGCGGCCCTCCAGGCACTTGATGTAGCTGCGTTTGTATTGACGCTCAGCAGACACGCCTTCATGCACGCCGCCGCTGGTTCCGCCAACAGCCGCCCCTAATGCGGCTCCATGACCCGCGTTCCCCGAGACGGCGCCGATCACCGCCCCAGCCGCCGCTCCGATGACAGCGCCAGCGCCGGTGCCTTTGGCGGCTTCGGTCGCCGTGCCGCCCGATGCCTTGCTCGCCAGTTCCTTGCACTCGGCGAGGTCGCGCGCCAAGGCGTCCTTGTTCATGTCCCGGCTGGTATCCACGGTCGGTTGCCATCCCCCGTACGAGGCGCACCCGCTGATCCACAGGGCGACCATGCCCACGGCCATAAGTCTGGTCATAACCCGCCTCCTTTTGGCTAATTATACCAGAGGTGAGCGGTGAATCGTCTATTCACACGGGCCCGGTGCGACGTAGAGGAGGTAGTTGCCCATGCCGTGCAGGTCCAGAGTCTCCTGGCGACTGAGATGGTAGACCATCGTCATCTCATACTCGTCCTTGGTGTTCACAGGGAAACCCTTCGCGCTGCTGTAGACTTGATGAGGAAGGAAACCGCGCAGGTTCCCGCCGTTTTCGACGTCAGGCACGCTGCGCAATAACGTCTGGTTCGTGGTCTTGTTGTCGAGCGCGATCAGGAGCAGCCCGTCATGCCCATGGGGATAGGCGTACTTGACGCACGCGTCCACCGTGAATTTCAGGGGCTTGGAGTCCACCTGCACGATGCCAGGCTTCAGCTCCCGGCCTTCGTCCGATTCGTTTGGCGGCCGCTTGCTGAACTGGCTGTAACACACCACGTTGACGCCGACGGTGTATGCTTTGATCGGCTTGACGCTGGCACCCTCGGGGGCCAAGTCCATGGTGAAAGTCGCCAGGACGTCCTTGGTGGGCGGGACCTTGTGGTAGAAGGCCACGATCGCGACGAGCGTGCTGTCCTTTTTGATCGGCACGCCGTAGCCAGGGGGGAATTTGGCATCCGTGATCTCGATCCCCGCTCCTGCGAAGTAGGACGGCTCGCCGGGACAGGAGAGGCTCTTTTCTTCCAGATTCTGGAGCAGGATGTGGTGGAGGTACTGGCCGGGCAGCTCCTTGCCGTCCTTGGTGAAGATGCGCGACCTGAAGCCAGTCACGGTCATGTCCTTGGGCGCCTTGAAGGAATGAATCGGCAGGCTAGAGGCCAGGTCGCCGCTGTGTCCGGCCGGCAGGTCGATCGGCCCGAAGGTGAGGACCAAGGCATCGCCCTGCAAGGCCACCGTCGTGGTAGCTTTAGACTGGGGGGTCATCGGAGCATGGCCATGCGAATTGACCTCAGCCAGGACCGGTGAGGCAACGAAGAGCAGCAGAACGGAGAGGATGAGCACAAGTCGAACCATAGAGCCCTCCCGATGGGTTGTGATTCGGTACTGGTTCACCATCAACTGCAATATTTTAATTGCAATATTGGTGCCGAAGCAAAACGGCCGGAATATCGGGAGCGGCAATAAGTATTGAAGTGTGCGGAATTGCTTGCTCGTGACTGTGCTCTTGACCAAAGCAGGCGGAAAATGTGTCATATTGTCAGGGAGGAGAGCTGGACAATGGTGTACGTTCTCGCAGTCGGAACCTGGTTGCTCGTCCTCATGCCAATCATCACGTGCGCAGCCGCGGAGCCAGTTGCCTTCGAAGTTCCAATGGACCCGGACGGAATCCAACGGGTCGTGGTCGAAGCCGACAGTTATGAGTTCAGCCCGCGCCATCTCGTCGTGCGGGCCGGTAAGCCGGTCGAACTGACCGTCAAGAGCGTGACCGTGCTGGTGCCGCACAATTTCCTCATCGATGATCCCAAGTCGGGCCTTGCAATCAAGGAGGAGATCCCGGCCGGGCAAACCGTGAAGATCACGTTTACTCCGACGGTGCCGGGCTCCTTCGCGATCTACTGTGACAAGAAACTGCTCTTCTTCAAAAGCCACCGCGAGAAGGGCATGGAAGGCGTCTTGGAAGTGCGGTGAGCGGCGCGTGGTCAGGCACTTCTCTGGAAGAAGGTCTTGACCCAAGCCACGAGCTTCTGAAACACGCCTGGCACCTTTGACACCGCGGGAGCGGCCGCGCGCTTCACGATCGGGCGGGCCTGGAGCACGTAGAGCCGTCCGCCGGCGAAGGCCCATTCCATGTCAATAGGAC
>WNFU01006002.1_pt1 | contig 19181 bp, 21 predicted proteins | sample 5400121 | NCBI WGS metagenome assembly WNFU01 (sample SAMN13153360, study PRJNA577476) | soil metagenome | isolation source: 100 cm soil or saprolite under grassland replicate 1 | place: USA:California | collected 2016-06-15 | reverse complement strand
TATCCGCACTCCAAGCAGTACTCCTGGTCCGCGCCGTGGGGGGCGCCGCAACGAGGACAGACCGGCCCTTCAGGGGGTCTCGCCGGCGTACTCACTGCTCCCAGCGATCCTGCGCCGGCGCTGGGAGGGCCTCCAGCAGCTCGGAAGATGGCTCGACCGCCGCCGCCTCGGATTGCTGCTCCGCTGCGACCGCCTTCCCGCAGACCGCGCAGAACTTGGCGTCCGCCGCAAGTGCATTGCCGCATTGCGTGCACGCCACGACGGGCGGTGTTGCAGTTACGGGGCGACCACAGTTGGCACAGAAATGCGAGCCCCAGACAAGCGGTGCGCCGCACGAACACCGTGCCGGGGGGGCGGCGCGGCGAACCGAGGCCGCGGCGGCGAGCAAGGTGTCCAACTCCTGCAGGCGCTCGTCGAGCGCGACGAGCTCGTCACAGCGCTCGACGAGCAGATCCTGGCGAAACTGGTCGCGGCGGAACATCTCGAGCATGAGACCGCCGAGATCGCGCAGGCGTTCCTCGCGGACGCGGAGCAAGGCGCGCCGTTCCCGACGCAGCTGGCCCGGATGCGGGAGCGAGCGGCGCGGCGGTCCGGGCGGGGGCGCGCTTCCGACGACCCGCTCATCTTTGCGGCGAAAGCGTGCGAGCAGCGAAGGCCGCGCCACGCGGACCAATCTAACAGCGGGCTGTGACGGTCTAGGGCTGGCGCGTCGCGGTGCGCCGGCCCCAGCCGGCGACGAAGAGCGCAAAGAGGATGATCGCCACGATCCCGATCACGACCCCGAAGATCCAGCCGCCCAGGAGGGATACCACGATCGCGGCCACGGCGAGCGCGAGCACGAGTCCGATCATGTGCGCTGCGTTCCCTCCGGGACCGACGCGAAACTATGGGAGCTCGAGGACGACGACGCGCTCCTCCGTCATCTCGCGGACGGCGTAGCGCGGACCTTCGCGTGTGTTGCCGGAGTCCTTGACGCCTCCGTACGGCATCTGATCCGTCCGGAACGTGGGCGCCTCGTTCACGGTCACGCCGCCGAACTCGAGCTTCTGTGCAGCCCGGAGCGCGTTGTCGATGCTCGCCGTGAAGATGCCGGCCTGAAGCCCGTAGCGGGTGCCGTTCGCGAGCTCGATCGCCTCGTCGACCGAATCGACAGCGGTCACGGTGCACACCGGGCCGAAGACCTCCTCGCACGAGACCTTGTCCTCCGGCGCCGGGTTCGCGATCACCGTCGGCGGAATCAGGTCTCCCTCGAGCTCGCCTCCGACCAGGATCTCGCCGCTTGTGCCACCGATCCAGTCCAGGATGCGGTCACGCGCGCCTTCGTCGATGACCGGACCGACGTCGGTGTCCTCCTCGGCCGGATCGCCGAGCTTGAGCGCCTCCACAAGAGGGAGGAAGCGCTCGAGGAACGCGTCGTACGCGCCCCGGTCGACGTAGACGCGCTGGACCGAGATGCAGCTTTGGCCGGCGAACGAGAACGCGTTCTGCGCCAGTTTCGCCGCCGCGGTGGACAGGTCCGCGTCGGCCGCGACGATGACCGGTGTCGCGTTGCCGAGCTCGAGGTTGACCCGCTTCTTCGGCGCGCGCTGCTTCAGCTCCCAGCCGACCGCTCCCGAGCCGGTGAAGGTGATGAGCTTGACGCGCTCGTCGGCGACGAGGACGTCGCCGATGTCCGACGCCCGCCCGACGACGACGTTGAGCCACCCCGCCGGAAGGCCGGCCTCCTCTTCGAGCTCGGCGAGCAGGAGCGCCGAGAGCGGTGTTTGGCCGGCCGGCTTGAGCACCACGGCGCACCCGGCGGCGAGCGCGGGGGCGAGCTTGTGCGCGACGAGATTGAGGGGGAAGTTGAACGGGCTGATCGCGCCGACGATCCCGATCGGCCGCCGGAGCGTGAAAGCGAGCTTTCCCTCACCGGCCTGGGCCGCGTCCATCGGCACCATCTCCCCGGCGAGCTTCCGTGCCTCGACGGCCGCGAACGTGTACGTCGACATCGCACGCTTCGCCTCGACCCGGGCGGCCTTCATCGGCTTGCCGGCCTCGTCCGAGATCAGCCGCGCGACGTCGTCGTGGCGACGGCCGAGCGCGCCGGCAACGCGCACGAGGATCTCCGCGCGCTTGTGCGCCGGCAGCGGCTCCTGCATCGCCCGCTCCGCGGCATCGATTGCCCGCCGTGTCTCGTCCGCGCCGGCCTTCGGCACGCGACCAAGGACGTCGCCGGAATAGGGAGACCGCACCTCCATCCACTCGCCGGTCTCGATCCACTCTCCACCGACGAACAGGCGCCTTTCGGTGGCGGCAGCAACCACAGAGCTAGTCTAGACCTGCATGCCTAGCTGGGAATCCGAGGCCCTCATCGTCGACGCCGTCCGCTCGCCGATCGGCAAGAGGAACGGCACGCTGGCCTCGATTCGCGGCGACGAACTCGCCGGCCAAGTGCTCAACGCGCTGGTCGCGCGGCAGCACCTCGATCCCGCGGAGGTCGAGGACGTGCAGTTCGGCTGCGTCACGCAAATCGGGGAGCAAGGTTGGAACATCGGCCGGATGGTTCCGCTGGTCGCGGGTTGGCCGGAGAGCGTCTGCGGGACGACCGTCGACCGCCAGTGCGGCTCGTCGATGCAGGCGAACTTCAACGCAGCGACGGCGGTGTGGTCGGGACAGCTCGACTTGGTCGTCTCCGCCGGCGTGGAGATGATGTCGCGCGTTCCGATGGGCTCGGGTGGAGGCGACCTCTCCGACAAGCTGCTCGACCGCTGGCAGATCGTCCCGCAGGGGATCTCCGCAGAGGTCATCGCCGAGGAGTGGGGCTTCTCGCGCGAGGAGCTGGACGCGTTCTCCCTCGAGTCTCACCGCCGCGCCGTCCGCGCGATCGACGAGGGACGGTTCGAGAACGAGGTCGTGCCCATCGACCTGACGAATCCGCACGTGGGCGTCGTCCTCGACGTCGACGAGACGCCGCGGCGCGACACCTCGCTGGAGGCGCTCGCCGCGCTCGAGCCCGCCTTCCTTCCGGACGGGAAGGTCACGGCCGGGAACTCCTCCCAGATCTGCGACGGAGCGGCGGCGGTGCTCGTGGCGAGTGAACCGGCGGCGAGCCGCCTCGGCCTGGAGCCCCGGGCGCGTTTCGTTGCCTTCGGCCTGGCCGGTGTGGATCCGCACCGGATGCTGCACGGCAACCCGCAGGCCTGCGACGCCGCGCTGTCTCGGGCCGGCTTGAGCTGGGACGACATGTCCGTGGTCGAGGTGAACGAGGCGTTCGCCTCTGTTGCGCTGCAATTCATGCACGACGCGAAGCTCGAGGAGCGCGCCGACGACGTGAATCCGAACGGCGGCGGCATCTCGCTCGGACATCCCCTCGGCGCAACCGGTGCGCGGATCACCACGACGCTCGTCAATGAGCTCGAGCGGCGTGACGCCCGCTACGGCATCGCGACGATGTGCATCGGCTTCGGCCAGGCCATCGCCGCGGTCATCGAACGGGTCTAACGCAGGCGAGGCCGGCCGCCGTTACCCTCCGCACGTGGGGGAGATGGCAGGCCGCGCCGTGGCGCGGGAACCGAAGGAGATCGTCGCGCGTGGCTACGACGCGATCGCGCTGCGCTACGCGGAATGGGCGGGCCGGATCGAGTCGCCCACGATGGAGTGGGTCCGCGATCTCGATGCCCGCCTGGCCGACGGCTCCGACGTCCTCGAGCTCGGTTGCGGGCGCGGTGTGCCGGCCACCCGGGAGCTTGCGCGGCGTCATCGCGTCACTGGCGTCGACATCTCCGCGGTCCAGATCGAGCTCGCGCGGCACCACGTCCCGGAGGCGAGCTTCGTGCGCGCGGACGCGACCGAGCTCGAGATCGCTCCGGCGTCCTTCGATGCGGTCGCGGCGCTCTACCTCTTCGGTCACGTTCCCGCAGCGGAGCAGCCCGATCTGATCGCCCGGATCGGCTCGTGGCTCCGGCCGGGCGGGCTGTTCCTGTCGACCTTCGGCGCCGGCGATCCGGGGGAGGAGGTGGACGAGGACTGGCTGGGCGCGCCGATGTTCTTCGCCTCACTGGGCGGCGATGCCTATTCCTCATTGCTGCGCGAGTCCGGCCTGGATCCGATCCGTGACGAGGTGGACGTGCAGATCGAGCCGGGCCACGGCGAGGTCGCGTTCCGCTGGATCCTCGCGCAGGCGGCTGCATAGGATCGCGCGCCGTGGAGATTCGCAAGGTCGGCGTCGTCGGTCTCGGAACGATGGGCGCGGGGATCGCTCAGGTGAGCGTCCAGTCCGGCTTCGACACCGTCGGACGGGAGGTGAGTGACGAGCTCGCGGAGCGTGGACGCGCGACGATCGAGCGCTATCTCACGCGTGGCGTCGAGAAGGGGCGTCTGTCGCAGGCGGAGCGGGATGCCGCGCTCGAACGGCTGACGCTCACGACGGACATCCAGGATCTGGCCGACTGTGATCTCGTCATCGAGGCGGTCCTCGAGGAGCTCGACCTCAAGCGCGACGTCTTCCGTGAGCTCGATCGCATCACGCGGCCGGACGCGATCCTGGCGACGAACACCTCGGCGTTGTCCGTCGCCGAGATCGCCGAAGCGAGCGGCTACCCCCAGCGCGTCGTCGGCATGCACTTCTTCAATCCGGCGCCGGTGCTTCCGCTCGTGGAGATCGTGCGCGCGCCGGAAACCGCGGACGAGATCGTGGCTGCGGCGTACGCCTGGGCGGAGCGGGCGGGCAAGGAGCCGGTCCGTTGCAATGACACACCGGGTTTCATCGTGAATCGGATCCTCATCCCGCTCCTTAACGACTGCGTCCGCGTGCTCGACGAGGCCGGCGTTCAGCCCGAGGAGATGGACAAGGCGATGACGAACGGCGCCGGCTGGCCGATGGGCCCGTGCGCGCTCATCGATCTGATCGGGATCGACGTGCACGTGCACGCCTCCGAGGCGCTGCACGGGAAGCTCGGCGAGGAGCGAATGGCACCGCCCGAAGGGCTCCTGCGCATGCAGGCAGACGGACAGCTCGGCCGCAAGACCGGCCGAGGCTTCTACGAGTACTAGGACTTAGGCCGCAAGCCGCTCGGGCAGCTCGATCTGGACCTCGGGCAATCCCGGATGGCGGGCGTGCGCCTCGCGCCAGATCGCCTCGGCCTTCTCCGCCTGCAGCATCTCCAGCGCGACCGCGCGCATCGTCGCGACCGAGGCGAGCTCCACCAGCCGCTCGGCCTCGGCGTGCCGAAGCCTGGCCGCCGCTCCCGCGAGCGCGTCGAGGCGCGCGACGAGCAGGCGCGCAGTGCGTTCCGATCGGGTCTCGTTGGTCACATCCTGGATCTTCGCCGGTCGGTCGGACGGTCCTGCGACGTGGCCAAAACGGACCGGTCACGTGCCTGGCACGGGACGGGGCCCGCGGGGACAGTTATGGAACGGAGAGGCGCGCCCACACGTTCGCGAGCAACCGGTCGACCTCGGGCCGTCCGAGGGACGCGGCGAAGTTGAGCGACCCCGCTGCGAAGACCTTCGCGCCGGCGGGCGTCTCGTAGTACGTCATCTCCGCCGACCGGCCTTGGCCCATCAGATCCGGGATGTGGGCGAGGAGCCGGATTCCAGGCGGGGACGCGGAGGTGCGCGCGTCGATCTCGATTCCGTAGCGGCCGAAGACATCGCCGTCGGCCAGGCCCGTCCCCTCGAACGCCCAGGGCGCAGACGCGGCGCCCTCGACGATGTAGCCCGCCTGCCGACGTCCGTGGTCGGAGCCCACGTACTGGACGCCGACGACGCTCGCCTCGGGCCGGCCCAGCTTCCGCCAGAGCGCACGCCGGACGAGTCGCTGTCCGACCCGGTCGACGCGCCGGTAGAGATTGTTCGCCGCAAGGAACGCCAGGTTGCCGCCGAGGTTGCGATAACGCTCGATCACCTCGTACTCATGAAGAGTCGCGTACTCCTCGTGGCCCGGGAAGACCACGAGGTCGTACCGCCGCGCGAGCTCGTCGCCGCTCGCAACTCGGTCGAGGTCGTCGTCCGAGAGGAAGTCGACCGCGCGCCCGGTCCGCTCGAGCCAGGCGACGAACTCGAGGTCCCAATCGTGGAAGCGAAACGGCACACCGAAGTCGAGGAACGGACGGCGCAGGTCGACGCTGTGGTAACGGCCGCTTACGTACCAGGAGTCTCCCCAGCCGTCCCCGTTCGCGTCGGCGAAGTTGTATGCGGCCCAGGTGTTGGTCGCGAGGACTACGGCGACCCGCTGCGTGCCGAGCCGGCGCGGTCTGACGATGAATGGCGCGTAGCCGACTCGGCCGTCGGCCGCTGTCGCACGCACGAAGTACAGACCGCTCGGCCAGTCTCCTGCGCGGACGACGCGCAAGAGCGCGGGGCGGTCGTGGTGGCCGCTCCAGTCGACGCGAATCGGCCCCGTCTTCGCCAGCCCGCTCGTCTTCACGTCCTGCTCGCTGGGGCGCCCGGGGAACTGGTAGGCGAAGACCTGAAGCCGGAGCACGCGGGCGTCCGTGGCGAGGCGCAGCTCGGCAGACTCACCGGGGGCGTAGCTCCGCCTCGTAAAAACAGCGTCGATCCCCTGGACGCGCACCACCGGCGCGTTCTGTCGCCCGCCGGGCCCGTAGCCACCGTAGATCCGGTTCCCGACCCGAAGGCGAAGGATGTACGTGCGCGGCTGACTCGACTGGGCCGGTCGCCACACGAGCCTGCCGGGCCCGGCGGCGAAGCGCCGCGCGGTTTGCCAGACGATGGTCGTACCACCCTTACCTGCCCGGACCATGTTCGTCGCGACGACCTCCATCCGGACCGTGGCCGGGCCGGTCACGCGGAAGTGGACGATCGCGACGTCGCGAAACCCGTCCCGGTTCGGGCTCACGGTGGTGAGCAAGCGGCGGTCGCCCGCGAAGGGAGCGGAGCCGTTCGTAACCCGGAGGTCATTCAGGTGCGGAGTCGTCCCGGCGAGGGCTGCCGCGAGAAGGAAAGCGGTCACGCAGCCATCCTGCCGCTTACAGTTTCCTTACGTTCCACTGATGCAGGGCACAATTGCACCGTCAATACTGACTGTCGATGAGGCGACTCCTCACCTTTGCCGTGCTCGTAGCGCTGGCGCTGCCCGCCGCCTCGGCCGCGCGCCCGCGCGGTCTGAACGACGGCACGCTCTCCGTTCGCGACGCCCGCGGCGTGATCACGATTCAGGGCCGCGGCGGCGTGATCGGCAGCTTCGCACAGGGCAGGGTGACCATCAGCGACCCGTTCGACGGCGACGGGACGGGCCCGATCGTCACCGGCGACGACTTTCCGCCGATCGAGCGCAGCGAGACGACCACCACTTGGCGGGGGAACAAGGTCCGGTTCCGCATCATCGGCGGCACCTTCAAGATCGTGGTCAAGGGGCGCGGCATCAACCTCTCGTTCGTCGGCAAGGGCAACGTGACGCTGAATGGTGCGGGGACGGAAGACGACGGCACGTACGCCGTGAACGGGGGGGAGTACAGTCCGATCCCGGACTTTCTCTTCCCATTCTTCCTGTCGGCAACGAATCCCTAGCCTCAGTGTCGTGAGCAGCAGCACGCAATCAGTGCTCGTCGTCGAGGACGAGGCGTCGATCGCGTCCTTCGTCTCGTTGTACCTGAAGAACGCAGGCTACGAGGTGCGCACCGCATCGAACGGCACCGACGCGCTCGCGTCCGTGCAGAGCAAGCAGCCTTCGTTGATCGTGCTCGACCTGATGCTGCCGGACATCGACGGCATCGAGATCTGCCGCCGCATTCGTCAGAAGTCCGACATCCCGATTCTGATGCTGACCGCGCGCGACGAGGACGTCGACAAGATCATCGGGCTCGAGGTCGGCGCGGACGACTACATGACGAAGCCCTTCAACCCGCGCGAGCTCGTCGCGCGCGTGAAGTCGATCCTGCGCCGGGCCACTCCGCAGCGAAAAGAGCCTGAGAGCGCCGTCATCGAGCACGGTGACCTCGTAATCGATTCCGGCCGGCGGGAGGTCAAGGTCGGCGAGGACGAAGTGCAGCTTGCCCCGAAAGAGTTCGATCTGCTCTGGGAGCTGCTCGATCACCGCGGCCTCGTGCTCACGCGCGACCAGCTGCTCGAACGCGTCTGGGGCTACACCTTCGCCGGCGACACTCGGACGGTGGACGTCCATGTGCGTCAGCTGCGGCGGAAGCTCGGCGAGGCCTCGCCGATCGTGACCGTGTGGGGGGTCGGCTACAAGGTCGGGCCCGCCAGGGATGCGGTCAGTGCGTAGCGCTACCGTGTAGGGCCAAATGCTCAAATCGCTGCGCTTCCGGCTGCCGGCACTGTTCCTGCTCGGCATCGTCGTGAGCGGGTTGATCGCCACGGCCATCGCGCTGGCGCTGTTCCAGAACTACGCGCGCCAGCAGCTTCTCACCAAGCTCCGGCGAGAGGCGAACGGGCTCACGCAGCTCTACCAGACGCAGGCGATCACCGCGAACAACACGGGTGGACGCACGCTCAGGTTCGCGCCCCGGCAGCTGGAACGGGCGACCGGAGACAAGATCTTCTACGTCGGCGCGGATGTCTTCCCGGACCAGGTGTCAGGGCTCAGGCCTCTCCCGCAGAACTCCGTCGACTGGCGGTCCGGAAAGAAACGAACGTTTGAGTTCCGGCCGGCCGGCTTCAAGCGGACCTACCTCGCCGTGTTGCAGCCGTTGCGACTTGCACCGAAGAGCTCGCCGTTCGGAGCGCTCATCGTTGCGACGCCCAAGACCGAGATCACGAGCCGGCTCGAGCCCCTTGTCGAACGGCTCGCACTCGCGTTTGCCGGTGGCCTCCTGATCGCGGGGATGCTCGGTTGGTACCTCTTCCGCCGCATCACGCAGCCCGTGCTCGCGCTGTCGGCGGCTACGGACGAGATCTCGCGCGGGCACTACGAGGTCGCAGTGCCGCGAGTCCCGGGGGGCGGCGAGATCGGCCACCTCGCGGACAGCTTTGGGCAGATGGCCGAACGGCTCTCCGAGGCCGAGCAGCAGGAGCGCAACTTCCTCATGAGCGTGTCGCACGAGCTACGCACACCGCTGACCGCAATTCGTGGTCACGTCGATGCGCTGCGTGAGGGCGTCGCCGACGATCCGGCTGCACGTCGCGCCTCGCTCGAAGTGATCGCAAGAGAAGGCGAACGACTTGAGCGTCTCGTGGGAGACGTCCTCGACTTGGCGAAGCTCGAGGCCCACCGCTTCACCTTGCTCAAGGAAGAGGTCGACATGGAACGGCTGTGCGATCAGGCATACGCGGCGTTCGGCGAGGAAGCGCGCCAGCGGGGGATCGAGTACGACAAGCGGTTCGAAGCCCGGCCGACGATCGTGTCGGACGGCGACCGCGTGCTTCAGATCATCTCCAACCTCCTGTCGAATGCGTTCCGGTGGACGCCCAACGGCGGGCGGGTCGAGCTCGAGCTGGCCGCCGCGAACGGACGAGTCTCGGTCGCGGTCGACGACAACGGGCCGGGCGTCCCGGTCGAGGAGCGCGAGCGCATCTTCCGGCCCTTCTGGTCCCGAGACGACTCCGGTACGGGGCTCGGCCTTGCGATCGCGCACGAGCTCGCCGCCGCGCTGGGCGGAAGCATCGAGCTCGACACGAAGCCCGGGCAAGGAAGCCGCTTCCAGCTCGTTCTGCCCGCCTTGCCCGAGCGGTGAAGCGGCTCGTTGTCGCAACCGTCGCCGTGCTCTATCTCCCCGGATGCTCCTCGGAGCAGGCGATTCACCTCACAGGGCCCCCCGCCGCTGCGGTCGTGTCCGAGGAAATTCCGGTTGCCGGCACGACGGCAAGGCGCCCGCCGACCTCAGCCGAACGTCGCTCGATCGTCGGCGCCCTGCTCGAGTACCGGCCGCGCACTCCGTCGAATGCCTGCTGGCGCTTCCACCTGCGTGTCTCGACCCTGAATGAACGGTGGGCCGATGCCGGCGTCACCTTCGCGCGGCCCTACCGTAAGTGCACCCTTTTTAACGGGACCATGCTCATGCAAAGTCTTGGTTCCCTGTGGCGGATCGTTTCGAGCTTCAGCTCCGATGAGCCCTGCGATCTGGCTCCTCCCGGAGTGATATTGAGCTTGTACGGCGTGTGCTTCTTCCCGGTCGCTCGCTCAGCTCGGGCAACTCGCGGCGAAGCGGCGGAACTTCGCGACGTGCTCTCGCATTCCGAGCAGATGCGTCGATTCGTGCACAGCCGCGCCGCCATCGACTTCATCGCGGTGCTGGGGCCGGGGCGAAGCTTTGCTGTGGCTCAGGTGTCGACGGGAGGCCCGGTGGGGCGCTCGGCGACATTCGCCCTGCGGCGCGCAGGTGATGACTGGGACCTCGTTCGCTGGACAGTTGGTTACGAGCTGAATTGGTGTCGAGTCGCTCCGCCGGCGGTTCGGCGTCTGTTTTCACTGCGCTGCTGATCTTCTCTACGATCGGCCCCGATGAGCCTCCCCGAGACTGCGCCCGTCGTCGCTTTTCCCGCGAGGCGGTCGCTCCCGCGTGCCGTCGTGGTCGCCTTGCGCCCGAGGCAGTGGACCAAGAACCTGTTGCTGTTCGCCGGGATCATCTTCGCGGCGAAGCTCGGTGACGCCTCGCGCTGGGCCGAAGCGCTCACCGCGTTCGTCGCCTACTGCGCGGCCTCGAGCGCCAGCTACCTCGTCAACGACGTCAGAGATGTTGCGCACGACCGCGCCCATCCGGTCAAGAGCTCGCGCCCGATTGCGCGCGGCGAGCTCTCGCCTCGGGTCGCCGAGGCGATCGCGGCGCTGCTCATCTTCTCGGCCTTTCTGCTCGTGGCGCCGCTCGGGCTGGCCTCGATCGTCTTCCTCTCGACGTTCTTCGCACTCCAGGCGGCGTACACGCTCGCGCTCAAGCACGTCGTGCTCCTGGACGTGATGACGATCGGTGGTCTGTTCGTCGTGCGTGGCGCTGCGGGAGCGGCCGGGGTCGAGGTCCGGATCTCGCCCTGGCTGCTCCTGTGCACCGCGCTGCTCGCGCTCTTCCTCGCGCTGGCCAAGCGGCGGGGCGAGCTCGTGCTCGTGGGGGCCGAGGCGACTCCCGGCCGGCCGGTGCTCGAGGGCTACTCGCTCGCCCTCGTCGACCAGCTCGTGACCGTCGTCGCGGCCTCGACGGTCATCTCGTACTGCCTCTACACCTTCACCGCGCGCGATTCGAAGGCGATGATGATCACGATCCCGTTCGTCGTGTTCGGCGTTTTCCGCTATCTGCTCCTCATGCACCGGCAGGACCTCGGGGAGGAGCCGGAGGAGGTGCTGCTGCGGGACGCGCCGATCCTCGTCTGCATCGCCGGCTGGGCCGCTTGCGCGGCCGTCATCCTTGCGGTGACCTAGAACCTCTCTAGGAAGAGGCTGCGTCGGGCCGGCGGTCTTCGATCCTGTAGACGATCGCGCCGCCCTTGTCCTGGAGGCCCTGCTCCAGGCGGCCCACGACGGCTTCGACGCGGGCGAGCCGCGCATCGACGCTCTTCCAGCCCGACGACACGAGATCGACGAGCAGTGCGAGGTCGTCGACGCGTGCGTTCCGCTCTGTGAGCGTGCCACTCTCGAGGTCCGAGAGGCGGCGGACGAGCTGGTTCACGAGCCCGCGCACCTCTGCGAGGTTGCGTGCGACAGGCTGGGCCTCTTCGCGAATCGCGTCGCCAACGCGGGCCGGCAGCGATTCCTCCAGTGCAGATGCCGCCGCTGCGAGCGTCTCGACCTGCTCGCGGGCCCGGGCCAGCAGCGTGTCGAGTGCTGCTCCCTCGGCGCGCTGTTCCACCCGTTCCTTTGCGCGCTCGATCGCGCCTTCGTCCATGTCGGGGAAGAGTACCGTTGGCGCTGGATGAAAACGAGGGAGCTCGAGTACGACCTCCCGCCGGAGCTCATTGCGCAGCATCCCGTGGCGCGCCGCGATGAGTCGCGCCTGCTGGTCTACGATCGCGTGTCCGAGCGGGTGGATCATCGGAGGTTCGCAGACCTGGCGGACGTGATCGGTGACGCGCTCACGGTCGTCAACGACACGCGGGTCGTTCCGGCGCGCATCCCGATCGAGCGCCCGCGTGGTGAGGTTCTCCTGCTCGAGCGGCTGGAGGACGGACTGTGGGAAGCGCTCGCGCGGCCGACGCGACGACTGCGTCCGGGCGAACGCTACGGACCCGTCGAGTTGCTCGAGCACCTCGGGGAGGGCCGGTGGCGTGTGCGCCTGGACGGCGAGCCCGAAGGTGAGACACCGCTGCCGCCGTACATCACGGAGCCGCTCGCCGAACCCGAGCGCTATCAGACGGTCTATGCACACGAGCCCGGCTCAGCCGCGGCGCCGACCGCGGGTCTCCACTTCACCGAGGAGCTGCTGAAGCGGCTGGACGTCGAACGCGTGACGCTGCACGTGGGGCTCGACACCTTCCGGCCGATCGCCGTCGACGATCTCGACGAGCATGGGCTGCACGGAGAGCGCTACGAGGTGAGCTCTCGCGCGTGGGCACGCATTCGCCGCGCGGCGCGTGTCCTCGCGGTCGGTACGACTACAGTGCGTGTGCTCGAGACGCTCGTACGCGGCGCACCGCTGTCGGGCCGCACCGATCTCTTCGTCAGGCCGGGCTTCGAGTTTCGCCGCACCAACGCGTTGCTCACGAACTTCCACTTGCCGCGCTCGACCCTCCTGGCGCTCGTGATGGCCTTTGCGGGCGTCGAGGAGACGCGCCGGCTCTACCGGATCGCGATCGACGAGCGGTACCGCTTCTACTCCTTCGGCGACGCGATGCTCGTGCTGTGAACGTGCGGCCGGCACGCCGGGCCGACGCCGAGCTCGTCGCCGAGCTGCTCGACGAGGCGACGCGCTGGGTCGGCGAACGGGGCTTCGAGCAGTGGCCGCTGCCGTTCCCGCGGGATCAACTCGTGGCATCGATCGACCGTGGCGAGGTTCACGTCGTCGAGGAGGACTGCGAGCCGGTGGCGACCGTCACGCTCTACCACGACGACGCGAGGTATTGGGGCGACCGTCCGCCCGACGCGGTCTATGTTCACAAGCTCGCCGTGCGCCGCGACCGGGCCGGGCTCGGCCTCGGCGCCGCGATCATCAACTGGGCCGCCGCGACGGCTCTGGCAGCGCAACGGCAGTTCGTCCGGCTCGACTGCCTCGCCGATAATCCCGGCATTCGCCGCTATTACGAAGAGCTCGGCTTCGACCACCGCGGCGACCTCGAGCTCGGCGGCCGCAACATGAGCCTCTATGAGCGACGCGTTCACCGTCACGGCAACTGACGGCCCGGCTCGGGCCGGCGTCCTCCGCACCCCGCAGGGCGACGTGCCGACGCCGGCGTTCATGCCGGTCGGGACGAAGGCGACCGTCAAGACCCTCGATCCCGACGAGGTGCGCGAGCTCGGGACGACGATCCTGCTGGGAAACACCTACCACCTCCACTTCCGTCCCGGGGAGGACCTGATCGCCGAGCTCGGCGGGCTGCACCGGTTCATGGCGTGGGACGGGCCGATCCTCACGGACTCGGGCGGGTTCCAGGTCTTCTCGCTCCGCGACACGATCGCCGCCGTCGATGACGACGGCGTCACCTTCCGCTCCGTCTACGACGGCGCACTCGCGCGCTTCACTCCGGAGTCCGTGGCGGAGATCCAGGCCAAGCTCGGCTCCGACATCGCGATGTGCCTGGACATCTGCCCGCCGGTGGGAATCGAACGCGCGGAGCTGGCCGAGGCCGTGCGTCGGACGACGCTCTGGGCCGCACGGCAGCGTCAGGCGCCCCGAGCCGACGGCCAGCTCCTGTTCGGGATCGCTCAGGGCGCATCCGATCCCGAGCTTCGGCGGCGCTCGATCGCCGAGGTGGCGGACCTCGACTTCGACGGCTACGCGCTCGGAGGTCTGGCGATCGGCGAGGAGCGGGGCGAGATGTTCGAGACGACCGCGTGGGGCGCCGAGCTGCTCCCGGCGGACAAGCCGCGCTACTTCATGGGCATCGGCGACCCCGAAGGGGTCCTGGAGGTGATCGAGCGCGGGGTGGACATGTTCGACTGCGTCCTGCCGACGCGGACGGCGCGAACCGGCAGCGCACTCACCTGGCAAGGGCGGCTCAACCTGCGCAACGCGCGCTTCGCCCGCGACCCCCGCCCGCTCGACGAGGGCTGCTCCTGTCCTGCGTGCTCGCGCTTCTCCCGCGCCTATGTACGGCACCTCGTCAACCAGCAGGAGCTCCTCGGCCTGCGCCTGCTGAGCCTCCACAATCTACGATTCCTCCTCGAACTGACCGCGAACGCGCGTGCGGCGATCGAGCAGGGCCGGCTGGCGGCATACAAGGCCGAGGCGCTCGGCCGGCTCGCCGCCGCAGCCGTGTGAGGAGGTTCCGTGCCCGGCTACGTCTTCATCCTCGTCCTGCTCGTCCTCATGTGGTTCCTGCTGATCCGGCCGCAGCGCCGGCGGCAGCTCGAATCGCAGCGGATGATGCAGGCGCTCGCCGTCGGCAAGGAGGTCGTGACGGCGGGTGGCCTCTACGGAACCGTGACGGCGCTCGAGGAGGACGAGGTGCACGTGGAGATCGCGGACGGGGTGGAGGTTCGGATTGCGAAGCGTGCGATTGCCGGGATCGTGTCGAAGGGACACGAGCTCACCGCGGACGATCTGGACCGGTCGATCGACATCATGCGGAACCGGATCGACAAGCTCGGCGTGGCCGAGCCGGAGATCCGCAAGCAGGGCACGAACCAGATCGTCATCCAGCTGGCCGGCGTTCACGACCCTGCATCGGCCGCGAAGCTGATCGGGAAGACGGCGGTCCTCGAGTTCTACGATTTCGAGGCCGATCTGACCGGACCGTCGCTGAGCGGCGGGCCCACTACGAAGGTGCCGGTGGCGACGGGAAGCCTCTACGGGCTGCTCTCGGCTCCGCAGACGCGCGACCTTGCCAAGCAGGGGAAGCCGTCGCAGTGGTACCTCTTCAGTCCGCAGAAGATTGTCAAGGCCGGGCCGACTCCGACGGAGAAGGCGCTGCTCAACAGCGACATCGTCCAGAAGCCGAAGGCCAAGGGCGGTCTCGGCAAGGACAAGCCGAAGGACTGGCCGAAGGGCTGGACGATCCTCAAGGTTCCGAAGAACACGGTGGTCGTGAGCTGCGACGCCGAGTCCGGCAACTGCCTCAGCGCCCAGCAGCTCACCACGAAGAAGGGCTTCTACCTCCTCAAGCACCGCGAGCCGAACGAGGAGGGCGAGAACGGGATTCCGGAGATGACTGGGAACGAGCTCAAGCTCTCCGGCACGAGGGCCGACATCGACCCGCAATCGAACCAGCCGGTCGTGCTCATGCAGTTCACGGGCAAGGGCAAGAAGATCTTCCACACGATCACGCGCCGCGAGGCACAGCGCGGGGCGCTCGTGTGCGCCGGGGACACCAGTGAAGACGCGGTGACCCGGTGTGCCCAGCATTTCGCGATCGTCCTCGACGGACAGCTCGAGTCGGCGCCGTACATCGACTTCCGTCGCAACCCGGACGGCATTCCGGGCGACACGGGTGCGCAGATCGACCTCGGCGGCGGCTCCCTCGGTGAGGCCAAGAAGCTCGCGCTGGTCCTGCAGACCGGCGCGCTGCCGGTGAAGTTCGAGACCGCCGAGCGGACGGATGTGTCCGCGACGCTCGGCAAAGACTCGCTGAACCAGGCGAAGAAGGCGGCGCTCGTCGGCCTCCTTGTGGTGGCGCTGTTCCTCCTCCTGCTGTACCGCTTCCTCGGCCTCGTGGCGGTGATTGGACTCGGGATCTACGCGGCGTTCCTGTACGCCGCGATCCTGCTCTTCCACGTCACCCTCACCCTGCCGGGCTTCGCGGGACTCATCCTGACGATCGGAGTCGCCGCGGACGCGAACGTGGTCGTCTTCGAACGCATCAAGGAAGAGGTGCGCGCCGGCAAATCCGTCCGGGCCGCGATCTCGGCCGGTTATTCGAAGGGCTTCCACACCATCCTCGACGCGAACGTCGTCACCGCGATCACCGCGCTCGTTCTGTTCGCCGTCGCCACCGCGCAGGTCAAGGGCTTCGCACTCATGCTCCTGATCGGCACGGTGATCTCGCTCATCACAGCCGTCGCCGCGACGCGGGCGATGCTCGGCCTGCTTGCCGGCTTCGCGTGGTTCAACAAGCCGCGCTTCATGGGCGCCCACGGGCAGCAGACGGGGAAATGGCTGCAGATCGACTTCATGCGGCGCCGCTACGTCTGGTTCGCGTTCTCGGGCCTCATCGTCGTGATCGGCGGCACGGCGCTCGGCGTGCGCGGCCTCAACCTCGGGATCGACTTCAAGGGCGGGACGCAGCTGACGTTCAAGACACCGGCGCCGCACGACACCGGCGACGTGCGCGAGGTCATGAAGGCGCAGGGCTATGCGGACGCGGTCATCCAGGGACGGGGGGCGACGACGAACGGCGGCTACAAGAGCTTCCAGATCCGGACGAAGGCGCTCAGCGACGCGAAGCTAGACGTTGTCAAGCGCACGCTCGAGGACCGGCTGCAGACGACCGCGCCGGGTGCGACGACCGTGTCGTCGAGCTTCGGACGCCAGATCGCGAAGTCGGCGATCATCGCGATCCTCGTCTCGCTGTTCCTGGTCGTCCTCTACATCGCGATCCGGTTCGACCTCAAGTTCGCCGGGCCCGTGATCGCGGCGATGCTGCACGACGTCCTCATCTGCATCGGGATCTATGCCCTGCTGGGACGCGAGGTGACGAGCTCGACCGTGGCCGCGATCCTCACCGTGCTGGGCTACTCCATCTACGACACGATCATCATCTTCGACCGCATCCGGGAGAACATCCCGACGATGCGCCGCTCGTCCTTCGCGACGATCGCGAACGTCTCGTTGTGGGAGACGATTCGCCGCTCGCTGGCCACGTCGTTCATCACGCTGCTTCCGGTCGGCGCATTGCTGCTGTTCGGCGGCGATACGCTGAAGGACTTCGCCTTCGCCCTCATGGTCGGCATCGCATCGGGTGCGTACTCGTCCATCTTCATCGCGGCACCGCTGCTGACGATCTGGAAGGAGCATGAGCCGGACTACGCTCGACGGAAGGACCAGAAGGTCGGCAAGAGCGAGCTGGAGGCCGCGTTCGAGACCGCGACGCAAAAGGCGGCCGAGGAGCCCGCGCCGCAACTGGCGCCGGTCGCGACGGACGGCGCCGCCGCCGCGGCGGCGCAGGCGAAACGCGAGCGCCGCCGGCAGCGCCGGCGCGCCCGCCCACATGGACGAGCCCGTTAGACGCCTCGCATTGGCGCTGGTCGGCGCCGTGGCGCTGACGGCGGAGCGAGCGGACGAGCTTGCCGACTCGCTCGCCGAACGCGGCGGCATGAGCAAGGACGAAGTTCGCGCCTGGATCGACGAGGCGACCACGCGCTGGCGCGGCGACGCGGTGCGCGTGGGAGAGCGCGCGGGGGCGACTCTTCACGGTGCGCTGCGTGAGCTCGGGCTCGTGACCCGCGACGAGTGGGACGAGCTCGAGCTACGGGTCGCTCAGCTCGAGCACCGGCTGCGGCTGCTCGAATCGCGGCCGCGGGCGGTGCCGCCGGCTCCGGGGACCTAGTGCCGCTCCACCTCCGGCGACTTCGCGGCGAGCACGTACTCGGCTGGGCCGCCGCTGTGGTCGGAGCGGTCGGGGTGGCGTCGGCCCTCACTCCGGAATTTGCGAATCGCTCGGACTTCGTGCGCGGAGTCCTTCCGCCCGGCGTTCCCGACGCCGCTCGCATCGCGGCGCTGACGTTCGGCCTCGGGCTCGTCTGGCTGTCCCGCTCACTCGTGCATCGACGGCGCCGGGCCTGGCACCTCGCGGTTGTGCTCGTCCTCGGCATCTCGATCGCCCACCTTGCCAAGGGTCTGGATTTCGAGGAGGCCTGCATCGGGCTTCTCCTGCTCGTTGCGCTGCTGCATTTCCGCGGCCGATTCAACGTGCGGGGAGACCCGAGTTCGGTGCGGCCGCTGCTCGCGACGACGTTCGCCCTCTCGACCCTCGCGGTGCTCGCCGTGCTCCTCGAGCAGCGCGGCTACGAGGGCGACCGACTGGAGGACAGTCTCGCCGGCCTGGGTCTTGTGCTCGCAGTCCGCGCGCTTTATCTCTGGCTCCGGCCGCTCTCCGAGCGAGTACGGCAGTCGGCTGAAGACCGTCGCCTCGTTCGGAGGCTCGTCCGAGCACACGGTGAGGACAGCCTCGCCTTCTTCAGTCTGAGGCGGGACAAGAGCTACTTCTTCTCGCCGACGAGACGGAGCTTTCTCGCCTACAGAGTCGTAGGCGGCTCAGCGCTCGTGAGCGGAGACCCGGTCGGCGACAAAAGCGAGGTTCTCGAGCTTCTGGTGGAGTTTCGCCGCGTTTGTCATTCGAAGGGCTGGCGTCTCGCGCTCTTGAGCGTGAGCAACGACCTCCTACCGGTGGCGCGTGAGCTCGGATTGCGCTCGGTCAAGATCGGCGACGAGGCGGTCGTGCGGCCCGCGGAGTTTTCGCTCGAGGGGCGATCGATCCGGAAGGTTCGCCAGTCGGTCGCCCGGCTGCAGCGTGCGGGGTACGCCTTCCGTGTCATCGGAGCCGGAGCCGTTGACCACGGCTTGCGCGCCGAGCTCGAGGAGGTCTCAGACGTCTGGCGCGGGTCGAACGTGCGGCTTCGTACACCTCGTCCCAAGCGCGCACGGCTACTCCCTCGGAGCTATGCGACGGCGGCCCGATACGCCGAACGGACTGATGGAGTACCTCATCGCGGAGTTGATTGGGTGGGCCTGCGAGCAGGAGGCCGAAGAAATCTCGCTCAACTTCTGCGTCTTCGCCGATCTGCTCAGGGAGACGCATCGGCACAAGCTCGAAGCGGTCGCCGGCAAGGCGCTCCGCATCGGTGATCGGGTTTTCCAGCTCGAGCGGCTGCTCGTCTTCAGCCGAAAGTTCGCTCCGGAATGGCGGCCGCGATATCTCTGCGTCGAACGGCTCGGTGACCTGCCATTGGTCGGCGTCGCCTATCTACGGGCCGAATCCCTCCTGACACCGCCGGGCCCCTGGGCCCGACGGGCTGCGCTGAAGGATGGAGCGCAGCCCTCCGTGTCACACTGAAGCCATGGCTCAGCCGGCCACCCGCAATCTCGGCCGCCTCTCGGAGATCGCGCAGGTCGCGGTCAGGCACGGGTTCGGGTACTGGTTCGACACCCACCGGCTGACCGACCTCTTCCCGCGGCGCGCGGCGCGGATCGAGGTCGACGGCC
>WNFU01003955.1_pt1 | contig 19182 bp, 9 predicted proteins | sample 5400121 | NCBI WGS metagenome assembly WNFU01 (sample SAMN13153360, study PRJNA577476) | soil metagenome | isolation source: 100 cm soil or saprolite under grassland replicate 1 | place: USA:California | collected 2016-06-15 | reverse complement strand
AGGCGCTCGAAGCCCGCGTAGATGATGAGATGTCCGGAGACGAACGTCGCGTACGCGTATCCGTTCGCAAAGTCGTCCTTCGCCGGGACGTTGCCTTCGTCCCAGTGCCAGGTGTCGCCGGCTCCGGAGATTGCATCGTTGTTCTTGTTGGAGCCGCCTGCGCCGGAGAACGTCGTCTTGTCGGTCGAGCTCGACTGCGAGGTATCGTCCTTGATGAAGACCGCGACCTTGCTCGGATCGAGCAAGTTGCCGTTCCCATCGAACAAGCCGGCCCAGTCGGGTCCGTTCGCTGCGTTCCCGTCGTCGAGGATGTTCGTCTTCCCGCCTTCGTCCGTGCTGGCTCCCGGACCGAGCTCGAATGCGCCGTTGTTGTGGACCGCCTTCGCGCTCGGGATCATGGCGAGAAACGCCGCCGCGATCATCACGAACGCGAGGAGCGCCGGGAGGAACCGAGACCGGCCCTTCCGAGACCCAACGTCGCCATTCGATTCAACTACGTTCGCCTGTGCACTCAACCTCTTTTGATTAATCATTATGCCCCCTCCAGATCGGTGAAGCGGGCGGCGTATTCCGCCGAGACTATATGGGTCGACTAGTACAGCGTTTGACCGAATCACATCTGAGAGCGGGGCCCTCCGGACGGAATGCGGCCGGACTGCTCGAGCCGGCGGAGATGGTACCACGCGAGCTGCCGACTGATCCCCAGCGACGCCGCAAGCTCGGACGGCCTCGTGGCGTGGCCGTCGTGCACCGCGTTCAGGACGCGAATCCGGGGATTCTGGGCCGCCCACTCCTGCGAGGCCCTCTCGTTCCGTTCCGGGCAGTCCTTGACGTAATAGCGGCAGCGGCCCTCGTCCTTGTTCTCCCGGATGTGGCCGCGACGGAGGAGCATGTTGAGATGATGGCGGGTCTCGCCAAGGCTCAGCGGGACCCCCCGCGCGATCGATCGGAAGTGGTCGCCCGGCACGGTGCGAAGGTAGTCCAGGATCCGCGAGCGCGACGGATGGTCCTGGGCGATCGCCGCGAGCGCCGAGAATCCGAAGACATGGAACGGGATGAGCTCGAGCGGCATCGACACGAAGGCGGGGACGGCCAACATGCCCAACGCGAGGAACGAGGCCGCCACCGAGCCGTCCGAGACGTGCATCGGCGGGTCCGCGGGGTGGAGGCGCGCCGTCTTGGCCCACCGCCCGAATGGCCGGGGGTCTCGCGCCGAACCGGATCCTCGACTGTCCACGCTAGCCATGCTCGCCCATCCGTTGCCGCCATGATGTCGATGTCCGAACAATCGCTTCACGCACGCGAGGAAAAAGGAAAGAGTGGGCGTGCGCGTTCGCACGCCCTGAGGTCGTTCAGTCTTCCTGCACGGTGAAGCTGATGCTCGCCGGGGCGCCGGAGACCGTCCGGGTCACACCGTCGCTCGGGTCCACCGTGTACGTCGCGCCGAGATCGGCGCGGATCTGCGTGCCGTCCTGGACGTTGTCGTAGACGATCGTCACCGTGAAGGACACTTCCGCACCGGCCGCGACCGAGACGCCGGTCCAGGTGACCGTGCAGCCCGCGGCGACGCAGTCGTCGCCGAAGGCCGGCTCGCTGCTCGCGACCGCCGATCCGCCGGAGCCGCCGTAGGTCACGGTGCCGCTGCCGGCGCCGCCGGGCACGCTCACCACGAACACGAGGTCCAGCAACGCGTCCGCGCCGCCGAAGTTCTTCACGCTGAACGAGTACACGGTCGTCCCGGAGACGACGCCGTCATCGGGCACGCCGGTCGGGGTGTTTGTGTACCCGAACGACGTCAGCTTGAGACTCGGCCTCGCGTCGCGGAACGGCTCGAGGATCTCAACGGTGGGGTTCTCCAATGTCAGGTCGACCGTCACGATGTCGGGATCCTTGGCGTACCCGGGCGGGGCGATGTCCTCCCGAACCGTGTATTCCCCGAGCACGAGCCCGGACATGGAGAACTCGCCGGGTGCCGGGTCTTCGTCCAACGTCCCGCCGGCGATGCCGTCCACGTCGTCCACGACGGAGAAGCACACGTCGGGCGTGTCGACCATCGTGTCCGGATCCGTCGACGAGTCAAGGGTCAGCGTCCGGCAGACCGCGAACGTCGCGCCGCCCAAAGGCCGGCCCGCGTTGTCCACCTTGTGCCAGATGATCGCACCCGCGATGAAGATCTTCGTCGCGTCACCAGAGCTGCCGTGGGTGTTGTCCGTCTCCCGCGTCAACGTGACGCCCAGGACGGTGAAGGTCGCGGACGCATGGCCCGTGACCGTCCCCGCGAAGTTGGACGTGAACGTGACCGTGCAGGTCCCGCCCGATGTTCCGACGGAGGCACATGTGTCGCTCGAGATCGTGTTGAGCGCGCCGCCGACGTCCGATAGGGTCACCGTGACGGGCGTACCCTCGGGGACGGCCTGGGGACCGACGCCTCCGCCGTAGTCGACGAAGACCTGGACCGTGAAGGTGTGCAGCTCGCCGATCCCGTTCGTGTCGTCCGGACCGATCAGGATGTACCCGTCCACGAAGACCTTGACCGCGTTCTCGCTGTTCTGGCCGCCGGTGGCCGTCGCCCGAGTCAGGGAGACGCCCCCGACGTCGAACGTGGTCGTCGCGTGGACGATCACGGTGCCCGCGGAGCTCGCGGTGATCGTAATCGAGCAGCTCCCGCCCAATGTGTAGCAGAAGTCATCTCCGACGAACGTCGCGTCCGCCGTGTTGAAGGCGAAGCTGAACTCGACCAACGTGTTGTCCGGAGCCGCGCCGAATCCGTCGACGCCATCGCCGGCGAGGTCGGCCGCGGGCCGCCCGTCGTCCTGCATGACGGTCGCGGTGATCACGTGCTCCGCGTCCACCTCGTTCGCAGCCTCGAGCGGGCTCAGTACGATGAACGCGTCGACGTACACCTTGACCGCATCCGGGCTGTTGAAGCCGCCCGTCCCGGTCTCGCGGAACAACGAGAGGCCGCCGACGTCGACCGTCACGGCCGCGTGGACCGTGAAGAATCCGGCCGCCGCGGAATTGATGATCACGTCGCAGTTCCCGTTCGCGTCCGTGCCGGCGTCGCAACTCGTGGTGTCGACGAACGCGGGCGGCGTGCCCGCGAACGAAATCACGGGGAAGGCGCCCGCCGCCGGATCGAAGGTCGATCCATCGCTATCGGAGTCGATCCCGAGTCCGTCGTCGATCTCGACGTGGACCGTGATCGTGTGCGCGTCGTTCACCTCGTTCGTGTCGAAGAGCGGACTGAGGGTGATGAACGCGTCGACGTACACCTTGACCGCGTCGCCGGAGTTCAGGTGGGTGCCATCCGTCTCTCGAGACAGGGAGACGCCGGAGACGTCCAGCGTGATCGACGCGTGGCCCGTGACCTTGCCCGCGCTGAGCGAGACGAACACGATCGTGCACTGACCGGAGGAATCGAGGTTGTCGCCGGCATCGTCGCACGTGCTCGCGCCCGCATTCAGGATGGAGGTTGCGCCGTTCGAATCCGTCAGCGTGAAGTCGACGTGGCCGTCCGTCGCCGATACGTAGCCGGCGCCGTCGCCGAAGTTCTCCTTGACGGTCACCGTGAACGTGTGCTCCGTGCCGACCTCGTTCGTCGCCGAGGGCGTGATCGAGATGGACGCATCGACGAACACCTTGGTCGCATCGTCCGAGTTCAGGCCCTCACCATCGGTCTCCCGGTGCAACGATACCCCGAAGGACAGGAGGTCGACGGAGGCGTGCGCCGTGAACGTGCCTGGCTCGGCCGAGCTGATCGCGACGTCGCAATCGCCGAATGCATCCGTGCCGTCTGCGCAATCGCTGGCGTCCACGAGGTCGGGCTCAGGCCCGACCCACGTGATCGTCACGATCGCTCCGGCGGCCGGAGCGAAGCCCGTCCCGTCGTTCAGTTCGACGTGGACAGTGAAGATGTGCAAGTCGTTGATCTCATCCACCTGGCTGGGTCCGATCTCGATGAATGCGTCGACGTATCGCTTGGTGGCGTCGCCCGAGTTCGGCGACGTCCCGTCGGTCGAACGCACGAGTAGTACGCCGCCCACCATGAGCGCAACCGAGGCGTGGGCGGTGAAGATGCCGCCAACCTCCGAGTTGATCGTCACCGCGCAGTCCCCGAAGGCGTTCGTGCCGTCCGCGCAATCGGTCGCGTCGACCGTCCCGGGCACTCCGCCGGGGAAGGTAATCACCGGGACGACCCCCTCGATCGGGTCGAACGTCGAGCCGTCGAGGTTGTCGTCGACACCGAAGCCGTCGTCGGTCTCCACATGGACGGTGAACGTGTGCTCGGTGCGGACTTCGTTCGCTCCGGACGGACCGATCGTGATGAATGCGTCGACGAACCGCTTGGTCGCATCATCGGAGTTCGGCGCGTTGCCGTCCGTGGACCGCGAGAGCGTCACCCCGAAGAGGACGAGCGTCACCGCGGCGTGACCCGTCACGGTGCCGGCGCTGTTCGAGTAGAACATGACCGTGCAGGCGCCGGTCGAGGTGCCGGGGGCGATACATACGTCCGACAGTATTATGTGGCTCGCGCCTCCGGCGTCCGTCAACACGACGATGACCGGGGTATTATCAGGAGCCGCCACCGGACCGAGGCCGTCGCCCCGATCGACCAATACGCTCACCGTAAAGGTGTGCACGACGCCGACCTCGTTCACCGCATTCGGCGAGATCGAGATCGACGCGTCGACGAACCTCTTGACGGCGTCCGCCGAGTTCGGCGAGACGCCATCCGTGGACCGGGTCAAGGAGACACCGAGGACGTCGAGCATCACGGACGCATGGCCCGTGACCAGTCCCGCGTCGTTTGACGTGAAGACAATCGTGCACTGGCCAAGGCTGTCGAGGTTGTCGCCGGCATCATCGCACGTGCTCGCTCCTGCGTTCAACGAAGAGGATGCGCCGTTCGAATCCGTCAGGGTGAAGCTGACGTGGCCGACGATTGCGGGGACAAAGCCCGCGCCGTCCCCGGAGTTCGCCTCGACCGCTACCGTGAACGTGTGCTCGGTTCCGACCTCGTTCGCGGCGGACGGTCCGATCGTGATGGATGCGTCGACGAAGACCTTCGTCGCGGGGCCGGAGTTGGGTGCGATGCCGTCGGTCTTCACGTGAACGGAATTCCCGGCGATGATGACATCCGCCTCCGCGCTGCCGGTGACGACGCCCGCCGATGGCGACGAGAATGTCACTGTGCAGATGCCGCCGACAGTTCCGGGATACGCGCAGTCATCCGAGATGGGAGTGACCGATGCGCCATTCGCTGCCGTGAGAGTCGCGGTCACGATCGTGCCGTCGGGCGCGGGGGTCGACGACCCTCCCGAGGTCTGGGTGACCGTCACTGTGAATGTGTGCGGATCGTTAATCTCGTTCACATCGTTTGGAGCGATCTGGATGTTCGCTGCGCAAATCGGGAACGGAGTCGGTCCGGCGAAGTCCTTCAGTTCTGCAGTGAAGGACTGGGAGCTGCGAGTCTTGCCCATGATCGACGTGATGCAAGGCGTCTCTGAGAACAACGCGGTCGCGTCAAACCCGAACTCCGTGAAGGAGTTCTTCGTCAGACTCATGATCTCGGAGCCGTGACGGTCGTAGTTCGGCCACGGACCGCCGTTGATCGTGCCGCCGTTGTTGAATGCACAGATCGTGTCGGCGCTGTTGCAACCCGAGCCTGTGAGTGTAACCGCGTTGGTGTACCCTGTTCCTGTCCACTCCCGGAGGGTGACGCTCCCAAGAGCTCCACCGTTCAGGAAGTCCATGGAGACGATGAGGTCGCCGATCGTTCGGTCGCCTTTGAAGTGGCACCCGTTGTGGGAGTCGACATCATTCGTGTCGCAAAATCCGTTGGTGTCATTGCCATCCAGCGCGACTTGGTCCTGGAACAGCTCCACATCGATGTGGCTGTCACCGCTCGGGTCAAGGCGCTCGAAACCCGCGTAGATGATCAAGTCGCCGCCTGGACTCAGGGTTGCGTACGCATACACGTTCACCAGGTCGTCCTTCGCCGGCACATTCCCCGTGTCCCAATGCCACGTGTCGCCCGGAGGGGCGATCGGATCGTTGTTCTTGTTCGACCCGCCGGCGCCGGAGAAGGTTGACCGGTCGGTGAACCCACTTTGAGAAAGATCATCTTTGATGAAGGTTCCGGCGAGCCCGCCGAAGCCGCCGGGATGGTAGACGCCGAATCCGTCGAAGATGTCGGCCCAGTCCGGTCCGTTGAGCGCATTTGCGTCGCCGAGGATGTTCGTCAGGCCGCCCTCGCCCGTCCCGGGGCCGAGTTCGAATAGATCGTCATTGTGTACCGCGTGAGTCGTTGGGACTGAAATGGCGGCAAGGGCCATGACACCGATGAGCAGCGCCGCGTAGGTGGCGCGCCTTACGGAATGCCGGTCGCGCGAAGCATCTGCGACCCTCACGGGACGCGAGACCCTCGAGGGCGCGGCGATTGGCCGAACGGCTTTCACGCGCCGGACCGGCAAGCTCGGCCCCGTACTGCGCACTGCAATTCTGGGTGCGGGGGTTGGCGCAGCTCGTACGGGAGCGGGGACAGGACTCTCCGCAACGGGCGCGACCTGAACGGTCGTCGACGCGAGACTCGGTTCCTCTTTCGGTCGCCGGTCTACGGCAACCCGTCCGACAAAAACTCGAAGGAGATCCACTTCGAGTTGCTCCAGCTCGAGGAGAGCGGCTTGATACGAACCCGCGGCCAGGAACGACTTGGTCTTTTGGATCTGCGGGAAATACGCAGCCATCGGAATTTGGAACGCGCTCGCAGCGCGGACCAGCGACCGGACTTGATTGGCTTTCCGGATCAGTCGATCCCGTGCCTCCGATACATCGGACGCGTTCCCAGTTCCAGCGAGCGTTCTACTTCGTGCGACATCGAACCCTGACATAATCGAATGCCCCCTCCTGTTGTTTAGTGCGGCGGGCAATCAACCCACCGCAGACCGAGAGCAGATTATGAGCGACTGATATGAGGGCTGTGGAACAGAATTTGCGCGCCCTTCGCGGGGCATTTTCTGAGCCGAAATCACACCAACCATGACGAGGCGATCGCACCGAGTTCTCGGAAATTCATTGTGTCGAACCTGCGGCAGATCGTGAGCCGTCAACCCGACCCGAACGTAGCGGAAACCTCTCCGATTAGGGTACCTTAATTTCCAAAGGAGCGGTATCGTTAATGATTCTCACCGAGGGCTGATTTTCACCGGTCGAATGTTTGTTCGGACCCATTATCACCTAGGCACCGCGATGGCGGCGGGCCGGGCCCCAGGACGCATCGCTGCGACGCCCGGCGAGGCTTCGGGGCGGTGCCCACATACGCAATTCGCTGGTCCCGGGTCCGGTCCACGGTCCTCGCGTTCGTCCTGTGCGCCGTCGCTCTTCTCGCGCCACCGGAAACGCGCGTTGGCGTGTCGTGGACGGCTCTCGATTCCCCGTTCCTTCCCGACGCCGCCCATTTTCTGAACGTGAACGGGTTCCACTTCGATCCTCTCGTCGATCCGCCGAATCTTCCGGCTTCGTTGCGTGACGCGGATTCCACGGCCGATGGATCTTCGTTCTACATTGTCCAACTGCATCCGCCGATCACACGAGAGGCAAAAGCGGAACTCGTCGCCGCCGGGTTCTCGTTGCTCGCCTACGTCAGTTCCAATGCGTTCGTCGTCAAAGCGAATCCCGCGGCGCTCGCGCGAGCGAACAATCTTCCACAAGTCCGCTGGATCGGGGCGTTCGAGCCGGCGTTCAAGCTGAGCCCTCGCCTCCTGGAAGAAGAGCCGACCGACTTCGGGTCCACGCGCACAGCTATCGAAGCCGACGGAACGCCGTCCCTTGCGGGGTCGACGCCATCTCAACGAACCGCGAGCCGAGCGGTCGGAGATACCGCAGCGGATTCGTCCGCGACATCGCGCTTCCGCGTTACCGTTCTGTCCTTCGAGCGATCGGGAGTGTTGCACGTCGCCGAAGCCATGGCGGCTCTCGGGGCGACCGACATTCTCTGGTCGGCGTCCTCCTCCGGTGTGGTCCGCGCGGAGATCGGTCGAGACGCCCTCGTCCCGCTTGCGCGCAACCCTGACGTGATGTGGATCGATCGGGAGGTCCGCCCGCACACGTTCAACGACATCGCAAGGTGGGTGATCCAGAGTGGCGACGGGACGACGTACGCGACACCGGTCCATGCTCACGGGATCTTCGGGACCGGTCAGCTCGTGACGGTTGGGGACACAGGACTCGACTATCAACACGATGCGTTCGAGGACCCGCTCCACTCCGTCCCGGGACCGGACCACCGCAAGGTCACCGACTACTACGTCCCCTCGGACGCCCGCGGGGATTCGTCGGACAACGGGATCAACCACGGCACGCATGTCGCGGGGACCGTGGCGGGCGACGACGGCACGTGGCACGTGTACGACGGAGACGCGACGGGGTCGAACGGAACCGCGGGACCTCACGACGGCCAGGCGTTCGATGCGACGGTCCAAGCGCAAGACCTCTCGACTGATGGCGCGACGATCAATCCTCCTTCCGATTTGCATGACATGTACCAAGCGGCTTCGGACCGCAACTCGTCCATCCACACGAACAGCTGGGGTTCCTGCTGCAGCGACTACATTTCCGAGGCGTCCCAGACGGACGACTTCGTGTGGACCCATCCGGACTTCGTCGTCCTCTACGCCGCGGGGAACTCCGGCCCCAGCCTTTCGACGCTCAACCCCTACGCAGTCGCGAAGAACGTCATCGCGGTGGGCGCGTCCCAGAACGGAGCGAGCCGAGATCGGATGGCCACGTTCAGTAGCCGCGGACCCACGGCCGATGGACGGTTGAAGCCGGACGTCCTTGCCCCCGGCGTCTTCATCTGGTCCGCACACGGCTGCGATCCCGGCGGACAATGCGACGACTACGTCCAGTTCAGCGGGACGAGCATGGCGACGCCGACCGCCGCGGGAGCGGTCGCGCTCCTCCGGCAATACTACACGGACGGATGGTACCCGACGGGGACCAAGCAGTCCTCGGATCGATTCGTCCCCTCGGCGGCTCTCGTCAAAGCGACGCTGATCAACGGCGCGACGGAGATCGCGGGGACGGGGGCGTACGACAACGGAGAGAACCGCTACCCGAACTTCAACCAGGGATGGGGGCGCATCCTCCTCGACGACGCCTTGTTCTTCCAGGGCGACGCGCGGACCCTCTGGCTCGACGACTACCGGGCCGGCGTGGACACGGGCGGATCGGTGACGTACCAGATCGCGATCGCGGACGCGTCGATGCCCGTCGAGGTCACGCTCGTCTGGAGCGATTTCGCGGGCGCACCGATGTCGAGTCCGAACCTAGTGAACGATCTCGACCTCGTCGTGACGGGGCCCGATGGCACAACGTACGATGGCAACCAATACACGGGCTACAATCCCGGCGAGTCGCAACGGAACGCGACCGGCGCGGACCACCTGAACAACGTCGAGGGCGTCCTGGCGCGCACCGGCGTGCAATCGGGCATCTGGACCATCACGGTCTCCGGATACAACGTGCCCGAAGGACCGCAGCCCTACGCGGTCGTCGCCACGGGCGGCATCACGCGCCAGAAGGGAATCGTCCAGATGGATCGCAACTCCTACCAATCCAGCGCATCCGTGCAAGTCCAGGTGCTCGACGCGGATCTCAATATAGACCCGGGGACGCCGGACACGGCCACCGTGTCGATGTCCAGCACGACCGAGGCGGTGCCGGAATCGCTCACGCTCACCGAGACCGGTCCATCGACCGCGGTCTTCCGCGGATCGATCCAGCTCACGAGGAGCGCCATCCCGCTTCCGGACGGCCGGCTCCAGGTCCAGAACGGCGACACGATCGGCGCAGAATATTTCGACGCGGACGACGGCCTCGGCGGAAGCGGACCGGTGGACGACTACGCGCTCGTCGACGACGCACCGCCGATCATCGCGAACGTCGGCGCGCAGACCGTCCGGTTCTTCCGCGCGACGGTCACCTGGACCACCGACGAGGCGAGCGATTCCGTGGTATACTGGGGCACGGGGGCTCCTTCGACGCCGAAATCGGACGCGCGCCGCGTGACGAACCATGCGATCATCATCGCGGGGCTCGCGGCGAGCACGACCTATTACTACTACGTACTGTCGACGGACGAGGCGGGGAACACGGCCCGCGCGGACAACGGCGGCGCGTTCTACTCGTTCCGCACCCCCTCGAGGCCGCCCGAGTCACCGCCGGACTCGGAATGGCCGCAGTTCCATCACGACGGGGAACGAGGGGGCGTGGGCTCGTCTCCCTATGCGATGCCTCTCACCGCTCGGTGGAACACGACGCAAGGCTCGCGGATCCACTGGAGCAACCCGGTCATCGACGATCACACCGTCTTCTACACGGAAAGGGAAGGGACCGTGACCGCGCTCGACCTGGGCACGGGCGCGGTGAAATGGCAGGCGTTCCTGGGAGACTTCGGGTACGTGCACGGCACGCCCGCGGTCGACTCCGGGAGCGTCTACGTCGCGATGGTGACGGGCGGCGGTACCGCGGTGACGATGTTCGCGCTCGACGAAACGACGGGCGCGATTCGATGGCGACACGCGTCCCCCGCTCCGGCCGCGAACGCCTTCACGACCCCCGCGGTGGATGGGACGACCGTCTATTGGTACGACTACAGCGGACGCATGCTCCATGCGACAGACGTCGCGAATGGAGCCGACCGCTGGACGTACCCGATGCCGGACAAAGGGTTCCAGGGCCCCACGGTATGGGCCGGGATCGTGTACGTCACGGATGGCGTGGGAGACGTCCTCGCGATCGACGCCCCGAGCGGGACGGAGTTCTGGCGCACGAGCGTCGGGTCCGCGATCACATCGGCGCCGACGCTCGCGGGCGGGGTCCTGTACGTCGGAGATTACAAGGGCTCCGTGCACGCGATCAACCCGCTGAACGGATCGACGATCTGGAAGGCGCCGCTGGTCGGGAAGGCCGTCGACCTCTCCTCCCCGGTCGTCGCCGAGGGACTGGTCTTCGTCGGCGTCTTCGCGACCGAGACGGGCGCGGGTCGGATTGCCGCCCTCGACGCGGCGACGGGGTCCATCGTCTGGAGGTCGTTCATGGTGAAGGGGCCCGTCGCCGCCTCCGTCGCCTACGACAACGGCACGGTGTTCGTCGCCGCGTGGGACGGGATGCTGTACGCCCGGAAGGCGTCGAACGGCGCTGCGCTCCAATCGGTGCTCGTCTCGCCCGCGGGCAGTACGTCCTCCGTCGCGATCGGGGACGGCTACCTCGTCGTCGGCGACGAGTCGGGAAAGATGAGCGCGTTCAGCTTCGCCGATGCGGGGACCGTTCGCCGGATCGCGGTCGACCCCTCCACCGCGGACGTGGCGTTGATGGGCTCCGTCGCGCTGGGCGCCCATGCGTACGACGCCCTTGACAACGCGGTCGGCGGGGTGACGTTCTCCTGGTCTTCCACCGGAGGCCTCGGCACGTTGACGCCCGCAACGGGGTCGGGAGACCGGGCCGTCTACACGGCCGGCACCGTCGCGGGCACGGACACCGCGAGGGCTGCGAACGGAAGCGTGTCCGGCCTCGCGACGATCCGAATCGCCCCGGGCGGCCTCAACCGGATCGACGTGACTCCGGCGACCGGAACGGTCCCGGCCGGGGGCACCGGGCAGTTTGCGGCGATCGGAAAAGATGCGAACGGCAACGCAGTCTCTCTGTCTTCCGTCGCCTGGAGCACCGCAGGCGGACTCGGCACGATCGACTCGAACGGGCTCTTCACCGCCGGAGGCGCCCTCGGCACCGGCACCGTCACGGCCACCAGCGGCGGGATCTCCGGGGGCGCGGTCGTCCAGGTCGTCGCCGGGCCGCTCGCGTCGATTGCGATCTCCCCCGCGACGGTCGTCGCCGAGGCCAGCGCCACGGTCGTCCTGGAGGCGCTCCCCGAGGATGCGTACGGGAACCCGATTTCCAGCGTCCCGGTGTCCTGGTCCACGACGATCGGCGATGTGACCCCGATCGACGTCGATGGGATGCACGCGTTGTTCCGCGCACCCGTTGCGGCGGGAACGGGCACGATCACCGTCTCCTCGGGCCCCTTGTCGACGCCGGTCAGCGTGCGCATCGTCAGCGGCGCGATGGAACGGATCCTGGTGATCCCTTCGACGGTCCAGGTGCGCGTCGGCGGCAGCATCGAGCTCCAGGCGCTCGCGCTCGACCGCTACGGAAACGAGGTCGGCAACGTGACGTTCGCCTGGTCGTCCACGATCGGCTCGCTCCAGGTTGCGGCGGACGGCCGCAGCGCTTCGCTGTCGGGCGGGGACCAGACAGGAAGCGGCACGCTCACGGTCAGCTCCGGGACGAAGACGACAACGGTCGGGGTCACGGTCGTGGAGGCGGGATTCCCTCCCGAAAGGATCCTCGGCATGCCGACGGGCTTGCTGCTGTTCGTCCTCACGATCCTCCTCTCCGTCGTCGCGATTGTCCTCTCCCGGAAAAACCGCCGGCTCGTGCGGCATGCGGAGAGCACGCGGGCCGCGCCGGGCGTGGCGGTTGAGGCGCCGTCCGTCGACGAGAATCTCGAGGAACCGCTCGAAGAGTATCCGTTGTAGGGCCTCAAGTTCCGCCCGAGACCGGTAGGTTTACGGTACCCTGAACGTTGCCCTCGGCACGGCGACGCACGCGGTCTGTCCGCTCTGTGGGAAGTCCTCGAGTCTCCGCTCCTTCCCGTCCGGGAGCGGCACCGACATCGCCCTCCAATCGTTCCGGGGCAAAGGCCGGGGTCGCGGCTTCGAGGCGATTCCTTCGGGTTCCGGCATGGAGGATCCGGCGTTGACGAACGCGGTCCGCGAGAAGGTCCGGACAATCGTACAGACTTTCGAGGTCCATGGACTCCCGTTGGAACTGGATCGGCCCGAGCGGGAGGCACTCCGAAATCGCGTTGCGGCGCTCGAGCGTCAACTCGACGTGGAGCGGAGGTCCCACGAGCCCCTCGAGATGCGCGTCACGGAGCTCGCGGCCGAGCTCGAGCGGGACCGGCTCCTGCGCCTCAACACGCTCGCGCAGGTCGGCAGGCTGTCGGCCCAGCTCGACCACGCCAAGGAAACCCAGGAGCATCTCTTCGCCGCGTCGCGTCAATGCATCCTCAGCCTCCGTGCGTTGCGGGAACAACTCAAGGGTGTACCGTTCGCCGCGCAATCCCTGACGCCGCTCGTCCACGACGTCAAGGGGGTCGTCGATCTGATTCAGGAGTTGCGTTCGGTGTCGTCCATCCGCTCCGCGGCCGAGGACGACCTCGTCACCCGGTAGCGGCGATTCTGCGACGAGACGAGCCCCTTCTCTTCGAGGCGCCCCAAGTGGTAGGCGGCGAGCTGGCGGGTGATCCCGAGGATCGTCGCGATCTTGGTCGCCGTGCTCTCGCCGCTGCGGTTCAACGCATTCCAGATGCGGAGGCGCAGATCCCGAAAGCCCCAGTGCTTCCCGAACAGATCGTTCTTCGCGAGCTGCTCCGAATCTCCGCTGACGTAGTAGCGGGACCGCCCGTCCGCCTTCCGCTCGTACAGGAGGCCGTCGCGCACCAGCACCTGGAGGTGATGCCGCGCCGTCCCGACCCCGATGCGGAGAGACCGGACGATCGACCGGAAGTGGTCGCCCGGGAGGAGGAGCAAGTGCTCGTACACCCGCCGGCGCGTCGCCTGCTCGAGTTGCTGGCGCGGGCCGAGGCGTTGGGGCAATGCGGCCCCGTCAGTGGGACGTCCCGGACTCGCGGGCGTCCGGTTCGGGGCGGATACGCTCGAAGGTCGAATCGGTCGGTTGCCTTGCATGCTCTGCGCTTACCCCGCGGTTACCCCTTGACGACAATCGACGCACGGGAGCGCGGTTCTGCGGACGCACGCTGCAACTCCTTCCGCACGATCCTCCTAGCCACCTGCCTCAGGAACCCCTCGGTCGCGGCCTTCGGGGCCACGAGGATGAGTTCATCGATTCCGAACTTCGTCGCGAGGAGCCGGCGAGATTCCGTCTCGATGACGATGGTCGAAGGGCTCGCGTCTCCGAGCGTCTCGGCGATCGTCTGCACGGAGGCGAACATCGTCGCCGCCATCACGGTGAGCACCTCGTGCGGCACCGGGTTCCGCGTCCAGCCTGCGACCAAAATGCCGGTCTGACGCAACAGTAACGCGGCGTCGAGCGGACCGTCTGGATCGACGATCGACAGGATGGATGCACCGCGCTCCTCCAACTGAGCCATGATTCGGAACCCTCTCCCCCACGACGACTTTCTCGGCGGTAGTATTAGGAAGGAGGGATAAAAAGGATTTGTTAAGTTCAGTTTGGCAAGTCGATCCCGCGATGGTCGGCGTCCGGGGACGGTCTACAGCGGTTTGATGTGCCTCGACACCGCGACCGCGGTGACCGCCCAGGCCACCAGGACCGGCCATCCGTACGCCAGGAACAGGAGGAAGGCCGTGTTGAGCTGGAAGTGATCGAGCGCGAATGACCCGTCCACGGCCGGGAGCATCGCGGAGGCGATCGCGCCGAAGATGATCGCCGCGGCGATCGGAGGGGCGATGGCCCAGCGGACTCCGGAGAGGCCCCGCCGGACCGTCAGTCGCTCGCTCACGAGCTCCCGGAGGAGGCTTCGAGCCTCGTGCATCGTCCCCGACGCAGGTACGATGACGGACGGGGACGGGCGGACCTCGACGATCGCAACGTCCCGTTCCATCGCGCCCAGGATGTCATCGAGCTCGTCCTCGACGTCCCGGTCGGTCCCCGCGTCCAGAGCGGGGATCTGAATCTGGGCCCGGGCGGAGCCGCGGATCACGGCGATGCGCTGATCCAGCTCCGCCACCGCATGGCCGATCGAGGAGACGTGCAACGAGGCGGCGATCGCCAAGCCGACGACGAGCAGGGTCGAGGCGATGAGGGTGACGACATACGTCTGCGACGAGGCCGCCGGCGAGAACCACGCCCCGGAGGTCGCGACGGCCGTGGCCCACGCGAGGTCCCCAATGGCGACCAGGGCGGCGGCGAACGCAATCGTTACGACCGCCACCCGCTTCCCGCTCATGCGACCCCTCGCCCTCGACGCATAGGCGCCTCCGTCAGTTAGTCCTTTCGGCCCGCGAAAGGCCCGTCGGCGTGCGCTCCCCCCTTGTCAATTTGACCTGAGTCAAGCCCACTTGTCTGAGGCGGTTATACCCCCCCTCGCCGACACCCATCGCATGAAGACTACCCTCGAGCCGGCCGGGAACGAATCTCCGTTCGAGCGCCTCGGGACCTCGGGAAAACTGATGATGCAAGAACGCGACGTCGAGCAGCTCGAGACGATCATGACGCCGGACGCCCGCCTCGCGGAGATCCTCGAGGAGATCTCGGCCCAGGTCTACGGGGTGCACGCGATCGTGATCGGGGACCGCAACGGCCTGCCGATCGCCTCCTCCCTCCGGGGACGCCCCTCGATGGCCGCGACGGCGATGGCGACGCTCGCCATGACCGCCGCCGGCAAGATCACACACAGCCTCTCCCTCCCGGATCCCGAGGACATCACGATCCACGCCGGCTCCTGGAACGTCGTGATCCTGAGCCTCGGGGATGGATGCACCCTCGCGGCGGTCGCGGGCCCGAAGACGGAGCCTGCATCCCTCAGCTGGATCATGCGCCTGAACTCGGAAGAGATCCGCGAACTCCTGGACATCATGCGGTAGCCGGACGTTCTCAACGTCGAGAGCGTTGGCCATTCTGGGGAACTTATTTAGCCCGTGCCACCCCTCCCTACCCCCACGGGGGCAGGGAGCATGGGGGATACCTTTCGTTCGTTCAGTGCGTTGTGTCTTGCGATCGTGATGGTCGGCTCGATCGGCGTCGTGCCGGTCGCCTCGCTCGCGCAGGCGGTTGGACGCGCGGCCAACTCGGACGCGCTGGCGCTCGCGAGCGCGGAGGCGGCCGAGGCGTTGCGAGGCCTGCAGCGCTGGGATGGCGGGCCCGTCGCCGTCCGTCCGGTCTTCTCGGACGTGAATCGACCGATCGAAGTGATCATCGAACTTGGTGGCCGTTCCCTGGCGGCCGAGCAGTCGTTGCGCGCGGCGATGGGGATGCCCTCCCTCGATGGAGCCGCGCAGCGAGCGTACGTCGCGTCGGTGCGCGCGTCCCATGCGGATGTCCGCACGGCGATCATGGCGGCGGGCGGGACGGTCCGCTACGATTACGCAATCGTCTACAACGGAATCGCCGCGGTCCTGGATCGCGCGGCGCTCCTCCGGATTGCGGGGATGCCGGGAATCGTCCACATCTCCCCGACGCAGGTCGCCACGATCGCCCTCGATCAGAGCGTGCCGTTCATCCTCGGCGACAAGACGTACGAGGAGCTCGGCGCGGACGGCACGGGCGTGCGCATCGCGGTCATCGACACCGGGATTGATTACACGCACGCGGCGTTCGGCGGAAGCGGCATTCCCGACGCGTACGGGGCGAATGACCCGACCGTCATCGAGGACGGCACGTTCCCGACCGCGAAGGTGATCGGCGGGACGGACCTCGTCGGCGAGCTCTACGATGCCCGCGGCGCGAACGCGCCCGGCGGCGCGTGCAGCGCGACCCCTCACCCCGACCCCGATCCCCTGGATGTCAACGGCCACGGGACGCACTCGTCCGACACGGCCGCAGGCATGACCGTCGAGGACGAGGACGGGGACATCCTGACGCCGCACGGCGTCGCGCCGGGCGCGTCCTTGTACATGATCAAGATCTTCAGCGGGTGCGCGGTCGACGGGACCGCGAGCACCTCGAATGCGAACGTCATCGCCGCGATCGAGTGGGCGACGGACCCGAACCAGGACGGAGACACCTCCGACCACGCAGACGTCATCAACATGTCCCTCGGGGGCGCCTTCGGACGCGATACCGAGGCGGGCGCCCAAGCGTCCGATGCCGCGGTGGATGTCGGCGTCATCGTCGTCGCATCGGCGGGCAATTCCGGGAACCTCGCATACATCACGGGCGCCCCGGCAGCCGCGACCGAGGCGATCAGCGTCGCGGCGGGGAACGATCCCGGGATCAAGCTCCAACTCCTGACGGTCGCGAACAGCGGAAGTACGGACGGGGACAAGGAATCCGTCGAAGGCGCGTTCACGCCGCCCCTCGCCGAGACGGGGACGAAGTCCGGCCTCGCGGCGAGGCTCGGTGACTTCCTCTCGCCCGCGGCGCAGCTGTGCACCGCCCTTCCCGCCGGGAGCCTCACGGGGAGGATCCCACTCGTGTCGCGCGGCACCTGTACGTTCCAGTTGAAAGTGGAGAACGCGCAGGCCGCCGGCGCGATCGCCGTCGTGGTCTACAACAGCGTCGTCGGAGACCCGATCGTCATGGGTGGCGTCGGCGGCGTGACGATCCCCGCCGTCATGATCAGCCGGGCCGACGGCGTGGCCCTGACGGCCACGATCGATGCCGATACGACGTTCACGCTGGACCCGGTGAACCAGAAGCCGATTCCGGACCGTCTCGCGCCGTTCACGTCGCGGGGTCCGCGGTTCAACGATGCCTCGATCAAGCCGGACGTCACCGCGCCGGGCGTCTCAATCCTATCCGCGCTCGTCGGCTCGGGCACCGGGGCGACCTCCGTGTCCGGCACCTCGTTCTCCTCGCCGCACGTCGCGGGGGCGGCCGCAATCCTGCGGCAGCTCCACCCCGATTGGAGCGTGGAGGAAATCAAGGCGCTCCTGATGAACACCGCGACGGACGCGAAGCCCATGACGACGACCCCATACTCGGTCTCGCTGATGGGCGCCGGCCGCGTCCGCGTCGACGTCGCGGCGACGACAGAGTCCCTCGTCGTCCCGGGGAGTGCATCGTTCGGCGTCGCGGAGTCGAGCACCTCCGGCACGATGCAATACGACGTCAACCTGGAGCTGCGCAACAAGGGAGACGCGTCCAAGTCGTTCGACCTGACCTCCGCATTCCGGGTGCCGGGCGACGTCGGTGGGGCGATCACCCTCGTCCATCCCGCCAGTCTGTCGGTCGATGCAGGCGGTTCGACCGACTTCGCGCTGAGCCTCCGGGTGAACTACGACACCCTCGGCGGCGTCCTGTTCGAGAAGGACGGGTTCCTCACCCTCACGGAATCGGGAGGCGGGGACGTCCTGCGCGTGCCGTTCCTCCTGATCCCGATCGCGAGGTCAGCGGCCCACGCATCCGCGTCGAGCATCGCCCTCGGCTCGTCGTTCACGGTGCAGAACTCCGGGATCCGCGCGACGCGCGTCGATGTGTACCAGCTCGGCGCGACCTCGCCGAACGAGGACTTGATCGCGGAGCCCAACGGCCTGCCGAACGATCCGGACGACTGGTTCGACATCCGCGCGACCGGCGCGCGGTCGTTCGGCAAGGAGCCGGTCGGCTCGAAGGCGGACCAGGTCCTCGAATGGGGCATCTCGGTGTGGGGCCGGCGGAGCGCGCCAAGCCTCCTGGTCACGGACATCGTGATCAACGTGGACGGGGGCGCGCCAGACTACCTTGTCGAGGTGGCGGATCTCGGCCTCCTGACGACGGGATCGTTCAACGGCCAGATGGCGTCCGCCGTATTCAGCCTGAACCCGAAGCCCGGGAAGCCCTCGGGATTCCTCGAGTTCGTGGTGCCGAACTCTCTGCACGCGTCGTGGCAGAGCGCACCGCTCTTCCTCGCGGACCTGAACACGCTCGCGCGGGCGAACAACCAGCCGAAGATCGGCCTCGCGAACGAACCGTTCTCGTACTTCGTGATGACGACGGATCTCGAGACGGGATCGTTCGACGTCTCCCCCGTCGGGACGTTCAATGCGAAGCAGGTCCAGCTCGATGCGGTCCCGAACATCGTCGCGAGCGTCGCGGCCGCGGGCAGCGCGGGAATCACTGCGGTCGGCGCCACCCCGGGCGGTCTCCTCCTAATCTACCGCAACAACGTCGCGGGCGCGGACCAGAGCGAGGTCGTCACGGTCCACGCGTAGCCGCCCGCACACCGCAGCAGGAATCCGACAAGCTTCAGCGGAAGCCCCGCCTCGAATAACGTACAAATAGGGTCCGCTCCATCGAGTCCGCCGTGCTGGATATCCGGCTCGTCCGCGAGAGCCCCGAGGTCATCCGCCGCGACCTCGCGAAGCGCAAGGCCCCGGAGAAAGCGAAGCTCCTCGAAGACGTCATCCAATGGGACAAAGAATGGCGGAAGGCGCTCGC
>WNFU01008532.1_pt1 | contig 19183 bp, 23 predicted proteins | sample 5400121 | NCBI WGS metagenome assembly WNFU01 (sample SAMN13153360, study PRJNA577476) | soil metagenome | isolation source: 100 cm soil or saprolite under grassland replicate 1 | place: USA:California | collected 2016-06-15 | reverse complement strand
CGCGGCGACATTCCCCGCCTACGGGACGATGCGAAACAGTGTGTCCAGGGCGACGAACCCGAACAAGAGCGCCAGATACACGATCGAGTAGCGGAACAGGCTCATGGCCGCGGCCGTCGTACCTTTCGCCCGAAGACGCGCTGCTCTTGCCACGAACATCCCTCCCAGGGCCAGGGCCGCTGCCGGATACAGCAACCCCGTGCGAGCCACCGGCCACAACAGAAGGGACACGGCGACGAGGACAACCGAGTACACGAGGATCTGCCGCGTGGTCACCTCCCGGCCCGCCACCACCGGAAGCATCGGGACGCGGGCGAGTGCGTAGTCGTTCCGGTAACGGAGCGACAGCGCCCAGAAGTGCGGCGGGGTCCACACGAACACGATGGCGAACAGGACGACGGCCGGCCAGCCCACCCTCCCCGTCACGGCGGCCCAGCCGACGAGGGCGGGGGCGGCGCCCGCCGCTCCTCCGATCACGATGTTCTGGGGGGTGGAGCGCTTGAGCCACAGCGTGTACACGAACACGTAGAACAGCAGCGCCGACGTCGACAACAGCGCGGCGAGGAGGTTGACCAGGAAGACCAGCCACAGGAAGCCCGAGACGCCGAGCAGGATGGCGAAGGCGAGTGCCCGGCGAGGCTCGATGGCACGCGCGGGGAGCGGGCGGCGGCGAGTACGCGTCATCATCTCGTCGATGTCCCGGTCGACGTACTGGTTGATCGCGTTGGCTCCCCCGGCGGACATGGTGCCCCCCACGAGCGTGGCGAAGATCAGCCAGAGCGACGGAACGCCGCGACGCGCCAGGATCATCGCCGGGACGGTGGTGATCAAGAGAAGAAGCACGATCCGAGGCTTGGTCAGTTGGATGTAGGCGGACAGAGCTCGAGAGGATCGGGGACGCCGGTCCAAGCTCGGAAGGGCGGGACCGCTGGCGGAGGTGGCCTCCGCGTCGGGTGGCCGGAGCACCCGGCTCAATGGGATTCCTCGACAAGCTCGCCGGTACGGAAAGCTTCACTCGGGACCGCGCTGGAGGTCACCGCGGTCGCCACCACCGCCCCCCACGTCAAGCTCGCCACGGCGACGTGGGCCACGACCGCAGCCGGGGCCAGCGACGACCAGACGTTGGCCGCGCCGATCAGCACCTGGACGACGAACAGCAGGGCCGCGGCCGTCGCGAGGACGTTCACCGGCACCCGGCGGGGACGCTCGCCCCGGGCTCTGGCCGCGACGAGCACCAACAGGACGCCGACCACGAGCGCGAGGACCCGGTGGGCGAAGTGGACTCCAGCCGGGGCCGATGAGATGCGCGGGACGAGCCGGCCGTCCATCAGCGGCCAATCCGGGAAGACGAGGCCGGCCCCCTCGCCTCGAACGTACGCGCCCACGGCGATGAGGAGGAGCGTGGTGGCCGCGGCCCCCCGAGCCAACCGGGTCAGCCCGTGTGCAGAGGCGGAGGGTTCCGCCTCCATCGTGAACGAGGCGACGGTCAGATAGACGAGCACGCCGGCGAACACCATGGCCGTGGCCAGATGCGCGCTCACCAGAAACGCGTGGAGCTCGCCCTTCACCACGATTCCCCCCAACACTGCCTGGAACAGGATCAGGAACACCGCCGCAGTGGCCGGGACGTTCACCCTTCGAACTCGCGAGTAGCGCCGCCACGCCACCACCGCCAGCGCCAAGACCAGCACGATGTCGAGGAAGGCGGTGAACCTGTGGCTGTACTCGATGATCGAGTGGTACTCGAGGGGAGGAAGCCACCGATCGGTCGTGCACTTGGGCCAGCCCGAGCATCCCAACCCTGATCCGGTGGCCCGCACCAGTCCTCCGATGGCGATGAGCAGAAACGTCGTTCCCGTGGCCGCGATGGAGAGCCCGCGCAGCCATGCGTGAGAGCGTGCTCTCGTTCCCGTCGGCGGGCCGGCAGGCGGCAGTGGCGGAGACAGTGTGGCTCGGCCGGACATGCGCCAATCAGTATCCCTCGCCAGCCGGAGGGAGGCGTGGCCTCCGATCGAATCTGTTACAGGGCCGGCACGAACTCCTTGACCTTGTCCAGCACTGGGGCGATGAGCTGGTTCCAGCGGCCGGTCAGCAGAAGGATCCCGATGGCGGACATGGCCAGGCCGCTTGCCCCGGCGAACCAGTGATAGTTCCGGCTGAAGAACTTGAACGCGCCCATGAGGCGCTCGATGCCGAGGCCGACGAGCAGGAAAGGAACGCCCAGGCCCATGGAGTACATGAAGAGCAGGAACACCACGCGGGGCGTGGATCCCTGGTTGAAGGCCAACGTCGAAACGGCCCCGAGCACCGGCCCTATGCAAGGAGTCCAGCCGACGGCGAACGCCATCCCCAGGGGGAGCGCTCCGACCGAGCCGGGACGCACTCGTGCCAGGAGCGGCCTGCCCTCCCAGTAGAGCCAGGGGATCCGGGCCCGAACCGCATACAGGACCAGGAAGATTCCAAACGCGAGGACGAATGCCCCCGCCACGCGCCGCCCTGCCGGAGACAGGAACCACGCCCGTGCCGCACTAGCCGTGAAGCCGAACACGAGAGTGAACACGAGCGAAAACCCCAGGATGAACAGGAGGATGGGCACGACCGGCCGGCGGGCCCGATCTGCGGTCGAACGGTCGCCCGTCACGAACGACAGGTATCCGGGCACCAGAGGAAGCACGCAGGGCGAGGCGAAGGAGACCACACCCGCGGCGAAGGCGAGGGCCGGCCCCCACCACTCGGTCACCCTGGCGCCAACGTTGGCGATCATCGGCCCAATCCTCGCAGCTGCACGAGGAAAGCGCGGCTCGCCCCGACCTGGAAATCGGGACCAACCTGGGTTGCAGACCGGGTCCCTTTGTGGCCATAGTGTGAGTGATGCTTGTGAAGAGCTTCACAAGCCGTCCGCACCAGCGAGCCGGCCGCTCGGGCCGTCCCGCCGGCCGATGTTTGAGGGGCTCCGAGGCCCGCCGATATAATCCGCTGGCGTCTGCCGTGGAAGGTCCTTAAGCGTGAAGCTTGCCGCCAGGTTCATACCGCAGGGCGTGAAGGAGCGGGCCCAGCCAGCTGTTCTCCGCTTCCAGAGATTCGTCAGAGACTTCGAATGGACCTGGACGAAGGCGGTGGTGACCGCGTTCGCCTTGTGGTTCCTGGCGATCGGCCTGATCGGGTTCCTGCCCTCCTGGTGGCTGTACTTCGCCGACCAGAAGCTCGGGTGGAGCCCCTGTCCCTGCCCGAGCACGCTGAAGTGGGTCGAGTTCAAGCTTCGCGACCTCATCGCGATCGTCCTGTTCAGCGTCCCTTTTGGGGGTTTCATCATGGTCCCCTACCATCTTCAGAGACTGCGAAGGAGGCTTCGCAGCGAGAGCGAGAGCCGCCCGACCGGTGGCTACCGGTGAGGCGGGCGATGGAGAGGTGACCCCATGCCCTTCGTGAAGACCGAAGTCGACATCAAGACCGATTACTCGGTCGAGACCGTCGACGCCGAGTGGTTGAAGCAAGGAGTCAGGTCCCCCAAGCACCTGATGCTCGACCCCGAGCCCTGCATCCTGTGCAGGGCGTGCGAGGACGTCTGTCCGTGGAACTGCATCTTCATGCTCGACCCGGGGATCGTGCGCAACTCCCAAGACGACAGCGTCGAGGCGGAGGTCGAGAACGCCTTCGCCATCTTCGTCGTGGACGACAACGCGTGCACGCGGTGCTCCGTGTGCGTCGAGCGCTGCCCCAGTGACTGCCTGTACTATGCGCGCCTGCCCGAGGAGGAACCCAGTGGGCGCCGCACGATGGCCGCGGTGCCAAAATCGCAGAAGGTGGATGTCGACGTCGAATAGGCCCGAGGGGAAGGAAGAAGAGCGCCCTTGAGACTCAGGGAAAGGTTGCCAAAGCCTCCGAGGCCCATGGAGGCGCTGGACTACGTCCGGGAGACCGAGCTCTGGAAGTCGATGTTCCGGCCCGGGTCGATCTTCCGGAAGGGGTACAAGGATACGCAGCGCGACCGGGCGCTGGCCATGATGAACAACGTTCTGTACCACCTTCACCCGGTAAAGATCAAAAGGCACGGCCTGAAACTGACCTATACGTTCTGCCTGGGTGGGCTCTCGTTCTTCCTGTTCGTCCTGCTGACGATCACGGGTATCTATTTGATGTTTTTCTATCGTCCAGCCGCGGAGCTGGGGAACGCCGTGGCCTACCACGACATGCAGGCCATCCGCACCGGGGTGTTCTTCGGCGACCTGGTTCGGAACATCCATCGCTGGGGCGCCCACCTCATGGTGTTCACCGTGTCCTTGCACATGGCCCGGGTCTTCTACACCGGCGCCTACAAGCCTCCCCGCGAGTTCAACTGGGTCGTCGGGGTCATCCTCCTGTTCCTGACGCTGGGGCTGTCGTTCACCGGCTATCTGCTGCCATGGGACCAGCTCTCCATCTGGGCGGTCACGGTCGGCACGAACCTTGCGGGGTACTCGCCGCTGGTGGCCACCCAGGCGAAGTTCATCCTGCTGGGCAGCCTGGAGGTCGGCCCGGAGACCCTCTTACGTTGGTACGTGTTCCATGTCCTGTTCTTACCGTTCATCCTGGTTCTGTTCCTGGCCGTCCACTTCTGGAGGATCCGGAAGGACGGCGGGATCAGCGGTCCGCTGTAGGAGCGAGAGATGCCCCCGAGGGAGGAGACGCCGCTCGACCAGGAGGTCTTCGACAAGACCCTCTCGTCTGAGCTGGCCAAGGGAACTGATCGCCGCGTCGCTGAGGGCAGGGCCCGCGCGGCCGGGGTCCGTGCCTACCGCAAGGTGCATGGCGAACCCGAGCGGGAGGCGAAGGCGCCCGAGGCGCGCGAACACGCAGCGGCCGCTACCGGCGACGGCGAAGCGGTCCAGCCCGCAGCAGCAGCGACAGGGACCCGCCCGGCGCCGGCGGCGGCGGCCCCCGCCGCGGCGGCGGGGGCCGCCCCAGGGGGCATGGTCTACGCGGCTCCTCCGCCCGCCGCGCCGCGGACGGCTCCTCCACCCACGGGGCGGGCGCCGTCGCCCAGGCCAGGAGCTCCGGACAAGCACCGCCTCCTCGCGCTGGTCCCACCCGAGGGCATCCAGCGGGTCGAGAGAGAGCAGGGTGATCGGATCAACGTCTTCCCCCACCTGCTGATCGAGGAGTTCATCAGCCTTCTCGTCGTCCTCGGGTTCCTCACGGTGTTCTCCACGTTCGTGAACGCACCCCTCCGCGAGCTGGCCAATCCGAACCTGACCCCGAACCCGTCGAAGGCTCCGTGGTACTTCCTTGGTTTGCAAGAGCTGCTGCGCTACTTCCACCCGATGATCGCTGGCGTGATCTTCCCGACGCTGATCCTGGTTGGCCTGGCCGCGATCCCCTACGTGGACCGCAACCCGAGCACCAGGCCCGGTGACCGAAAGCTCATCATCACTCTGTTCACCATGCTGTTCATGTTCGGAGCAACCTTGACCATCGCCGGCTCCTTCTTCCGCGGCACCGGCTACAACTGGGCGTGGCCGTGGAGCCAAGGGCTCTTCTTCGAGTTGTGACCGTGCTGGGGATCTCCTCGTCCACGTTCGCGGTCGGGGTAGTGGCGATCCTGTTCGTGCTCTTTGTCCTCTTTCTGGGGGCTTCGCTCGCTCGGGCCAGGCGGTCGGCCAAGAAGCCGGCCGTCACTGCAGTTCCGGCCGGTGCGCCTGGGGCTGCCCCGGCCGGACCCTCGCCCAGGACGAAAACCGTCCTGTCGAGGCGGGACTTCTTCCGGGGAGGCCTGCTGGCTTCGCTCGGAGTGTTCGCGGCGCAGTTCGGAGGAGCTACGCTTGCGTTCCTGTGGCCGAACCTGACGGGTGGGTTCGGATCGGTCATCACTCTCACCGACACCCCCGCCTCCATCATGGGTCAGATCCAGGGCTCCAGGCAGCCCTTCTACTTCGGAGCCGGCCGCTTCTACTTGATCAACTACACCGGTGACGGGGACAAGGCCGGGGGGATCTACGACGGACTCACCGCCGACGTGCCCGGGAGCGGACGACTGATGGCCCTGTACCAGAAGTGCGCGCACCTCGGGTGCCGGGTCCCTTTCTGTGAACAGAGCCAGTGGTTCGAGTGTCCGTGCCACGGCTCCAAGTACAACTACGCGGGAGAGTACGAGCTGGGGCCGGCACCGAATGGCTTGCAGCGGTTCGTGGTCAAGGTCACCGGCGGGCAGCTGACCGTGGACACCGGCAACCCCACGGCCGGGCCTCCCCGGGGTACCGACACCATCCGCCAGTCTCCCGAAGGACCCTTCTGCGTCGGAGGCGCCTGATGCTCGCCACGAGGATGCGCGCCCGGTGATGGTGCTCGCCGCGCTTTCGACCGGCAAGGCGATTCTGATCGGTCTGGCTTCGGGCGTGGTCCTGGCCCTGATCGCGGTGGCAGCGATGTCGGGCGCGCGGCGGCGGCCCCGCCGTGCCGCCGAGCTGGACATCCCGAACGCCATGAGGCCCGGGCCATCCGATCCGGACCTGGAGCGTCCCATCCTGGAGAGGCTCTACGTGTGGGGAGCCCTCTTGGTCCTGTTCATGGCCATCTGGGTGCCGGTGGTGTGGCTGCGGGAGCCCACCGCCAATACCGAGGACACGGACAACTTCCTCCAGGAGTCCATCCATCGCGGCTACCTCACGACCCTGCCGGGGAACGAGCAGAACCAGCTCGGGTTCAACTGCCAGCGCTGCCATGGTCCGGGCCTGCGCGGTGGGCAGAACGTTTTCAACGGCACGGTGGTCCCGGTTCCAAACCTTCAGACGGTGTGCGGGGGGGCCGCGACAGGCCATCCCCTGATCAAGGGCCTGGAGGACGTGGTGAACACGATCTCAGAGGGGCGGGCCGGCACGGACATGCCGTCGTGGAGCGTTCGGTTCGCCGGAGCGATGGACGACCAGCAGATCAACGACGTCGTCAACTACCTCATCTCCATCCAGAAGGTCCCGAAGGACCAGAACGTGTGCACGAACCCGGCCGCGGCTTCTCCGAGCCCCAGCGCCAGCCCGTCGGGGGGAGCTTCTCCGACCCCCACTGAGAGCGCGTCCGCAGGAGCGTCCCCGACGCCGACGGCGAGCCCATGACCGATCTCCTGGCCCTCGCTCCGACGTTCTGGAAGGGGATCATCGTCGTGATCTGCGCCTTGATCGTCTTCGTGGGCAGCGTCTACGTGATCCTGTCCGCGGTGTTCGGCCTGCGGATGGCGTACCTGGTGTTGGCGGTGTCCTTCTTCGGATGGATGATCGTCTTCTCGTCGATCTGGACGTTCGGGCAACCCAGGTTCCCCCCACCCATCGGACCCTTGAAGAAGTGGGCGATCAGCGGCACCCCGGCGAACGAGGGGCCCCGAGGCACGGAAACCGGGCCTCTGAATACCAGGTACGCGGGGACCGAGAAGTATCCGGATCCCCCATGGCGAGCGCCGACGGCGGCGAACAAGTCCTCTGTCGACACGGCCAAGACGGCGATCCAGAAGTACCTGGTGCAGCAGGCCGTCCAGCAATTCAAGAAACAAGACGTGAAGGTCTGCCCGCCCGAGGGACTCCAGGCGGCGAACTGTTACACGTTCGACCCCTCCACGTTCGTCGTCACGGACTTCGAGTTCATGTCGGCCAGTGACGGCACCAGCCTGGCCGCGGCCCATGCCTTCTTCACTTCGGGCGGCCCGGAGCTCACCGTCTACGCGTATCACGACACGGGGAACGTCCCGGCCTACTCCTACGCGTTCCTCGCAGCCTCGATCGTCCTGTTCATCGTTCACGTGCCTTTCCTGGATCGAGCGGAGAAAAAACGCAAAGCGATCCTGACCGGGGGCACGGCACCGCCCTGGTTCGGACCGGCCTAGTCGAGGAAGCGAGGAGCCCACTTGAACCTGCTGGCAGCCATCACGAACGGCAGCGACGCATTCATCGCGTTCACCATCATGATGATCGCCATATTCGTGACGCTGCTTCTCACCGTGAGCCGTTAGAGCCTGGCTGCCGACTTCCTGGCCGCCTCGAGCGTTCGGTCCACATCCTCATCGCTGTGGGCGATGCTCAGGAACCAGGACTCGTACCCCGACGGCGGGAGGTACACCCCGTTATCCAGCATCCCGTGGAAGAACCGGGCAAACCGCTGGCGGTCGGACGCGCGGGCGCCGGCGTAGTTCCAGACCGGGCCGTCGGAGAAGAACACGGAGAACAGCGACTCCACCCTGTTGATGGTCACGGGCATCCCGGCCTCGCGGAATGTGGCCGAGAGGCCCTCGGCCAGTTGCGTGGCAACCGCTTTGAGCCTCGCGTACGGATCGAGCCCCTCGATGAGCTCGAGCGCGGCCAGGCCGGCTGCCACCGCCACCGGGTTCCCTGACAACGTGCCCGCCTGGTACACCGGTCCCACCGGCGCGAGGTGCTCCATGATCTCTCGCCGCCCCCCGAATGCCGCGCAGGGAAACCCACCCCCCATCACTTTCCCCAGGCAGGTGAGGTCGGGGGTGACGCCGTACAGGGCCTGGGCGCCCCCACCCGAGAGGCGGAATCCCGTGATCACCTCGTCGAATACGAGCAGGGAAGCCTGCTCGTCGCACAGAGACCGCAACCCTTGGAGGAATTCCGGCCGGGGAGGCACCACGCCCATGTTCGCCGCCACGGGCTCCACGATGACGCACGCGATCGATGCGCCCCCGGCGCGCAGAGCCGCCCCGACGGCCTGGAGGTCGTTGTACGGCAGGACGAAGGTATCGCCCACGGCACCGGGAGTGACCCCGGGCGAATCGGGGAGGCCGAACGTTGCCACGCCCGATCCGGCCTTGGCCAGCAGGGCGTCCGAGTGCCCGTGGTAACAGCCCTCGAACTTGAGGATGCGCGGCCTTCCAGTGAACCCGCGGGCCAAACGGATGGCGCTCATGGTCGCCTCCGTCCCTGATGAGACCAGCCTGGCCATCTCCACCCCAGGGACCATCCGGGCGATCCGCTCGACCAGCCGAACCTCGGCCTCCGTCGGTGCGCCGAAGGACGTGCCCCGTGACGCAGCCTCCACCGCTGCCTCGAGTATCTCCCGGCGAGCGTGTCCGAACAGGAGCGCGCCCCAGGACTGCACGTAGTCGATGCAACGGCGGCCGTCCACGTCCTCGATGAACGCGCCCTCTCCTCGGGTGATGAATGGAGGCGTCCCACCGACCCCTCGGAACGCACGAACGGGCGAGCTCACCCCGCCCGGGATCACCTGCTCTGCCTCGCGAAACAGCTCTTCGGATCTGGTCATCGGCCTCTGGACCCGCGCTCCGGGGAAGGCTACCTTTTCGCCAGGTTAGGCACGTGCGCCCATGCAAACGATCCAGGCCCTTCGCTGTTCGGCCGGACGGCAGCGAGGTCTGGCTCCCGCTATCCCGATCCCCGGGGGGTACAACGGTTTCCCGCTGGTCATGAAGAGCTTCGAGGCTCGGCCACCGCAGGAGCGCACCCACATGTGCAGGGCGTGGACCGTAGCCGCATCCGGACTCGAGGGGAACACCCTGGCCATCCGCATCTACACGGTGACCCGGAGGCTGGAACCTCGCCACGGCCGACGCCCCATGATGGCCGCCAGACGAACTTGGCCCATACATGCGCGGCCAGCACCGCTCTTGTCATGAAAGGCATGACCGGTGCGACGGGTTGACGCCTGGTTCTTCGCCCCCGGTGCGGTGGCTCTGCACGCGGGCATCTGGGCGACGCTCGGCCTGGACTACTCCGCCTGGGCGGCCACGGTCGTGATCCTGTTCATCGACTGGCCTGCACTCGTCGAATGGACCCGAGCCCGGATACGGGCCCGCGAGCTGCGCCAGCCTGTCCCGGCCTGACGTCCGCGTCGGCACACTCTACGCTTGCGGCGATGGCACGAAACGAGCGGTCGGTGTTGCTCTACGACTCGGACTGCGGCTTCTGCCGCTGGTCCACGGCGAAGATCCTGGCTTGGGATCGTCATGGCCGTCTCCGGCCCGTGCCCCTGCAGGATCCCGAGTCCGATCGCCTCCTCCGCGGAATGGACCAGAGGACGAAGATGGATTCGTGGCACCTGGTCACGCCGGACGGTCGAGCCCGGTCCGCCGGGGCCGCCTTTCCTCCACTCTTGCGGTTGCTGCCCGGCGCTCGGCCTCTGGCCGCGCTCGCCTCCGCGTTTCCTCGCACCACAGAGCGGACCTATCGGTGGGTGTCGCGACATCGGGATTGGCTGGGTCGGAGGCTGGGAGCCCAGGCGTGCTCTGTCGACCCCAAGCTCAGCAGACAACGAGTAGACGCGGCACCGTAGATCGCCTCAGGTGGGAAGGTTCCGTGCCGTCCCCGAGTGACGATGAGGCCATCGCGCTCCAGCTCTCGATAGGCTCGAGCGACCGTCCCCCCGGCCCAGGTCCAGGTCGCTGGCGACCGGCTACAGCCAGTCGGCGGCTTCCTTGGCGTGATACGTGAGGATGAGGTCCGCGCCTGCCCGCCGGATCCCAGCGAGGATCTCCAGGGTCGCCCGGCGGCCATCGATCCATCCGTTCATCGCCGCCGCCTTCACCATGGCGTACTCGCCGCTCACGTTGTAGGCAGCGAGTGGAAACCCTGTCTCCTGCTTGACTCTTCGGATCACGTCCAGGTACGGGAGCGCCGGCTTCACCATCACCAGGTCGGCGCCCTCCTCGATGTCCGTCCGAACCTCTCTCAGGGCTTCATCCGAGTTCGCCGGGTCCATCTGGTACCCCGTGCGGTCGCCGAACTGGGGCGCGCACTCGGCCGCGTCTCGGAAGGGCCCATAGAAAGAGGAAGCGAACTTGGCCGCGTAGGCCAGGATACCTGTGGAGGTGAACCCCTCGTCGTCCAGGGCCCGGCGGATCGCGGCCACCTGGCCGTCCATCATTCCCGACGGCGCCACCAGGTCCACTCCTGCGTGCGCCTGAGCCAGGGCGATGCGTTGGTACAACTCCAACGTCCGGTCGTTGTCCACCGACCCGTCTTCGGCGAGCACTCCACAATGCCCGTGGTCCGTGTACTCGTCGAGGCACAGGTCGGCGATCACCACGTGATCGTCGCCGAGCTCTTCGCGGAGCGCCTTCAGCCCTCGCTGGCCGATGCCTTCCGGGTTCCACGCCTCAGACCCCTCAGGGTCTTTGCGCTCTGGGACCCCGAAGAGCACGAACGCGTTGACCCCCTTCTCGGCGATCTCCCGAGCCTCCTTGCGGAGCGACTCCAGCGTGTGCTGGAGGTGGCCCGGCATGGATGGGATCGGAATCGGGTCGGCCACTCCTTCTTTCACGAACAAGGGGGCGATCAGGTGGCGCGAGGACAGGTCTGTCTCCCGGATCAGCAACCGAAGGGCCAGGGTCCGGCGCATCCTGCGCGGCCGTTCCTGGGGAAACGGCATCCGTACCTCACTTCTCCTTTCGCCCTCGGGGCCTCAGGGCTCGCTCCAGGGCCGCCACCAGCCCATTGATTGTATGTGGCCGGGCCACCGCCACCACCCGGAACCCGGCCCGGCGAGCCGCGGCGGCTGTGACCGGTCCGATGCACACGGCATTGGGAAGCCGAGCCCCGGCCTCGTCCAGGCGGCCAGCCATCGCCACGAACCCTTCCACGGTGGAGGCGCTGGTGAAGGTGACGGCATCCACAGTGCCGTCGCGCAGGGCAGCGGCGGCATCGTCCGGAAGCCGCGACGCGAAGCGGGTCCGGTACGCGTCGACCCGTTCCGGAGTCCATCCCTTGCGGGCCAGCGCTTCCTCGAGGCCCTCGGGCGCGATGTCGGCCCGAGCCAGGAGAACCCGCCCCCTCCCCCGAGGCATGGCCCGCGCCAGAGCCGACGTGGTGAACGTGGATGGGACCAGGTCGGGCTTCGCGCCGAAGGTTTCGACGGCCCGAGCCGTCCCCTCCCCCACGGCCGCCAATCGAGATGGAATCTCATCGAACCGCTTGCCCGCCCGAGCCAGAGCGGAAACAAGAGCCTCGACGCCTGCACGGCTCGTGAACACCGCCCACTCGAACGTCCCCGACGCGAGTTGCTTCGCGGCCTGATCCAGCATCCGGCGCGGGGCGGGCGCGAGCTCGATCGCGGGAGCCGAGAAGACTCTGGCCCCTCGCTCCAGCAGCAATCGGGAGAGTTCCACGGACTGCTCCGGCGGGCGAGTCACCAGCACCACCCGTCCCGCCAGTGACCCCTCCCCCGTCACCGCCCGGCCCCGGCCTCGGCCAGGATGGCCGCGGCCCCGCCCGCGAGCAACGTCTCCGCCACCTCGGCGGCTGCCTGCTCGGGGGTGGGAGCTTCGACCTGGGCCCACACCAGATCGCTCCCGTCCGGACGGACCACCACAGCCAGCAGCCGTACCCCGCCCTCGCGCTGCTCGGCGTAGGCCCCCAACGGAAGCGAGCAGTCTCCGCCCAGCCGAAGCACCAGGGCACGCTCGGCTTCATAGGCCAGTCGCGACCTCGGATGGTCAAGCTGCCTTACTACCTGTCGGGTTCGATCATCGTCGGCGCGAGCCTGCACCGCCAGCGCTCCCTGGCCAGGGGCGGGCACCATCTCGTCGAGCGGTAGGGGCGTGGCGTGGGGCGGCAGGAGACCGAGCCTGGTCAGGCCGGCGGCGGCGAGCACGAGGGCATCGACCTCGCCCGCATCCAGCTTGGCCAGCCGAGTGTCGACGTTCCCCCGAATGTCTCGCACAGAGATGGTCGGCCGGGACCGCAGCAGTTGCGCCTTCCGCCGGATGCTCGAGGTCCCCACGACCTGCCCGTCCTCGAGGTCGCCACCCCGCGTCAGGAGGACGTCGAAGGGATCGGCCCGCTCGGGCACCGCAGCCACCACGACATCATCGGGATCATGGGCGGGGAGGTCCTTGGCCGAGTGGACGGCCACGTCGACCTCGCCGTCCTGCAGCGCCCGGACGATCTCGGCGACGAACAGACCTTTCACCCCTCCCCGGCCGAGTGGTGAGACCGCCCCTCGATCCCCGGACGTTGTGATGGGGACGAGCTCCGTGTCCACGCTCAGCAGGGCCAAGTGGTAGGCGATCTCCTCCGCCTGGGCCAGAGCGAGGCGCGATTGCCTGGTCCCGATCCGAAGTTTCAACGCCGTATATCCCCCTGGTGTCCCTGCCGCCGGTGTGTGGCCTGCTTGTGTCCCGTCCCGTCCCTCAAGCCCTCGGGTCGAAGTCCAGGCCGAACAGCTCGGCCGCGGCCCGAGCCAGCTCGTCTCCCGTGCCCGGTCCGGACCGTTCCTTCAGCTGCACGATGGGCTGGTGCAGCAGCTTGGCCACGATCCCGGACGCGATGGACTCGACCGCGGCCCACTCCTTGTCCGAGAGGGACGACAGCCTGGAAGAAGCCCGCGCCAGCTCGGCGGCCTGAATCCTTGCGCCTCTTTCTCGGAGCGCCTGGATCAGGGGGGCCAGACGAGCCGCCCGGCGCCAGGCCGCAAACCGAGCGACCTCCTCCAGCACGATGGCGCGGGCCCTTTCGAGATCGCCGGGCGCCGTTCCGGTTTCCGCCAGGATCCCCTTCAGGTCATCGATGTTGGCCAGGCGAACATCCGGAAAATCCTTGACGGCCGGGTCGACGTCTCGGGGGACCGCCAGGTCGAGGAGGAAGAGCGGCCGCCGCCCGCGACCGTTTCGAGCGAGGGCCTCTCCCACGGCGTCCGGACCGATCACCGTCCCTGCTGCCCCGGTCGATGACACGACCAGGTCCGCCTGGGCGAGGGCGCCCACCAACGCGTCGAGACCGTGGGGCTCCCCCCCGGCCCGCGCGGCCAGCTGCCGCGCCCGGTCGAGGTTCCGATTGACCACTCCCAACTGGCCGATCTCGCGTCGTCGGAGGTGCTTCACGGCGAGCGAGGCCATGCCCCCCGCTCCCACCACGACCGCAGACCGACCGGCCAGCCCGCCCAGCTCCTCCTCCGCGAGCATCGTTCCGACCTCGACGAAGGCCGCCGGCGAGGCCCCTATGGCGGTCTCGGCCCGAACCCTTCGGCCGGTGCGGATGGCTGACCGGAACAGACTCGACAGCATAGATCCCGTGGAGCCCTCCGCCTCGGCCCGGCGAAAGGACTCTCGAACCTGGGTGAGGATCTGGGGCTCGCCTAGCACCATCGAATCGATCCCCGCGGCGACAGAGAACAGATGCTCGGCCGCGTCATCCTCGTAATGCGAGTAGAGGGGCTCGGCGAATTCCTCCGGGGGAACTTCCCGGGATTCCGAGAGGAACCGCTTCACTGCCAGGAATCCGGCGTGGTAGCCGGAGACCTCGGCGAAGATCTCGACTCGGTTGCAGGTCGAGAGGATGACGGCCTCCTGTACCTCGCCCATATCCTTGAGGATCCGGTAGGCCTTCGGGTAGTCGTCTTCCACGAACGAAAGCTGCTCGAGCAGCTCGACGGGCGCTCGACGAAACGAGACCCCCAGCGCGAGCACCGACATCAGTGACCCTTCTTCATGGACCCGGATTCCCCCCTGGCCCCCAGACTACGGGACCGCGGCCAGATCGAGCGCCGCCCGGCCCCCCTTCACGGCGGCCAGCACGGCCTTGCGCTGCTCGTAGTACGCGAGGATCTGAAGCTCGATCGACAGATCCACCTTGCGAACGGAGACATGCTCGGGGACCGAGATCACCGCGGGCGCGAAGTTCAGGATGGATCGGATCCCTGCGGCCACCATCCTGTCCGCGACTTCCTGAGCGGCACCGGCAGGTGTGCAGATCACACCGATGGCCACGTCTTCTCGACGGACGATCTCAGGGAGCCGGTCGATGTGCTCCACCGCCATGTCGCCGATCGGCTCCCCCACTTTGTCCTGATCGTTGTCCACCAGCGACACGATGCGGAACCCGCGCTCCGAGAAACCCTTGTAGTTCGACAGGGCATGGCCCAGATTCCCGGCGCCGGCGATCACCACCGGCCAGTGCTGGGTAAGCCCGAGCTCCCGACGGACCTGGTGGATCAGGTAGGCCACGTCGTACCCGACGCCGCGGGTCCCGTAGGACCCGAGATAGGACAGATCCTTGCGCACCTTGGCCGAATTGACCCCGGCCGCCTCGGCCAGGTCGCCTGAGGAGATCGTGGCCGCACCGTTCTCGGCCATCTCGATCAGGGCGCGAAGATAGATCGGAAGGCGACCGACAGTGGCTTCGGGGATGGCGCGGTCTCTCACCTGAGAGTCACGACGGGCATTCTAGCGCCATTGTGAATAGGCGCACAAAGGCACAAGCGCGGCGGCGCCGGGCCGGGCCCGGAGGTCAGGTCGTCGCAGCCCGGACCACCATCTGCTCGAGCGCGGCGGGCTCGACGGCGAACTCGAACATCTCGGCCCCGTCTACCTCGACGACCGGCACCCGAAGGCCGTAGTTTCGCTCCAACGACTCGTCACCATCGATGAACACTTCTTCGAACTCGAACGACCGCCTGCCGCGCACCGCCAGGATCGTCTCCCGGGCCTCGTCGCACAGCCCGCAGGTTCGGCGGGAGTACATCCGGACCAAGGCCTCGCGCATGTTGGTGAGCCATCTTAGCCACCGAAAAAAATCGGGGAATCTCTGAATTCTGGCCGTCACAAGGCCGAATATGTAGGTGAGAAGCATCCCCCTTCTCTGCAAGGCCGGACGAACGCCGGACCCTTCACGAGCCAGTCTCGTGCCGGCGTGATCCATGGAGAGGAGGCCGCCTCCCCTGCGGCCTCCTCTTGTTTTTTCTTCGGGCTCGAGCGTCGGGGGTCCGGCTCACGAGAGCTGGGCGATCCCCTTCGTGGCGAAGAAGAAGCCGAAGCCCACGATGGCGAGCGCGGACAGGATGGGGATCACACTCATCCACCTGCCGGCGAAGCTCCTGGTGATCACCGCCCTGGCTCGCAGGGCCAGCAGACCCACCACCATCAGGCTCGCCGCAAGGCCCACGCTGAAGGAGAAGATCAGGGCCAGGCCATAGCCGACCCGGTGGGCCGCCACGGCGCCCGTCAGCACGACGAACGCCGTCGGGGACGGAAGGATCCCTCCCGCAACTGCCAGCGCAGCCAGCCCCCGGCGGCTGATCGGCCGGGAAGGGGGTTGAGGGTGGTGGGAATGGTCGTCATGGCGCAAACGATGGATGTGGGTGTGGCCTTGCAACCGATCGAAGCCCTTGCGGCGGGCCCGGACCCTCGTCACGAGCAGACAAGCGCCGAGCGCCAGGGCCACCAGCCCGGTCACGAGGGTCAGCCACGGGTAGACCTGGTCCGCGGGGAACGAGCGCACCATGACCAACACCACCAGTCCGAGGGCGAGAACGGAGGCCGTGTGCATGAGCGCAACTGCCCCACCGACGGTGGCCGCCTGACGGCCCCTGGCCTCCTGGCCCACGAGATAGGCGGCGGTGATGGTCTTGCCGTGGCCCGGGCCCAGGGCGTGGACTGCCCCGAAACCGAATGCCAGCAAGAGCGAGATGCCGAGAACGAGAGGCGTGAGGGGGCGGCTCACCAGCGCGGCGAATGAACCGCCCGACGCGATGGGAGCGCCCTTGACGGTCTCCGCCCTCGAAGATGGCTCGGCGATCGAGCCTCGCCCGGGATGGAACGACAGGGTCGCGGTGGTCACATCGAGCGGACTCGAGAGCTGATCCTTCGGATAAGCCCGGAGTTCTCCGCTGACGCTGGTCGCTGGCACGCTCGAGCCGGCGATGGCCAGGCCGTCGCGTGAGCTGGCTGTGACTTCTTTCCATCCGATCCGCCCCGCGAAGTTCCGGTCCGAGTACCGCACGTTCCCCGAGCCATTGGTGGAGGCCCCCCGAAATGTCGCCGTGAAGTACAGGATCGGCAGGCCGGCTTGCCCCGCCCGGAACCGCACGAAGTCGGAAGCCACGTGGAGGGGGACGGGCGTGCCGTCCACGGCGAGCCGGAGGTTGGCGACGATCTGGACGGCCGTGCCGTCCGCCCAGATCCGACGCTCGGCGACATCGAGCGAGCCGTCGCCGTTCGTGTCGATGGCGGGGGTAGCCTGGAAGGTTGGGATCTCGGCCATGTCCACGACGTAGTGGACCTCCACAGTGCCCGGCGAGAACACCAGCCCGCTGTATCGGTTGATCGTGAAGTTCCCCAACGGATGTGCCGAGGCGATCGGCCCACCCACCAGGGCGAAGGCTCCGGTTAAGCCCGCGGCCAGAGCCAGCACGACCAGAGGTCGCCGCTTCATGGGGCACCCCCAAGCGAGTTCAGCACCTGCCCGGCCCGCTCGGACCACAGGATCGAGAAGTTCGGGTTGATCTCCAGGGCGACGGCGAGGTCCCGGCGGGCGGCCCGCTGCTTCCCCAGGGCTCGCTCGATCATTCCGCGGTGGAAGAAGAACAGGGCGTTCCGTGTCCCCAGCCGAAGGGCCAGGTTCGCGCACCGAAGGGCTTCGCCGTGGTGACCGTTGGCGTGGAGCTCCCAGGCCAGCGCGTCGCCCACATGGATGCTCCTGCGCCTGGTCCACTCCTTCCGGGCGGCGGCGAGTCCGTTCGCCAGATCGAAGCCATGGTCCGCGTCGAACAACGCGATCTCCAGGTCGACGTTCACCCCGCCGGCCCGAAGGAGTCGCTCCTCGGCGTGGACCAGCGCGTACTGGTGAGCGGCCTCAGCCTCGCGGCCCGTGACGCTGTACAGGTCACCCAAGGCGATCACGTACTCGGGGCTGGGATACCGATCCACCACCCAGGTCAGGTCGCGGATGGCCATGTCGACCTGGCCTCTTGCCGCCTCGACCCTCGCCAGCCCGGCGTGTGGAGGGACGAAGGATGGATCGGCCATGAAGGCCCAGCGGTACCAGCCCTCGGCGTCGGCGATCCGACCGCGGTTCCAGTACAGGTCGCCCAGCTGGTTGCTCGCCCAGGCGGCGTCGGTAGGTGTGGCGGCTGCATGCAGGGCCAGCTCCATAGCCCTCGTGGCGTTCGAGGCGTTGCCCTGGAGCTCCCAACCGTAGGAGACCCGGGCGTAGGTGGAGAGCTCAGGCCTGAGGTCGATCATGGTTTGAGATGTGTGAAACGCGTCTTCGTAGCGGCCCAGCTCTACCTGGGCATCTGCCACGACCGCGTATGCCTCCGCGCTGTCGGGATTGACGCTCGTGGCCTTCAGGCCCCAGGACAGGGCACCCGAGAAATCATGCCGGGCGGCGGCAAGGGCGCCCATGCCGGTCAGCGCGTTGAGGTTCCCGGCGCCGTTCAGCTTCAGCGAACGGCCGAACACGGCCTCTGCCTTGGGGTAATAAGACGGATCAGCCGTCACCCGGGCCTGCTGCACGTAGGCGAGGCCGAGGTCGGCGTAGGACCGCCAGTCGAGGGGCACCGACCGCAGTCGCTCTTGCAGGTTGGCGATGACCTTCGAGAGCGATCCCGCCTCGATCACGGGCCTGCTCGAGAGTGCGAGCCCAGCCGGGTGCGGTGCGGGGGGAGGCTCCCGGTGGACCCGGCGGAGCAATCCGATCCCGCCCACGACGAAAATTATGGCACTGACATACTTGACACATCATAAGCGCCAGCAAGCGTAGCGACTTCTGGCCGTTTGACGGATTGTCAGACGGCCCTGGCATGTCGATGCTTGGCGTGGGAACATATCCGCTTGCGGGAGCGTTTCCGCAGGTGGCTGTGATTGTGGGAGAAGTCTCATGCCTGGTCCGAGGAAGAAGAGAGTGCGATTGCAGCCCGGTGGCCCGGAGGTTACTGGGACCGTGATGCAATTCCAGGCCGTGCTTGAGAACTTCAACGAGTATCTCGTGCAGGACGGAAGCGTCATCAACATAAAGCTCGTCGTCACTGAGATACTGAAGCTGGACGACGCCTACGACGAGCAAGGTCAGCCCGTCTACCTGATCAATTCACAGAACGTAACGGCAATTTCGGTACCCGACGAGCTGATGAAGCACCCGGGCCCGTCTGAGAATGAGGGACAGGCGTGATTGATACCCGAGACCTACAGCGACTCCAGCGCCGAGGAGAAACGGCGGAAACCGACTGGCCCGAATGGGACCAGCCGCTTGCTCCCACATGGGTGAGGCTGAGTATCGCGAGCACGCCGGTTGCGGTTCCCCCTGAGCCACCTAAAGAGGCTTTGATCAATCGTTATGCTCAGAGAGCGATGCTCCGGGCGCTCACGGTGCAATTTCCAGAAGATCAGTCTTGGTTCGCGGAGATTCGGGACTTTCCGGACGTGTGGGGCGATGGAGTAAGCGAACAGGCCAGTCTGGAGAAACTGGAATCT
>WNFU01003948.1_pt1 | contig 19200 bp, 18 predicted proteins | sample 5400121 | NCBI WGS metagenome assembly WNFU01 (sample SAMN13153360, study PRJNA577476) | soil metagenome | isolation source: 100 cm soil or saprolite under grassland replicate 1 | place: USA:California | collected 2016-06-15 | reverse complement strand
CTCGCCGCGCGTGTGGGAGGCGCCTTTGTCTATCCCGACTTACGAACTTGGCCCACCTAACCCCTATCCCGCGCTGCTCGACTGGCAACGGCGCAAGTGGCGCCCAGTCTACCCATACCCGTTCCTCGATGCGTTAAGCAATAAGCGCACGGATAAGACGTACAAGGCGGTCTATCTGGAGAACGAATATTTGCGCGTTTCGGTTTTGCCGGAACTGGGCGGCCACATTTACCAAATCTTCGATAAGACGACTAACCGCGACGTGCTCTATTCGAATCCAGTCATCAAGTACGCGATGGTGGCGATTCGCGGCGCCTGGGTCTCCGGCGGTATCGAGTGGAACTTCCCGGACGGCCACACTCTGACCACGGTTTCGCCGATTGACTATGCCATGAGGATGGAACCAGATGGCAGCGCCGCTGTAGCGGTCGGCGACACTGAGCGCGTGCAGGGAATGCAATGGCAAGTCATCATTCGGCTGCGCCCGGGACAACGGGCCGTCGAAACGGAAGTGACTCTCAACAATCGCCGGCCCGTACCAGGTCGTTACTGGTACTGGTCCACTGCCGGTGCACCCGCTACCGCGGACATGCGTTTCATCTATCCAATGCGCGAAGCTTACCCCCACGCCTTCTGGCCTGTCTTCTCGTTTCCCAGGGAGAAGGGCGTTGACGTGAGCAAGTTCAGCGAAGTGCCAAATTTCCTTTCGCTCTTCGCGCGCGACTCAAAACGGGATTTCTTCGGGGTCTATTATGAAAAATCCGATTGGGGCATCGTCCACGTGGCCGATCACCGCGAGATGCCGGGCAAGAAAACCTGGACTTGGGGCACTGATGACAACGGCGACATTTGGATTGACAAGTTAACAGACGGCGGCGGCCAGTATGTGGAGTTCCAGGGCGGACGCTTTGAGACGCAGATGGAACACCAGTTCATCGCTCCGCATCGTGTCGAGCACTTTGTTGAGTACTGGTTTCCGGTAAACCGTCTCGGTGGGGGTTGGGATGAAGCCACGGCCGACATGGCCCTAAAAATCTCATATCAAGGTAACAGTGCCATCATTACCGCGAACGCGAACGCGCGTTTCAAGGATGCCGAATTCGTGGCCGAGGTATGTGCTTTAGAAAATTGCAGACGAAGTGAGCGTGTTGACCTCGACCCGGCCAAGCCCTTCACCGCCTCCGTCCCGCTGCCCGTTCAGAATATGTTTCCACCGCCGCTTACGGTTAGCTTTAAGAGCAAGGACGGGCGCCAGTTGATCCGCTATAACAACTTCACGCCGTGGGATGGTAATCCTGACTTCAAGCCTGCGACGCGGCCCCTTCCTGACCCCAGAGTACCAACGAGCGCCGAGCAGGCTTACGTCGAGGGCTTGGCCTTTGATAAGAAGAGCAAGGAGCGCGACGCCCGCGCGGCCTTTTACGAAGCGCTGAAACGAGATGCCGGTTTTGCGCCGGCGCACATCGCGTTGGGTATCTCGTACTATCGCAGCGGTGAATACCGGAAGGCAGCCGATCATCTCACGCAAGCACTGAGGCGTAACAAAGATGCGGGCGACGCTCACTATTATCTCGCGCTGGTCAGACGCGCCGAAGGAAAAAGCAGCGAAGCTGCGGACCATCTAATCCTGGCAGTGCGCTCAGGTCATCGCGAATCCGTCGCACGTTACGTGTTAGGCGAGATGGCACTGGCAGCAGGTCGCAACGCAGAAGCTGTCGAACAGCTTTCGCAGGCAGTCTTGCTTGACCCGCGTGACCTCAAGGCGCGTACGGTGCTCGCACTTACCGAGCGCCTGGCCGGTAAGCTCGACGCAGCGCAACTTCGTATTGACGCGGTCGTGAAAGAACTACCGATTGATTACCTGGCGCTTCATGAGCAGTACGAGATTAGCAAGGCCCTGGGTCAGGAAGTGAAGGCCAAAGCAGCTTCGGACGAGTTCTGGCGGCTCCTCTCACGCGAGCCTGACTCGGTTCTTGAAGTTGTTTTTGACTATGCGACCGTTGGGCGACGGGGGGAGGCGCGGCAAATTCTCGAAGAGGCGATTAGTCGGGAGCAGGGCCAGACAACAGACGGAAAGACGAAACGTGTTTACCCGATGCTCTATTACACACTTGGGTATTTGTACCAGCAGGATGGCGACCAGGGGCGGGCGCGTGACGAGTACGCGCTCGGCGCGAAGGGTGACCCGACGTTTGTATTTCCTCACCGGGTCGAGGAGATTAACATCCTTTATGCCGCATTCGAGGCTAACCATTTCGACGGTCGCGCCGCCTATTACCTCGGTAATGCTCTAGCGTCAAAAGACCGTGACGAAGAAGCCATCAAGGCCTGGAACTACTCCTTTGTCGACCCGTCAAACATCATCGCGCACCGTAACTTCGCGCGTGGGTTGTGGGTCGTTTTCGGCAGGAAGGAAGAGGCGGCACGGCAATATGAGCATGCTATTGGCGTGGCGCCAAATGATTTTCGCTTGTATATCGAGTTCGACCGGTTGCTTGGCGAAATGGGCGCAACAGAGCGGCGCCTGAAGTTACTTGAGGGTGCGCCCGAAGTCGTTCGGCGGCAGTCAGGTTTTGTTCAGTCTTTCGCAGCAGCGTACCTGGACGCAGGGAGGTTCGCGGATGCCGCCACATTGCTTCAGAAGACAACTTTCACCTCCGGCGAAGGCGAGGATGCGGCGCTCGGCCTCTATCGCAAAGCGCATCTGGGACTCGCACATAAGTACCAACAGTCAGTCGATCATCTGAAAGCGGCGGCGGAGTTCGCAACTGCGACTGAGTATCCACGCAACTTCGGTGTCGGCCGCCCGGCGATGCAGTCGCAGGCGCGAGAGTACGTTGCGGCTGCACGTGAGTACGAACTCGCCGGCAAGCGTGATGAATCCGGGCTTTGGTGGAACCGCGCAGCCACGGAGGAACTTAATGTGCCAACTCAGCCGGAAGAGCCGTGGTCGGAACACTATTTCTATAAGGCAGTGGCCCTCGAACACGTGGGACGCAAAGCTGAGGCGCGTAAGCTTTACGAACGCCTCGCGCGCTTGAACGACGAACAGCAAATGCTCGACGCTGAACCCTGGCCGCCGAATGGCGCTATTCGTTTCGTGCTTGCGGGCTCAGCCCTGAAAGCGCTTGGTCGTTTGGCGGAGGCGCGTGTGGCGCTGGAGCGCGCTTTGAAAATGGATCCTGAAAGTGAGTTGGCGCGCTCGCAGTTGGCCGAACTTAAAGGGGGTTCGCGGATTGCCAGGGGCCGTCCTGGCGGTCTTTAGTAAGAGGCCTTTAGTAAAAAGCAGGAGATGGACGCTCTTAGTCCCGTAGGGACCGAATGTTTATAGACGCATGGCTAAAAAATATTTCTTAACCTCCTTTAGGAGCTATGTGCGATCGGTTTCCGCTGGGGAAATGCCAGTGAAGAGTGACAACACGAACGGGCACCTGAACTTGACGCGGCAATGGTTGTTGAGAGGGCTGACAGTCGCGTTGAGTCTCGCCATTGCTAGTTTAATAAGCCCACTCAGCGCGTATGCACAGCCTGCGCCACAGGTTGTTAGGCCTCGGATGCTGATCGGCGAGCATGATCCGCTTACCGGATTCAACGTTTTGCGCGCGAGGTACGCTGCGGGTGCACGCGCGTCGGAAGGTATTGATGGTTGGGCGCTCACATACCTGCTGACCCGGGACGAATCTTTCGCTAAGAAAGCAGTTGAAGAAATGCAGCGGACACATCCGCCGGAGTTGGTGGGATCGCGCACTTATCCCGAATACGTAAAGTGGTCACTGGCCTTCGACTGGCTCTACAACTATCCGGGCTTCGATGAGCAACTCAAGGATCGCGTCGCGCTCGAACTTTTAAAAGCCGCCGCGAAGATGATGGAGGATCAGTCGCTCAAAGAAGTGCAACTGGCGATGTATCACAATTATCCGGTTCGCTATCTGACGCTTGCGTTGTTCGCGCTCACCGCTATCGAAGGCCATCCTGCGGCGGAGTCGCGCGCGGCGCCTCTGAGAGCGCGGGCGCAGGAAGTCTTCGATCACATTCTCGATCTGACAAACTTCATCACGCCTGATGGCGGGTATCACGAGTCGATGGACTACCAGCGGATCACCTACGCTCCTCTCGCGTTGCTGGCAGAACTACGTCGCACTGTGGGCAACAACGATCCGGCGCGGCGCTACACCGTCTTTCACCATTACACCGACACTTATCTCTATAAGGTGCTTCCCGATGGCACAACCGCGCGCGACGATGACAATGAATTTCCGTACCTCCAATGGGAAGACAACATCTGCCTCGGCTATGCCATTAATCGTTTCAAAGATCCCTTTGCGGCATGGCTGCTGCGACAGAGCGGTTGGCCCGCGCGCAAAGATTGGCGAATTCCGATCACTCAGTTTTTGTGGGACGACCCGGCAGTTACCCCGCGCAATCCGGCTGACACAAACGATGCAGAGATTTCCCGCAACTACCTCTTTCGCGGAATTGGACACCTCATAATGCGCGACGGCTTCGGACCCGATTCGACCTGGATTGAGTTCAATTCGGGTCCATACCTCGCTAAGCACGACCACCTTGATCAGAACCATTTCTTGATTTACCACAAAGGTTATCTCGCCACCGAAAGTGGCGCCGACTACACTGACACTGAGAGTCCGCACTACCTGAACTACTACCGGCGCACTGTCGCTCACAACTCGATGTTGGTGTATGAGCCTGGGGAAAAATTCTTCTGGGCCGAGAACCTCTGGCCCGCTGCTAACGACGGGGGGCAGCGCATGGACTCTTCTCGCTATTGGAACACTGTCCGCAGCCGCGAAGATTTCGAGCGCACGCGTGACCTCTGGGATACCGGACATATGGAGGCGACCGACTATCAGCCGGGCGCATATCACTACGCGCGCGGTAACGCCACGCGCGCCTACCACCCTTCCAAGATGGAGCACTTCACTCGTGAAGTAGCTTACACACCTGAGAATCACGTGCTCGTGGTTTTTGATCGCGTGCGGACCACCGATCCGAACTACAAAAAAGTCTGGTTGCTGCACGGCGTGGGCGAACCGCGGGTTATGGCTGGCGAGAAGGGACGGGACATTGGCCACGGCGCTATGGCTTACGGAAACGCCACGGTCTTTACTTATGAGAATGGTCAGGGGCGATTGCGAGTTCATTCATTACTCCCACGCGAGCATGAAGTCGTAAAGCGAGGCGGGCCGGGTTTTGAATTCTGGACTCCGGGTGACGAGTTTGGCGGAGAATGGGGAACAGGGAAGAATTGGCCGCTGGACCCACCGGCGGGCGGGCCGCTACCGGCCGATCCTTATCTCCGGAAGATGTGGAAGACTTTCTGGGGAGAGGAGTTTGACAAACTATTACCTTCGAACACGCGTGCGGTTGTGCCCGCAGCGTGGCGCGTTGAGGTGTCGCCGTCGAAACCGGCGAAAGAAGACTTCTTTCTACACGTTTTGGAGATTGGAGATCGCGGCGATACGCGAACCCCACGCGTTGAGTTGGTGGATGGATTAAATCTGGTTGGGGCGCTGGTCGAAGGTGGCACAGTTACACTATTCGCCACTATAGACGGTCTCGTAACGGAGGGTGAAGTGACAATCCCAGCCGTGAACACGAACTCTTTACTGATCGCTGGACTGAAGCCGCATGCAAAGTATGAACTCCAGATGACCGGGGGCCGGGCAAACTGGCGCGGTGGCCTCTTCAATGGCGTGCCTGGAGGGAGCTACATCGGAACGGCCAATGGTTCCGGCGTTATACACTTGCCGTTCAAAGGTCAAAAGGACGGAAGGCTGCGGCTGCGCATCCTTTCCTCCGAATAGGGTAAGAGGTCAGTGGTAGAGAGTGTGAAGACCCAAAAGGTTCGTACGGTAATTTGCAGGTTAGGAAGGGTGGCTTGCCCCCGCCAGAGCGCCGACAGCGCGACTGGTTGCGTGTATCTCAACGGGTTATCAATAAGTAGGAGTCGTTCTAAGTGGAAACACTCACAGGCTTGAGCGGTGGGGCTGTAATTGAAAGCTGAAGAATGCACTCGCGCCGTTGGCGCTCGAGCGGGGGCGAGCCGCCCTTCCTAACCTGCAAATTGACGGACCTTGAGCCGTCATTGTGGTAATCACTCCTATCGGTTAACGCATAATGACTTATGAATAAATCAACACGCTTATCAGGCGCTCTACTATTAATTGCGCTCCTTACTTATAGCGGCGTTTTGGCGCAACGTCGTCAGGGCCAGACTGCTCGCGTGTCGAAGCCCCTCCATGAAGTGAACCAGGTGGCACGGCCCGATGCAAACCACGTTGTTGCCATTGTCGGAGCGACCTTGATTGACGGGCGCGGCGGCACGCCCTTACTTGATGCTGCCGTAATCGTACGCGGCGAAAGAATTGTGGCAGTTGGTAAGCGAGCCTCGGTAAGCATTCCGGCGGCGGCAGAAGTGGTCGACGCGAACGGGCTCACGCTCGTGCCCGGATTGATCGACTCGCACTTTCACCTTGATGGCGACAATTCGTTGCCCTCACTTTATCTTACTCACGGAATCACATCCCTGCGCGATCCCGGCCAGTGGATCGAAGCCTACGATGTGGCCCGCAAAGGACCTGCGCCAGTGCCGCGCCTGTTCCTCTGTGGGCCACACCTTGACTCGCCGCCGGCTGCTTATCCGATGGATTCGTTGATCGTACGCGATGCGGAGGAGACGCGGAATGCGGTCAACCGTTTCGCTGACGATGGCGCTTCGGCCATTAAGGTCTACTATCGCCTGCCGCTCGCGCTTATCCGGGTCGCTATCGAGGCGGCACACGCGCGTGGCCTTCCGGTTACCTCACACCTGGAGATTGTGGACGCAACTGACGCCATTCGTGCCGGCGTTGATGGCGTAGAGCATGCCACCTCATTCGGAACAGCCCTGCTGCCATTGCGCGACGCTGAGAAATACCGACAAGCGGTTCTAGCTGATAACAACGCGCGCCGTGAAGGGCGGTATCAGGTGTGGAGCACGATCGATCTCGGTTCGCCGCATGCCAGTGCGGTATTTAAGTTGATCGTCGAGCGCGGCACTGTTGTCTCACCGACACTTGCCGTCTTCGAACGGCAGTCTGGCGACAAAGATACGACGGAGATGCATGTCCGCGCCTTTAAACAGATGGAGGCGTTCGTAGGACATGCCTTCCGTGCTGGAGCGCACGTCGTCGTCGGTTCTCATTCCGACGTGCCACACGCTAAGCGCGGTTGGGCTTATCAACGTGAGCTTGAGCTACTGGTGGAGTCGGGCCTTACACCCATGCAGGCCATTGTTGCGGGCACATTAGAGAATGCGCGGTACTTTCGTGCCTCCGACCGCTTGGGAAGTATCGAGCCGGGAAAGCTCGCGGACCTGGTGCTGGTCGAAGGAAATCCCCTTGGAAACATCAGCGACATGCGTCGCCTCAAGCGCGTTATGCTCAACGGCGAGTGGCTGAATGGGGTTGGCGCCGGAGAGAAATGAGCATGGGAAACAGCCGTCGCTTGTTCATGGTGGCCTTACTAGCGGCAGTCGCGTCGCTGTCAATTTGCGGACTGGCGCAGGCCAAGGGCAAGACGGTCTATGTTCACGTACTCGATGGCGACGACACGCGTGGTGATGGCAACTACACACGTCCGTTCAAATCCTGGCGTGTTGCTCTGCGTCACGTCGGAAGCGGCGATACGATCATCGCGAAAAACGGAGACTACCGAAAGGCTGGACGTGAAGGCAGTTGGGGTGGGCTCAGTCTCGTTTTAACAATGGCCGATCAATTGGAAGCCGGCGATCCGCGTCAGACCGTTCCCCCAGGAACGCCTGCCGACGCGATTGGCATCTATCGTTATGACCCAGCGAATCCACTGATAATACGCGCGGAGACAAAGCAAGGCGTGATTATTGACGACGTGCGCTTTCATTTGGCGCGCGGGATCATGATCGAGGGGTTCGATATTTTTCCGAATCCTTACTACACGGATAAGGCTGGGAATAAGATCAACCCTCGCCGCGATGGAATCCACGGCGACAGCGTCTACGAGCCCGAAGATACGTACAACCACGTAAAGACCAATGATCCGCCAGGCGGACATACTTCAGCTTGGTATGACCGCTCGTTCTGGACCAGCTACATCACCGTCCGTAACTCCAAAATTCATTATGAGTGCCCGCCGGGCGGCTGCACTTCCGCATATGATCCACTGCAAGACGATGACCGTCTTTATCTGATTAAATTCAACCAGGCACACCACATTACGGTGGAGGACTGCGAGCTGTTCGACGGCAAGAATTTTCAACGCAAGCCAGCCATCGACCTTCCCTGTAGCGACGACGTGATTGTGCGTCGCAATCTGATCCGCAATTGTCATCGAGGCGTGGTAAGTAAGGGCGGCAGCCGACGGGTACTGATCGAGGCCAACGTCTTTGTTGACAATTCGGGCGCAGCTTTCTCAGGCGGCTCGACCGATCCGGATCTTTTCATCGATGGGCGCTTCGGCGACCCTTGTTCGTTCGCCTTCTTCGAATCTTACGACATGACAGCACGCGATAACTTAGTTGTCTCCACGCGACCGGGCGAACGCCCAGTTGAACCCGTGTCGATCTGGGCTGCGAAGAACGCGAACATTATCAATAATACCTTTATCGGTATTGGCGAGCGCGGCGTGTTACTCGTACGCCCAGGGAACGAGGTTGACAGTCCGGTTAAAGGATGCGGGCATTCAGTCCGTCTGACGCGGACCGAAGATCTGACATTGAGGAGTAACATCTTTACTCTTTCCGGAGTCGTAGACGAAACCATGCTTTATCAAACTTCAGGTGTAGGCACAGCCGTACTCAGGTTTGATCACCGTGACAATACTTTCTTCAATAGCAGCCACGACGTGCCTGTCGGAGGACTGGCCGATCCGAATCGCGAGCCAGGCTTCAGCAAAAGCGATCCTCAGTTAGCCGGCGGGCAGGGGACTGATTACGCGACGTGGATGGCGACGGTGAAACTCAAAAGCAATTCGCCGTCGCTCGGTCGTGGCGTGACCGGGGCCGGCAAAAAGTAGAACTGGTTTGTATGGCTCGCAGATCCTACGCGATAACTCTCGTTCGTCATCGGCGTCATCTCAATCATTTGTAGCTTCTTCTCGCTGGGTATGGTGATTGATGAGCTGATTACGACCGGGATTCTAGTACAGTTTGTCGCTCAGATTCGCGCCGTCTCCTCACTGAGAAGAAACGAGCCTGACATGAGTCGTCCCTATCGCGTCTGGCTGTACCCACTACTCGACCCGTTCGCCCTTGCCGGCTGGATAATTCGTGTTCGCCACTACCGGCTGGCCCATTATTCTTTTCGGCATGGGAACGCTCGGGGTCGGCCATGGTGTGCTTCATCATCTGGTCGTGGCACATTAGGCAATGGCCATTCGCCCGCGAACTGCAAGGTGGATTGTGATGACAAGAATGAAAGGTCTGTGGTTGGTCGAGGAAAGTGTTCAGAGATTTAAGAACGCCTGGCTCGAACTCAGCGAGGACAAAGTCGTGAGGCCCGACGGAAAGCCGGGGACCTTCGCCACTGTCAGGATGAAGCCGGGCGTGTCAGTACTCGCCATGAACGACTTGGCCCAGGTTTATCTGACCAGCGAATACCGATATGCGGTCGAGCGGGAGAGTATTGAAGTGGTTAGCGGCGGCATTGACGAAGACGAGCCACCGCACGTCGCCGCCCGGAGAGAACTGCGCGAAGAGCTTGGCATCGAGGCGGCTCAGTGGATCAATCTTGGCCTGGTTGATCCATTCACATCCGTTATTCATTCACCTGCCACGCTGTTCCTCGCGAGGAAACTAAGTTTGGTCAGGCCTGAGCCTGAAGGTGCGGAGCTCATCAAGGTGCTGAAGTTGGAACTGCGTGAGGCAGTGCAGATGGTGTTGAAGAGCGAGATCACACATGGTCCAAGCTGCATTGTGATCCTTAAGACATACCTTTTGCTGAACAGCGAGAAGGCGGACATTTTAAGATGAGCATGCAAGACAAAATATTGATTATGGCCCTGGGCATAGGGTGTTTGTTCACTCTGCCGGCCAAACCTCAAGTGCCGCGGTTGGCAGTCTATCAAGTCGGGCGGACATCTGGACCGATCAAGATAGATGGGAAGCTCGACGACACCGCGTGGAAGAAAGCTCCGCTCGTTGGCGATTTCGTGAACAACTTGGACGGTTCCCAAAGTATATATAAGACCGAAGCGAGGGTGCTCTACGATGACAACTTTATTTACTTCGCTTTCCGCTGCGCGGACGACAATATTTGGTCAACCATGAGACGGCGGGATGAGCACCTGTGGGAGGAGGAGGTCGTGGAGGTTTTCCTCCAAGCTGATCCTAATCAGCCAAGCTACATCGAACTGGAGGTAAATCCACTCGGCACCATGCTGGATATCTATCTGTTGTCCGCGCGTAAACCGTTGCACTACGAGAGTTGGAACAGCCAAAAGCTGCGGTGGGCAGTGCAAGTCAATGGGACGGTAGATGGAAAGGCCGGTGACCGTGAGTGGACCTGCGAAGTAGCTCTGCCAATGGAAGACATTGTGACGGCGCCGCACCGTCCGCCGCTACCTGGAGATCGCTGGTGGATGAACCTGTATCGGGGGGAGCAGCTTCCGACACCAGCGGGCTTAGCATGGTCGCCGACCTTACGAGATGATTTTCATGTCCCGCAGAGATTCGGCGAGATAGTGTTTCGCTGAACGGTTGGGAACGCACACTTGAGTCATCAAGAGTCAGTGGAGTGCTTCCGCAAGCCCTTCCTGACGGTCGGGCTACTGCCCCGACGCGCGTTGACTGGTTGGCTGTGGGTTGTGCGTCGTGGCCCGGGGCAGTAGCCCGACTATGGAGGGCTCGGACACACTCAAGATTTAAGGAGGGCTCGGACACACTCAAGATTGAAGCCCTCCCTGACGGTCGGGCTACTGCCCAACACTCGATCATCAGAGCGCGGCAGTTCATCTCCCTGAACCTGATTGCTTACGAATAGATTCTAACTGGCGCCGGCCTATCGCTTTGATTTGGGAGTCTGGCCACTTCTCGAGGCGCTGGTAACCAGGGTGATTTAACTTTTCTCGGCAGGGGTTGCGCGCCGCATTGTAACTACAGATGAGTGACCAGCGGGGATTCGGGCTCCTATTCGCGTCAGAGCGATGAAGTAAATTGCAGTGGAAGAAGAGTGCCGACCCCGGTTCCATCTCACACTGGACTAACTCCAGATATTTGAGTGCTGCTTGTACCCGCTCCATGTCGGCACCCTTTTGTTCGCCCGCTTTGCCATGATCAATGCGGCCCATGTGATGTGAGCCCTTGATCACTTGTAGGCAGCCGTTCTCCAGCGTTGCGCGATCAATTGCAACTAAGCAGCTCGCCATATGAGGAAATAGACAATCATTTGAGTACCAGTAACCATAATCCTGGTGCCACTCCCATGCTCCGCCTACAAGAGGCTCCTTGAGCATCATTTTGTGATGGTAATGGTAAACTTCACCACCTAACATTTGCTCCATCGGGTCCACGATACGTGAGCAGCGGACAAAGGCGCTGTAGATATCTTCACCCAACGATCCGGTAATCCACAGCTTGCTTCGTCCACTAGACGAATCCAGTCGCTGGTGTGCTTGTTGATGTATTTGTTGATCACTCTTCGCGACATTGAGGAGTAAGTCCACTTCTTCCGTATCGAACAGACCTCTTACCATCAGATATCCGTCCCGAGTGAATTGATCGATCTGTTCTGCGGTCAACTTGAACATCGAATCTGATTTTACTTGAGAATCCTTCGGCATAACCAGGAAAGCGTAGCTCGTATTCGGAACCACCTACGCACTGACGGCCTAATTCGCACACCTTAAAAGCCTGATGATTATGTGTTCGAGAACCCCGAGACGGGTAAACCAGTCACTGAGATTAAGCGGTCTTTCCATACAGCCTGTCGGATAGTGGGGATCGTTCTTTGCCGTTAAAATAAACGACCTAAGCAAAGGTCGCAGAGTAGGTGCAAAGATTCGCAAGCAAATGCAACAGCATGCAGCTCCGTTCTCCTTTGACACTGGACTATTTCAAGAATATAAGTCGCTTGTCATCAAGCAAGCATAGGGAGCGGCAGAATGGGGCGAAGACTCTCATGGAGCTTTCGCGGACGAAACTTTCACGGAACCAGAACGGCAGCAACCGAGCAGAACAAGCAGTATGCATCTCCTTTTGGAGAGGGTAAACAGGAGTGCATTGAGTCCTCGCCTCTGGATTAATAGTAAGCAGTTCTTTCACAGGAGACTTAGCCATGAAAAGATCGACTTCACATAAGTTCATTTGTTTACTGGCCTTTATCTTAGCGACGTCTGCCAGTTGCGGCTCTCCGCCGCCAAAAGCTCCAAAGGCGGTAAAGACGGTGGCTTTTATTACCAATGCCACGTCCGACTTCTGGAAGATCGCGCACAAGGGATGCGAGAAAGCTGATGCCGAACTGGCCGATGTGACAGTTGCATTTAAAAGCACAAACACCGGGGCGGCAAAGGAGCAGAATGGACTCATTAGAGACGCGCTGGATATCGATGATGCTGACGCCATCGCGATCAGCGTGATCGATCCGGTTGGTCAGAAGCAGGTAATTAACGACGCGGCGAAGAGGGCTTTGGTCATCACTCAGGACAGCGACGCACCGGATAGTGACCGCGCGCTCTACCTCGGCGCCGACAATCGTGCCGCTGGACACCAGGCCGGAGAACTCATCAAGAAAGCTCTACCGCAAGGTGGAAAGATCATGGTCTTCGTCGGCAAGCGCGATGTACAAAATGCGCGTGAACGATTCGATGGACTGAAGGAATCGCTACAAGGATCGAAGGTGGAGATTATTGACCTTCTAACCGACGATGCCGACCCAGGTCGCGCCAGGGAAAATGCTTATGAAACGCTGAAGAAGTATCCCGACATAGCTGGCATGGTCGGTTTGTGGTCCTACAATGGTCCCTCGATTTTGCAAGCGCTAAGACCCGAGGGTAAGGTCGGACAAATCAAGATCGTGTGCTTCGACGATGAACGAGCGACACTAGCGGCGATCAAAGAAGGGGCAATCTTCGGCACTGTGGCGCAGCAGCCGTTCGAATACGGTTACCAGGCAGTTCAGATGGCAGCCAAGATCCTAAAAGGTGACCGTTCGGCGGTTCCAGAGAGCAAAACGATTCTCATTCCGACAGTCCTCATCCAGAAGAATAATGTTGATGAATACAGCAAGAAATTGAACCAGTTGCTCGGTATCACCGCAGGTTAACGATGCGCTTCAGCCATTGATTCTGTTTCGTAGGCGCGTGCGGTTTAAATCACACCACCGCTAACAGCGAAACACGATCAGTGTGAAGTCGCCAGGCTCAAATTTCATCCGATAAGTATCGGGTTCGGTCCCTTGCGAGAATGTTCCGCTGCGATCCAAGCTCTCGCCGTATACAAGTCGCCACTCCATTTCCTCATAGTAATCCTCGTATCCGCGGGAGTTCTCAGGTCCGTTCGACATGACTTTGAAAAATGCAAGTAGCCACGTGAGGGGCTCGCGAACTTCGTCATTCCCTGCTGACCTCTGCCACACCCGCCAGGCGTTTTCCTCCATCAAACCGCACCTTAGCTTCCCACGGGGTATAAATCACCGGGCGGCGTCCCTTGTTCGCTATAAACTCGCGTGTGAACCCAATTCCGAGTTTTCCCCATAGCGGTCTGAGTGGTCTTTGGCTTGGCTTAGCCGTATCTCGGTAAGGCATATCCTCACAAGACGTTTCATCTTAAACTTGTTTACATGGCCAGGTTCAGGTAGACGGAATATCAATTCTGCATCAGCCATCTTTGCGAAAAGTCCATTTTAATACCAGTCCTTTAGTCGAGCGGCATACGCATCCCATTTAAGATTGTCCTCCCGCAGCTTTTCAAAATCTTTTTGACCAGTCCAGTGCACCAAGAACTTCGAACTAGGCATGCCACGAATCCTCCAGGCTGAGAATGGTCTTCCGACGAGTTACGTCACAATCCACGTCACAAACGGAAAAGGACCACCCGCTGAGTGGTCCTTTCTTTAACTTTGCTAACGATTTTGGTCGGGGCGAGAGGATTCGAACCTCCGAACTCTCGGTGCCGAATCTGGGTTTCGGCAAAAACGTAAGTTTTTGCCTTTTCAAAAGTTGCAGCCACCAAGGATTTACTGGGGTTGGCCAATCCTCCATACGAACCTCACTCGATTCAGCAAACTTGACAGCACCGCCGGATCGTTCGCAATTTCATCGTCTGTTTGTGCCATTGAAACCCAGCGCGAACCCCAAGTGCACTTCGATGCGGTTGTGGGAAAATGTATAGTGCGCCCTTGAGGTCAAGCCACCAATAGTTTTTTTCCTGGACCCGGCTGAAGAGGAGTATCGTCTTCATAGGGCGAGGCGGCTGGGCCGCTCGGCCTCCCGGTGACCTAGGCGCTCCTCGGCTGGCAGATTTTCCACTCGCTTGAGTCTATCGCGACGAGCCAGGCCCTTTCGATCTTTGCGGAGCAACCAAGAGATCCGCCGTCACACCCAGTGGGCCACTCTCACTCCAGTCTAGTTAACTTTATCCGTGGCTCAGTCGCGGCCAGATCCCCGGTTGGGATCAGCCAGAGCGTGTTGGGTCCTTCCAGTTTGAACTCCCAAATGTTCGGCGTAGCTTTGGTCATCACCTCGACGTTCTTTGCCACGTTCGCGCGTTTGATGAGGGTTGATCCCTTGATTTCATAGGAGCCCGAACTTGCAATAAACGGTCTCCACTGCCCATATCGGGCAATCTTCTCGGCGTCGGTCAGGTTCTGAGGATCTTTGGCTGGTGCAACCGCAGCTCGCGGCTTTTCTGCTGTCACGATCACCTGGCTGTAATAGCCTCTTGTGAAAATGATCAGATTCGACTGAGGGTCTGTTATCGTAGCGCCCTTCTCAGCGGGGTTTCTACTAGGGAATACCAATTCGGTGATCCCCCACACGCCCTCAACCGGGCTCTTCGTCTGAGCGAAGGCGGCACTTGTAAACAGCAGACAAAGGACGAGCGCCAAAGCAAATCGTTTCATAACAACCTCCCTCCCAGGAAACATTCTTTCAGTCGGACGGGTTGCGCTGTTGGGCTCGCCAAACTTTTCGACCGTCCAGCGAAAAACCGGCGATCCGAGCCACGCTTTCAGGAATCATTACAGCAATGCGACTCGATGTCGAAGGCTGATTAGTCTATCCGACTGTCACTCCAGTCTCGTCAGCTTGATGCGCAGCGGAACGTTCGTCGCCTTTGGAATCAACCAAAGCGTGTTGGGCCCTTCGAGTTTGAACTCGGGTTCCTGCGGGGTTTGTCTGTTCATATGCCAAGTGGCCTTTGCCACGATCGGGCGCATCACGACCGTCGACCCTTTGACTTCGTAGCTGCCGGAGATTCCAACGAACCACTTCCACTGCTCAAATAGTCCGATCTTCTCGGCATCGGTGGGCTCCCGCCCAGCGTCGGGTGGTATTGAGTCGGTTCTTGACGCCATCAGAATCGCCACGCTGTAATGGCCTCTGGTGAAAATGATCAGACCCGGTTGAGGATTGGTGTTTGTTTTCCCATTCTCTATCCACTCGGTTACCTTCCACACACCCTCAACCGGGGACTTCGTCTGAGCGAAGGCGGCGCTTGTAAACAGCAGACAAAGGACGAGCGCCAAAGGCTGCACAATCTGCGCTCCTTCGAAGCACACATCGCGGCATTCATTAATCAGGCCCGGATAGATAAGACCCCTCTGTCCTTATTGGTGCTTGATCTTGATCGGCTCAAATCTCTTAATGATAATTTTGGTCATCTTGCAGGAGCGGACGCCGTCCGCACCGTCGGTGAGCTGATCGCCAGGCATATCCCGTCAAATGCAGTGGCCTGCCGATACGGTGGGGACGAGTTCGTCATCGCACTCCCCAAACAAACAATCGAGCAGGCTATCAAGCTCGCCGAAGTGCTGCGGCAGGCTGTGTACGATGCTCAGCCGACGCTCCGTGGCCGCCCATTTCCCCCGGCACGCTTTCGATAAGTGTTGGCGTGACGGGCCGACGCGTTTGTGGAACTGGCGAAACTGCTCACGAGCGAAGCATTATTCCACGCAGCGGACCGAGCCTTGTATAGCGCTAAGGAACAAGGCCGAAATAGAGTTTGTGCTACCGGACAGAAATGAAACCAGACACCGTACAGGAATAGCAACTGCGTTCCTAACCAGTGACCGCAGCGTGAGCGAAATGCGATGCACTTCGGTCAACTCAGTTCCGTGATGTCCTGCTCTACATAGACATTTCGCGCCTCCGCCACGCTGTTCCCGCGCAGTCCTTGAATTCCGAATTACAGCGACGCAGATACCGCAAGAAACAGCACTTCGCCGCAACTTTCCGAAAGAAATCAAAACACCCATCTCCTAACATGCACATGACTTGAGACGACTGAATTTCAAACGACATTGAAGGAGAAAAGATGCTGAGATATTCACGACTGATGCTGATGGCGAAAAACAGTGTGAAGGGGTTTCTGATCCTGGTGAGTTTATCGCTGATGATTTCCATGCCTGCATTTGCGCAGCGTCGCGGTGGGGGTGGTGGCGGGCGCGGAAGCTTCGGCGGTGCGCCCCCCGGCGGGGGTACCAGGATGGGCGGCGACGGTTTGAAGGTCGGCGGTGGATTCATACCGCCTCGAGGACCTTCGGCTTCTCGCGCGGGGAACGGCCCGACATCGATATCGCCGAACCGAGGCAGGGAGCCGGCACGTCCAAACTTCAGTGACCGCGAGGGACATCCAAACGCACCTCACGTGCATTCGGACGGGCGCTGGATTGGGCACGACTCAGGTCGAAACGATGCGCGCCTCCACCTAGATCATCCCTGGCATTACGGGCGGCTCGGCGGCGGCTTCGGCCCACAGCACGTATTCCGCTTAGAAGGAGGAGGGCCCTCTCGTTTCTGGTTTGCCGGCAACTATTTCAGCGTGGCTCCTTTTGAAGTGGACTTATGCGCCGACTGGCTTTGGAATAGCGACGATATTGTGATTTACGACGATCCGGATCATGTTGGTTGGTATCTCGCGTACAACACCAGGCTTGGCACGTATGTGCACGTGATGTATCTGGGTTAACGAAGAATTCACGGAAAGCAAGGCAAACAAGATCGCTAAGAATAAGGTATTCGTTCTGGCTACTGGTCTGGCAGCCTGGTCGGCGTGACCGCGGTCTTCGCGGCTGGAGGAAACGTTGAGCACACTCTCGTCGGCAGTAGCGAGAAGGTTGATAAAGACGGAAAGACGCTCGTCGTCAAAACAGCCGCGGTTCTGGCTCAGATTGTGACCTCCGCACTGTGAGTCATGATGACATGTCGTAGGCCAATCCAGGCGCGCGGCGCCGCGCAACTCGCCGAAAACGAAAGCCGGCGGCGCGGCAGAGTTCGCAGCTTCTTTGCGAATCTTGGTCCGGGCCTCATTACAGGCGCGGCGGATGACGATCCGTCAGGCATCTCGACGTATTCAATCGCAGGCGCAGGTTATGGCTTCGGTCTGCTCTGGACAGCGGCCTTCAGTTTGCCGCTCATGGCAGCGGTGCAGTTGATGTGCGCGCGCATCGGGCTGGTATCGGGGCGCGGTCTTGCAAGCGTGCTGCGGCACTACTATTCGCGGCGTTTGCTCTGGTTCGCCTGCCTGCTGCTGGTGATTTCCAACACAGTAACCATTGCCGCCGACCTCGGAGGAATGGCGGAGGCCGCTGAACTGATGACCGGAGTGCCGTCATTGATTTTCACTCCTTTGTTTGCAGGAGTGATTCTGCTGCTGCTGTTTTTTCCTCTTACAGCTCGCTGGTGCGGATCTTCAAGTGGCTGACGCTAGTGCTGTTTGCCTACATGATAACTGCGTTCCTGGCCCACCCTGGTTGGACAGTCGTGGCGCGCGCGACATTCTGGCCGCGCATTTCATTCACCAGCGACTATCTGATGACATTCGTCGGCATCCTCGGCACAACTATCTCGCCGTATCTTTTCTTCTGGCAGGCTGCGGAGGAGGTCGAGGAGGAGAAGAAATCAGGCAACATGACGGTCGGGCGGCGCAAAGGCGCAACGCGCGAAGAACTGCGAGCCGTGTTTACGGACACCCTGATAGGAATGTCCTTCTCCAACGTCATCATGTACTTCATTATTCTGACGACCGGCGCAACGCTTTATGTTGCCGGGCAACGCGACATTCAAACCGCACAGCAGGCCGCGGAAGCCTTGCGTCCGCTAGCTGGAAATGCCGCCTACCTGCTTTTCTCGGTTGCGCTGATCGGAACAGGGTTTCTGGGCGTGCCGGTGCTGGCAGGCTCGGCCGCGTATGCCGTCGCGGAAGCGAGCGCCTGGCGTGGCGGAATGAACGAGCGACCGCGCCTGGCAAAAAAGTTCTACGGCGTGGTTGCCGTGGCGATGCTCACGGGGATGGCAATGGACTATGTCGGACTAAATGCGATCAAAATGCTCTTCTGGTCTGCAGTGCTTAACGGTGTACTGGCTCCGCCCTTGATTGTCATCATTCTGCTCGTTTGCAATAACCCCCGCGTAATGGGTGAGCATGTCAACGGAAAGCTCATAAATGCTCTAAGCATCATTGCTGCCATCGTGATGAGTGGAGCGGCGTTGGCAATGCTCATAGTCTGGACCAGTTCCTGGCTGAAATATTGAATTCAACGGGAAGCACAAACGTCTGCTGCAGGCGCCTTTCGGGATGTGCCCGTCTGCGGACTTGACTTCGTGATCTCCAAATTCTTGGCGGCCCATCAGCGTCATTATTGCGAGAACCTCCAACCTCTCGGTTATAGACCGAGTGACCGGTCCGCCACGCAAATATTTCAAGTTTCAAGGGTTACTGGTGTGGGGAAATACTTGAGATTTCACATTCCATCCCATGCGCTACGGTTCGCTACACGTTGCGTGCTGGATATTCTGGTCACAAATTGGCCACACGGAAAAACGGAACCGTTAGGCTAGATCTCTCTAAATTGTTGATGGGTTTGAAATTGTTGGTCGGGGCGAGAGGATTCGAACCTCCGACCTCTCGGTCCCGAACCGAGCGCTCTACCAGGCTGAGCCACGCCCCGACAAGTGAATGGATAATAGGGAAGGCGACACCTGGTGTCAAACCCCATAACAGAACCGAGC
>WNFU01006185.1_pt1 | contig 19205 bp, 16 predicted proteins | sample 5400121 | NCBI WGS metagenome assembly WNFU01 (sample SAMN13153360, study PRJNA577476) | soil metagenome | isolation source: 100 cm soil or saprolite under grassland replicate 1 | place: USA:California | collected 2016-06-15 | reverse complement strand
CCGGCACAGCGCCGTGCTCGCCCCCGGGGTCGAGGGCTTCGACCTCACCCCCTGGGGGGCCGTCGACCTCAGTGCCTGCAGCCTCGCAAACGGGGTCAAGTAGCCTGGCATGGGCCTCTGCTACAATCCCGCAGCGCCCAGCGACGGCGCCCACGTCGGAGTGGCGGAATAGGCAGACGCGCTAGGTTGAGGGCCTAGTGTCCGCAAGGACGTGGGGGTTCAAGTCCCCCCTCCGACACCACGACTGAGCTGGAGATCCGTGCTTCACCTCCTCTCGGTATCGGGGACAGGTCGTCCCGTTGACAGCGGATTGACAGCAGAGGACTCTGAGTCCTGTTGCTCGCCTTCGAGGATCAGGTGGGCGACGGTGTTCGCGGCCTCGGTATCCATCGCCTTCAAGACGTGCTGATACAGGTCCAACGTGATAGCCGTGCTGGCGTGGCCAAGGCGTTCGCTCACGACCTTCACGGGGATACCGGCTCGCAGGCTCGCCGTGGCGTAGGTGTGCCGGAGCCCATGCAACGTCAAGTCGGGCAAGCCGGCCTCGCGCGCCAGGCGGGCGAACATCCGCGTGAGCTGCGTCGGCCGAAGTGGCGTCCCGTCCTCCCGGGTGAACACCAGGCCGTGATCCTGCCACCCCTCGCCGCAGGCGAGACGCTCCGCGAGCTGCCGAGCGCGGTGCGCCTTGAGCGCTGCCACCGTCGCCGGGTCGAGCGCGATCGAGCGCTCCCCGGCCGGGGACTTCGTGCCGAGCCGGATGGTTGGCTTGCCCGCGACCGTCACCAGACGCTGCATGACCGTCAGTTCGCCGCTCTCCAGATCGATCGCTCGCCAGGGGAGGCCAAGCGCTTCGCTGCGTCGAAGCCCGGTCGTTGCGAGCAGGAGCCAGAGCGCCGCCTGACGGTCGGCCGTCATCGCGGAGAGGAAGGCGCGGAGGCTCTCGGGAGTCCAGACTCCCCGCTCGGTCTTCTCGAGCTTCGGCGGCCGTGCCGACCGCAGGGCGGCCACGTTGCGGGTCATGAGCCCTTGATCCACGGCATCCTCGAGCGCCCGGTGGATCAGGGCATGCACGTTCTTGACGGTCTTTGGTTTGAGGCCCTGGCTTCGCCGGCCGCCGCCGGCAGCAAGCTCGGTGTAGCACGCACGAAGGTTGGCCGCGGTGAAGGTTGCCGGCCATCGCGGGAAGCCACTCGTCCAGGAAGACGCCGAGCGTGAGCTTGGACGGTTCAACCAGTGTCCCGGCGCGGTACGCCGCGAGCGCCTCGCTTAGCGCGGCCTGCGCCTCGCGCTTGGTGCGGAAGCCGCCCTTCGACCGCTGCCGCCGCTTTCCGGTAACAGGATCGAGCGCGTCGAAGAACCAGGTCCAGGTGTCGCCGCGCTTGCGCGTGCCGCCCCTCATCGATCGAGCATCCTCAGCAGGGGAGCGGTAGGAACCCGGAGCCTGCGGCCCAGCCGGAACGTCTTGAGCTGGCCGGCTCGCGCAGCTCGGTATGCCGCTGAGCGGCTCACGCCAAGCAGTTCAGCCGCTTCCTCGACACTGATCGTCGGCGGAAGCTGGCTGAGCGTCACCATGGTCCGCGTGGCCATCGGAGTCCTCCTCGAACAAACCCTGACCATCCGGTCGAAGGCTACAAGAGGACGTGGCTGAGATCCCGCACTTTTCGTACGGGATAGTATCAGAAGTGCGACCTAGTACGGAGCAGCATGGCCAGCGCCCCGCGGTGCTAGGCTGAGGCCGGCGTTCGGTGTTAGGCCTGGCAGAGCAGGCTCCCCCAACCCGGTCGCCCTCTTGGAGAGATGAGGTTGCCGTGATCGGCTTTGACGAAGACGTGTACAAGGTGGCCAGGGCGGCGGCCGAGAGCCATCGGGTGACGGTCGGGGCGCTGCCTCAGGTGCAGCAGATGGTGCAGATGGTGGCCGGCGCCGAGGTGTTGAAGGTGGCCAGGGCGGCGGCCGAGAGCCATCGGGTGACGGTCGGGGCGCTGCCTCAGGTGCAGCAGATGGTGCAGATGGTGGCCGGCGCCGAGGTGTACAAGCTCGCCAGGACCCTGCCGAACCTCCAGAAGTTAGCGATCCCGACAGTGCTCGACACCCAGCGCATAGCCGAGGTCGCTCGGAGCATCCTGGCCACGATTACAGTCCCCGCGGAAGCGGCCATGGACGAAGGTGTGGTCCGCGCCGTCGGTGCCGTCTCGGGTAGGGCGCCACTCCTTCCAGGTCTTGCGAACCCTTGGCAGCAGGTCAGGAGCTGGGACCTGAAGGATTGGGTCCTCCTTGTCTTGACGATGGTCACGGTCTTGATCATGGTGGCGCAGTTGCGTTCTCCGGCATGCCTTACCCCGCAGGAGGTTGAGCAGATCATCCGAAGCGTGCAGGAGAACGCGACGACGTCCAGCATGACTCCGCCGTCGACCACGGTCTCGCCATCGACCACGAAGCCGTCGACCACGAAGCCGTCGACTAGCACGGTTCCGTGATTTGGACAGTGAGCTAGTCCGCTGGCTGTGGTAGGACTCCAACACGCCGGGCAAGAGCGCGCAGATCCGGGTTGACCCTGCGGCGCTCTCCTCGTAGCAGGTCGCGGACCATCTCGCGGACGAGCGCGTGATTTCGCACCTGCTCGGGTGTGAGCGACTCTGCCTCTTGGAGCGTTCGCACCGCCTCGGCCGTCTTCCTGCGCTGGCCGTACGCGCGGGCAACGTCGATCAGGAAGCGGGCGCGTCGCTCGGTGGATAGGGCAGAGGCGTCGACCGTGGCAGCCCGGCGCAGCGCCTCGCCAGCGTCGCCCAGCTCGACCGAGACGCCGACCGCATGCAGGGCCACGTTGGTTGGGCCGAACTCGGTGTGGAAGTCGTTGCGGCCTTCACCGACCCGCTGTGCGGCCTCCTCTGCCTTCTGCATGCACTCACGGGCAACGTCCTCAGCGTTCGCTCGGATGGCGAGGACCGCGCCAACAAGGTTCATGGCGCCCCACAGAGCAACGTGCTCCGTGGGGGCGGCCTGTAGCCCCTGCTCTAGGGCGGCGACGGTCGTGAGCGCTGTCCGCAGTCCCTGATCGGCGCGGTTGCCGCTCAGGAAGGCGTGTGCGATCCGGAACTCGCCGGCTGCCGCAAGGAGGACAGCCCCGGCGCGCTCGGCCGCGGTCACCGATCGGTCGCCCGCGATCCAGGCCAGATCTGTCTCCCGGAGCTTGGCCATCGCGGCGGCCGTGGCTTGGTACGTCTCCGCCGTCAACTCGAACGCCGCCTTGCGGTCGGTGCCGCTCAGTAGCCGGGCGGCCTGCTCGCACTCTGCGATGAGCGGCGGAAGCAGCTCGCCAAGATCGGCATAGCGCGAGGCGTGGGCGAGGTCCCAAGCCTGTTCAGCTCTCACCTTGAGGTCCGACAGGATGGGCGGCGTTGCCGCATGAGGGCTATCGAGGAGGACCGGCAGCGCGGCATGACCGGTGAGCGCCATGCGGATGGCCCGGACGGCTGGATGCTCCTCGCCCTGCGCCTCGAGTAGCAGAGGGTCCGGTACCAGCTCGCTGACAGGCACGTTGAGCGCTCCTGCGACCTCCACGAGGACCGAGATGCGGTCGATGGAGCGCACCCCACGCTCGACCTGGGAAAGCCAGCTTTCCGAGCGGCCGAGGAGCCCGGCGAGCTTCACCTGGGAGAGCCCGCGGCGACGGCGGTAGTAGGCGATGCGCTCGCCGAGTGGCGTCGAAACTTCCACGGCGCTACCGCGCCTGCTCGCCAGGAGTCGGTGTTCCCTTGCCGGCCTGGAGAGCAAGGAACTCGACTCGTGTCGCTGTGAGGTACTGCTCGCGCTCCTTCAGGAAGCGGCGGACGTGCTCTTGGCGTTCGTGCTCCTCGAATGCCTCACGGTCGCGATACAGCTCGTAGAACACCCGGGCATCGGAGTCGCCCTCAACCGCGTGGCAGGTGTAGATCAGCGTCCCCGGCTCGGACGAGCGAATGCTCTCTACGGTTTCATTGGTCAGGGCATCGAAGCGTGGCCCTGCTCCTGCCCTGAGATCGAAGCGAACGACTAGCCCAAACACATGTTCCCCCTCGTGATATCGGTCACGCCCCGGCGGCGCCAAGCCTATAGTCCTCAGAGAGGAATCCCAACACATGGCATGCGACCCCGCACTCGAAATGCGGGTGGCTCAAGGATCTCTAAGCGGACCACCGAGCCATCAGGTGGAGGACCGTTCTCGGCTCCGATGGAATCTCAGGCAAGCCCTGGTATGGGAAATGGGACGCCTATTCACGTGAGGGTAATGGTCGAATCCCACCGCTACCAGGGACTTCACGTCCCGTTATGCACTCAGCCGCTCGATTCACGCTCTGATCCGACCGAATCGTAACGCCCACCAGGACCCGCTCACCACGACATGCCTTTCTGCCGTTGCAGTCCGCCGTACACTTTTCTCGCCGCCCTTCAAGAGCACTACACAGCCGCATCTGCGATGCAGGCCGAAGACCGGGGCGGTGGAGGATGCTACGTGGCGCTGCCGGTAAAGGCGCTCAAAGCTGGCCAGGAGTCGTACTGGCTGGACCAGATCGCCAAGAACCGTGAAGAGTATTTTTCGGGCAAAGGGGAGTCTCCGGGCCGGTTCGTTGGCGGGGTCGCCGCCGCCGGCGGCCTGGTGGGTGAGGCTGTCCCGGAGCAGGTTCACGCGATGTTCCGGGGCCTGGACCCGGCCACCGGCGCCCAGCGCTGTAAGCCGCTGCTGCGTGCCGACCCGCGCTCCAAGCTCGCCGCGGCGCCATTGCTGGCGGCGTTGCAGGCCCGCGCCGCTGAGCGGAGCATCGGCGAGCTGGAGCGGCTCGCCGGTTCCAAGGCGCTGGCGGGCGACGTGCGGTCGGTGCAGGCGGCCTGCAAGCTCGGCGGCTCCAAGCGGGTCAAGGTCGAGACGGTCGAGCGGGTCTGCCGCAAGGTGCTCGGCGCCGACCCGCGCGAGCTGTACGGCGAGGCGTTCGGCGGGGCATGGCGCCACCGGGGCAAGCGGGTTGATGAGCGCGTGTCCGCGCTGGATCACTGCTTTTCCTCGCCGAAGAGCGTGTCGCTGTTGGCCGGCTGCGGTGGTGAGCAGGTCCGCCGCCAGGTCCAGGCGGCCCGCGGCGAGGCCCTCCAAGCCGCCCTGGGCTACCTGGAGCGCTATGGGGTCGGGGTCCGCCGCGAGCACAACGGCACCGACCGCTACCTCGCGCAGGGTGGGCTGTTGGGGATCGCGTTCGAGCACCGGATCAGCCGGGCGGGCGACCCGCAGTACCACAGCCACGTCCTGGTCCAAAACGCCGCCAAGGGACCGGATGGCCGTTGGACCGCGTTGGACTCGGACCGGCTGTACGCGCACCTGCTGGCGGCCGACCGGATCTATCTGGCGGCCGAGCGTGCCGCGCTGACCGAGCGGCTGGGGGTCCGCTGGACGCCCGTGGAGCAGCGGTCGGGTGCGGCCGAGATCGTCGGGCTGGATGAGCGGGCGCTGATCGAGCGGTTCTCCAAGCGCTCGGAGCAGATTGACGACTGGCTCGACAGCCACGGCATGGCAGGGATCAAGGCCAGCAGCGCGGCGGCGGTCGCCACCCGGGCGCCCAAGGACCACGGCGAGGACGAGCAGAGCGTCTACGCCCGCTGGCAGGGGGAGCTTGCCGAGGCCGGCATCGGCGAACGGGAACTGGAAGGCCTTCACACGGGCGAGCGGGGCCGGCCCGCCAGCCCCGCCGAGATCACCGCGGCGCTGGACGCCCTGGCCGGCCCGGACGGGCTGACCGAGCAGGCAGGCACGTTCACCCGCGCCGACGTGATCGACCAGCTCGCCAAGCGGCTCCCGGTCGCCGGCTCGGTCGCCCAGTGCATGGTCCAGCTCGAGCAGACCACCGACCGGTTCCTGACCGAGCGGGCCGTGGTGGTCGCGCGCGACCGCCGGCTTGGCGTGCAGCGCTACTCGACGCCGGAGCTGCTGGACCTGGAGCAACGGCTCATCGGCGCCGCAGTCGAGCGCACCGGCGCCGGCTGCGCGGTCGTGCGGCCGAAGACGGTGCGCCTGGTGCTTGAGCGCCACCCTACCCGCGGGGCGGACCAGGAGGCGATGGTCCGGGACGTGTGCCAGTCCGGCGCGGGCGTCTCGCTGGTCGTCGGCCGGGCGGGAACCGGCAAGACCTGGGCGCTGGGGCTGGCCCGTGAGGCGTTCGAGTTGGACGGCTACCAGGTGATCGGCACCGCCCCCACCGGCATCGCCACCGTGTCGTTGCAGGACGAGGGCTTCGCCGACGTGCGTACCGTCGACCGGCTGCTGTTGGACTTGCGGCATGGCCGCCTGGAGCTGGACAGCAGGACGGTGCTGGTGGTGGACGAGGCCGGCATGGTCGGCACCCGGAAACTCGCGCCGCTACTGAACCATGCGCGTCGGGCGGGCGCGAAGGTCGTCCCGGTCGGCGATGACCGGCAGTTTGCCTCGATCGACGTGGGCGGCGGGTTCCGCGGGTTGCGGCTGCGGCTTGGCGCCAGCGAGCTAACCGTCAACCGCCGCCAGGTCCAGGAGTGGGAACGGCACGCCATCGACCTGGTACGCGACAACCAGGTAGAGGAGGCCATCGCGGTCTACGCCGAGCACGACCGCATCCGCGCCTTCGAGTCCCGCGACGAGCTGGCGCTGGCGCTGGTGGACCAGTGGTGGCAGGCGCAGGCCGCCGGCGAGGACGCGGTGATCCTGGGGCACCGCCGCGCCGAGGTCGACCGGCTCAACACCGTCTGCCAGCAGCTCCGGGACAAAGCAGGGCAGCTCGGCCCCGACCGGCTCCAGGTCGCAGACCGCCAGGTCGCGGTCGGGGATCGGGTGGTGCTGGGCGCCAACGCGCTCCAACGGCTGGGGGTCGCCAACGGCACCACCGGCACCGTGGTTGGGCTGGACACCCGACAACGAACCTTGACGCTGCGCACCGACGACGCTGCCCCGCGCACGGTCCGCCTGCCGGGTTGGTATCTGGACGCCACGACCCGGCCGGGCGCCTCCCGCCGCGTGGACCTGGCGTATGCGCGGACCGACATGCGCTCGCAGGGGCTGACCAAGCAGCGCGCACTGCTTTCGCTCGATGGCTGCGAGGACACCCAGGGCCTGTACGTGCAGCTCTCCCGCGGCAAGCAGCGCACCGACCTGTTCCTGGTGGTCGGCCCCGAGCCGCTCGCCCCCGATGAGGAGGCACCCCACCCGCACGCCCGCCGCGACCCGCTTGGCCCCGATGACCTGCTCGCCAGGATCATGACGCGGGACGGCGCCAAGACGCTGGCCAGCGACACCGCCGACACGCTGGACCCGCGGCGGCGCTCCACCCGCTGGCTACGCGGCGAGCGCGACCGGCTCCACGCCCTGCGCGCCACCTGCCCACCGGACCGCGCCCGCGAGCTGACCCTGGCCCAACGCCGCGCAGCTCAGGCCGAGGAGGCCCGCGCCCAGGCCCTGGCCGACCTGGAGGACACTCGCGCCGAGGCCGCCGGCGCGCCTGGCCGCGCGGCGCGCCTGGCCGCCCGCGAGCGGCTGGCGCTGGCCGAGCATCGGGCGGGGACGCTGAGCCGGCAGGCCGACCAGGCCACCGAGCGGGCCGGGATGCTTCGCCGCCACCAGCAGCAGCGCGCCGGCTGGCTGGAGGCCCACGACGCCGAGCTGCGACGCCGCGAGCAGCTCGTGGCCCGCGAACTGGGATGGCGCCGCCGCGTGGACGAGCGCGCGATGGCGCTGGACCCGCCGGGCTGGCTGCTGGCCGAGCTTGGCCCCGTGCCCGAGCAGCCCGCCGAGCGGCAGGCGTGGATTGCAGCGGCGGCCGAGCTGGACGCCTACCGGCGCGTCCACGGGCTAACGGACCCCGCCGAGCGGGCACAGCGGGTGGGTGGCCCCGCCGAGCGGGACACCGACACCGCCGCCGACCACGGGCCTTCCCGGCCTCGGCCGAGGCCCCAGCACGTGGCGGCCGACCGCGACCCACCCGGCGGCGATCCCGACCAGTCGTCCCGCTCTACGACCGAGGAGGCGTCGCGTCCTGCGACCGAAGAGGCGTCCCGCCCCGCCAGGCCCGCGTCCCCTCCCGTGGCCGAACGAGTGTCGCGTCCCACGCCGGGCCGGCTCGGGTGGCATCGCCGGCAGCGCGACCACGACGACCCCGGTCAGGACCGGCCGGCAGGACCGGCCGGCGAGATCCTGGGCCGTCAGCCCGGACGCGACCGGCCAGGACAGCGGCGGGACTGGCACGCGGTCCGCGCCGCGCTGGAACGGCTCGCCCAACAGCGCGAGCGGCTCGACCGCGGCGACCGGCAGGACCGACCAGGACACCACGACCGCGACCGCACCCACCGGCAGGACGGCAACCGCCACGAGCGGGACGGCCGGTAGCAGACCGGCCAGCAGGAAGGAGCACCGCCATGCACCACCCCCAGCCCTCCAACCCTGACCCCGACGACGACCTGGAGCTCCTCGGCCAGCCGATCTACCAGGGCGACGGCCTCCAGGTCCGCGGCCTCACCGAGGAGGACCTCGCCCGCTTCCTGGCCGCCCACGCCGACAAGCCCGCCCGTCTGATGGGCAGCGGCTGGGACCACCTCCGGCCCGCCGAGGCACCCCCAGGGGATTCCCCGGACCCCTCCAGCCCGGCCGCCTCGCCCGCCCCGGCTACGACACCCAGCGGCAGCTACGGCGCGCCAGGCGCTTCCGCCCGCATGATCTACCGGCGGCTACGCGCCGCGGAGCTGGCCGACTGGAGCCGCGGTCTGGCCTGGCGGCTACCGCTGACCGTCGGCGCCGGCATCGCCATGTCGATGGTGACCGGCCCGCTGCCAAGCGTGGCCCGGCTGGCCGCCAGCCTGGTGGTGGTCGGCGGGGTTTGCCGGCGGCTGCGGTTCCGCCCCTCGGCCGAGGCCAGCGCCTGGCGCAACGGCGCCCGCGGGGAACGGCGCACCGCCCGCCGGCTACGCCGCCTGCTCCGCCGCGGCTACGTCGCCTTCCACGACCTCGGCATGCCCGGCTCCCGCGCCAACATCGACCACCTGCTGATCGGCCCCACCGGCGTGTTCGTGATCGACTCCAAGCAGTACACCGGCCGCATCCGCCAGAGCCTGGACGGCCGCGCCTGGCACAACTACTACCCACTGGACGAGCAGCTCGCCACCGTCCGCGCCGAGGCCCGCGCCGTGGAGGCCACCCTCGGCACGCCGGTCATCCCGCTGCTGTGCGTGCATGGCGCCACCGTGCAATGGGGCGGCCTGCACGCCCAGGACGTGGCGATCGTGCCCGCCGGCCAGCTCCGCGGCGCGCTCGGCGCTGATGCGGTGCTGTCCGCCGAGCAGGTTGCCGTGCTCGCCGGCACCGCACAGGCCCGCCTACGTCCGGCCCGCTGACCACAGCGAAGCTTGGCTGCTACAGACCAAGAGGGGCCTCCGGCCGAAGCCGTGGCCCCTCTCAAGCTCTGGGCGGGACTCGAACCCGCGACCTCCCGTTTCGCTAGACGGGCGCTCTGTCCAAGCTGAGCTACCAGAGATCTAGTTGCATTCTACCAGCCCTCGGAGTGTGGCCACTCGGGGACGACGCCCAGCCACCGGGTAGCCTTGTGCCCGGAGTGTCGAACCCGAGGAGCACAGCAGGTGTGGCGGCTTGGCCCCAACGCTTACGGCGAGCAGCTCCAGCCCGGCCGGGTCGCCGACTGCTACCTCGGTATCCTGCTGGACCAGCCGCTGGCCGAGGTCGCACCCGAACCCGGCGCCGTGCTGGTGGTCGCCCCCGCCGCCTTGCTGCACGAGCAGGTCCCCCAGCCTGACGGCCAGGTGATGTACGACCTGGCGACCGGCCATCCCGACCGCACGTCGCGGGAGCTGGTGTTCCTGGCCGACCTCACCGCCGAGCTGCGCGCCTGGCCCCAGCAGACCTGGACCGCGGTCGGCATCAGCCCCGAGGCCACCCTCCTCGCGGTGGTGGACGGCTGGCGCGCCGGCCACGTCAAGGGCCTTGAGCTTGGCGGGCTGAGCGCTGAGGAGGCCCGCGCGCTCGCCCGGCCCGCCATGACCCAGCTCCGCGAGCAGCTCCGCGCCCGCCTCCGCCGCCAGATCAGCCGCCAGTACATGCGCTGGCTGCACCCCACCAGCCGCCGCCGGCGAGGCGAGAGCTTCCTGTAGCCGACCACGACGCCCTCGCCTCCAGGCGTGCGGCCCCGCGCGGGCGACCATGCGACCAGTGCGCGCGATCCCGGAAGGCGACCATGCGACCACCGCGGCGGCACTGCGGCACGGCGCGCGAAAGGCGGCCCGCCTGGAACAGAGGGGACCATGCGGCATTGCGGCAGCGACCATGCGACCATTCTGCGGTCGTGCATCCCCGGGCGACCAACGGCACGGCGGAAACGGTACCGGGCGACCGACCTGCGCACCATGCGAACAGCCGACCGAGAACACACCGGATCCGAGCGTGCAGATTGTTTCCGCTGGTCAGAGCGCTATACGTTTGACGATTAAGTGTCAGCGGGGTGTCGGAGGCAACCGCGCGGCGCCGTGCCGCGGTCGTCCCGGGCGACCATGCGACCACCGCGGTGACCCAGCGCGGACAGCGGCACCAGCGCTCCGAAGCGACCCCCGAGTGCAGGCGGCCTCGCCGCACTGCGGCAGCGACAATGCGACCAGACCACAGTCGTGCCGCACCGGGTCGCCCTGCGACCAACCGTACTGCGGACGCGGCACTGGACGAACAGCGCAGCAGGAACTTGCCGAGCCGGTTCCGCGCCCGGGTCAGGTCTTGGACCTTGTCGGGCCCTGGTGCGACACACGTCCCGGCGGGGCCAAAGCCGCTGCTCGGACTGCGGCGCCGTCATCCTGCGAGCTAGGACCTCTGCTAGCCCTGCCAGCTCAAACGCAAGACGCCGGCTGGCTCCTGTAACGGTGGTGGACCCAGGACTCTCGAAGGCTTCTCGGACGCGGAAGGGGCCTCTAGGTTGTTGTGATAGGGTGCCATAAACCTCGCAAGCAAGGCGAGAACGCAGCAGGGGAAGAATGCGCGCCAAGTCCGTGCTCAGGAAGACAGCAGGGCCACCACCGCGGCTGAGAGGCAGGGGGCATGACTCAGGGGGAGTCCACTCACAAGCCACTTCCTGCAGAGCTTGTCACCCTTCTGCAGTACGTCGAACTCAACAGTGCGGGTTGGTGGGATAGGGCGGCAGAGCGCCTTGTCCTTTGGGTGCTGTGGGTGTCAGAGCGACTCACAATTGGCGAGCTTGGAGCAACCCTGTCGCGGGAATTCGGCCTTAACGCCGCGAGCCTTAATGTTGAACGTCACCTTGGGAAGTTAGAAGCGGAGGGCACGCTAATCGCGGCCGGCGATGGCGTTTACAAGTTGTCAGAGGCAAGTCGGTTAGACTTCGAAAGGCGTCTAAAGGAAGACGAGGAGATTGCTGATACCGCACGCCAAACTTTCGTGCGATTGATATTGAAAGCTTGCCCGACTGTTGATCCCAACGATGCATGGGACTATGTCCTGCACGACGTCTTAGGGCCGCTCGTCAAGCAACTAGGCGCCAGGACGTTCGATTTTATAACGGGAGCAAAGGTCAATCCACTTCCTGATGTTCGCTTTTCTAATTACCTTAAACATTTCAATCCTGATGACCAAGAGGCCGCTCGGGCAGCGGTAGTTGACTTTCTTAATCCTAACGATAGTGCTGTGCGAAGCTTCGTCCTCAAGCATCTAAGCGCCTATTTCGTGCTCGAGTCGGCGAGCTTGGAGTCTGAGACGTTGGCGGCAATCACCCGTATCACGGCCAAGGAACCTACCTTCAAGGTGCTGTTGGACACGAACTTCGTGTTCTCTTTCTTGGGGCTCCATGACAATCCCGCCAACGAAGCCTCTGCGGCTCTCATTGCTCTTACAGAGCAGCTTAAGCAGATCGTTGACATCACACTATATGTTCTGCCGCGTACGTTAGCCGAAGCGAGGGCAAGTCTAATTAGCAACCAGACGGCTCTATCGGGACTAGTTCTAACCCGGAACCTCGCTACGGCTGCTTCGCGCGTCAAGCTAAGTGGATTAGCCACGAAGTACGTGGAGACTGCACGCCAAACGGGACGAGCTCAGACTGCCGAACAATATTTCGAACCTTATATTAACAATCTGCTAGGTTTACTACGGGAACAAGGCGTGGAGCTGCTTAATCAGGACACGTCCGATCTAGCCGTTGCTCAGCCTGTCGTTAACGACATACTCGCGCAGGTCGAATTTGAAAAGAAGACGCGCGGCGAACGAGCCAAGAACTATGACCGTGTCGAGCATGACATGATCTTGTGGCACGTGGTGCAACGGCGTCGTTTCGCCTGGGTTGAGTCACCTTTGGCGGCGACCTGGTGGGTAGCCACCTTGGACTACAGGTTTATGGGATTCGATACCTACAAAGCTCGTCGCCAACAACAACTACCGATATGCCTTCATCCTGCGGCCCTCGTGCAGATGCTTCAGTTCTGGATGCCTCGATCGCGGCAGTTGGAGGAAGCTCTGTTGAGCAACCTCAGACTTCCCCTACTCTTCTACGACTTTGATCCCGTCGCTGAGAAGGCCACTATTTCAATTCTAAGAACCCTATCCAGGTTCGAAGGATCTGAGCGGCTGTCAGAAGAGACAATAGGCAATATGCTTGTTAACGAGGAGCTTCGTCGACGGATGATTCTGGAGACTGATGAAGAGGAGCAAGTCCGCATTGTACGGGATGCAATCGTAGAAGAGAATGAGAAAGTTCGATCTGAGGTTGTCGCTGCGAGAAAGCATGTTGAGCAAGTAGAAAGCCAGACTCTTGCCAGCAAGGAAGAAATTGTGACACTCAAGAACAAGATGGCGGAGAGTGATGAACGCGCGACAGAGCTTTCTAGTCGACTCAGCGGTAAATTGGAGTCTGCCACAGCAAGATTGGAGTCTGCCACAGCAAGACTTGAGCGTACACGCTTTAACATCCTAATTGCGTTGCCGGTTCTTCTAGCTGCTATCTGTGTCGGATCTGTACTTGGGTGGGCATTGCTTCGCATTTGGCATGTTCCGTATTTCTTGCCCCTTCTACTCTCCTATGGCATAAGCGTCATAGCGGGGGAGGAGTTATTATATCTCCGGGCCAAGAGGAATCCGGTCCTCTCAAGTCAGCGCTTCTGGACTCTTACAGGTAGGCTTCGGCGGTTCTCTTGGAGTGCTGTCCTCGCCGTCGCGCTTTCAGCTATTGGCAGCGCGCTTTGGGAGTTGCTCAAGAGCCGGCTAGGTTAGGTTAATTAGGAACCGTTCGTCACCCTCACCAACGCGTTGCGATCCATTCGTCACGCACCGTTACTATCCGCCCGCTCCCGCAGGTCAACGTCGCCGTTACCATCGGTGGTCAACAGTCCCGGACAGCCCACAGGCCCCGGCGCAGACGCGGGGCCTGTGGGGCAGCGGGAATGCTCAGCGTTCGTCGCGCTCCTGTCGGCCATGGTCATGGTCAGCGCGGTGTTGCCGCTCGGACGTGGCCGGCTCATCTGGCCCGAAGAGGTCGGGCGGGCAGCCAGGGTCGTCGTGGGCCAGCGCGCGGCGCTCCAGCTCGGCCCGGTCGGCTTCGGCTTCCTCGCCGAGCGCACGCACCGCATCTTGCAGCCGCGCTCGCCTGGTTGGATCCACCGCCTGCGGTGGGGTGATTCCGACGTGCCAGCGGTGCCGATCGACCACATCAGCCGGCCCGACCTGCGGCTGGGTGCGGGCGAGGCGGCGGTCGGCGATCCGGTCGCGCAGCGTGCGGCGGCGGCCCTCGCCGGGTCCTGGTGTGCCGGCTGGTGGCAGCAGTTTGTTCGGGTCGGGAAGCCGCTGGTTCAGCTCGATCATGAGCACGTCGGTTCGGGTTCGAGGTAGCTCGTGGAGCAGGCTGCCCAGCTCGGAGGTGGGCAGGGCGTCGAGGTAGCGGACCAGGTCGGCGCGGAACTGGCCTTCGGGGCGGGGCTCTGGGCCGAGCTCGGCGGGGTACAGCGGGTCAGCGGGCATCGGTGAACGCCTCCCGTTCGTGGGGTTGGGGATGGTGGACGCGGCTGGACCGCGCCGCCCGGCCGGCTTGGGCTTGGGCCTGCCGCTCGGCACGCTCGGCCTGTCGTCTGGCCGGACGGTCGTCCCGTTCGGACGCCAACCGCTGTGCGCGTTCCGCGCGGCGCTGCACGGCGTGATGGCGGACGCTAGGGCGGTTGGCGCGGCTTTCGGTGTTCATGTCGGCCACCACCCGCATGCCGAGGGTCTCGATCTCCTCGGCGCGGCGCAGCCGCACCGCCGGGTCGGTGGTGGGGCCGCGGCTTCCTGGCACGCCGCCCGAGTTGAGCTGGACGAATACCGGGTCCAGCGTGGGCGCGGTCGGCCGGCGGGCACCCAGGCGTGCCAGCGCGGCAGCGCTCCTGCGCTGGCTGATGACGGTGGGGTTGGGCTGGGGTGTGCCCAGGTCGTGACGCTGGAACGCCTTGCGCAGTGACGGCCAGGTGGTGCCGAGCTGGGCAGCGGCGGCGTTGACGCTGCCGAGCTGCTCGGCGAGCCGGAACGCTCGCTCGGCCTCGCCGCGGTCGGCAAGGAACCGGCTGGGCTGGTGGCCGACCTTGGGTTCGGGCTGCGGTAGGCGCCAGCGTGCCCACGCGCTCTTGAGCGTGTCGCGGCTGACGCCCAGCTCCCGGGCGGCCTGCCGCAGCCCGACCCGGCTTGCCAGCTCGTGCGCCTGCTCGGCCAGCTCCCGGTGCTGCCGGTAGGCGCTCGGCTCGGGGAACTGGTTGGGCCGCAGCTTGCCGCGTTCGGTGGGTAGGGTGCCGCCGAACACGCCGTGGTCGCTGTCCTGGGAGTCGGCGCCGCGGACCGCCAGCTCGCGGCACGGGTCTTGGACCTGGCAGCCGGCGCAGATCGCCTTCGCCTCGCTGGCCTTGCGGCCCTCGCCGGTCTCGGGGAAGAACCGGTCGGTGGCCATGCCCTTGCAGGCGGCCTCGTCCATCCAGGCCAGCCGGCCCTCGCCTGGGATCAGCGGCAACCGCTGTTCCTGGGTGGTCTGCTGGTCGGCGGCGTGGCGCTGCTGGGTGCGCAGCGGCCCCAGCACCTGCCGGACGCGGCCCTCGCGGATGCTGAGCATCCGGGCGACCGTGGATGCCTCTAGGCGCTGGCCGCCCTGCTGCTCGACCACCCGCCAGAGCTGGGTGATCCGCTCGGTGTTGGTCAGCTCCCCGCCCCGCAGCGCCGCCAAGGTCTGGGAGGCGTAGGCGCGGCCCACGCCGACCTCGCGGGCCAGCGTGGCCGCCTCCAGGTGCTCGCCGTGGCCGACCTCGCGGGTCCGCCATGCCTGCTCGATCCGCTCCAACGGACTCCCCGCCGCCTGCCCGGCCGGTTCGATTTCGGGACGGCCGCCGCCGGCGTAGGCGGCTTGCAACCCTGCGAGCTGGTCGGCGGTTGGCTGGCCGTGGCTTGTCGGCTCGGTGCGCAGCGTCGCCAGGCGCGGGTCGCTGGATCGGGCGGCCCGCAGGGTGTGCAGCCACTGCCGCGCGGTCGTCACGGTGGTGCCGACCTGGTGGGCGACCGCGGCCGGGTCCAGCGGTGTGCCGCCGCGCAGCTCCCCGGCCAGGTAGGCGTCGGTGATCCGGTCGCGGACCAGCCGGCCGCGCAGCTCCGCCAGCTCGGGGTCGCGTTGGCGCTGGGCGCGAAGCACTCGCAGCAGGTCGCTGGCCAGCCGTGGGGTGACGCTGACCTCGGCCGCCAGCGCGGCGGGGTCGACCTGGTGGCCGGCGTCGACTTCGCGCTCCAGCCAGGTGTAGGCGATGCGCTCCCAGGCCGGTCGCGGGTCCGCCGGCGGCTCGGCCGGCTGGTGGGCCGTGGGGTGAAGGCGTTCAGCGGTCATCGTGCGCCCCCTCCCGCTCGGGCCGTAGTCGACCACCGGCGAGCCGGCGGTTGAGCCGCTGCGTCCACGAGGGTTGCCGGGTCCGTGCCCGCTCTGCGTGCTCGCGGGCGCGCCAGGTGGCCCGCTCGCGGCGCTGCTCGCCGCGGCGAAGCTGCCGCTCGGCGCGGTCCTCCAGCCGCTGCCGGCGCCGCTGCTCGCCGGGGGTGTAGAAGGGGCGCAGCCGGATCGGGGTTGGGCGCAGGTGCCCGTACAGCAGCACGCCCTCACCCGGCCGCAACCTGCGCAGGTCCTCCACCGGCAGCAGCGGCCGGTACAGCGGCGACTCGTTCAGCGAGTGCCGGCCGTCGGAGCCCATCGAGCGGGACTGCTCGACCAGTTGGCGGTCGCCGATCAGCTTGGAGCCCAGCTCCAGCGCCGACAGGTCCGCCAGGCCGGACAGGAACAGCTTGGCGCGGTGGTTGTTGAGGATGGTCGAGGCCTTGGCGCCGTAGCGGGCCTCCAGCTGGCTCTTGTCGTGCCACACGGTCACAAGCTGGATGCCCTGCCCGCGTGCGGTGGTGGCCAGCACGTCCAGGTCCGACAGCGCGGCGCAATTGCCGGCCTCGTCCAGGAACAACCCCAACCGGGGGTCCAGCAGCCCGTCCGGGGAGCGTGCGGCCTTCTCCTGCGCGGCGGCGACCACCTGCTGGGTGATCGTCTCGAACAGCGGGCGCAGCAGCCGCTGCTGGTGGGCCGGGGCGTACAGGTAGACGGTGTTCTCGCCCCGCAAGAAGTAGTCCAGGTCCAGGTTGTGGCCCTCGGTCCAGGCGGCGACCCGCTCGTTGCCGTAGACGTGCAACATCTCCTCGGCGGTTGCGTACAGCGAGTCCCACGCCCGGTCGGTGCGGCCCTGCGAGGAGGCCCACGCATCGGCGGCGGCCGGAACGCCGGTTGCCTGGAGGATGTCGCCGATCTCATCGCGGGCCGGGTCGACGCCCTCGCGTGTGTCCAGCCAGTGCAGGACGTCGCGCATGGTCAGGCCCTTGACCGCGGCGGCGAACAGGATCGGCGCCAGGAACTTGACGCCCATCGTCTTCCAGAACCTGTGCTCGGGACGCTGTTCCTCGGTGGGGGTCTGCTCGATCGCGTTGGCCAGCATCACCGCCATCTGCTGCGCGCCGGCCCAGGTCCCACAGGAGGCCAGCGGGGTCCACTGCGCCGCCGGCTCGCCCGAGGCGCCCAGCGGGTCGATGATGGTGACCTCGCCCTTGCGGGCACGCTGGCCCATCGTGGCCCTGAGCACGTCAGGCTTGACCGAGGTGGCCAGCAGCGGGCCTTGCCAGTCCAAGATCCCCGGCACCAGCAGGCCGCTTGTCTTGAAGCTGCCGGTCGGGCCGAACACCAGCACCGAATGGCAGTCCTCCGACGCGAGCAGCCGCCCGCCCACGCCCAGGCCAGCAAGGCGGCTGGTCCGCCCGACGATCACCCGGCCGGGCTGGGGACGGCGCACGAACAGCATGCGCAACTCCCGCCCGCCGGCCCACACCGACCCTTGCCGGTGGCTGCGGCGATGCTCGCGGCCTGGCCGATGGCCCGGCGCACGGCCCGGCAGGAACCGCGTGACCGTCCGGACCGTAGCGGCGGTCCCGCCGGCGACGCCGCCGACCACGCTTCCGGCCGAGGCGTACATGCCGACCGGGCCGGGCAGCGCGTCGCGGACCTGCGCCGGCCAGGCCATCGCCGGGTCGCTCCAGGTATGCGGCAGGTGCCACATGATCGACGCCACGTCGGCAGGGGAGACGTGCATCCAGGTGTGCCCGAACGCCAGGCCGGCAAGCTGGCCCGACGCCCACACCAGCACACCCGCCGTCCCGGTGGTGGCCAGGCCGTAGCCGATCAGCCGCTGCTCGGTCTCACCCATGCCCGGCTCGGGGACGTGCCGCCCGTTGGGAGGCACCGGAGGCCGAGAGTCACGCCACATCCTGACCACCTCCCGAACGATCCCGGGCCTCGGAACGCTCCTGCTCAAGGAGCGCCCGGAACTCCTCTGGGTGCGCGGCGATCAGTCGCCGGGCTGCGGCCAGGCGGGACTTCCGGAGTCGGGTTTCTCGACCCGGGTCGAGCTTGCTGAGCCGCTCCCGCGTTGCCCGCTTGCGAACCCGCTCCCGCTCCCGCATGCCCAGCCGCCGAGCGGGATCTTGCCGGCGTCGGCGGTACGACTCCTGCGAGCGCTGGCGCTGGTGGACCTTGCAGTAGGTCGAAAGGCGGCCGTCCGGGCGCTGATAGAAAGCGTCCGCGGGTTGTTGCTCACCGCAGTCGGGGCAGACCTTCCCTGCCTGTCGAACGACGGTGAGCGTGTTGCTACGATCACGCTGCATCTGGGGTGTCTCCCTCGGGTGTCAGGGCTCCCGGGGCGGCTGCGTCTTGAGAGGTCGAAGCCGCTCCGGAGGCCACTCACGGGATGGCTGGAGGGAGCACCGGGCGGCGCCCGGATGACAGCGGATTTGCCAGCGGGACGTGGCGTCCGCAGGCGGAATCGAGCGGGACGGCAAGGCACGAGCTACGCACGAGACACGCAGCTCAGACGGGATGTCAGGGGACCGAGCGAAACCCCTCGGAACGGGCGTCAGCCGGTTGAGGGCCTAGTGTCCGCAAGGACGTGGGGGTTCAAGTCCCCCCTCCGACACGTACAGTACGCCTACGCATGTCGGGTTTGGCCGACGGCCGGGTCGACCGGCTGCCGGCTGGTACTGGCGGCTTGGAGCTGGTGGAGTGTGCGCTGGGCTTGGCGTTGCTGCTGGGTGGTCTCGGCGATCCACTGGTTGATCACCTGTGGGTCGCCGCCGGCCTCCAGCGCCGCCCGGTGGCGGGTGAGCTTGCGCTGGCAGTCGGCCAGGGCCTGCTGCGCGGCCCGCAGCCCCACGTCATCACTGGCGGCGGGTTGGGCGTGGGCCGCGGCCAGCCGGCGGCAGGTCGTCTCGATGTTGGCCGGGCTGACCAGCCGCGCAAGCCAGGTGTCAAGCTTGGGGACCAGGTCGGTCTCGCGCAGGTAGACGTTGACCGGATGGTCCAGGTGGGCGCTGTGGGCGTACTCGGTGGGGTAGCGGCAGCGGTAGTAGGCCTCACCGCGGACCCACTGGCCCTGCAAGCGCCGCTGGCACAGCCCACAGCGCAGGCGGCCCCGGAGCGCGTACGGCCTCGGGGAGGTCGTGGCGGCGCTGCTTGTTCCACACCTGATAGCCGGTGTAGCGCGGATTGCCAAGGATCGCGCGGACCGCGGACTTGCTCCACGCAACCCCCAGCCGGTGGGGGTTGCGCGCGTGATCATGCCCCGAGGGCGGGGGGATCAGG